>Ga0335077_10005096_pt1 | contig 16078 bp, 13 predicted proteins | sample Lox_Sample_31_FD_207151 | JGI IMG/M metagenome (GOLD analysis project Ga0335077, IMG submission 207151) | Soil microbial communities from Loxahatchee National Wildlife Refuge, Florida, United States - Lox_Sample_3.1 | ecosystem: Environmental > Terrestrial > Soil > Wetlands | place: USA...
GTCGAGGAGCGCTACAGTTGACGCGCCGGAAGCACCACAAGAATGAAAACTGCGGTTTTCGAAGGCGTCAATGGCGTCGCGCTTGCGACAGAGCCCATCACCTCTGATGGGCGAATCGTCGCAGCTAGCGTCATGCTCAGCATCATCGGCTGCGCGTCATTCCTGCTGCTGCCGCTGTTCCTAGAGTCGGCGGCCATCGATCTCAAGTTCACAGAGAGGCAGATCGGAGTTATATCGGCTCGTCTGTCCGTCGGCGTAACGATTTCGAACCGATAGCGGCGAGCGGATTGCCCTGCTTGGCAGCGCGAAAAATGCAAGATGCGCGTGTGGCCGCGTCATTTGCACTCGGCTTTGATGATGTTTGAAGCTGCACCGTTCGAGGCACCATCGCGGAACCCGACGGAAGGCACGAAGCTCCAGGCGAAAACGCCAATGCTGCACAGCCAAGAGGCTCCAACTGCGAGAGCTCGATGGCCACTCATTGCCACTTCGCGCAATGGCCGCGGCAGCACCTCGGGTTCACGGGCGAGAAGCGCTCGAGGCGCGGCGCGCTGGATACAGCTTCCCAGGTTCCAACAGAACCCAGTGCCTAGGACATCGTTCGTTCCCAGTTAACGCTGTGGGACAGAGCCGGAATCACCTCCGAACGAGCCGAGAAAGCTCGTCTCGCGAGAGTGCGCACACCAACGCCGTCAATGGCGTCTCATCTCGCAGCGCCTCGACTCAAAGCCCAAGCGATGGCGCCGCCTATCGCGCCGCTCGCCGGCACGACCGCCGTGTGCCATACGAGTACGTGTGAGGCCTGAAAATTAGTGCAATGGAGCTCCAGCATGGTAAGACCTGCCAGGCCGCCAAGCAGGCCCATCAGGAGGCCGGCGCTAATGGGGTTGACCGCATAACCACGCCGTACCAACAGCCAGGCGATGAGCCCGGCGGGAAGGGCATGCAGCACTCCGGTCGTGAGGCAGGTGAGACCTGCGGAAAAGAAGTGGTCGGTGCGCAGGTCGCGGAACAAGGCTCCGAATACGGCAAGCAATACAAGAACCACCGCCGCATCAAGCACGCCTGGAGAGAGGTACCGTCGGCTTCCGGGGATGAATTCGCTGACGAGGCTCGCCGCCACAGCCAGGGTGAGCAGCGCGCATGTCACAAGGATCACCATCGGTGCCCACAGGCCGAGCCGTACGACGCCATAGAAGCCGGCGCGAGCGGCTCCCAGCACGGCGACGGTCGCGCTGCTCAACAGCAGAGCCGCAATGAGAGCCGAGGCGGGCGGTAGCGGGCGCTGCGGCGTCAGCGAGGTTGTGATCGAGCTTGCAATGTTCGCGGCCAGCGCCGCGTCTAGCTCGGGTGCGGCGCGAGCCTTGCTCTCGAGCACCTTATCCACGTCTTCGTTTTTCATGGTACGCCTCTAAGTCATCCTTCACCGACACGCGGCTCAATGTCTCTCTCAACTTCTTGTATGCTCTGTGCGCCTTCTGTTTGACCGCGCCCACCGTGGAAGAAGTGGCTCGGGCCACTTCCTCCAGTGACATTCCGGCTATCTTCAGCAGCTCGATCACCTCACGCTGGCTCTCCGGTAGCCCCCCCAACAGCGAGTCCAGACTGTCGCGCTCTCTCTGGGGAGCGGACGCGACATCGGCCGCTGCCTCGAGGCTTGCGACCCGCGAAGCGATGCGGCCGAATTTTCGGTAGTGGTCAATACGAACGCGGCGGGCTATCGCGTAGACCCATGGCAGTACCGGCGCGCCGGGCTGATAGGTCCGTCGCACTCGGTGCACGCGCAACCAAGTGTCCTGCAGTAGATCATCCGCGTGCGCGCGACTTGCGGCATGTGCGGCGAAGTAGCGGTAGAGCCGCGGGCTCACGCGCGCGATCAGCGCCGTCGCCGCAGCGGCATCTCCCGCCTGGTAGCGCGTCATAAGCGCTTCCAACTCGTTCGCTTCGTGCACGTGTGTTCGCTGGCGAGTATGTGAAGGTTACCGGCCTATTATGAGCCGGGAGGCCTCCCCTTGAAGAGAATCGCAACTTGCGCATCAGCGCCGTGACTTTCCTCCGCTTCCGAGCGAATACCACGGTGACTGACATCCGCCGTACCTGGTGGATGAGGCGTGCCTTCACCCTTGTTGAACAGCGGGGAGATTGAAATGCGCTCAACGAAGCGTCACACACCTTCTCTGATCAAGGCCGCCGCCCTTGCGGTGACTGCCTTGGTTGCCGCCACCGAGATATCCGCCGAGGAGCATCACCGGGCGCTGCTCGTGCTGACGAGCACGAACGATCCGGCCGCGAACAGTATCATTGTCTTCAAGCTCAATCCCGAGCTGTCCGCCTCGCTTTCCTTCGTCGACGCCTTTGCGACGGGTGGTAAGGGTGGCGCAGGCACGAACGCGGGAAACGTGCAATTCGCGGACGGCCTTGGAGCGGTGTCCAACTACGGCTCGAATACCGTGACGCAGCTGGTGCGGCACGGGGACTCAGTGACGGTCAAAGACAAGATCCGGCTCGCGCCGAATTGCGTAAAGCCAGACTCCGTCGCCCTGACGCAAGATCACTTGTTCGTCGTAGGTGCGAACTGTGCCGAGAGTCATGAGTGGCCATCGGGTGAACTCGAGGGAGCAGCCGTGAAGCTATCCGACCCATCGGCCGCGCAGATCGTAGCCGGGCGGCACTGGGCGGCCGTCACGTTCACATCCGGATCGGTATTGCAACTCGTCCTAGCGGCGGATGGTGGACTCGGTGGACCGATCGCAGCCGTCATGCTCCCAAGCAGTGCCAACAACACCCCACTCGGCGCGGCGTTCTGGGGCGACGTTCTGGGCTTCACACCGGCCCACAGTCCCGACAGCTTCGCAATCGTCAACAAGCATCGGGACGTGTTTCCGATTACCGGACCCACGCCGCCCTACCCCAGCAACGCGCCCTGCTGGGTGGCGAAGGGTCCGGGTAACGTCTGGTACACGGGCAATAGCCCGGGACACGCAATCTCGATATTCTTCAGTGACGCGGAGGGCGGCGTCTTCTACAAGTCCGTGCCCCTGCCCGGAGCACCGACCGACCTCGCCGTCTCCACTGATCGCAAGTGGCTCGCCGTCATCTATTCAACGGGCAGCGCTGCCTTCGTTGCCGTGTTCAGCATTGACGCCTACGGCGGGCTTGTTTCGGCAGCTACGTCAGACTCCATCGGTGTGACGTCGTTCAACGGAGTCGCCTTCAGCCAATAGCTTCACGGCGGCGCGTCCGCCGTGGGTCGGCACTGTGCCGGTGGGCCTTAGGGCGCCCGCCGCGTAGAAAGAGAAGGACTCAAACCCCGGGATTCCGTCTCGTTCGATCCGGATAGTGGTCGTGGCGGGCGTCTGTTATGTCGTGCTCGTGCCCGCGACCGGCGCGTCATTGAGGAGGGAATCTGCCGCCACGGTAGCGGAAGAGTCGCCGCGTCGCGCTGAAGGCTCCTCGCTCAGTACTCCAGATTCGGGATCGGGGCGGAACGGGGCGCGAACGGTCGCTCACAAGGTAGGAAGCGACCTCGCCCCGGCGTAGAGCATGGATGGCACTCCTCGACCACCACCTCGCCGCGCGAGACGACCGTCTCGGGCCAGCCTCTCACCTCGTAGCCCTCGTACGGAGTGTGATCCACGGCATGGTGGAGCGCCGCGTTGCGAATCGTAACCTCCATCTCCGGATCCCAGATCGCAAGGTCCGCATCCGAGCCGAGCGCGATCACGCCCTTCCTGGGATATAGCCCGTAGAGCTTCGCAGGCGTGGTTGTCGTGATCTCGACGAAGCGTTCAAGGCTCAGGCGGCCATCGGCGCGAGATGCGGAGAACAGCAGCGGCAGTCGCGTCTCGATGCCGGCAATGCCGATCGGCACTTGATGGAAGGGCGTGTGCGGGCCTCCTGCGATCTTGTCGGTGTAGTTCCAGGGCGAATGGTCCGAGGAGTACACCGAGAGAGTCCCGTCCAGGATGCCTTCCCACATGGCCGGCTGGTTCGCGCGCTCGCGCGGCGGTGGACTACAGACGTACTTGGAGCCACTCAGGTCGCACGTGTCAATGTCCTCAGCGCTCAGAAACAGATAGTGCGGGCAGGTCTCGCCATAGATCGCTAGGCCGCGCGCGCGGGCGCGTCGGATTTCCTCGACCACGGTCGCCGAGGAGACGTGCACGATCAGCAGCGGTGTATCGACCAGCTCGGCGAGGCTGATCGCGCGGTAGGTCGCCTCGCGCTCTCCGATCGCCGGATGTGCCACGACGTGATATTTGAGCTGCGTCTTACGCTGCTCGAGGAGCCGCTCCGTGAGCCAGCGGATACAGGCATCGTTCTCGGCGTGCACCATCATCATGAGGCCTTCGCGACGCGCGATCTCGAGGATCTTCAGCACCTCGTAGTCATCGAGCTTCAACCCCTCGTAGGTGAGGAACAGCTTGATCGACGTACAACCCTGCGCAATCAGTTCGGGCAGCTCGCGCGTGAGCACATGAGGAGTCGGATCGCCGATCACCAAATGAAAGGCGTAGTCGATGTGCGCCTTTGGGCGCGCGCGCTCGTGGTAGTCCCGCACGATGGTCGCCAGCGACTGGCCGCGCAACTGCATGGCGAAGGGGATGATGGTAGTGTTACCGCCGCAGAGTGCCGCGAGGCTCCCCGATCGAAAATCGTCCACGGTCGAGCGGCCCTCCCAGGGCTGCTGGTCGAGGTGGCAATGGCTATCGATGCCCCCCGGAAGCACGAGCTTGCCGCGCGCATCGATGCTGCGCCGGGCGCGCATCGGCTGGGTGCCGATCTCGGCGATGACGCCCGCGGTCACGCCCACATTGGTGACGGTCGCCCCTGCTGGCAGCAGCACCGTTCCGCCGACCACCGCCAGGTCGAGCTCCGCTGCTGCGTCGTCAGCGTGGACAGTCATCGTCACGGCGGACCGGCACGCTCTGCAATGAGCGCGTATTGATCGGGTCGTCGATAGAGTGCAAAGTCGAAGTTCACCTGGCGACAGACATCGATCAGGCCGAGATCGATGCGATGCACGATCACCTCATCACCAAGGCTCGTGGCGAGTGCGGCGAGCTCGCCCGTCGGTGCGATGACGCAAGATCCGGCAAGAAGCGCCTGGTCTTCTTCGAGTCCCGCCTTCGCGGCCGCCGCGATCCACAGCGTATTCTGGTACGCGCCGGCCTGCATCGGCAAATGATTGTGGAACATGCGCAAATGGGCAAGTTCCGGCGCCTGCTCGAGCACTGCGGGGGTGTTGTAGCCGATGAGCACGACCTGCGCGCCGTTCAGACACAGCATGCGATAGGTTTCCGGCCAGCGACGGTCGTTGCATATCGCCATACCGATGCGCACGCCATCGCAGTCGAATACCGGAAAGCCCAAGTCACCCGGCTCGAAGTAGCGTCGCTCAAGATGCGTGGTTGTGCCGGGGCGCACAGTGAGCGAACCGGGAATATGCATCTTGCGGTAGCGGCCGAGCGTGCGTCCGTCGCGGCCAACGAGATCCATTGTGTTGAAGCGGCGCTCCAGCACACCTTCCCCAAGACGCTCCGCGTAGCCGATAGCAAACCCGATCCCGAGCCGCTTGGCCGTGTCATACAGGACTTGCGTCCGCGGCCCCGGCATTTCGCTCTCGAAGAACGCTACGACCTCCTGCGGGTCGTTGATATCCCAGCGTGGAAAGAAGGTCGTCAGGGCCAGCTCCGGAAAGACCGCAAGCTCTGCGCCCTGCGCGGCAGCCTGCTCGAGCAAGTGCACCAGGCGTGCGACGGTCTCGGCGCGCGAAGCACTGAGCGGCACAGGACCCATCTGACACACGGCAAGCGTGAGGAACCGGTTCATGGACGGATCACCTCAAAGATCGGCTGCATCTCAGAGAGCTCCCGCGCCGGCAGGTGGCAGGCGATGCGGTGCCCCGGTGCGAATTCACGCACTGGGGGCTCCTGCACCTCGCACGTGCCGCGAATGCGATAGGCGCAACGGCTGGAGAATCGGCACCCGGCGGGCGGAGAAGAAGCCGAAGGTGCCTCGACGCTCGGCCGCACCCTGCGCCTCGTCACCCTCGGATCGGCGATCGGGATCGCAGCCAGAAGCGCCTCGGTATAGGGGTGATACGGCGGCGCAAACACCTCTTCCACCGTGCCCTGCTCGATGACCTTTCCCTGATACATCACGATGACGCGATCGGCGAGCTGGCGCACCAGGGCCAGATCGTGGCTGATGAAGAGCAGCGTCGTGCCGGACTCACGCTGGATGTCCATCAGCAGCGCCACCACGGTCGCCTGTACCGAAACGTCGAGTGAGGACACGGGCTCATCCGCCACGACAAGCTGCGGATGACCGGCGAAGGCGCGCGCGATGGCGACCCGCTGTTTCTGACCGCCGGAAAGCTGTTGCGGGTGGCGGCTCGCGATCTCCGCGGGGAGCTGGACCTGCGCGAGCAGCTCTTGCACTCGCGCGTCGATGCGCGCCTTGTCGCGCTCGATCTTGAACTTGCGGATCACGCGCGCAATCTGCGCACCGATGGTGTGGCTGGGATTCAAGGTATCGAAGGGATTCTGAAAGATCATCTGCAGCGCGCGGATCGTGGCCGCCGGGCGCCGGCCGACGGGCAGTTGGGCGAGCTCCACCGCACCGAGCGCCGCCGACCCCGAGGTCGCCTGCGTCAGGCCCATGAGGATGCGTGCCACCGTCGACTTGCCGCTCCCCGACTCTCCCACCAGGGCGACCGTCTCGCCCGCGCGCACATCGAAGCTCACGCGCTCGTTGGCCGATACGGCGCCGTAGCTCTTGGTGAGCGAGTGCAGCTTGAGCGCCGTGGCGCCGGGTGTCCTCGTGGGCCCATCGTTCAGCTCGGGTGGCGAGATTTGCCAGGCGATCTCGCCGGCGCGCAGACAGCGCGTTTCATGCCCGCCCGACTCGACTTGCAGGGGCACGTCGGTCGCATCGCACCGGCCGGCCATGAAATATCCACAACGGGGTCCGAAGGCGCATCCGCGCGGACGCGCATCGGGCGCCGGGGGCTGTCCTGGAATCGCCCGTAAGGGCTGTGCGTGCTTGTGCACGGTCGGCTGGGGCATCGCGGCCAAGAGCTGACGGGTGTACGGATGATGGGGGTCGGCAAAGAGCGCCGCGGTCTCCGCCGTCTCCACGACCTGACCTGCGTACATGACCGTGATGCGCTGACAGATCGTGCGCAAGAGCGCGAGGTTGTGCGAGATGTACAGCATCGACATGCCGTACTCGGCCGAAAGGCTGCCGATGAGATCGACGATACCCGCTTCGACGGTCACATCGAGTGCCGTGGTCGGCTCATCGAGCAGGAGCAGCGAGGGATTGGAGAGCAGCGCCATGGCGATGACGATGCGCTGTTGTTGTCCGCCCGAGAGCTGATGCGGATAGGCCTCCATGATGCGCAGCGTGTCCGCGAGCTGCACACGGTTCAACATGGCGACCGCGCGTGCGCGCGCCGCGGGGCGCGAGAGACCCTCGTTGTACCGCGGCACCTCGGTCAGCTGCTCGCCGATGCGCATCGTCGGATTGAGCGAGGCCATCGGCTCCTGGTAGATCATGGCGACCTGCGCCCCGCGGGTTCGCCGCAGTTCCTCTCCGGAGAGCAGGCACAGGTCCCGGCCCTTGAAGAGCAGCTGACCCGAAGTGATACGACCCTGGCGTCCGAGCCACTGCATGATGGCAAGCGCAACGGTGGATTTCCCGCAGCCCGACTCCCCCACCAGACCGTGCGATTCGCCCGGCAGCAAGCTGAGGTTGAAGTCCCTGACGACCGGTAAGGCTTTCGCATCCACCGAGTAGGCCACCGACAGAGCTCGCACCTCGAGTAGGGGTGCAGTGGGCGCAGCGCGCGATGCGGCTTGCAGCGGCATGCTCAGGACCGGCCGCTCAACTCGCGCATTCCATCGGCGATCATGTTGAAGCCCAAAATCAAGCTCGACACGGAGAGCGCTGGAATCGTGATGAGGTACGAGTACTTCCACAAGAGTGCCGCGGTGGCGCCTTCCTTGATCATAAGTCCCCAGTCCGGATCCGGCGGCTGCAAGCCGAGCCCGAGAAAGGTCAAGGTGGTGATCGCAACCGTCGTGTAGCCGAGGCGCAGACAAGCATCCACAATCAAGGGGCCGCGCACGTTCGGCAACAGCTCCACTCCCATGACCCAGAGCGGATGCTCGCCACGGGTCTGCGCGGCATGGATGTAATCGCGGTTCTTGGCCTCAAGTGTCAGGCCGCGCACGATCCGCATGATCATCGGCGCGGAGGAGCTGGTCACGGCGATCACGATGTTGAAGCCGCTCTGACCGAGTAAGTTCAAGATCAGGATGAAGAGCACCATGACCGGAAACGAGAGGAGCAGGTTGCCGATGAACGATACGACATCGTCGCACCAGCTCCCGAGGTAGCCCCCCAAGAGGCCCAGCACCACGCCGACGGCATACGCGGCGGCCGTGGCCGTGATGCCCCAGACGAGCACGCGCTGGCAGCCCCACAGGGTGCGCGAAAGCATATCCCGGCCGCGTGCATCCGAGCCAAGAATGAAATGCACACCGTGCTTGGTGGTACCGGGCAGTGCCAACGCCGCGATCGGCTTGTCGGGATCCGTGAGGGGCAAGTACGGCACAGCGACCGCAATCAGAAACCAGAAGCACACCAGCGTGAGTCCCACCGAGGCGACCCAGGAGCCCCTGCAGCGTGCGAGTCCGAGGGCATACAACCCCACCACGGCGGGCACCGCTGGCAGCAGCACGTCGGACGCCGCACCACCCAGCGCCGAACGAAACATGACATAGGCGATGAGAGGCACCCAGACGAGGAGGACCAGCAGCGTGGCCCAACGCCCGGGCCGCACCAAGGCGCGCGCAACCATCCCCTGCGTTCGCAGTACCGTGCTCATCTGGGTCAAAACTGCACCCGCGGATTGAGTGCCACGTACGCCACGTCCGAGAGGAACTGAGAGAGTACGGCGACCAACACCGCGACCAGCGTCGCGGCCTGCAGCACCTGGATGTCGCCGAAACTCGCCGCATCGAACAACATGCGCCCGAAGCCCGCGTACTGAAAGAACACCTCGACGACGACGATCTGGGACAGAAGGCCGTTGAGTTCCTGGCAGACAAGTGTGACGGGGACGATCAGCGCGTTGCGCAGTACGTGTCGGCTCACCACCCGCGACCAGGGCAGGCCCTTCAGCACCGCCGTGCGCACGTACGGGGCCGCCATGACCTCCAGCGTCGCCGCGCGTGTCATGCGCGCAAGGTAGCCGACCTCGTAGATCAACAAGGTAAGGAGCGGCAAGACGAGCTCGCGAAAGGACCAGCCCTCGAGCATCGCGGACTTCGCCGGCACCCAGTTGAGTCCGAGCGCCAACGCCACAGTGAGCAGCACGGCGGTGGCGATCTGCGGTGTCGAGGTCGTCAGCACGGACACGAACGAGATCCCGCGATCGAGCAGCGATCCTTCGTTCACTCCGGCAAGCAGCCCGAGAACGAGGGCGAGCGGGATCATGAACAGAAAGACGAAGAATCCGAGGATCGCTGTGTGTGCGATGCTCTCGCGCAGCAGAGTCGCAACGGGCACATCCTTCTCGAGTGATTCACCCAGCTCTCCGTGCGTCAGGCGAGCGAGCCACATGCCGTAGCGAGTTAAGAACGGCCGCTCGAAGCCGTTGCGCGCGAGCCAGTGTTGATAATCCTGCTCGGAGAGTGTCGCCACGCCGAAGCCGCCGAGCTCCGCCACCGCGACCTTGCGCCGGAACTGATCCGTGTCGAAGATCGCAAAGAGCAGCACCGACGCCGCGAGCATGATGAGCAGCATCTGCGTCAGCCGTCTCGCGATGAGTCCGCGCATACCGGGCAGTGTCAGGCGAGCCACACCGGAGCTAGGTGCAAATGACGCGCCGGATGCGGGCGAAAGCCGTGCACACGCTCCGAGGCAAGGCCGAAGACCGGACGCCACAACGGCTGGACCATGACGGCCGCGTCGCGCAGCCGCTGCTCCACGCGCTGCATTTTGCTGCGGCGCTGGCCCGCATCGAGCGTGGCCTCCGCCTCCGACAAGGCGCGATCAAACTCTGCATCGGAGAAATGCGTCTCATTCCAGGCGGCCCCGGTGCGGTAAGCCTGCGACAGGACCATCGTCCCGAGCGGCCGATGGGACCACGAGGTCGCGCCGAACGGCACCTTGTTCCACACTTCCCAGAACTTCGTCGGGGGCACCACCTGCACCTGCAGGTTGATGCCGACCTCCTTGAGCTGATCGCGCAGAGCCTCGCAGATGGCCTGATGCCATGGGCCATCGTTATTGCCCACGGTAATGGTGAGATCGAGACCGCCCGCATAGCCTGCATCCTTCAGCAGCTGCCGCGCGCCGGGCACATCGCGCGCGGCAGGCGGCAAGGGGAAGTACTCCGGATGAATCGGCGCGACGTGGAAGTTGCCGGCAACGCTCCCATGACGCCCGAAGACCAACTGGCGGATCGCCTCGTTATCGGCGCCCTTGACGATGGCGCGACGCACACGCAGGTCGTCGAACGGCTTGGCATCGACTTGCATGCGCAGACAGATCGTCTGCGCACTGTCGACCGAGGTGATGCGCGCCCCGGGAATGGATTCGGCGAGCTCGAGCTGGTCGACGTTGAGCTCGTAGATCACATCGACGCTGCCGGAGGCGAGCGCTGCGACCTGATTGTCCTGCTCGAAGTTGTAGAAGTGAATTTCATCGACGAACGGATCCTCGCCCCAGTACTTGAACGCCGCACCGTCAGTCGTCTGGGTCACCCGGCGCAGGATGCAGCGCTCCGCGACACGCAGGTCCGCCAGAGTGTAGGGTCCGGTGCCGAGGGGCCGTTTAGATAAAGGAGGCCGAAAGGTCGGATGGACGATGTGCGTGGTGTATTCGGAAAAATCCTCCGGCACCGAGAGCACCGGCTGGACGAGATGGAGTCGCAAGGTGTGAGTGTCGAGCACCTCGACGCCCTGCGCGATGGCCCGCCGCTGAGGCCTGCCGTGGCTGTCCTTCTCACCCGTCCATTCCGTCAGCGCCGCAAAGGTCGACAAGCCGAGGTTCGATGAGCCGAGCTTAGGATCGGTCCAACGCCGGATATTCCAGGCGATGTGTGCCGCAGTGAGCTCCTCGCCGTTGTGCCAGCGCACTCCGGGACGAACTCGAAGCGTCCAGATTTTCAGATCGGCCGACGGGGTCCAGGACTCGAGCAGCAGCGGGCGAAGCACATTGTCGGTGCCGAGAACGGTCAGACATTCGCAGACGGGTCGGGTCTGATTCGACATCTCGACCCAGGCATAGGTTGCGGGGTCGCCCATGCGGGCGACCATCTGGCCGACGCGCAGGATGCCGCCCTTGCGCGGGCTCGATGCCGCGCGAGCATTCGAGGAAGCGCTTGCGAGCTCCGCCGCGCTCAAGGCCGCACGCGCGTATGCGCCGCTCGCCGACATGCCCATGACGGCGGCTGCGCGCACGAAATCTCGCCGGCCGATCAGCCCGCACGACAGGCGGCGCTCGAGGTCCGGCCGTAATGGGTCATCGGCGGTGCCGCGAGTACGCCTCACTTACGTCGCCGCGATCACCATGATCTCGACACGAAAGCCATCGCCGGCGAGTCGAGCCTCCACGGTCGCCCGCACCGGCATGCCGGACTTGTCGATCCAAGCGTCCCACGCCGCATTCATCCGCTCGAAGTCCGCGATATCCCGCAGCCAGATCTGCGCGCTCAACAACTTGGACTTGTGGCTCTGCGCCTGTGCAAGGTAGCCGTCGATCTTCCTCAAGATCTCCGCCGTCTGCTGCGTCGTGTCGCCGGACAAGTCATCTGCCACGATGCCGGCGATGTAGACCGTGCCGTTGTGAGACAGCACACGGCAGAAGCGGGGTCCGTTCTCGAAGCGTTCGATGCTCATGCGAGTATTCCCATCAATCAGGAAGCCAGTGCACCTGAGGCGGCGGCGCGCGAGGTGCGGCGAATTCGCGCCGGGGAGAGCTCGTCGGCGCTGATCCCGAGCTCGAGCAGATCCCTCGGCAGGCGATACTCGCGAACAAGCGCGGCGCACGCGCGCGCCAGCGCCGGCGAGGTCTTGATACCGTAGCCCCCCTGCGCGGCCAACCAGAAGAAGCGCTCTCCCGAATCCTCAAAGCCGACGACGGGACCTCCGTCGGGGACGAAGCATCGCAAGCCGGCCCAACTGCGTGACACGTGCTGGACGTCCAGCGTGGTGGCGCGCTCCAGGCGCTCGACACCCTGGGCGACGTCGAGTTCCTCGGGGTAGGCATCCACCGGCTGGCTGGGCGTGGCATCCGCCGGCGACACAAACAGTTGTCCGGCATCGGGCTTGAAGTAGAACTCCTCGGCAACGTCATCCACCATGGGCCACGCGCGGGCATCGATCCCCGCCGGCAACCGAACGTGAAATGCGGTGCGGCGCTTGGGAATGAGTCCCAGCGGTGGCAATCCACTCATCTCGCCGAGTACGTCGGCCCACGCGCCTGCGGCATTGACCAGGATATCCGCCTCGAACCGACCATGCGAGGTGCGCAGGAGCCACCGGCCACGAGACTGTTCGATCAATGTCACCTCGGCACGGGTTAGCACGTGGGCGCCGCGACGGCGTGCTCCCCTGATAAAGCCAACATGCAAGGCGTTTACGTCGAGGTCGCGCGAGTCGGGCTCGAGAAACGCGCCCGCCACGTAGTCACGCCGCAGAATGGGCACACGCGACAGCGCGGACTGAATATCAATCGCATGGATGCTGGGTACGAGCGCCCGCCCCTCCTCGAGTTTCGATGACAGCAGCTCCAGCTGATCCGCGCGTGCAATGGTGAGCATGCCGCGCGGTGACCACAGCGGCTGCTCGGCGAACCCTGACGGCGGCGACTGAAGGAAGGGGCGACTCGCAATCGCCAAGCGTCGAATCACCGTCGCGCCGTAGTTCTCGGTAAAGCTAGCCGCCGAGCGCCCGGTCGAGTGATAGCCCAGCTGATTCTCACGCTCGAGCAGTGTGACGGAGGCGAATTCGGCCAACTCGTATGCGGCGCTCGCCCCTGCGATGCCGCCTCCGACCACGATAATGTCGCGCCGGACACTCATGCTCGTCGACGGCCGCCCGTGTCGCATGCGCCTCGACGGGCGAAACCACCGGGAACGGCGGCTCTCCCACTTCGGCTCCGGACACCGTGAGAGTACGCTCGAGCCATAACCGATCATAGGGGACGGCGCGACTTTGGACCAATCTCGCGCGGACGCAGGAGTGACTCTTGACAACCCCATGTCCCATAGCAGCGGCTTGTCCAGAATGTGCCCGTTCGATATCTGGTCAGTATCGAGACATGAACAATATCGTTACCTCGTCGTCGTATATGTGACTTAGGACTGCCAGCGCGAGATGCTTGTGGCCATAGTAGGCGGCGAATCGACTACAACGGAGGGGGTTAGCGTGAACGGGATGAAGGCGGTGTGTGCCATTGCTTGCGCTCTTTTGCTGTCGTCCGCTGCGCTCGGCGAGACTTTCGCGGCGGTCGATGCGAAGAGATTGACGCACGCCGACGAGGAGCCTGGCCAGTGGATGCTCGAGGGCAGGACCTACGACAATCAGCGGTTCAGCCCGCTCAAGCAGATCAATATGGAGAACGTCTCCGGGCTGGGTCTCGCCTGGTACGCGGATTTCGACTCTAACCGCGGTCAGGAAGCCACTCCACTGGCAATTGACGGGGTCATCTATCTGTCCACCGCCTGGAGCAAGGTGAAAGCGTATGACGCACGTTCCGGTCGCCAGCTCTGGGCCTACGATCCCAAGGTCCCCGGTGAATTTGCCGGGCGCGGCTGTTGCGATGTCGTCAACCGCGGATTGGCCGCGTGGAACGGCAAGATCTACGTTGCGACTTACGACGGCCGTCTGGTCGCGCTGAATGCCAAGACCGGCACGCCGGTCTGGCAGGTGTTGACACTGGACCACGACAAGCCGGTGACCAGCACCGGCGCTCCTCTTGCCTTCAACGGCAAGGTCGTAATCGGCAACGCGGGGGGAGAGTTTGGCGTACGCGGCTACATCACGGCATACGATGCAGAGACCGGCAAGACGATGTGGCGTTTCTATACGGTCCCTGGAGATCCCGCTGGCGGGTTCGAGCAGCCCGTACTCAAGCAAGCAGCCGCGACATGGAATGGCAAGTGGTGGACCGCCGGCGGCGGTGCCACGGTGTGGGATGCAATTCTCTACGACCCCAAGCTCAATCTGCTGTATTTCGGCACCGGCAACGGCTCGCCATGGAACCGGGAATACCGCGGTTCCGGCGGCGGCGACAACCTGTTCGTCGCGTCGATCGTTGCGGTGAATGCGGATACCGGTGCGTACGCGTGGCACTATCAGGAGGCGCCTGGAGAGGAGTGGGATTTTGATGCCACCTCCCCTTTGATGATCGCCGACCTGAAGTTCGGCGGTGACGCGTCACCCGGCCGCTCCCGGCACGTGCTGCTGCAGGCTTCCAAGGACGGATTCTTCTATGTGCTCGATGCCAGAACCGGCCACGTCATCTCTGCCAAACCGTTCGTCACCGTGACCTGGGCCAACGGCGTTGACCTAAAGAGCGGCCGGCCAATTCTCAATCCCGAGGCGCGCTACGACTTGACGGGAAAGCCCGCGTTCGTGCAACCGGGGGGCCAGGGGGCCCATTCCTGGCACCCATTCTCTTTCAATCCGCAGACGGGCCTGGTGTACTTCTCGGGCATCGAGACGGGCGGCGTGATGACAAGTGCCAAGAGCTACACGTATCAGCCGATGGGCCCGAACACCGGCATCGCCTTTGCACCGCCTGATACGCTCGCTCCCGAGCAGCGCGCCAAGCTCCCCCGCGGTGGGCAATCGACTCTGGTGGCGTGGGATCCGGTGCGAAACAAGGAGGTCTGGCGCACTGGAGTGTTGGGGAACATCGGCGCCGGCACGCTCTCGACTGCGGGCGGATTGGTTTTCCAGGGCACCACCAAAGGTCAACTCGTGGCGTATCGGGCTACCGACGGGAAGGTGTTGTGGTCGACGGAGGCCGAGACCGGCGTCGTCGCCGCGCCCTCCACGTTCGAGTTGGACGGGCAGCAGTACCTGGCCGAGGAAGTCGGCTACGGACTTGCGCGTTATGGTACGAGCAACCAGTCACGTCTGCTGGTTTTCAAACTCGGCGGTACTACCAAACTGCCTCCCGCGCCGCCGGCACCGCCGCCGCCAGTCCTGAATCCGCCGCCCTCAACAGCATCGAAAGAGGTGATCGAGGCGGGGCATCAGCAGTTCGTTAGCCACTGCGCGATGTGCCACGACGCGCAGTACGCGAACCGCGCCATGTTTCCCGACTTGCGCTACTCGCCCGTCTTGCATAGCGCGCAAGCGTTTGATGCCATCGTAATTCACGGAGCGTTGCAGACATCCGGCATGGCTTCGTTCAAAGATCGCATCACCGAGGAGCAGGCGCAGTCCATCCGCGCTTACATGATCGAGCGTGCCAACGAGTTGAAGAACGCGCCGCCAGCACCCGGGGCGGCGGGAAGGTAGCGGCCATGGGAAGCTCGACTTCCCGCAGAACTGAGCACCCGCGACTCCCACAAATCTTCCGCACGAAAAATACGGGGACATCACGGGCGACGTCAGAAGCACGGTCACCACTCAAGCGTCTCGGTCCGAGGGATCGCCACGACAAGTGACGCCCTTGCGAGGTGCGACTTGTTTCTAGCACCTATGTTCCGCAGCATGCTCATCCAGCGCGCGGCGTGCTCGGTCGGTGGCAGCGTGCGCGGATTCTACGCGTGCTCTTAGGCCCGCATATTCTTCTTTGGGCGCCACTCCGATTCTTGCACCGAGCTGTTGCGTCGTAAGGGATAACTGCTCAGCGGCCACGGCTAGCGCTCTCGCGAGCAGAGCCTTCCTCTCGCAGATCACAGTCTTCGGTCTACCCAGACGGCATCGTCGATGCCGCAACGCAGACCGCGCGCCGTTGTTGCTGGGCGTAGACAAACCGAGCAGCTAACCGCGGCGCGAACATTCAAGGCTTGGCTGCCCCGGATAGCGCCGCACGGCGCGCGGCA
>Ga0335077_10005097_pt1 | contig 16077 bp, 12 predicted proteins | sample Lox_Sample_31_FD_207151 | JGI IMG/M metagenome (GOLD analysis project Ga0335077, IMG submission 207151) | Soil microbial communities from Loxahatchee National Wildlife Refuge, Florida, United States - Lox_Sample_3.1 | ecosystem: Environmental > Terrestrial > Soil > Wetlands | place: USA...
AGGAGGTCCGCGACGCGGCGTCTTTTCTCCTCCGGCTTCGAAGGCTCCGGCGGCGCGCCCGTGATGGTCCTCACGCAGCGGTCGTACGGCACCTCGGGCCCCTTGCCGAGAATCTCCATGCCGAGGTCCCACATGACCTCGCAGCAGAGGCCGAGGCCCTCGAGGTAATCGCCGCGCGGGCCGCCCGTCTTCCGCCCGCCCTCGATCAGGCGCGCGATCGCGCCCTTCACGTCCACGGCGGCGACGTACGCCTCGATCGACGGCTTGTCCGGCGCCTGGGCGCCCACGCCGCCGCTTTCGCGGAGCTTCGCGGCGGACGGGTGCGTGTACGCGGGAGGAAGTGGCTCGTCCGAGAACCAGCAGTCGGCGATGAAGCGGCCCGTCCCGGAGGGGTTCATGACGTCGCCGCCCCAGAGTGTGTCAATCCCGATGAGAGCGTTTGCGGTCGCGGCGTCAAATCCCGAAAGCGCCATGTTCAGCTCTCCTTGACCTTGCGGGTCCCGTCGATCCAGAGGTAGAGGCAGAGGCCGGCGAAGAAGAGGATGGAGACCGTCTGCGAGACGGCCTCGTTGCCGTAGAACGGCGTCCGCACGTTGTCCTCGGAGTACCAGGGCGCGAGGCGCAGCGCGGCGCCGAGGACGCCGCCGAGCGCGCCGCCCGCCATGAGGCCCGACGCGATGACGACCGTCCGCTCGCGCATCGTGCGCCCGCGCGCGCCCCCTGCCCGCTCGGACTTCCGGGTCACGTAGTACGACAGGATCCCGCCCACGAGCGCGGGCGTGTTCAGCTCGAGGGGCAGGTACATCCCGAGCGCGAAGATGAGGGGAGGCACCTCGAGCATCTCCATGACGACGGCGATCGCGGCGCCCGTCCCGAAGAGGAACCACGCGACCGGTTGCCGGTTCATGAACGTCTCGACGAGCGCCTTCATGATCGAGGCCTGGGGCGCCGCGAGGACCTGGCGCGCGTCTCCCGCCGCGGCCTCGCCGAACTGGAACGCCTTCGCGAGCATCACGATCGTCAGGCCGACGGCGATCGCCGAGGCGAGGACGCCCCAGAACTTCACGCGCTCCTGCGCGGCGGGCGTCGAGCCGAGCCAGTAGCCGGTCTTCAGGTCCGTGATCATCTGGCCGGAAACCGAGAGCGCCGTGCAGACCATGCCGGCGAGCGCCATCACGAAGAACATTCCCGTCGTCCCCGAGACCCCGAACCTCAGGAGGATCACGGACGAGACGATGATCGTGAGCATCGTCATCCCGGAGACCGGGTTGCGGGCCGTCGTCGCGATCGCGTTCGCGGCGACCGACGCGAAGAAGAACGAGAAGACGAGGGCGAGGGCGAGCGCGATCAGCGTGGCGGCGAGAGTGCTCTTGAGCGTCCCGAAGAAGATCCCCGTCACGAGAGCCGCGGCGATCGTCCCCACGAGGATCGCCATGAGCGAGACGTCGCGGTCCGTCCGGACGCCTTCTTCGCCGGCGCCCGCCCGGAACGCCTTCGCGGCGGTCCCGAACGAGCCCGCGACGATCCTGAGCGACTTCAGGATCCCGAAGATCCCGGCCGTCGCGATCGCGCCGACCCCGACGAGCCGCACGTACTTCGCGAAGATCGCCGCCGCGCTCATCTGCGCGATGGGCACGGTACCCGGATACACGGCCTCGGGCACGTGCCGGCCCACCATCCAGATGATCGGGACGAGGACGAAGTTCGCGGTGAAGCCCCCCGCGCAGAGGAGCGTCGAGGCGCGGAGACCCATGACGTAGCCGAGGCCGAGGATGAACGCGATCGCGTCGAACTTGACGATGACCTTCGCCTTCTCGGCGGCGTCCTTCATGAACGGCAGGAACTGGAAGTCCACGTACTCCTGCCACACGTGGAAAGTCGTCACGAAGAAGTCGTAAATCCCCGAGATGATCGTCGCCTGGATGAGGAGCTTCGCCTGCGCGCCGCCCTTCTCGCCCGTGACGAGGACCTCCGTGATAGCCGTCGCCTCGGGGAACGGGAACTGCCCGTGCATCTCGCGGACGAAATAGCGGCGCAGCGGGATGAGAAAGAGGACCCCGAGGCAGCCGCCCGCGAGGCAGATGAAGATCGTCTGGACGGGGTGCGGGTGGAGGTTCAAAGCGTAGAGAGCGGGCAGCGTGAAAATCGCGCCCGCGACGACGCCGCCGGCGACGCCGCCGATCGTCGTGATGATGACGTTCTCGAGAAGGTGCGAGCGCCGCGTGAAGAGGCGCGCGAGGCCGATCGCGAGGATCGAGATCGGAATCGCGGCCTCCATGACCTGCCCGACCTTGAGGCCCGAGTACGCCGACGCGACCGTGAAGACGACGCAGAAGAAGAGGCCCCAGAAGATGGAGCGGCCGGTCGTCTCGGGCGGCGCGTTCTCCGCGGGGATGACGGGTTGGTACGCCACGCCGGGCGCGAGCGTCTCGTAGGCGTTTTCGGGCAGCGATTTCGATTCGGGAGCGTCCATCGATCCTCTCGTCCGCGTGCTCGGCGAAGGGAGCAGTCTATCGAAGGGTGTCAGACGGTCTCGAGGTAGCGGTGCACCACGCCGACGGCACCGGAGCCCTCGCCGACAGCCGCAGCGACCCGCTTGCCGGAGCCCGCGCGCACGTCGCCGGCCGCGAAGACCCCCGGCACGCTGGTCTCGAAGAGGAACGGGTCCCTCTCGAGCGTCCAGCCACGGGGCCGGCGGCCCTCCCGGACGAGATCGGGGCCGGTCAGGACGAAGCCAGCCTCGTCTAGCTCGAGGAACCCGGAGACCATATCCGTCTGGGGCCTCGCGCCGATGAAGATGAACATCGCCGCAACGTCGAGGTCGTGCTCCTTCTCGTCGTCGGCCGCGCGGACGGCAACTTTCTCGAGACGGCCGGCGCCGCACACCGCCGTGACCTCCGTCCGCGTCAGGACCTCGATGTTCGCCGTCGCCGCGATCCGGTCGACGAGGTACTGCGACATGGACTTCCCGAGCGACTCGGCCCGGATGAGCATCGTGACGCGGCGCGCGTAGCGCGAGAAAAAGAGGGCACCCTGGCCGGCCGAGTTGCCCGCGCCCACGACGCACACGTCACGGCCGCGGTACGTCGCGGCCTCGGTCATCGCCGCGCCGTAGTAGACGCCGATGCCGAGGAGAGCCTCGACGCCGGGCACCTCCATTTTCCGCACGGAGACGCCCGAGGCCAGGACCACCGCGTAGCAGCTCACGTCCGTTCCGTCGGCGAGGCGAACCACCCGGTACGGGTCCTCGCGCCGCAGGCTGACCGCCTCGTGCGCGATCACCTCGGCCCCGAAGCGGCGCGCCTGCGTCGTCGCGCGCCGCGCGAGGTCGGCCCCGGAGATGCCGGAGGGGAATCCGAGGTAGTTTTCGATCCGGGAGCTGGTGCCGGCCTGGCCTCCGGGCGCGCCCTGCTCGACGAGCGCGGTGCGCAGCCCCTCCGAAGCTCCGTAAACCGCCGCGGCCAGCCCCGCCGGGCCGCCGCCGACGATCAGGAGATCGTAGAAGGGCAGGCGCGCCTTCGTCTGCATTCCGGTCTTCTCCGCGAGCTCGCGGTTCGTGGGCGCGACGAGAAAGCTGCCGTCCGGGAAAAGGACGACGGGCAGCCGTGTCGCATCGCCGAGGGAGCGGATCAGGTCACGAGTCGGCGGATCCTCGTCGACGTCGATCCACTGGTAGGGGACCTGGTTGCTCGACAGGAACTCCTTCACCGCGAAGCTGCGGGGCGACGACCGCGCGCCGGCGACGCGGATTCCCTCGTAGGGAAGGCGCACGTGCGCCGTCCAGTCGGACAGCAGGTCGTCGAGAACCGGGTAGAGCCGCTGCGCGGGAGGGTCCCAGGGCTTCAGCAGGTAGTGATCCAGCCCCACGTCGTTGATTCCCGCGATCGCGGCCTGCGTGTCGGCATAGGCGGTGAGGAGGACCCTTTTCGAGTCCGGGTAGAGCTTGAGGACCTCGCGCAGGAGCTCGGTGCCGGACATTCCGGGCATCCGTTCGTCGACGAGGTAGAGGGCGACGGGAGTGCCTCGCTGCTTGAGCTGGCGGGCGGCCTCGAGCGCTTCCGTGCCGGAGCCGGCCTTCAGGATGCGGTAGTCGCTCCGGTAGTGGCTGCGAAGGTCGCGCTCGATCGCGCCGAGCACCTCGGGGTCGTCGTCGACCGTCAGGATCACCGGCTTGGCCACGTCAGCCCCTTCCGTCGATCGGCAGCGTGACGCGGAACTGCGTGCGCCCGGGGCGGGAATCGACGTCGATCGCTCCATGGTGCTTGAGGACGACGCGCCGCGCGATGTCGAGGCCGAGGCCGGTGCCCTGCCCGACCGGCTTCGTCGTGAAGAAGGGATCGAAGACGCGCTCGCGAAGCTCCGGCGGGAGGCCCGGCCCGTCGTCCTCGACGCTCACGACGACGGATGCGTCCCGGCGGGCCGAGGTGACGGCCACGCGGCTCTTCGCCGCGTCCAGCGCGTTGTCGACGAGATTCGCCCACACCTGGTTGAGCTCGCCGCCGAACCCCTGGATACGCGGGAGACCGGCCTCCACGTCCAGGCTCACCTTCACGGACTTTCCGCGTGCCTTCGCATTGAGCACCGCGAGCGTATCGGCCAGTCCCTGGCCGACGTCCACCGGCTTGGGCATGGTCGCCTGATCAACGTACGTGAAGCCCTTCACGGCCGCCACGAGGTTGTGGATGCGGGACGCAGCCGTCTCGATCTCCGACGCCAGCTGGTACGTCGCGCAGCCGGCCACGAGCCACTGGAGCGCCGCATGGAGCGCCTCTCCCTCGAGCACCTGAGCGAGCTGGTCGAGCGACTCGAGCGTGAGCGCCGACTCCGCCAGCGCCTCGGCGGCGGTGACGTCGGCGCCGTGACGCCTCAGCCAGTCGGCGATGGCATCCTCACGGTCCGCCCGCTCGACGGGTGAGCGTCCGAACGTCATGCCGGCCGCGGCGAGGCAGAGATTTCGCGATTTGTCGACGGCGGCCTGCTGCGTGGCGGACAGGCGTGCCGCGCCCAGCGCGCGGGACGCCCGCTCCACCTCGGACAGCCGCGCCCTGAGGCCCTCGGCGCTCCGTGCGACCGCCGACGCGGGGTTGTTCAGCTCGTGCGCGAGCCCCGCGGCCAGCTTGCCAAGCGAGGACATCTTTTCCACCTGAAGGTCGCTCGACGTGAACTGGCGGGCGCGGTCCACCATGACGTGCACGAAGATCGACGTGAGGTCGGGGCACTCGCGGATCAGCGCGGGGACCTCCTCGCGGGGGAGCATGAAGATCTCGGTCGGCTCCTCGGCCTTCACGCCGCCCGGCGACTTGTCGAGGCGCGAGTACGGCAGGAAACCCGTCACGTCCCCCCCGCGCCACTCCATGACCTTCTGCGGTCCGGCGCCCCGGTCGACGTGGATCGACATGTGGCCGGAAAGGACGATGTACAGGCCGCGCACGGTGGTGCCCTTCGGTGCGAGGAGCTCGCCCGGGTCCAATCGGATGATCTCGCCGCGGGTCGCGAGCCATTCGAGCTGCTCACGAGGCGCGCCGGCCAGCAGCCGGTGCCGCGACAGACGATCGAGAATCTGCGTTTCCAATTTCGTCGTCCTGAGTGGAACGTTATACCCCGGGTGCTAGTCTTTTCCCCGTTACGTCCCGGACGAGGAGAGCCTCATGAAAGCGATCGTCCGCGCGCGTCCGCCTCTCGCACATGCGCTCGCGTGGGCGGCGATCGCGGTCGGTGTCGTCGCCCGTATCCTCTCCCTGGCCGTCCGGCCCCTGTGGGCGGACGAGATCTTCACGATCACGGTCGCCCGGAAAAGCGTTTCGGAGATTCTCGCGGCCCTTCGCGTCGATTCGGGTCCTCCGTTCCACTACGTTCTCGCGCACGTCCTCCTCGCGCCGTTCGGCCCGACCCCGGGCCTTCCGGACGTCTTCGTCCGCCTCGTCTCCCTCGCCGCGTCCCTCCTCCACCTGCCGCTTCTTTTCGCCGTGGCGCGGCGGCTCGGGCGGGAGGAGGCGGGCCTCCCCGCCGCGGCGCTCTACTCCGTCTTTCCGCTCGCGGTCGCGTACGCGGCCGAGGGGCGTGCGTATGCGCTCGCGTCGCTTCTTTCGCTCCTCGCCTTCGAGCGGGCGCTCGCGCTCCGGGAAAGCCCGCGCCCCCTCACCGCCATGGGCCTGACGCTCGCGGCGGCCGGAGCGGTTCTCACCCACTACCTCGCCGTCTTTCCCGTCGCCGCTCTCGCGATTCTCGCCCTCGACGCACGGCCCGCCGCGCGTCACGCCCTCATCCTCTCGGGGCTCGCGGCCGCCGCGCTCGTCGCGCCGTGGGTGCCCGTCGCCCTCGCACAGCCTCGTGAGTCCATGGCGTGGTCCACCGGAGCGGGGTTCACGAGCGCGCTCCGGGACTTTCCCGCGAATCTCGCCTTTGGCGCGCCGGCCGGCGAACCGGCCATGGCGGCTCTCGGAGCGGCCGGCGCTCTCCTCCTCGCGGCCCTCCTCGCGCGCGCATGGCGGGGCGCCTTCTCGCCCGTGGCGCGCGTTTTCGCGCTCTCGCTCTTTCTCCTCGCTCTCGCCGGGCTCGGCGCGGGCGCGCTCGTCCTTCCCGAGCGCACGGCGCTCGTCTTTCTCCCGTTCGCCGCGCTCCTCCTCGCGGCGGCGCCGCCTTTCGTCCCGACGGCCGCCGGCACGCTCGCGGCGGCGCTCCTCGCGCTCTGGCTTCCGCGCGCCGCCGAGCCGACGCCCGGCGTGCTGCTCGCCCGCCTTCTCGAAGCGCCCGCCCTGGCGGGGCGCCGTATCCTCGCCGCGGGCTACTGGGGGCCCGAGCTGGACTACCGGCTCCAGCGCGCGGGGGCGCCGGGCCGCGTCGTCCTTTTTCCGTCCGCGGTCGCCGCACATCCGGGCTGGTACCACGAGGAGGAGCTCCGGAACTCGGCGCTCGCGGCGGAGGCCGAGGCGATCCTCTCGGCTCCGCAGGCCCCGACGCTCTTCGTCCTCCCGCACGGATCGCGCGCGTCGGCCGCGATCGCCTCGCGCCTCGGACACGCGCGGCGGTTGCTGTCGAGCCCGCTCGTCGACGTCGTCGAGACGAGCGCGCCCGCGGCCCGCTGAACCGGCCGATTTGCCGAAATCCCGCATCCGTGAGATCCTGAGCCGGCCGGAGCGGCGCGCCCGACGCGCCCCGGCGACGAAAGCGAATCCCCTCCCCATGGCGTTTTCCTCGTTCGGTCTCCACCCCGACCTCCTGCGCGGCGTCAAGGAGCTCGGGTTCACCCGCCCGACGCCCATCCAAAGCGACTCCATCCCGCCCGCGATGCAGGGCCGCGACCTCCTCGCCTGCGCGATGACGGGCAGCGGCAAGACGGCCGCGTTCGTCCTCCCGATCCTCCACCGCCTCATGGCCAAACCGCGAGGCACGACGCGCGCTCTCATCCTCACGCCCACGCGCGAGCTCGCGGCGCAGATCGACGAGCACCTCAAGCAGCTCGCGGTCCACACGCCGATGTCCGGCGCGGCGGTGTTCGGGGGCGTCGGGATGGGCCCGCAGGAACACGCGTTCCGGAGCGGCGTGGACGTGATCGTCGCGACGCCCGGCCGTCTCCTCGACCACTTCCGCTTCCCGTACGCGAGGCTCGCGGGTCTCGAGGTCCTCGTCCTCGACGAGGCCGACCGGATGCTCGACATGGGCTTCTTGCCGGACATCCGCCGCGTGCTGCGCCACCTGCCCCAGGTCCGCCAGACGCTCTTCTTCTCCGCGACGATCCCGCCGCCGATCGCGCAGCTCTCGAGGGAGATGCTCAAGGACCCGGTGATGGTGAACATCGAGCGGCAGGCCCTGCCCGCCGTCGGGATCACGCAGGCGGCCTACCCGGTGCCGCAGGACCTGAAGCTCGCGCTCCTTCTCGCGCTCCTCGGGCGCGGGGACTTCAAGAGCGTCCTCGCGTTCACGCGCACGAAGCACCGCGCGAACCGCCTCGCGGACCAGCTTTCCCGCCACGGTGTCCTGTGCGAGCGCATCCACGGCAACCGGAGTCAGGCGCAGCGCACCGCCGCGCTCGCGGGCTTCAAGGACGGGAAGTTCAAGGTGCTCGTCGCGACGGACATCGCGGCGCGCGGCATCGACGTCGAGGCCCTCTCTCACGTCGTGAACTTCGACGTCCCACACGTCCCCGAGGACTACATCCACCGCGTGGGTCGCACGGCGCGCGCGGAGCTGAAGGGCGACGCCTTCACGTTCGTCGCGCCCGACGAGGAGGCGGACCTCCGCCAGATCGAGCGCGCGATCGGCAAGCGCCTCCCGCGCGTCACGGTTCCGGATTTCGACTATTCGACGCGGCCGATGGAGCGCTTCGAGGTCCCGATCGCCGAGCGCATCGCCGCGATCCGCGCCCGCAAGGCCGAGGAGCGCAAGAGGGCAAAGGAAAAGGCGGAAAGGCGTCTGCAGCACGAAGCGGCCATGGCGTCCCGGCAGGCCCGCCCGGCCCCGCAGCCGGTATCCTCGCGCCATGCCGCGCCTCGTGGACCTCAGCCACACGGTCGAAGCGGGCATGGTCACCTACAAGGGCCTGCCCGGCCCGGTCATCACCGATCACCTCAGTCGTGAGGCCTCCCGCCCGCTCTACGCGGGCGGGACCACGTTCCAGATCGGGAAGATCGAGATGGTCGCGAACACCGGCACGTACGTGGACGCGCCAGCTCACCGCTGGGAGGATGGCGTCGATCTCTCCGGGCTGCCGCTCGACGTGCTCGCGGGCCGGGAAGGCATCTGCGTCGCGGCGCCGCATGCGCGGGGGCTCAAGATCGGAGAAGATTTCTTGGAAGGTGAAGAGATCGGGGGGCGCGCCGTGCTTTTCTGCACGGGCTGGTCTGCCTTCTGGGGCTCTCCCTCTTACCTTCAACGATCTCCCCATCTTTCTTCCTCGATGGCTTCTCTTCTCGTCTCCCGCGGCGCCGCGATCGTCGGGATCGACTCGCACAACATCGACGACACCGACGACAAGACGCGGCCCGTTCACTCGATCCTTCTCCGCGCCGGCATCCCCGTCGTCGAGCACCTCTGCGGCCTCGAGGCCCTGCCTCCGTCGGGTTTCCGCTTCTACGCGGTACCCGTCAAGGTCCTCGGGATGGGCACGTTCCCCGTGCGCGCGTTCGCCGAAGTCGCGGCGCCGTCTCCATAAGTCCTTCTGGATGAGCACGGAACCCGCACGCCTCGCGATCCGTATCATTGGATAGACTGGTTTCCCCGTTTCCGACCCAAGGAGGTTCCCTCATGGGCCTGCTCGACAACCTCAAACAGCAGATGGGCTCGCAGTTCATCGAGATCCTGCAGTGGCTCGACGACACGAACGACTCGCTCGTCTACCGGTTCCCCGTCTACAACCAGGAGATCAAGATGAACGCGCAGCTCACGGTTCGCGAGAACCAGGCCGCGCTCTTCGTCAACGAGGGGAAGGCAGCCGACCTCTTCGGCCCGGGCCGCTACCAGCTCACGACGCAGAACATGCCGATCCTCACGACGCTGCGCGGGTGGAAGTACGGCTTCCAGTCCCCGTTCAAGGCCGAGGTCTACTTCTTCAACATGCGGTTCTTCACGGATCTGAAGTGGGGCACGACGAACCCCGTGATGATGCGCGACGCCGAGTTCGGGATGATCCGCCTGCGCGCGTTCGGCACGTACGCGATGAAGATCTCCGATCCGAAGGCGTTCTTCGCGACGATCGTCGGGACGCACGGCCTCACGACGACCGACGAGATCACGGGCCAGCTCCGGTCGACGATCCTCTCGCGCCTGTCGGACGCGATCGCCGAGTCGAAGATCGCGGCGCTCGACCTCGCCTCCAAGTACGACGACCTCTCCGCGCACGCGCGGCAGATCCTCGGGCCGGAGTTCCAGGCCTACGGCCTCGAGCTCTCGAAGTTCTTCATCGAGAACGTCTCGCTGCCCGAGGAGGTCGAGGCCGCCATCGACCAGCGCACGAAGCTGGGCGTCCTCGGCGACCGCATGGGACAGTACACGCAGCTCCAGGCCGCCGACGCGATGAAGGTCGCGGCCGCGAACCCGGGCGGCGCCGCCGGTGCCGGCGTCGGCATCGGCGCGGGCATCGCGATGGGCGGGATGATGGGCGGCGCGCTGGCCTCCGGGATGGGCGGGGCCCCGCCGGTGCCCGGCACGGGCAGCCCTCCGCCCCCGCCCGCGGGACCGGGCTTCGCTGTGCCGCGCTGGTCCGTCACGATCGACGGCAAGACTTACGGCCCGTACACGGACGCCGCGCTGAAGAGCATGGTGGCCGCCGGCCAGGTGGCTCCGGGGACGCTCGCGTGGAGACCCGGCGCCGCCGGCTGGGCGCCTCTCTCGACGTTCGAGGAGTTCGCCGGCTCGCCCGCTCCGGCTCCGCCGACGCCGCCGCCTCCGCCGCCGCCTTCCCGCTGACGCGAAATTCGTCATGGAGGAAGGCCCGCCGACGGCCGCTCCGGCGATGTGGTCGAGAACGCTAAGGAAAGACGGGGAAACCCTCTTTGCGCGCGGCGTCGTTCAGGCGGTCGTCCAGAGACACGACGGGAAGCGACTCCGGTCGTTCGTCCGATGCCACGAGGGCGGCGGCCAGCTGCATGGCGTCGGCGGCCCGAATGACGTGCGTGTTGACGAGCCGAAGCGCTCGCGCACGGACCGGGAGAAGAGCGCTGATCTCGCCCCAGCGGTCGGCCAGCTTCGAGAGCTCGCGTCGCGCTCGCTCCAACGCTCTCGTGTCGAAGCCCTGGCGCATGCGCCGGGCCAGAGCGGAAGCGATCTCGACCTCGGTCAGGGACCAGACGACAAGTTGGCTGTCCCGCTCGTAGAGTCCCTGGACTGCGGCCGTCTGCGGCTCCTTCAACAGAAGGGGGATGATGGCCGAACTATCCCAGTACCTCACCGGCCGGACCGGCGCTCTTCCAGCAAAGCTTCCAGAACGCGCGCTGGCTTCTTGGGCGCGAAAGGAGGCAGGGTGACGCGCTGGTTGTCACGAATCCGCGGCGGTGTGAGGATTCCTCGGCGAACGGCCTCCTTCGCCCATTCCGGGTAGTTGTTCATGGCCGCGATCGGCTCGATCCGCGCGATCGGCGTATCCCGATCGAACACGATGACCGTCTCCCCCCGACGCACCCGGGCCAGGTATTCCGAAAGGGAATCCCTCAACCTTGAAATTGTGGCGTTCTTCATCACGCCATTATAGTCATATCATTGTGTCCGGTGAAGCATCCGGCGTGCCGGGCTCGGGGAGCTAACGTGCGGGCGCCGTCACGTCGAGGCTCGGCGCCTCGCCCATCTCTTTCAGGAGGTTCGTCGCGCCGTCCACTTCGGACATGATCCAGAGCATGTACCGGGTGTCGACGTGGATGGAGCGGGTCCGCACCGGATCGAAGAGGTAGTCGGAGGCCACCGTGTCGAACGTGCCGTCGAAGAGCAGGCCGCAGAGCTCGCCTTTCGCGTCGAGCGTGGCCGAGCCCGAGTTGCCTCCCGTGGTGTCCACGGTCGAGAGGAAGTTCACGGGGACGTCGTTCAGCTTCGGATCGACGTAGGGGCTCGTCTTCCCCGCGCGGAGCGCCTCGATCGCGTCGAGCTCGGCCTTCGGCGCGTTGAACTCGCCCTTGCCTGTCGCCTTCTCGACGACGCCGGCGAGCGTCGTCTGCGGGGAGTAGATGAGCCCGTCCCTCTCCGGGACCCCGAGGACCCTGCCGTACGTGACGCGAAGCGTGGAGTTCGCGTCCGGCGCGACGAGGCCGCCGTTCTTCGCGAGGAGCGCCTCCGCGTACTGCGGCCCGAGACGATAGAGAGCGCCCTCGCGCTCCCTGGTCTTCTCGCGGATCGCTTCCTGGAGCGGATAGAGCCCGGCGGCGATGAGGACCATCGGGTCCTTCGTCGCGACGAGGTCCTTCGTGGACTCGTCGAGGAGGGAAAGCCGGAACGCCCTGTCGTAGATCTTCGTGCCCGCGACGAGCTTCTCGAGCCACGCGTCGATCGCCTTCGCCGCGTCGGCCTCGGCCATCCCGGGCCCGAGGCCGATCGCCTTGTCGAAGGCCTCGATGCGCTGGCTCTCCGGTAGCCTCGCGACGTCGGCGAGCGCGTAGCGCATGAGGGCGCGGTCGGCCTTCGGGTCGAGCGTGCGCTGCGCGCGCTCCTGCGCCTCGCGCAGGCGGGTCCAGTTGCGCTCCTGGAAGGCGGGGTCGCGGTCCGCGTCCTTCTTCGCCCTCTCGACCGAGAAGCGGTAGAGCGTCTGCGAGGCGCCGAGCGCCGAGCCGACCATCAGGGGGCTCACGCCGCCCATCTCCGTCAAGAGCGCGTTGCGCTCGCGCGTCCTGGCGCGCTCCGCCGTGAGCGCGTTCATCGCCGGAATGACGTCGCCGTACCGGGCCTTCCGCGCGGCATCGGCGTCGATCCACTTCACGAAGTCCCTTTCCATTTTCTCCTTGTCGGCGAGGAGGCCGCCCTTGACCATTCCCTGAAGGACTCCCTTGTTCTTCGTGAGGCCGTTGTTGAGGCCCCGGATCATCTGCGCGACGTGAAGCGCCGTCTCCTTGTCGTCCTTCCCGAGCTTCTCGAGGATCGCGATCCGGTCCGTGGACCGCCTGACCGAGCGCGGGAGAGCCCACGCGACCGTCTCTTTGACGTCCTCGTACGGAGCGAGGCGGAAGGTGCGGCCCGGGTAGCCCGCGACGAAGACGAGGTCGCCCGGGCTCGCGCCCGAGGACGAGACCTTGAGCCAGTGCTTCGGCCTGAAGGGGACGTTCTCGTTCGAGAAGGGAACGGCCTTGCCGTCCTTCGAGACGTACGCACGGTAGAAGGACCAGTCTCCCGTGTGCCGCGGCCACTGCCAGTTGTCCGTTTCGCCGCCGAAGTTGCCGATGCCGGCGGCCGGCGCATAGACGAGGCGGACGTCCTGGATCTCCATCTGGCCGATCTCGAACCACTCGAGGCCCTCGAAGAAGGGTGCGACGGTGCAGCGCAGGCCGGCCTTCTCGCACTCGGCCGTCCTCGCCTTGACGCGCTGCTCGATGACGTCGAAGCGCTTGCGGTCCGTCGTCTTCGGGCCGATCCTGCCGGCGATCTCGTCCGTGACGTCCTTCACGGATACCGTGACCAGGACGCGCGAGCCGGGTCCGGCCCAGAGCTCGTCGGCGCGCGTCTTCGCGAGATAGCCGTCGACCATGAGGTTGTGCTCGGGCTTCGAGTTGTACTGGAGCGCGCCCTGTACGCAATGGTTGTTCGTGACGACGAGCCCGTCGGGCGACACGAACGAGGCGCTGCAGCCGCCGAGGGACACGATCGCTCCCATGGGCTGGCCCGTGAGATCGGCGAAGGCCTGAGGGTCTCCCCGGAAGCCCATGGCCTGGAGGCGCTCTTTGAGCTGCGGGATCTGCCGCGGCATCCACATGCCTTCGTCCGCGCGTGCGCCGGCGGACAGAAGACAGAAAGCCAGGACGAGACCGAGACGGGTTTTCAAGGGTTCCTCCTCGGGAAGACGGGGTCGCCCCGCGCGCGTCGGACCGCACGGGAGAACGGGCGATTATGCTCCGACTCGCCGCCTTCGGCCCGTCCGTATCATCTCGGCGTGCTGGCCGGCGCGCTCGCCCTTGTGGTTCTCGCCCTCGTCGCCGGCTGGGTGCGGCCCGCCGAAGTGCCGGGCCTCTTCGATCTGCACGTGCTTTCGCTCTTTTTCGTCCTGATCGTGGCCGTCGAGTGCGCCAAGACGTCCGGCCTCTTCGCCTTCGGCGTCCGAGCCGTTCTCGTTCGCGTGCGCTCGGCTCGCGCTCTGGCCGCGGCGGCCGTGCTCGTGACGGGCGTGACGGCCGCCCTCGTGACGAACGACGTGGCGCTCCTCCTGGTGGTCCCGTTCACGCTCGCCTTCGAGGAGTCCGCTCCCGGGTTCGAGACGGCGGGTCTCGTCGTCCTCGAGATCGCATCGGCCAACGTACTCGGATGCCTCACGCCCACCGGAAATCCGCAGAACCTCTTCCTGTTCGTGCGCGGAGGCTTCACGCCCGGCTCTTTCTTCGGCGCGCAGACGCCGTGGGTCCTCGGGATGGCGGCCGCCCTGCTGGCGCTCGTGCCTTTCGTCGTGCGCGCGCGGCCGCTTCCCGCGCCCGCCGTCCTCGCGATTCGTGTCGCGCCGTTTCCGGCGGTGTCGGCGCTCGTTCTCATCGCCCTCGAGCTCCTCGCGATCTTCCACGACGCCCCTCCTGCGGTCCCCGGCATCGCCTCGCTCTTCGCTCTCGCCGTCCTCGGCCGCGACGCGCGGCGCACCGACTTCACGCTCGTGGCGGTCTTCGCAGCGCTCTTCGTGGGCGTCGAGGGGCTTCGGCGGTCGGCGCTGTTTCACGCGCTCGATCCCATCCGCCTCTTCGGCACGTCCCCGGCAGGGTTCGTGATTTCGGGCGCGCTCCTGTCACAGGCGGTGTCGAACGTCCCGGCCGCCCTCCTCCTCGCGCCGGCTGCCGCCGCCGCGCCGGCGGGCGCCTTCACGGCGCTCCTCTACGGGGTCAACGCCGGCGGCTGCGGGACGCCGATCGCCTCTCTCGCGAACCTCATCGGCGCCCGACTCTACCTGGCGGGCCGCTCCTCGCGCCGGTCGTTCTGGAGGATCTTCGCCGCGGTCTCCGCGGGTCTTCTCGCTCTCGCCGTCGTGCTGTCTCTCGCCCTCGTCAAGTATTCTGCACGGTGAGAGATGAGCCTCCCGAAATCCCTCACGGCCGCCCTCGACGACCTTCTGACGCGCGCGTTCGCAGAAGAGGGCGAGGACATCACGTCGCTCGCGGTCTTCGGGCCGGCCGCGCGCGTGACCGCGAAGATGGTCTGCCGCGAGCGCGCCGTCGTCTCGGGCGTCGCCTTCCTGCCCCGTCTGTTCGCCTTCCTCTCTCCGCCCGCCCGCGTCACGCTCGACGTTTCGGACGGCGACCTCGTCGAGCGGGGCGCCGTCCTCGCCGGGATCGAGGGGCCCGCGATCACCGTGCTGGCCGCCGAGCGAACGGCCCTGAACCTCGTCCAGCGGCTCAGCGGGATCGCGACCCTGACCCGCGCCTACGCCGACGCGCTGAGGGGCACGAAGACGGTCCTTCTCGACACCAGGAAGACGACCCCTTCCCTGCGCGTCTTCGAGCGGTACGCCGTGCGCTGCGGCGGGGGCACGAACCACCGCCCCGGCCTTTCCGGCGGCTTCCTCGTCAAGGACAACCACGCCGACGGCGCCGGCTCGACGTGGGAGGCGACGCGGCGCGCCGGGGACTTCCGCGACCTGAACCGCCGCCTCCGCGGCCTCCTTCTCGAGGCCGAGGCGCGCACCCTCGACGAGGTGCATCAGGCGCTCGACGCGGGCGCCGAGCGCGTGCTCCTGGACAACATGACGACGGAGGTGATCCGGAAGGCCGTGGAGGACGTCCATCTCTTCAACGAGGCGACGGGGAAGGGTGTCACGACCGAGGCGTCGGGCCGCATGACGCCCGAGACCGCCCGCGCCGCCGCGGAGGCGGGAGTCGACTTCGTTTCGGCCGGCGCGCTCACGCACTCGGCGAGGGCCATCGACATCGCTCTGGATGTCGACAAGAGCGGTCAACCGACGCAGCGAAAGGCGCACTCCGCGCGAAAGCCCCTCACGCGCCTTCTCGGAAATCCGAAGAAAAGATGAAATCGTTCCCCTCCCGCCTCCACACGCCCGTCCTCGTGCTCGGCACGGGAATCGCGGGGTTGACGGCCGCGCTCACCCTCGCGCGGCGCGGGATCAACGTCGTCGTCCTCACGAAGGCGAAGCAGCCCGAGGACTGCAACACGGCCTGGGCGCAGGGCGGGATCATCTACTTCGGCAAGAGGGACTCGCCGCGCTCTCTCGTCAAGGACATCCTCAGGGCCGGGGCGGGCCTCTGCCAGCCGGAGGCCGTCGCCTCTCTCGCGCGGCACGGCCCCGAGGTCGTGAAGGAGATCCTCCTCGACACGGTCGGCGTGCCCTTCTCGCGCACGGTGCACGGCGATCTGGACTTCACGCGCGAGGGCGCGCACTCGGTCGCGCGCATCGTCCATTCGGCCGACGCGACGGGGCGGGCGATCGAGACGGCCCTCCTCGCGCGGCTCGCCTCC
>Ga0335077_10005098_pt1 | contig 16076 bp, 14 predicted proteins | sample Lox_Sample_31_FD_207151 | JGI IMG/M metagenome (GOLD analysis project Ga0335077, IMG submission 207151) | Soil microbial communities from Loxahatchee National Wildlife Refuge, Florida, United States - Lox_Sample_3.1 | ecosystem: Environmental > Terrestrial > Soil > Wetlands | place: USA...
CGCGGTCGAACCGGCTTCGCGCATGTGGTATCCGGAGATGGAAATCGTGTTCCACTCCGGCACCTGCTCGTTGGCCCAGGCGAACATGTCGGTGATGATGCGCATCGCCTGCTGCGGCGGATAGATGTAAGTCCCGCGCGCAATGTATTCCTTGAGGACATCGTTCTGCACCGTGCCCGAAAGACGCCCGATGTCGGCCCCCTGCCGCCGCGCGACGGCCACATACAACGCCAGTAAGATCGAGGCCGTGGCGTTGATGGTCATAGAAGTCGAGATCTTGGTCAGTTCAATGCCATCAAACAAGCGCTGCATGTCTTCGATCGAATCGATGGCCACGCCAACCTTGCCCACTTCACCGAGAGCCAGGGGATGGTCGGAATCCATACCGATCTGCGTAGGCAGATCGAAGGCGACCGAAAGTCCGGTGGTGCCGTTGGCCAGCAAGTACTTGTAACGCCTGTTGGATTCCTCGGCGTCGCCCATGCCGGCGTACTGGCGCATGGTCCACAAACGGCCGCGGTACATAGTCGCTTGCACACCGCGGGTGAACGGATACTCGCCGGGATAGCCGATCTGGCGGTCGTAGGCGCCGTCGTCAACGTCGGCCGGGGTATACAAGGGGCGAATAGGGATGTGGGACGACGTCTCGGGATCAGCAGCAGTCGGGGTGGCGGTTTTCAGAGGATGCTCGGCCATGGATGGAGGCCGGGAACGCGAGCCTGACCAATTATCGCGCATTCGGAGGGCAAACGTAATCTTTAACTCCTGCAATTTGTTTGCACAGGCAGAGAGAAGGGGTACTTCGCGCCGCTGAGGTGTGCAGTGCACGGCCTCCGGCCAGCCTGTCAAACTGCCGAAGCGAGGCTGCCCAAATCCCTGTCCACCAGCAGTGGAGCTTCGGGGTAATCTGACGGCGGGTTCGATGGTTCGCAGCAGGAACGCCTTGCGTTGTCTTTGCGGCCCGACACAGGGCGGGACCCTTCGCTTCGCTCAGGATGACACTGCCGGAGGCCTCAGACCTTCCGAACCTGGATTCCCAATTCCCGCAACTGCGCCTCGCTGACTGGTGTAGGTGCGTCCACCATCAGGTCCACCGCCCGGGCTGTCTTTGGGAACGGAATCACCTCCCGCAGACTCTCAGCGCCCGCGAGAATCATCACGATGCGGTCAAGTCCCAGCGCGATGCCGCCATGCGGCGGCGTCCCATACTCCAGCGCTTCCAGGAAAAAGCCAAAACGGGCCCTTGCTTCGTCGTGGCTCATTCCGAGCGCCTGGAAGATTTTGCTTTGAATGTCCTGGCGATGGATACGAATCGAGCCGGAGCCCAGCTCGGTGCCATTGAGGACCACGTCATAAGCCAAAGCGCGAATTTCGCCGAGCGGCGACTTGGGGTCGTGCACGGAATCAATATTGGCTTCAAGCTTGGCCATGTCCGCTTCGTGCAACGACGTGAAGGGATGGTGCGCCGGGTTCCAGCGCTTCAGGTCTTTGTCCCATTCGAACATGGGGAAGTCGGTGACCCACAGAAAACGGAAATCCCTGGCGGGATCGCCGGTCTTCTTGAACGCTCCGTGCTTCTCGGCATATTTCTGGGCAAGGTCCAGCCGCAGGTAACCGCACTTCTCGCAGAAATGTTGCACCGACTGGTCCATGACCGCGGGAGACTCCGGCTTATTCAATGCCCCCGCCAACAGCCAGAGGTCGTCCGCTTCAACTCCGGCGAATTTCAGAATCTTCTCCGATAGCGCCGGATAGTCCTTGGCGAAGCGCTTGGGATCGGTCATCAACTGAACAAAGCTCGGCCCCTGCACGTGCTGGTAAGCGCCGTAGGTTCCGATGGTGCGGCGCTCGGTGCCGGAGATCTCCCCAGCCTTCGGAATTCGGATTAGTTGCAGCGGCAGCTCTTGGCGAATTCTGAACTTGCCGCTGAATTCTTCCAGTTCTTCCGGCGTGAGCGCCCCGCGAATGTCCACGATCGCGGGGAGGCGAAGATCCGGCTTGTCGTTCCCGTAGCGCCGGATCGCCTCGTCATAACTCATGCGCGGAAACGGTGTCTTGATTTCGTGCCCCGCCCCTTTAAAGGCCGCTGCCAGAAATCCTTCCACCACTCCCCACACACTCTCCGGCTGGGGATACGACATTTCCAAATCCACCTGTGTGAACTCCGGCTGACGGTCAGCACGCAGGTCTTCATCGCGGAAGCACCGCACGATCTGGAAATAGCGCTCGCAGCCGGAGATCATCAGAATCTGTTTGAACATCTGCGGCGACTGCGGCAGCGCATAGAACGTTCCCGGCTGCACCCTGCTGGGGACGAGATAATCGCGTGCGCCCTCGGGGGTCGAGCGCGTCATGAACGGGGTTTCAATCTCGAAAAAGCCCTGGGAAGAAAGATAATCGCGGATCGCTTTCGAGACTTTGTGCCGCATCTCGAGATTGAACTGCATGGCGTCGCGGCGGAGATCGATGTAGCGGTACTTCAGCCGCATTTCCTCGTTCGGCAGTATCGTGTCGCTGGGCAGGAAGGGCGGCTGTTTCGATTCGTTCAGGATGCGCAGCTCATCCACTACCAGCTCGACTTCACCGGTGGGAATGTTCTTGTTCACTGTGCTGGGGTCGCGCTGCTTCGCCGTGCCGACGACCGCCACGACGTACTCGTTGCGCAGATTCTCAGCCTTGGCATGAGCGGCGGGATTCAATTCCTTATTCACCACGGCCTGGGTGATCCCCGTGCGGTCGCGCAGGTCAATGAAAATGATGCTGCCCAGATCGCGGCGGCGGTTCATCCAGCCCATAAGCACGGCACGTTTGCCGGCGTCGGTTGGCCGGAGTTCGCCGCACATGTGAGTACGTTTGAGGTCGCCGAGAAAGTCGAGCAAGAGTGCGCCTTTCCGTGGGGTCTGTGGAATCGAGAATTATAAACGGTAGGACTGCCGAGGCGGTGGGTTCGCCGGGAAAAGCCGGCTAGAGGGTGGCGGTCGCAAATCGTTCGACGTCGCCTGGGGTGGTAGAGAGATGCCGACCCCTTCTATTTCTTGTGCCCGAGTAAAGAAGTATCCCAAAACACCAAGCTTCCGCGGTTGCCCTCTACACCGCAGGCTCAGCTGCCTCCACCAATGCCCGGAAGATCGCTAGCGATGCCGGGTCGGTTTGTGCCGAACGCTCCGGATGCCACTGCACTCCGAGCACGAAGTGGTCCGGAGAGGTCCCCTCAATTGCCTCAATGATGCCGTCGTCGGGACAGTTCGCCGAGACCCGCAGGCCCTCACCAATGACCTCCGCTGACTGATGGTGACTGGAATTTACCGGAAGAAGATCGCGGCCGTGCACAATCTCCGCCAGCTTCGAGCCTGCCTGGATCTTCACCGAGTGAGCCACCTCCACCCCCCGGCCAGCCTCATGATTGACTGGCGACGCGATGTGCTGCAGTAAAGTTCCGCGACGATACACGTTCAGAATCTGCAGCCCGTAGCAGATGCCCAGCACTGGCTTGCGCGAGCCGTAGGCGTCTTTCAGGAGGAGTTCATCCACGGTATCGCGCCTCAGGTCGGCGTCGGCGGTTTTGGGATGACGCGAAGCGGCGAACTTTGCCGGGTCCACATCAGCTCTGCTGCCGGGAAGCAGCACAGCGTCGCAGGTCTCGATCAATTTCCCGACTTCAGCCGAAGACAAATCCAGGGAGATACGCACGGGCTGGCCACCCGCCATGGCTATAGCCTGCTCGTACTGCGGAAGAGACCGCCCGGCATACTCAGGATCAGAATGAGGAACTGGAATAGCAACCCGCGGTGCCATCTCACAATTGTATGGCAACATGCCAGTCTGTCGATTCCAGGAGGTTTGTTCGCACACCTCCCTCCAATCTTCGTGTCCTTCGCGGTTGATCTTGGGTTTTTCACGCCGGCGGAGTCCCCATGTCCTTTCCCCATAAGGAATCACGGGGTCAGCGCGAAGGCTCTCAGTAGCTCATCCGCTCGATATTCGCCAGGCTCTTTGCCCGAAGATACTGTCTGATCTCAACCACGCTGGCAAGGATCAGAACTAATATCGCAGCGGCAATCGCTACCGGCAGCGCGACATGCCGGTAAGCGAAGGTCAAGTCCAGGTGCGCGCCGCGAACTTCAGCCAAAACGACAATACCCAGGATTCCCAGCAATAGGCTCACGGCAAACGAGAGCAAGGCCGCCAGGAGGGTGAACAGCAGTACCCGTACAGGCACCAAGAGGAGCTGCGGCGACCTGAAACGACTGGCCACACTCCTAACCTACAACATCTCCGAAGTCAGTGTATGGGCGCCTGGCTGACCCGTACCCGGAGCGAAGACCCCAACGGCTGTCTTTCCGCCACAACAAAGGCGATGGCTTTGTGACCTGCGGAATGCAACCCGGTCAGGGCATTGCGCTACAATGCTTTTCATGTCGCAAGCCGTATCCGCCACAACACGTCCCCCGGCGGAGGTGGTCCGCCAGAGTCCGGTTTCCCAGGCTGCAAACGGAATTTGTTATGCCACTTCCGGAGAAATCACCGTCTCCAACGGCGAACTGGAGAAGATGGTGGCGGCTGTACCTAATGCCGTCGCTGGCGCTCTGGATCGCAAGGCCTATTATTTTGTGCCACTTACCGTGAACCAGGGCGACGACACCGTGATTGCCGACCGTTACGACGTGGCCCTCAGCGACAATGCCGTCTGCCACCGCAACCTGAATCTGGGCGATTCCCAGTGCGTCTTCATTTCCACCCGGCTGATGGACGACAAGTTCTCTGTCGCCTTTGAGTTCTATATCAACGTTGGCCATGCCTTCGTGGAGCGCGCCGGAGTCTCCCGCGACTTCGCAGATATCGCCTGGAAGCAGGTGGAGGGCGGTACCCGCGGCGAAACGTCTATGGATGCCTGGGAGACCCGCAAGCTCGCTACGGCCGGCGGTTTGGACGCCGAGAAATACAAAAACGAGTTCTTCGCAGCAGCTTTCTCGGATGCGATCTCGGTTTATCTTCTGTCACTCTACATCGATGTCGACTACTACGATCTCCGCGAGCGCGACTACCCGCTATTGGCCCCAACCGCCATGGCCGAACGGCTCCGGAAAGTCGCGGAGTTGTTTCCGCCGAATCCAGGATTCGAGTTTGCTATCTACTACAAGCGGCGCGGCTGATATCTGCAAATCTCGTTCGAGCTGCCCAAAACGTCATCCAACGGCTGTCACCCTCTCCGGAGCCGCCCCGCACCCCTGACAACGCCTGAATTGATGCGTGTTCTCGCGGCAGAAGAGCGGATTCCTCAACAGCTCGGCAGAGGATTTGCCTACCGCCGTTGCTGGCTGCTGACGGCTGGTTTATCCAGCAAGGTAGGAGTCTTTGTAGCCCAGGTAGTTGTTGGCGTAGCGGAGAATTGCCTGCTGATCTTTCTCTTCCAGATGGCGGCGAAATTTGCCTGGGTTTCCCATCCACAACGAGCCGGGTTCGACTATGGTCTTTTCAGGGATCAGGGTTCCGGCGGCGATGATGGAGCCCGCTCCAATGACCGCGCCGTTTAGGATGATGCTGCCCATGCCGATGAGGCAACGGTCCTCGACCGTACAGCCGTGCAGCGTCACTGAGTGGCCGACGGTTACGTATTCGCCCACGTACACACCGTATAGCTCTTTCATGCCGTGAAGAACGCTACAGTCCTGGATGTTGGAATGGGAGCCAACGCGGATGGAGTGGACGTCGCCGCGGAGGACGGCATTCATCCAGATGCTGGCATGCTCGCCGAGGACTACATCGCCGATGAGTTGGGCGGAATCATCGACGTAGCAGGTTGACGGGACGACTGGGATGATGCCTTTATAGGGACGAAGCATGGGGATCTGTAGATTGCGAAATTTAAATTGTGTCCGCGCGCGCCTGCATTCAATTCTCGGTCACGGTTGGTGAGTCTGGAGCCTTGGCTGGCTTGGGAGGCGTTGGCGGAGCCGGCGGCATGGCTGCGTGCCTGCGGACCTCAATAGTGCCGTGCTCGTTGTTGAGCACCACGTGCGGGCCGGCGGAGCCCACTGCGCCATTGGCGACCGTCTGATTTTCGGAATTGCTGACTTTGATCTCGCCGAAGTCGGTTTCGATTTCGCCTTCGCGGGCGCGGGCGTCGAGTTGGAAGGCAGCCTTATCCGGGACGGACAGGCGGATATCAGCGTTACGATTCTCGATCTGGACGCTGCCCATCTTGCTCATCTGTAACTCGACGGCGCCGTTGGAATCCTCCATACGCACATCCCCGGCCACGCTTTCCAGGTGGATGTCCTTCTCGCGGGTGAGGAGGCGTACCGGGCCGTCCAGATTATTGGCGCGCAGGTCGCCGGAGTCGAGTTCGAGTTCTCCGTCGAGCTTCGACATCTCCATATCGGTGCGCGAAGACTTGAAGGTAACGCCCTTGGCGATCTTGGAGAGCTTCACGCTTTCCATGAATTCGCCGGTGAGGTGAGCACCGCCCTTGACGTCTTCGATGGAGATGTCATTGACGCGGCCCTGGATGGAAACGTCGTCGCTGATCTGCGAGATGTGGCCGGAGCTGCGCTCCAGGCTGAGCGTGACCTTGCCCTTGATGTCGGAGACGGTGATGTCGCCCCGCTGGTTCGAGATATCGACATCGGCGTCGCGTCCGAGGACGCTTACGTCACCGCGGCGGCTGGAGATCGTCACCTGCGCCTTGCGCGGAACCGCGATGGTGAGGTCGCTGGTGACAGGATGATCACCCGCGCCCTGGGTGTTGGCATTCACGGAAACCACATTGCCGCTGACGGTGATCTGCGGGCGAGTGCCGCTGTTCCAGCGGTTGGCTTCATCCTGATTCTCGGCGTTGATGCGCTTGTGGACGGCGACCTTGATGCGCTCGTCGTCGGAAACGGTAATATTCACGGCGCCGCGATCATTATTGACACGCAGGCTGGCGCCGCCGCCGGGGAATCCCTGGTCAAGCTGATCGTCGTAGCTGTAATTGTTGCCGAAAAGGTGAAAATCCTCGTCGTCGATGTGCATGTTGTCACGCACTTCGCCCCAGTTCACGCGGGCGAGATTGGTGGCGGTCAGGCCGAGCAGGACGACCATGATGACGAGAAAGATGCCGCCTCCACCGATGCCGGGCGAGCGCACACCGGCGCGCTGGGCGTTGTAGTGGTCAATCAGTTTGAGCACGCCCCAGACAATCAACAGCACGGGCCAGTAGTGGGCGAACCAGGCGAAAATGCTGTGCAGGTGCACCACGCGCAAAGTGCCGAGGAGGAAGACCACGCCGATGGCGATCAGTACCAGCGGCCCGCTGATGGAACGGTACCGGCCCGGCGGGGGCTGATACGGGGGCGGCTGAATGGGAGGCGGAACGGTTCCAGTGCTAGCCATTTTGCACCTCGGTGGAGGACATCTGTGCGCCCGGCGGCTGTTGCGCCGGGGGTTGCGGCAGCGGCGGCTGCATGGACGGAGGCGACGAATCGCGGTGTCCCGTGGTGGGCGCGTTGCCCTGGTAAACCTTCAGCAATCCGATGGCGATCAGCAGGGCCGGCCAGGTGTGACTGAAGGGGACGACGTGATCAATCAGAAAGAGTATTCCCAGGATCACGAGCACCAGCGGACCCATCAGGCAGTTGGCGCGGCAGCGCGGACACTGGCAGGAGCCGTTCTGCCCGGAAATCATGCCCCAGCGGCGAGCGAACAGCCACACACCAATGCCGATTAGGATCGTGGGCCAGATATAGCGGAAATCGAAGAACCAGAGATCCAGGGTATGCAGCAGGAACAGCAGACCCAGGCCGATGAGCACGATGGCGCCCATGGGGACGTTCGTCTTGGTGGCTTTGTCGCCGGTGCCGAAAGTGCGGGCAATGCCAAAGGGATCGGGAGCAGGCTGGCCCAGTTGCATGGCACGGGCGGAACGGGCAGCGTCAATGATCTGATACACGTAGAAGAAGCCGGCGGCGATGGCGGCGGCGGTGATGACATACCAGGGCGAATCGGACCCCATGATGGCGATGAGGAAAACGGCGATTCCCAGATGCGCCAAGCCCTTGGCATATTGACCGGTATAGACCGCGCCCACTCCGAAAGGAAAGAAGCCGGCCAGAATTCCCGCCAGACCCGGGTTCGGGCCCTGGCTGGGCACGACCGGCGGTGCCGCACCTACGGCAGGCGTACCCGGAAGCATGCCCGAGGCCACGCCGGGCGGAACCACTCCCAGCCGTTCGGCAAGGCAGGTTTCGCAGTAGATGACGCCTTGGACCGGGCGCGAGCAGTTCGCGCACAGCGGCTTGCCGCAGGTCCGGCAAAAGGCGGTATTGGCAATATCGGGATGGTTGGCGCAGTTCATGATAACCTCCTGTGCGCGGTCACCGTCACTACAGGCGGCTCGTCAGAAAAACTGGCTAGGATTGGCTGGTTGTTCTCCTGACTGTAGTTTCGTTCCTGTTTCTGGTCGGGTTGGCCACTGGTGTCATTGTTCCTGGGCTTCCTGTCTTTCTGTTCCGGACCCGGTTCGGCCGGAGCAGTGGCGCGCCGAAACTCCCGGACGCGCGATTCCACTTCATAGACAAAGCGAATGTTCTCGTAGTACTTCACCACCTTGCCCGTGGTGGTGTAGTAAGCGCGTTTAATGGCGCTGGGGCGAAGATCGAGATGGCGAATGTCGCTGACATTGACTCCCGCCAAACTCATGGTGACCGAGAGCGAGAAGAACACCATGCTGAACGACATGGCAAAGCGGGGCTGACGGGCCAAGGCCACAGCCGGACCAAAGACCGGGCGCAGCCATCTCATCAGCACATCTTTCCAGGAGCGCGCCGGTTCGGCGGGCGCCTTGGAGACTTCCCGTCCGGTGGTTGCCGCCAGAATGTTATGGACCAGGTTTGCCGGGGGATCGACTTCCTGCAGAGACTTGATCCACTCCTGCCCCGCCTTGGCCTCGGCCAGCAGTGGCCCGCAGAGGGCGCAGGCCTGGGCGTGGGCGGTGAAGTCCTCCAGTTGGCGGCCGCTCAGCTTGCCGTCGAGGACGTCACTCAACAGGGCGTCGAACTCGGCGCACTGCATCCGGTTTTTGATTTCTTCCGGCATCACATCACCTGCCTATAGGTACGTTGTAGAAGGCGCGCAAGTTCCGCTCGCCCCCGGTTGATTCTGGATTTCACAGTTCCCTCAGGTACCTTTAGTACCGTGGCGATATCGCGATAGTCCATGTCCTGTAAATCCCGCAGGATCACCGCCTCCCGCAGTTCAGGGGACAATTTCTGCAGGGCCCGGTGGACGGTCTCGCCGGTTTCACGGCTTTGGACGCGGGCGTCGGGGGGTAGGGCAGTATCCTGGATCTTCTCGCTCAGGGGCATGGCGTCCTCATGCTCGGACGCCACTGTATCGAGGGAATCGGTAACCCTGTCCTGCTTGGTCTTGCGGAAATGGTCCACCAGGAGGTTTCGGGTCATGGTGGTGATCCAGGTGGTAAACGCGCCCCGATCGGCGTCATAGGATTCCAGGGTGCGATACATCTTGATGAAAACCTCCTGCGTCAGGTCCTGCGCGTCATCGCTGGTGGCTGCGAATCGGTAGCAAATGTTGTAGATGCGGCGATGGTAGCGCTGTACGATCTCCTCCCATGCCACGGCATCGCCGGCTCGACATCGCCGGACCAGCATGGCGGCCACATGGGCGTCTTCCAACCCGCACTCCCCGGAACTCCTGGTTTTTCAGGCTGTAAGCAGCAAGGCAACGCCCTTACGCACCCCAGCTTGACACCACAGACGATATACGTCTTTGTGAGCCCAAAAGTTCGCTACCTCGATAAAATCAAGGCATTTTAGCAGGGGCGTAAAGGGTTGGCGAATGAAGGGCGAATACCGGGAACGCAGATGGCGGTTTCCGCCAGGGCGGTTGAACTTCGCCTCCGTGGTGCAGATCTCGGGATCTTTCGTGGTCGGGAGCGCCCGCACCACATCGGTTCGCCGTCGGATATCCTTCTTCAATGCTTACTCCGGACAAGCCGTCCGCTCCAGGGAGCATTTTCCGGCAGCTTTGTCCGCGCTGCCGCTCGGGGAGAATTTTTCAGCATTCGATCTTTTGGGGGTGGCCGCGGATGAACGAATTCTGCCCGGTCTGCAAGCTGAAATTCGAGCGGGAAGAGGGATATTTTCTGGGTGCGATGTATATCAGCTACGCTTTGGCGCTGGGAGTGATCGCAGTGATGGCCACCGCACTGTGGGCGGCCACCGGATGGTGGCTTACCCGCAGTGTCATCTGGGCGGTGGTGCTGTTCCTGCCGCTGGCGCCGATGATCACGCTATTTTCCCGTGTGCTTTGGATTTATCTGGACCAGGGGATCGATCCGGAGCGCTTGGAGTAGGACGATGGATTCCGGAGGTCATTCTCCGCGGCGTAAATTATGATCCTGATCAGATTGATAGCATGAAGTTGCTAAACGACCGACGACTGAAGACCGACGACCCGAAATGATCAAATCTCCCCGAGGCACTCGTGACCTCCTCCCCCCGGAAACCGCGCTCTGGAACTTCGTCGACGCTGTGGTCCGCGACGTCTTCCGCGCCTACAACTTCCACGAAATCCGCACCCCGATTTTCGAGGAGACGCAGCTTTTCGTGCGCTCGGTAGGCGAAGAAACTGACGTTGTCTCGAAAGAGATGTACACCTGGGAAGATCGCGGCCGTGCCGCCAGTGACAAGGGCCAATCCCTCACCCTCCGCCCCGAAAACACCGCCGGCGTCGTCCGCGCCTACATCGAGCACAAGCTCTGGGAGCGCGGCCTCAACAAGCTCTACTACATCGGCCCGCAATTCCGCCGCGAGCGCCCGCAGAAAGGCCGCTACCGCCAGTTCTACCAGGTCGGCGCCGAGATCATTGGACCGCCCAGCGCCGGCAGCGAGTCCCCGGCCCGCGACGCCGAGATCATCGAACTCCTCGCCACCCTGCTCGACCGCCTCGGCATAGAAAACTGGACCCTCCAACTCAACTCCATCGGCTGCGCCAACGACCGCGCTGCCTACAACGAGGCTCTGCGCAAAGCGCTCGACCCGGTGAAAGACAAAATGTGCGTGGACTGCCAGCGCCGCGCCGTCACCAACCCGCTGCGCGTCTTCGACTGCAAAGTCCCCGAAGACCAGCCCATCATCGAAACCCTGCCGCGCATCAGCCAATACCTGGACGAACCTTGCCGCCGGCACTTCGCCGCCGTCCAGGAGATTCTCAAATCGGTCGGTGTCGAGTTTCAGATAAACGACCGCCTGGTGCGCGGCCTCGACTACTACATGCGCACAACCTTCGAATTTACTCACGGCGCCCTCGGCGCGCAGAACGCGATTCTCGGCGGTGGCCGCTACGACGGCCTTTCCGAATCTCTTGGCGGCCCGCAGGCTCCCGGCATCGGCTTTGCCATCGGCGAAGACCGCCTCGTCCTCGCTTTGCAGGAATCCGCCGAAACCGTCCAGCCCAAGCCCGACGTCTACATCGCCCCGCTCGGCCCCGGCATAGACCGCGAAGCCGCCCGCCTCGCCCGCGAACTGCGTCGCAGCGACCTGATCGTCGAACTCGGCGACGAAACCTTCCGCCTGAAGAAATCTCTGGAGACTGCCAGCAAACTGGCGGCTCGCTACGCCCTGATTGTCGGCGAGAATGAGGTCAAGTCCGGCGAGTTCGCCCTGAAAAATCTGGAAACAGGCCAGCAGATTTCCGTCCCCCGCCCCGAATTAACCGCCAAAATCCGGCAGCGCTAGGTTAATTCCATGATTGTCATCCCGAGGTCGCACGCGAAAGCGGGCGACGGAGGGACCTTACGAATCGCTTAAAGCCGCACGGAAGTGGTGAAGGATCGAGCCGAAACAAAACCCCACAAAACGTATGCCACATCAACTCTCTCGAATTTTGACAACGAATTGTCATGCTGAGCGAAGCGAAGCACCTATGCAATTTGCCCGCAGGCCACCCCTCTTTCATCCGCCAATCAATCCTTGGCCTGATGATGATCAATGCTGATCACGCGCGTGATCTTCCACGTGCCATCTTTGTACCGCCACACATGGATGAACTTCGCCTCGCCCACAACGCCATGGTCCTGGGCCCACGGGTGAAGGAATCGATGCACTCCGATCTCAACCGCGCCGTAGCCCTCCAACCCGTAAACTTCCAGCGTTCCGGGCACCAACTCCCTCTTCACCTTTCCGCAAAGATTGTTCTTGATGGCTTCAACAATTTGTGGACCGCCAACCATGAGGCCGTTCTTGTCGTGATAGAACTCCGCGTCGTCCGCCCAGAACCTCGCCTCAGTTTTCATGTCACAGCGGTCGATCGCATCGAAAACCTGTTTGTCCAGCTGCGAGATCGTTTGGAAAAGCTCATCTGAGCCGGCAACTTTGTTATCACCGGTTGTGGCTTGTGCGGGAGCCGGCCGCGTGGCGCCCAAATAGTCAGTGTAACCAGGCACCACACGATTAGCGGAAATCCTCCCAGTCGATTTTTCAGACACTCCTCCTTGGCATCGAGTAATCGAGCCTGTCATAAGTACGTCAGTTGCTGGGAGACGTTCCAGAAAAGTTATCCGCTCAAGACCGAAGCGCGTTCTGGCATTCTCTGCCAATTCCGCGCCGGTCGGCCCGTTTCCTCGGCAGGCGCTGTTCGTGGTCAAGATAATTAACGTCACATCGTGACTGCCCTGAAGAAGCCCACACTCCATCGGTTAAACTACCTTCCGGGGGGCAAACATGAGCCCAATGAAACCCATTCTGCTTCTCCTCGTAGCCACATGCGCCTTCGCCCAAGACTCGACCCTAACCGCCAACTCCAAGTCTTTCTACGAAGCGCTCCTCAGGAAAGACGCGGCCACCGTCAAACGCCTTACTACCGACAATCTTTCCATTGTCTGGAGCGACGGCAAAATCCACGACCGCGACGCCCTCATTGACACCCTGCAGGAAACTTCCATCCAGGAGTACACGCCATATAAACTCCGCGTCCTCCCGGTCGACGCCAACTCCGCCATTGTCACCTACGACTGCATCATCCGCATGCCCGAAGGCGACACCGACATTGCGCCCCGCTACCAGCACGTCTCCGAACTCTGGATCAAACAAGGCGACGACTGGAAATTGAGATTCGAACAATTCACCCCAGCCCGGCCTATCGACTAGAGGTGATCTACAATCGAGCGGGCGATGCGTTCCCAAACCCTCGGTCAAACCGGCATCACGACTTCCGCCCTCGGCTTCGGATGCGTGCGCCTGACCTCACATCCCAGCCGCGCCGAGGCTGTGCGCTTGTTGGAGCACGCCTTCGACTGCGGCATCACTCACTTCGACATTGCCCGCGCCTACGGCTTCGGCCGTGCCGAAGGTATTCTGGGAGAATTCCTGCGCGGTAAGCGGCAGCGGGTCACCGTCGCCACCAAGCTAGGCTTGCAGCCGCCGGGCGGCGCGGCGGGAAACCGCTGGCTGATTGATGCAGCCAAGAAAGTGCTGAGCCCCTTTCCCTCGCTGCTGCAGCGGGCCAGGCGCCATGGAGCCGCTGCAACAACCGAGGATTTCAGCCCGCAAGCCGCCATCCAGAGCCTGCACACCAGCCTGCGCGAACTGCACACCGGCTACGTAGATCTTCTTCTCCTGCACGAGGCCGCGCTGGCCGATGCCGCAAACGCTGATTTGCTCGATGCCCTGCAGAAAGAAATCTCCGCCGGAACCGTGCGCGCATTGGGCATCGCCTCGGATTTCCGCAAACTCGAGAAAGACGCGGCCAGCCTGCCGCCGGCGTACAAAATTCTGCAGTTCAACGACAACACGATGGAACGCAATATCTGCACCCTGGCGAACTGCGGCGGCCGAAGTTCGATCACCCACAGTATCTTCAAGCCGGCATCTCAGATCCGGGAATCGGCCAAAGTGCAACCCGGCGTGGTCAAAGACTTCTCCACGACAATTGACGCCGACTTGAACGATCCGGCCGTAATCGGATCGCTGCTCCTGCACTACGCTCTGCACAGCAATCCCAGCGGCGTAGTGCTGTTCTCCAGCATGAACCCCGATCGCATTGCCGCCAACGTGCGCGCGGCCGGGTCTCCCGCCTGGGATGAGATACAGCTCGCGCACTTTCAGCAGTTCGTGGATGCGATCGTCAGCGCCGGCCAGCCGCAGCCGACAAACGCCGCCACAGTAAACGCTTCATGATCCTGGACCTCGCCACCAGCAACAGCGAGCTGCAGCTCGACTGCGACCTGTGCATCGTAGGCAGCGGCGCCGCCGGCCTGGCTATCGCCCAGGAGATGCGCAGTACGCCGCTCCGGGTCGTGCTGCTGGAAAGCGGCGGCCTGGAGCACGAGCCCGAAACTCAAGCCCTCTATGACGTCGAAATCAGCGGTTTGCCGCATCCCGGCTCAACCGAGGGACGCTTTCGCGTCTGCGGCGGTTCCACCACCCGCTGGGGAGGGCAGGCGCTGCCGCTTCTTCCCAGCGACTTCGAGGCGCGCGACTGGATCGCGCACAGCGGATGGCCGCTCAAGTTCGACGAACTAGCGTCCTACTATGCCCGCGCTTCCGCTTTTCTGCTGGTCGACAATCTGAACTTCGACAGCCAGTTGTTCCCTTACCTGCGCACCCGCCCCCCGGCCCTCGATACGCAGAAGATCTGGTACCACTTTTCCAAGTGGAGCCCGCAGCCCAACCTGCGCGAGCGCCATCTTCCCGTCATTCGCTCCTCGGACCGCTGTACCCTCCTTCTGCACGCCAACGTAACCGAGATCACTCTGGCCGAAAACCTGAACACAGTTGCGAGCGTGGAAGTGCGCTCGCTGCATGGCCAGAAGGGACGGGTGCGCGCGCGAAGTTTCGCGTTGTGCGCTGGCGGCATTGAGGCCGCGCGCCTGTTGCTCACGAACCGCCGGCAGCAGCCGCAGGGCCTGGGCAACGCGCACCACCTGGTCGGCCGGTTCTTCCAGGATCATCCCAACATCGTGGCCGGCTGGGTGAAAAGCCCGGATCCTCGCCGCTTTCAGCGGCTGTTCAACGTCTTCCACAGGAAGCGGGTGAAATATTCGGTCCGCTGCACCGCGCAGCCGCGATGGCAGCGGGAACATCGCACCCTGAGCGTATCCGCAACTTTCATGTTCATTGAGGAAAACGCCGCGCTGCAGGATCTGAAAGAAGCCTACGTCGCCTTGCGTCAAGGAAAGCTCAGCCCCGGATTGTTCCACAAGCTGGCGCGGGCATCGCTCCACCCGCTCGATACTCTCGCGCCGGTGTGGCATTTTGCCGCGCACGGCCGCAGCTTTTCTCCCCACGCCCGGTTTCAGCTCTGCATCACCTGTGAGCAGGAGCCCGATCCCGAAAGCCGCGTGCTGCTTTCCAGCCAGCACGACGCGCTCGGCATCCCTCGGGTCAACATCTGCTGGCGCGTGAGCGACCTGACGTGGCAAACCATGGTTGCCTACGCCAATCTCCTGGGTGAAGAATTTCGCCGTACCGGCCTGGGCGAGATCGACTTCGAGCCATGGTTGCGGGAGGGCGAAGCAGACTGGCGAGACCACATCATGGACCAGTACCATCACATGGGGACCGCGAGAATGCACGAATCGCCCAGCCGTGGCGTGGTGGATGCAGAATGCCGGGTGCACGGACTCCGCAATCTCTACATCGGCAGCAGCGCCGTGTTTCCCACAACCGGCCATTCCAACCCGACGTTGACCATCCTCGCTCTGTGCATGCGCCTCGCCGACCGGCTGAAGCAGGAACTGGGCGCATAGATCAGGTGTGGCGCGGGCGCCCTCGCCCGCGAATAGCCGAGCGAGGGCAGGCGCAATTCTCAGAATGAAGGCCGGAGCCCATAATATTTTTGTCAAAGCTGATGACTTGAATCGGTCCTGCGTCATGCAGGATCATGGCAACGACAATCGTACCCAGGTCGCCTGTGCCGAACTTACCCGAGCCGGAAAACTTCCAGGACGCATCCGCCGACCCGTCCGTCCGTGGGTATCTCCACCGGTCGACCGCTTCCTCGCGCGGCGGCCTGGTACTCACCCACGGCGCCGGCTCCAACGCACGCTCGCCGCTCCTGATTGCTCTGGCCGAGGC
>Ga0335077_10005099_pt1 | contig 16075 bp, 15 predicted proteins | sample Lox_Sample_31_FD_207151 | JGI IMG/M metagenome (GOLD analysis project Ga0335077, IMG submission 207151) | Soil microbial communities from Loxahatchee National Wildlife Refuge, Florida, United States - Lox_Sample_3.1 | ecosystem: Environmental > Terrestrial > Soil > Wetlands | place: USA...
TGATCTGGCTGCGCCGCACGGTGGGCTGGGCCTGGGGCGCCTTCGGCTTCCAGCAGAAGATCGTCCGCCGGTTTGGCATCGACGGGCCGTTCCGGATACTGCTCGGCGTCGCCGACACCGCTAACGCCGGGCTCGGCGACCTGGGCACCGGCTGGGCCGATCCGGGCGGCCCCGCCTCCCCGGACGCCCCGGCCGCGGTTGACCAGCAGGTCCTGCTGCGCGAGGACGTCCCGGCGTGGCCGGACGCGGCCGGCGTAAAGGACCTGGCCATGCGGTTCGGCGCGCGGCTGGACATCGCGTTCGGCGGCTCGGGCGAGCGGCACCTGGACCGCACCGGCCCCGAGGCAGGCCGCTTCAGGTCGCCGCAGTTCTGAGCGTTTTGGCAGCCGGCTGCTCGGCCGATCCGGTGCGCCCGGTCAGTCCTGCCCGGCCAGCACGTCGAGTCCGGCCAGCACGTCGAGCACCTGCTGGCCATACCTGGTGAGCTTGGCATCGCCGACCCCGCTGATCGCGCTCAGGCCGGCCAGCGTGGCCGGCCGCTCGGCCGCGATCTGCCGCAGGGTAGCGTCGTGGAAGATCACGTAAGCGGGGACACCCTGCTCCCTGGCCGCGGCGCCGCGCCAGGTGCGCAGCCGCTCGAACAGCCCGGCCGCCTCCGCGGTGAGCTCGTCCACCGCGCCAGCGACCCCGGCCGCACCGCCGGCGGCCCCGGCCGCGCGGCTTGCCTTCGCGGCCCTGACCGACCGCGCCGCCGGCGCCTGCTCGGGCCGCAGCATCACGGTGCGCTCGCCGGACAGCACCGCGGCGCTCGCCTTAGTCAGCGCCAGCGTGCCGTAGTCGCCCTCCACCGCGAGCAGTCCCTGGGCGAGCAGTTGCCGCACCACGCCACGCCACTGCACCTCCCGCAGCTCTTCCCCTATGCCGAACACAGTCAGCGACGCGTGATCGTTCTCAATGACCTTCTGTGTCTTCCGGCCGAGCAGAATGTCGATGATCTGGCCGGCCCCGTATTTCTGGCCGCGCTCCCGGCGCAGCCGGTAGACCGCCGACAGCAGCTTCTGCGCCGCGATCGTGCCGTCCCAGGCCTGGACCGGTGACAGGCAGGTGTCGCAGTTGCCGCACGCCGCCGCGGACTCGCCGAAGTAGTCGAGCAGCTGGGCTCGGCGGCACTGCACGGTCTCGCACAGCGCCAGCATGGCGTCCAGGTGCGCGGACTGACGGCGCCGATGCGCGAGGTCGCCCTCGGAGGCGTCGATCAGCTTGCGCAGCTGGACCACGTCGGAGAGCCCGTAGCCGAGCCAGGCGGTCGCCGGCAGGCCGTCCCGGCCGGCCCGGCCGGTCTCCTGGTAATAGCCCTCGACCGACTTGGGCAGGTCAAGGTGCGCGACGAACCGCACGTCCGGCTTGTCGATGCCCATGCCGAACGCGATCGTGGCCACCATCACCAGCCCGTCCTCGCGCAGGAACCTTGCCTGGTTGGCTGTCCTGGTCCGCGCGTCGAGCCCGGCGTGGTACGGCAGCGCAGTGACTCCGTTCCGCTCAAGGAACTCGGCGGTCTTCTCGACCGACGCGCGGGACAGACAGTAGACGATCCCGGCGTCGCCGGCGTGCTCGGTGCGCAGCAGGGTCAGCAGCTGCCTGAGCGGCTCGGACTTCGGCTCGATCCGGTACCTGATGTTCGGCCGGTCGAAACTGGCCACGAAGTGCCTGGCCGACTCCAGGTTGAGCCTGGCCGCGATCTCCGCGCGGGTCGCCCTTGTCGCCGTGGCGGTCAGCGCGATCCTCGGCACCGACGGCCAGCGTTCGTGCAGCGCCGACAGCGCCAGGTAGTCCGGCCGGAAGTCGTGGCCCCACTGGGACACGCAGTGCGCCTCGTCGATCGCGAACAGCGAGACCGCGCCCTGGTCGAGCAGCCGCAGCGCAGACTCGGCGCGCAGCCGCTCCGGCGCCAGGTAGAGCAGGTCGAGGTCGCCCGCCAGGAAGTCGGACTCGGTCTGGCGGCGCTGCCAGGGGTCCTGGGTGGAGTTCAGGAACCCGGCGCGGACGCCGAGCGCGCGCAGCGCGTCGACCTGGTCCTGCATGAGCGCGATCAGTGGCGAGATCACCACGCCGGTGCCTGGCCTGACCAGCGCGGGTATCTGATAGCACAGCGACTTGCCGCCGCCGGTGGGCATCAGCACGAGCGCGTCCCCGCCGCCGGTGACGTGCTCGATGATCTCGTGCTGCGCGCCGAGGAACGAGTCGTAGCCGAATACCCGGCGCAGCACGCCGGCGGGGGTGAGGTCGCCGCCCGCCGGGGCCTGGCTGGGGAGGGCGGCCGCGGGCGTAGTCACGGCGTCAGTCTAGGGCGGCGGGCGGACACGGTAACCTCGCCGAACAGATTCCGGAGGTCGATGATGCCAGCCAGCAGCCAGCCAGCAGACCAGCCCGGCGGCCTGACGGCCGTGGACCCGGCGCGCCTCGCCGGGCTCATCGGCCGCGAGCGCGCCGCCTACCAGGCCCGTCATCCCGGGTCGCGGCGGGCCTTCGAGCAGGCGGGCGAGCACCTGCTCGGCGGGGTCCCGATGACCTGGATGCGGATGTGGCCGGGCGGGTTCCCGCTGTACCTGGCGACGGCGCGCGGTGCCCGGCTGACCGACATCGACGGGAACGTGTTCGCCGACTTCTGCCTGGGCGACACCGGCGCGATGGCCGGCCACTCCCCCGAGCCCGTGCAGGCGGCGGTGGCCAGGCGGTACGGCGAGCTTGGCGGCGCGACCACGATGCTGCCGACGCAGGACGCCGCCTGGGTGGCGGCCGAGCTGACCCGCAGGTTCGGCCCCACGCACTGGAGCTTCACGCTGTCGGCCACCGACGCCAACCGGTGGGCGCTGCGGATGGCGCGCCAGCTCACCGGGCGGCCGAGGATCGCGGTCAACTCCTACTGCTACCACGGCAGCGTGGACGAGTCGTTCATCGTCGGGACGCCCGACGGGCCGCGCAGCCGGCCGGGCAACACCGGCGCCCCGGTGGACCCGGTGCTCACCACCAGGGTCTGCGAGTTCAACGACATCGACGGGCTCGAGCGTGAGCTCTACGGCGGCGACGTCGCCGCGCTGCTGATGGAGCCCGCCCTCACCAACATCGGCATCGTGCTGCCCCAGCCCGGCTACCTGGCGGCAGTACGCGAGGTGACCAGGGCGCACGGCACGCTTCTGATCAACGACGAGACGCACACGTTCAGCGCCGGGCCGGGCGGCTGCACCGCGGCCTGGGGCCTTAACCCTGACATCGTGACGATCGGCAAGTCGATCGGCGGCGGCGTCCCATGCGGCGCGTTCGGGCTATCCGGAGCCCTGGCCGAGCAGATCCTGGCCGACGAGTCCGCCGACATCATCGACACCGGAGGGGTGGGCGGCACGCTGGCCGGCAACGCGCTCTCGGTCGCGGCGATGCGGGCGACGCTCGAGCACGTGCTCACCGATGCGGCCTTCGGATCGATGATCAGCTTGTGCGAGCGGTTCACCGAAGGGGTTGGGACTGTCATCGCGGACCGGCGGCTGCCGTGGAGCGTCGTGCGGCTAGGCGCCAGGGCGGAATACCGGTTCTGCCCGCAGCCGCCGCGCACCGGCGGCGAGTCGAACGCCGCGGCGGATCTCGCACTCGATGAGTACCTGCACCTGTACCTGGCCAACCGCGGGGTGCTGATCACGCCGTTCCACAACATGGCGCTGATGTGCCCGCAGACCACGGCCGCCGACGTCGACCTGCACACCGAGGCTTTCGCCGCCGCCGCGGCCGAGCTGACTGGCTAAGCCGCCGCCGCGCGGGCCGGATCGACCTGGCGGATAGGGCCGGCGAAATTAGAGAACGACGAATATCTGAATCACAAAAACCTTCGGTAGCAGGTTGTGATTGACACGGTATCTTTGCTGGTCAGAGCCTATGAGCAAGAATTTGGCCAGCTCGCCAGCCATTGTTAGGAAACTCTCTGAAAAGGCCCTTGCACTCCGCTACGGTGCAGTTAGCGAAGCGGGTACCAGGCTCGGCCGAAGGACCAGAATTCCGGGCGGCGGGTCCTGCGCCCGCACGCTGGCTAGGGGAAGCCTGGCCGCCGGGGCGCAGGGAAGGAGGGAGAGACGCAGTGGACGCGCAGCGCCTGCGGGACAGTTTCTCCCGTGTCAATATGTTTGGCGACGAAGTACCGTTATTCTTCTATTCTGACCTTTTCATCCGGCATCCTGAAGTCCGCGACCTGTTCCCGATCTCGATGCGATCCCAGCGCGACCATCTGGTCGGAGCGCTTGCTCAGATCGTCTCGAGCGTGGACCGCGCCGACGAGCTCACCCCGTTCCTTCAGGGCCTCGGCCGTGACCATCGAAAGTTCGGCGCCCTCACCGAGCACTACGACGCGATCGGCGACAGCCTGCTCACCACCGTGGCGCACTTCTGCGGGGACGGCTGGTCGGCCGAGCTCGCCGCCGACTGGGCCGATGCGTACAGCCTCATCTCCAGCGTGATGATCGCGGCCGCGAGGCGGGACGAGGCGCTGCGGCCGGCGGTCTGGTCGGGCACCGTGGTCGGCTGCGACCCCAGGTCGTTCGACATCTCCGTGCTCCAGGTCAAGCCCGAGCCGCGGCTGGACTTCCTGCCCGGCCAGTCGGTGGCCGTCGAGTCGCCGCGCCGACCACGGCTGTGGCGGTACTACTCCGTCGCGAACGCGCCCCGGGAGGACGGCACCCTCGAGTTCCACATCCGGCTGATCGACGGCGGCGCCGTGAGCATGGCGCTCACCCAGGGCCAGTCCGTGGGCGACGAGGTGCGGATGGGGCCCCCGGTCGGAGTGCTCACCCTGGACGTGACGTCCGGCCGGGACATCCTCATGGTCGCGGGCAGCACCGGCCTGGCGCCGCTCAAGGCGATCATCGAGCATGTCGCGATGCTCCCGGCGCCGCCGCAGGTGCACCTGTTCTTCGGCGCCCGGACCGCGGACGGCCTGTATGACCTGCCCAGCCTGGACAAGCTCGCGGCCGAGTACGACTGGCTGACCGTCACGCCGAGCGTCTCGGCGGACTCGCGTCACCGCGGCGAGACCGGCAGCCTGCCCGATGTGGTGACCAGGCATGGCAGCTGGTCCACCCGCGATGTCTATCTCGCAGGACCGACCGAGCTGGTCCACGAGACCACCACGCGGCTGACCTCAGCGGGCACGCCGCGGAACCAGATTCACGTCGAGGATTTCGGCTGGAGTGAGCCATGACTGTGGCGTGGCACGAGGATCAGAAGAGGCTGACCCCTAAGGAGATCCAGGAGATCTCGTTTCCCGTCTCCCGGCTGGGCAGGCGCGGCTACGACGAGGACCATGTTCGGGCGTTCCTTCGCCAGGTCGAGCAGGAGATCGTCACGCTGCTGAACGAGAAGGTGTCGCTGTGGAACGAGGTCGAGCGGCTGCGCAGGCGGATCATCAGCGGCATGAAGTCGGGCACCGAGGGCGTCCTGTTCGGCAAGGAGGACGCGCACGTGCACGCCGTCAGGATCCTTTCGAACGCCCAGCTCACCGCCGACCGGTACGTCGCCGACGCCCAGGCCTACAGCCACCGGCTCACCGAGGAGGCCAGGTCCCGGCGCGACGAGATACTTGCCCAGGCCCAGGAGCACGCCGACATGGTGCTCGAGGAGGCCTCGGCCCGGGCCAGGGAGGCGGCCATCGAGGCGCTGAACAGCCCGAGTCCGGCCAGCCCGCAGACGGAAACCGACCGCAATGCGCTCAGGGCCGAGCTCGCCTACCTGAGGGCGTTCGGCGAGGTGTACCGGACGCATCTGCGCGCCTACACCGAGGGGATGCTGCGCAGCATCGATGAATGGGAGCAACGAGAGGCAAGATCGCTCGAACAGACGTCACTCGAGGCGGCGGGCCTGACCGACTTCGGTCGTGCCAGGGAACTCCGGTAGCACGCCCCGGCTACCTCCCGCCGCCACCCCGCCGGTCACCGCGGCGCGGCCGCTTCCCTTTCCGAGCGACCGCGCCGCGGTGCCGGTCCCCTCGGCCGGCCCCGTTGGCCGGCCCCCGTTAGGCCGGCCCCGCCTTCGGCGCATGATGCGGGCGTAGCATGGCTGCGCCACGTCGGCAGCGGGCAGCGACTTCAGGGAGCACGCAGATGCGCTTTGCGATCAAGACCAGGCCCGAGCACCAGACCTGGGCGCAGATGCGCGAGGTGTGGCTGGCCGCCGACCAGATCGAGCTGTTCGAGTCCGCCTGGAACTGGGACCACTTCTACCCGCTGACCGGTGATCTGGCCGGGCCGAACCTGGAGGGCTGGACGATGCTCGCGGCGATGGCCGAGGCGACCAGCCGGATCAGGATCGGCTGCCAGGTGAGCGGGATGATCTACCGGCACCCCGCGCTGCTCGCCAACATGGCCGCCACGGTCGACATCATCTCCGACGGCAGGCTTGAGCTCGGCGTCGGCGCCGGATGGAACCAGATCGAGTGCGACGCGTACGGGATCGAGCTGCCGCCGCTGCGCGAGCGGTTCGACAGGTTCGACGAGGGCGTGGAGGCGGTCGCCCGGCTGCTCTCTGACACCACGACGACCTTCGCGGGCAAGTACGTGCAGCTCACCGATGCGCGCTGCGAACCCAAGCCGGTGCAGCGGCCACACCCGCCGATCGTGATCGGAGGCCGCGGCAAGACGAGGACGCTCCGGACGACGGCGCGGTGGGCGCAGCAGTGGAACGCGATCACCGCCGACACCGCGGACTGGGTCGGCCTGAAGGAAGTGCTGCTCGGGCACTGTGCCGACCTCGGCCGCGACCCCGCCGAGATCACCTGCTCGATCAACGTCAGGCTGGACTCCGACTCGGAGGACGACCTGGACGCCGCCGCGCAGGCCGCGGCCGCCTACCGGGACGCCGGGGCCGACCTCGCCGTGATCGGGCTGCCGCTGCAAGCCACTCCGGCGATACTCGGCCCGCTCGCCGACCGGCTCGCGCCCCTGGCCTGACCGCGCGGCCGGCCGGTGTAGGTTTCGTCCGATGGCGCAGCAGCACGCCCACCCGGGCCCGGTGGTGGAGATCTATACCGACGGAGCCTGCAGCGGCAATCCAGGTCCCGGCGGATGGGGTGCCGTGCTCAGGTACGGATCGCACGTCAGGGAGATCTGCGGCGGCGAGCGGTCTGGCACCACCAACAACCGGATGGAGCTGATGGCCGCCATCCGCGCGCTGGAGAGCCTGACTAGGCCGTCCACGGTCCGGCTGCACACCGACAGCTCCTACCTGCGCAACGGGATCACCTCCTGGCTGCCGAAATGGAAGCGGAACGGCTGGCGCACCGCCGATAAGAAACCGGTGAAGAACGCCGACCTGTGGCAGCGGCTGGACGCCGCGGTGGGCCAGCATGAGGTCAGCTGGCTCTGGGTGAAGGGCCACGCGGGCGACCCAGGCAACGAGCACGCCGACGCGCTGGCCAACCGCGGCATGCGCGAGGCGGCCGGGGTGTCGTAGCGAGCCGCGGGCGCTAGCGCGAGGCGAGCACGTCGGCCAGGATCTCGGCCGCACCACCAGGGTCACCGGCCACACTGGCATGCCAAGCGACGGCCCAGCCAGTCCAGCCGACGGTGGAACTCTGACCTGGTTCGCACCTAATTACCGCAATGCCCGTTGGAATGGATGCCACATCCACTGCGATATACGAACCTAACTCCACATCCATAGATGGGCTGCGGGTCGGAGGCAGGGGCGGGCGACGGGGAGCGGGCGAGCGACGGGGAGCGGGCGGGCGACGGGGAGCGGGCGAGCGACGGGGAGCGGGTCGTCGGCAGCGGCGGGGAGCGGGCGAGCGGGCGGCTATCGTGATCACATGCCTGACCCGAAGGAGATCATCGAGGCGTCAGGGCGCGAGGTGCCGATCTCGAACCCGGGGAAGGTCTACTTTCCCGGCACCGGGATTACCAAGCTTGACCTGGTCCGCTACTACCTCGCCGTCGCCGAGGGCGCGCTGCGCGGCGTCGCCGGGCGGCCGATGGTGCTCAAGCGGTATGTGAACGGTGCCGCCGGGGAGGCCTTCTTCCAGAAGCGGGCGCCGTCCTCGCGGCCGCCGTGGATCGAGACCGTGGAGCTGAGGTTCCCCTCCGGCCGCAGCGCGGAGGAGGTGGTGGTGACCGACGCGGCTGGCCTGGTCTGGGTGGCCAATCTCGGCTGCATCGACCTCAACCCGCACCCCGTGCTCGCCAGCGACCTCGAGCATCCCGACGAACTCAGGGTCGACCTCGACCCGGTCCCCGGCATCCCGTACCAGCAGATACTTGAGGTGGCGCTGGTGGCACGGGCGGCCATGGCCGACTTCGGGCTGACCGGGTGGCCGAAGACGTCAGGCTCGCGCGGCTTCCACATCTACGCCAGGATCGAGCCCCGCTGGAACTTCACCCAGGTCCGCGCCTGCGCGGTGACCCTGGCCAGGGAGATCGAGCGGCGAGCGCCCGATCTCGCCACGTCCCGGTGGTGGAAGGAGGAGCGGCACGGCGTATTCGTCGACTACAACCAGAACGCCAAAGACCGGACGGTCGCCAGCGCCTACTCGGTCAGGCCGGTCGGTGATGCCCGGGTCTCGGCACCGCTGACCTGGGACGAGGTTCCTGGCTGCGACCCGGCCGCGTTCACGATCCACACGATGCCCGAGCGGTTCGCCCGAGCCGGCGACCCGTGGGCAGGCATGGACGCAGCGGCCGGCTCGCTCGAGCCGCTCCTTGAACTGGCCGAGCAGGACAAGCGCGCAGGAGTGCCCGACGCGCCGTGGCCGCCGCACTTCGCCAAGGCGGACGGCGAACCCGCGCGGGTACAGCCGTCCAGACGCCAAAAGCAGGCGCCGAGCGTCGCGCCACCGCCGCCGGGTAAGAGCTACGGTCCGAGCGGCCGCAGGCGGACCACGATTCCGCTGATCGAGGTGGCGCGGGCGGCCAGCCAGGCCGAGGCACTGGCCGGGCTCAACCGGTGGAAGGACCGGCATCCGCAGGTCGCGGCGCTGCTTGCGCCCGCCGACATCCTCGTCGACTCCATGCGCGGCCGGTCGTCGACCTGGACCAGGATCCGGCTGAACCTGCGGAACGTCCCCGAGGACCAGCGCCCGCCGCAGGAAGAACTTGAGGTCGACTACGACCCGTGGGACGGCATCGCCGACCCGCGGAAGGTCACAGGTGAATCACCTGCCCCATGAGATTCGCGGGCCCGTTGCGCGGGGCTGTTGCGCGGGCCATTGCCAGGTGCGGCACACTGTTGCTATGCCAAGTCTGCATTTTCGTCATTCGAGCCTCGCGGTCACGGTGGCGCTGAGCACACTCGGGCTCGCGCTTGGCGCGTGCAGCAGCAGCACGTCATCGGCCCCGCCCAGCTCGCAGCCGCCCACCTCGGCACCCGCCTCGTCGTCACCAGCGGGCGAGCCAACTTCCGGCGCCGGGGCAATCTCGGCGATCGAGTCGAACTGGGCCACGTTCTTCAACGCCAAGACCCCGCTCGCCAAGCGCCTGACCCTGCTACAGAACGGCCAGGTTTTCGCCTCGGTCATCAAGGCACAGCAGGGCGGTTCGCTGGCCAGCCTCGCGACGTCGAAGGTCAGCCACGTGTCGCTGACCGGCACCAGCCAGGCCGCCGTCACCTACACGATCCTGGTCGGCGGCAAGCCGGCGCTGTCCAACCAGAAAGGCCAGGCGATCTACCAGGACGGCGTCTGGAAGGTCGGCGACGCGAGCTTCTGCGGTCTGCTGAAGCTGGAAAACGGCGGGAAGTCGTCCGGACTACCGGCTGCCTGCAGCGGGTAAGGGGACCTTCATAACCGAGTCGATGGTGCGTAATCTGATGGTTGTCAGCATGCCGGCCCGTAGCGCACCGTCTCCAGTCAATTGCTGGACGCGGTCCGTGCTTGACGGTAGTTGCCTGGGAGAAGCCATATGGCTGAAGCACCACCTGAGCCCACGGCCACGGGGGCGGATGGCCATGCCGATGGCCATGGGCCGGGCGATGGACACGCGCGGATAAGCAGCGCGCGCGACGGCAGCGCGGGCGACGGCAGCGCACGCGGCGGCAGCGCGCTGACGGCGAGCACGGACCCCGCCGCCGTCGCCAGCCGCAAGCGGCTCGCGCTGGCCACTCTCTGCATTGTTCTTTTTCTGACGTTTCTCGACATAACGATCGTGAGCGTCGCGCTCGCCGGAATCCAGACCGAACTGCATGCCGGGGTCTCGTCACTGCAATGGGTCGTCGGCGCCTACGCCCTGACGTTCGCCAGCACGATGCTGCTGTTCGGTACCGTCGGCGACCTCTTCGGTCGCAAGAAGGTCATGCTGGCCGGGGTGGGCGTGTACTGCGTCGGAGCGCTGCTGTGCGGGCTGTCGGTGACGATCTCGATGTCCGCTGCCCTGCCGCTGCTGCTGGCCAGCCGGGCGGTGATGGGCCTGGGCGCGGCAGCCAGCGAGCCTGGCACGCTGTCCATGCTGCGGCATCTGTACCCGGAGTACACGAGCAGGAACCGTGCGCTCGGCGTCTGGGCCGCGGTCTCTGGCTTCTCGCTCGCCCTCGGCCCGGTCATCGGCGGCGGGCTGATCTACCTGGTCAGCCAGGTGCACGGCTGGAGCGCGCAGAGCTGGCGGGCGATCTTCTTCTTCGACGTGGTGTTCGGGCTGATCGCGCTCGTCGCCGCCGCCATCGTTCTGCCCGAGAACTCCGACCCCGAGGTGCGCCGGATCGACGTCTCCGGCGCGGTGTTCGGCGCGGTCGCGCTCGCGTCGCTGATCTTCGCCGTCATCAACGCGGAGAGCATCGGCTTCGACTCGGCCGAGGTGATCGCGCTGCTCTGCGTCAGCCTGGTCGCGGCCGTCGCGTTCCTGGTGCGGGAGAGCCGCGCCTCGCACCCGCTGCTCGACCTGAGGTTCCTGCGGGTGCCGCGGTTCGCCACCCCCAACATCGTGGCGTTCTGCGCCTACTTCGCCACCTTCGCGATCTTCTTTTTCACCGCGCTGTACCTGGAGGAGGTCGCCGGCTACAACGCCGGCCAGATCGCCGAGGTGTTCCTGCCGATGACGGCGCTGATGATCCTGGCCTCGCTGCTGGCCGGGCGGTGGACCGGAACGGTGGGCGTGCGCTGGTCGATCGTGGCCGGCTGCGCCGCATTCGCCGGCGGCCTGGTCGCCACCAACGCGATCATCAGCCCGAACCCGCCGTACCTGCCGCTGGCCGCGGCCCTGGCGCTCACCGGCATCGGCATCGGCACCTGCGTCGTGCCGATCACCTCGTCGGTGCTGGCCGCCGTCCCGCCGGAGCGGTCCGGCATGGCGGCGTCGAGCACCAACACCAGCCGCGAGGTCGGCGCTGTCATGGGCGTGTCGGTTCTCGGCGCGATCGTGATCGGCAAGCTGCAGACCGCGCTGGTTGCCAGCCTCACCAAGCTCGGCCTGTCGAAGCCGCTCCAGCAGGTCGTCATCGGCGGCGTGCTGACCGGCCAGGAGCCGTCGTACGGTAAGTCCCACCAGGGGCCGTCCGGAGAGCTCAAGCTCGTCCGCGAGGTGATCCACGCGACCTACACGGCCTTCCAGTCAGGCCTGCACGACGCGCTGTACGTGTCCGCCGGGCTCGTCGCGGGCGCCGGGGTGCTTGCCGCCGTAACGATCAAGGTGAACAGCGACCAGCCGCCGGTCGAATTGCCCGAGTCGGTCGGCCCGACCAGCTAGTCGGTCAGCCCGACCAGCTAGCCAGTCGCTGCGCCAGGTCCGGCGGCGGGTTGCTCACCGCCACCACCTTCAGCCTGGTCCGTGCGCCGCTGACCAGCGACACCGACCTCCGGCGCACACCCAGCGCCTCGGCGAGCAGGCCGAGCGCGGCCTGCGTGGCCTGGCCGTCCACGGCCCGCTGGGTGACCCACACACCGAGCACGGCCTCGTGCCCTGGCTCGGCGCGCAGCCCGCCGACCCGCGCCCGGGACGCGCCGGGATGCACCCTGATCGTGAGCGTTGCCGTCTGGTCAGCCACGCCTCATTGTCGGCCAGGCACCGCTATGCTCGGCCCGTCGGCTGGCGTACCCCATGGACAACCAATGACCTTCCCGCTGAACCACTCGCGCCCGCCCGTGCCGCACCCGCCACACTCCCGGCCGCCCGCGGCTCTGGCCCCCCGCCCGGCCCTGTCCCGCGCCGCGGCACCGACCCGCGCCGCGGCACTCGCCCGGCTGCTGCTCGGCGCCGCGGTGCTCTGCACCGCGGCGCTGCTGACCGCCTGCGGACCATCGGCCGCCGACGGACATCCGACGGCGGCAGCCAGGCCAACCGCCGCCCCTGCCAGCCCGCCTCCGTCGCCCTCGCCGTCCCCTAGCACCGCCGCCGCGCTGCCGGTGGCACCGGGCGCCGGGATGGCGCACCAGACCATGGCCAGGCCCAGGGCATCGGGGCCGCAGTTCCGCGCGATGATCACGGACCTCTGGCTAGCGGTCAGGACGGGAAAGCCGAAGTACGGCCTTGATGCGTTCTTCCCCGTGGACGCCTACAAGCAGGTCAAGGCGATCGACGACCCGGCGGCGGACTGGCGCGGCCGGCTCTGGCTGGACTTCACGCTCGACGTGAAGGCCGCGCACCGGCTGCTCGGCCCGGGCGCAGCCAGGGCGAGGCTGGTCCGCGTCAACGTAGCGTCGGCCGACGCGACCTGGATCGATCCCGGCGTCTGCTACAACAACATCGGCTACTGGCACGTCGCGAACGCGCGGGTGGTGTACCGGGAGCATGGCCAGGAGCGGTCATTCGGCATCGCGTCGCTGATCTCCTGGCGCGGCGTGTGGTACGTGGTGCACTTCGGCGGCGTCGTCAGGCCCGCGGTCGGCATGGTCGACACCCCCGAGTCCGGACCCGGCTACCCCGGCCCGCAGGGCGGCTGCTGAGCGGCTGCTGAGCGGCTGCTGAACAGCTGCAGCCGACCTCAGATCGCCGGCAGCACCTGCGCGGCGATGAGCTCGAGGTGCTCGATGTCGTTCAGGTCGAGCACCTGCAGGTACATCCGCTCGGTCCCGATCGCGGCGAACTCGCCGATCTTGGCGACGATCTCGTCCGGAGTCCCGGCCAGGCCATGCTCGCGCAGCTCGTCAGGCTCGCGCCCGATCGCTGCCGCCCGCCGCTCGATCTCGGCCTGGTCCTGGCCGCAGCACACCACCTGGGCGGCCGAGTAGACCATCGACGACTCGTCCCTGCCCGCCGCCTGCACGGCCGCGCGCACCCGGTCGAACGCGGCCTGCGTCCCCGGCGGGCTGTCGAACGCCGCGTTGTACTCGGCCGCGTACGCCGCCGCCAGCCTGGGCGTCCGCTTCTGGCCGCCGCCGCCGATCACCACGGGCGGCCCAGGCCGCTGCACCGGCTTGGGCAGCGCCGGGGAGTCGGTCACGGTGTAGTGCTTGCCGGTGAAGGAGAACCGCTCGTCGTCCCGTGCCGCCCACAGGCCTGTGATCACCGCGAGCTGCTCCTCGAGCATGGAGAACCGCTCGCCCAGGCCGGGGAACGGTATCCCGTAGGCCTCATGCTCGGTGTCGAACCATCCAGCCCCGAGCCCCAGCTCGACCCGCCCGCCGCTCATCTGGTCGATCTGCGCGACGCTGATGGCCAGCGGGCCCGGGTGACGGAACGTCACCGGGGAGACCAGGGTGCCGAGCCTGATCCGGCTGGTCTGGACCGCCAGGCCGGCCAGCGTGATCATGGCATCGGTCGGACCTGGCAGGCCGGTGACGTCGCCCATCTTCAGGTAGTGGTCGGACCGGAAGAACGCGTCGAACCCGAGGTCCTCGGTGGCCTTGGCCACCGAGAGCAGCGTGGTGTAGTCGGCGCCCTGCTGTGGCTCGGTGAAGATCCGCAGTTGCATAAGGGGAATCTTGCCCCATGGGGTGACAGCGGGCTTAGCCGGCCGGCGGGGCGAGGAACGCCACGCACTCGACGTGATGGGTCATCGGGAACGCGTCGAACGCCCGCAGCGCGTCGAGTCGCCAGCCGTGGCCGGCGGCCACCGCAATATCGCGCGCCAGCGTCGCCGGGTCGCACGAGACGTAGGCGATCCGGCGCAACCCGGCGCCGCAGAGCAGGGCGAGCAGGCCGCGGTCCGCGCCGCACCTCGGCGGGTCGAGCACGGCCACGGACGCGTCGCCGGTGCCGATGTCGGCAAGCACCTGCGCGGCATCGCCGCGGTGCACCCTGGCCCACCGCGCCTGCCGCAGGTTGTGCCTGGCGTCCCGCACCGCCGCGGCGTCCTGCTCGACCGCGGTCACCGCGCCGCCAGGCCCGACCGCATCGGCAAGCACCCCGGCGAACAGCCCGGCGCCGCAGTACAGGTCGAGCGCCCGCTCGCCAGGTCGCGGGGCAAGCCCATCGAGCACCGCGGCGGCCAGCGTGTCGGCCGCGAGCGGATGCACCTGCCAGAATCCGGCGGCCGCGACCCGCCAGTCCCGGCCGACCGCCCGCTGGGTCAGAAAGCGCGGCTGCCCGCCTGAGGAAAGCACCGCGTGCTGAGCATCGCCTGAGGCGAGCACCGCGCGCTGGCCGGTGCCGGGCGCCACCGCGACGTCCACCCAGCGTGCCCCCGGCCACCGCTGGCGGGTCACGCCGGCCTGCCTGACCAGCGGATGGGCGATCAGGCAGTCCGTCACAGCGACGATGTCGTGCGAGCGGTGCCGGTACAGCCCGGCCGTGCCGTCGCGGCCGACCGCGAATCTGACCCTGGTGCGCCAGCCAAACCCGCCGGAGTCGGCGGCGTCGTCGGAGCCATCGGAGCCGACACCCAGCGGCTCGACCGTGACCGGCAGGTCCAGGTCCGCGAGCCGCCTGAGCTGGTCGGCGATCACCCTGGCCTTGAGCTCGCGCTGCACCGGCAGGCTGGCGTGCTGCCAGTCGCAGCCGCCGCAGCCGCCAGGGCCCGCGTACGGGCACGGCGGGCTGACCCGGCCGGGGGCCGGCTGCAGGATCTCGATCGCGTCGGCACGGGCGAACCTGGCTGTCGCCGAGGTGACCACGGCCCGCACCCGCTCGCCGGGCAGCGCGTGCCTGACGAAGACCACCATGCCCTGCGGTCTGGCCACGCACCACCCGCCATGCGCCACGTCCCCCACGGCAAGCTCAAGCACGTCGCCGGCGGCAACCCCGCTGCCCACCGCCCTGCCGGTCCCCTCATCGCTCACGCCCACCATGGTGCCGCCTGCGGCGCCCTCCTCGCGCAACGGGTGCCGACCCCTGCGCTAGCCCGGTCGGCCAGAGGGCATAACCTCAACAAGCACCGCTGCTGCTGGAAGGATGATCATGCACATCGTGATCATGGGCTGTGGTCGGGTCGGCTCGACCCTCGCCCACATCCTGGAGGACCAGGGTCACTCGGTTGCCGTCATCGACCAGGACCCGGAAGCGTTCCGCAAGCTGCGGCCTGGTTTCCGCGGCGGCAAGGTGACCGGGGTCGGGTTCGATCGCGACGTCCTGGTCGAGGCCGGAATCGAGAAGGCGGACGCCTTCGCGGCCGTGAGCAGCGGGGACAACTCCAACGTGATCGCCGCCCGGGTGGTGCGGGAGTCGTTCGGCGTGCAGCGCGTGGCGGCCAGGATCTACGACCCGCGCCGCGCCGAGGTCTACCAGCGCCTCGGCATCCCGACCGTCGCGACGGTCAGGTGGACCGCGGATCAGATGCTGCGCAGGCTGATGCCGCACGACGCGGCCTCCCTCTGGCGCGATCCCACCGGCTCGGTGGTGCTCGCCGAGCTCGGCTGCTGCGACGAGTGGCTCGGCGAGAAGGTCAGCGCGCTTGAGGCGGCCGCGGACACCAGGATCGCGCTCATCTCCAGGCTTGGCGAGGCGCTGATCCCCGGCCCGGGCACGGTGCTGCAGCAGGGCGACGTCCTGCACGTGATCGCCAGGGACGAGGATCTCAAGCAGATCGCCGCGGTCTTCTCCAGGCCGCTCGCCAAGGGAAGCCACTGATGCGGGTCGCCATCGCGGGCGCCGGGGCCGTCGGCCGGTCGATCGCCAAGGAGCTGCTCGAGAACGGCCACGAGGTGCTGCTGATCGACAAGAACTCACGGGCCATCAAGGTCTACAGC
>Ga0335077_10005100_pt1 | contig 16075 bp, 12 predicted proteins | sample Lox_Sample_31_FD_207151 | JGI IMG/M metagenome (GOLD analysis project Ga0335077, IMG submission 207151) | Soil microbial communities from Loxahatchee National Wildlife Refuge, Florida, United States - Lox_Sample_3.1 | ecosystem: Environmental > Terrestrial > Soil > Wetlands | place: USA...
GGACTCTCCATTGCTACCGGGTCATTGGGAGATCCCACCTCGACCAACGAAACCCTGACCAACTTCTTCGACCGCAAGACAGTTGCTCTGGATCGTGCCTGGATTACCTACAATCCGGTCGGACGCAAGTGGCTTTCCCTCACCGGCGGCAAATTCCTTTTCCCCTGGCAACGCACACCGGCCACGTTCGACTCCGACCTGAACCCCGAGGGATTCAACCAGAAGCTCTCATTTGACCTCCACTCGCCGTGGCTGAAGAACGTTACCGTGCAAGGGATCGAACTCCTCTTCAACGAAAGTTCGGGCGGGCAAGACTCTTACGCCTTGGGCGGACAGATGTCTGCCCGTCTGCAGATGGGACGCTGGACTGCGACGCCGTCTTTCATGTCGTTGAAGTTCAATCGTCCTGACGGCATCCTGCAGGCCAGCGCGTTTGCCGTAGGCTTAACGACGTCGGGAAATCCAACCGCGAATCCGCCGGTGACCGGAATTCCGGTACCGGGCGAAGGACCGGGTTGCGCGGCAGTGCAAGGCGGCCGGAACGTCCCCAACTGCCCGTTCGGACCCAATGGCATGACCAACGCCACCTTCATCACTTCCAACGGCCAGGCCCACTTTTACTCCGGATTCAACTACGCGGACTTCGTTCTCAACAACCAGTTCAAGACGCCCGCGGCCCGGCTTCCCATCAACCTGATCGTCGAATTCCTCGACAACCTGGACGCGGAGCCGCATCCGTTGAGTTCCAGCGGCGCGGTGCTGAGCAACCTGGGGAGTCAGAACAAGGAGTACGGTTTCGACTTCAGTATCGGACAAACCAGGAACAAGAACGATATCCAGATCGGTTATGCCTGGAACCGGCAAGAGCAGGATTCGGCAATCGCCTCCTTCGTGGAAAGCGATCAGCGGGCTCCTACCAACATCATCCAGAACCGGGTTTATGCTCTGTGGAAACTGCGGGCCAATACCGTGGCCAGCTTCACCTGGTGGCGTGGACGTACTCTGAACACGGCACTGCAAAACGCCGTCAGGGCCTCTGGCGTGGCTGTGGGCGGAGAAGATCCGTACCTGAACCGCCTGCAGTTTGACTTGATTTACACGTTCTGAAGTGGCGGAATAACAGGGAAGAAGGCGCCGGGTTCCCCCCGGCGCCTGTGTGTCTTACAATTAGCAGTCAGGAATTCCTGAAGCTGGGCTTCTTTTCCAAGGCTCATTCAAACCGTGCGGCAGCCAATACAATACGTTGCGGTTTTGATTTTGCTTGGCGCCGTCGTGCTGGCCTCGGGGGCCACGGGGAAGCTCTATCAGACAGGGAAGATCGTCGAGGTGGAGCAGAAGACCAACACGACGGTTCTTTACTATCTGGTTAATACCCCGGTAACCCGGGATGATCCTTACTACCAGGTTACGGTGCAATTAAAGAACACGCTCTACATCGCGGAGTACACTCCCCGCCATGCGGCTGACGGCCTGCCGGTGGAATGGGTGACGGATGCGCCGGTGGAGGTGCGGGTGGAAAAGCGCCATATTTTTCTGAAGCGTCCTGGGGGCGACGAACTGGACTTTGCTATCATCAAACGAAAGACTGTGGCGTCTGCCTCTGCTACCAAACCTTGATTCCGCCGGGAGCGATACCGGCGGACATCTCTTTCTGCATCCCATTCTATGGCTCGCGTCTCGCTCGACAATCCGGCCTATTACATCAACCGCAACCTCTCGTGGCTGGCGTTCAACCGGCGGGTGCTGGAAGAGTCGCAGGATGAAAACAATCCCCTCCTGGAACGCCTGAAGTTTCTTTCCATCAGCGCCAGCAATCTGGATGAATTCTTCGAGGTCCGGGTGGCCGGCCTGGTACAGCAAATCGAAGACGGCTATACCGAAAGCGGCCCGGATGGGCTTTCGCTAGGGGGAGAGCGCGACGCACTGGACCGCGAAACCCACTCCTTCGTTGCCGACCAGTACAGTTGCTGGAATGAGAAACTGCGCCCCCTGCTGGCGGAGAACGGCATCCGCGTTCTCAGCCTGCATGAACTCGACGCCCGGGCACGGACCTTCGTCGAGGAGTATTGCGAACGCGAACTGGACCTGCTGCTGACGCCGGTCACCGTGGATCCGGCCCATCCTTTTCCACGCGTGATCAACAAGGCTCTGACTGTGGCCTTCCTGCTGCGGCGCCGTCGCCGTTCTTCGCTGACCTATATGGGGGTGGTCACGGTTCCGCGGGTGTTGCCCCGCCTGATCAAGCTGCCTTCGGAGAGCACCGACGATTTTATCTTCCTCGCCGACCTGGTGGCGTATCACGCGTCGCGCATGTATCACGGCTACGACATCGTTTCTTCCGCCGCTTTCCGCGTCACCCGCAACAGCAACCTCTACCTCGCGGAGGAGGAGTCGCGCAGCCTGCTGGAGTCGGTGCGCACGGAACTGCACAACCGGCGCAAGGGCGATGCCGTCCGCCTGGAGATTGAAGCCGACGCCGATCCCGAGATCATCGAGCGCCTGCGCACCAATTTCGAACTGGAGCCCTGGCAGGTTTTTTCGGTGAACGGGCCGGTGAATCTCTCACGTCTGTTCAACATTTACGAACAGACCGCCCATCCCGAACTCAAGTTCAAGCCCTTCGCGCCGCGCGAACTGCGGTTGACCGCGAAATCGAAAGACCTGTTCGAGGAGTTGCGCCGCCACGATGTGCTGCTGCATCATCCGTTTGATTCCTACGATGCGGTCGTTTCCTTCATCGAGGCGGCCGCCGAAGACCCGCATGTTCTTTCCATCAAGCAGACGCTGTACCGTACGAACGAGCACTCGCTGATCGTTCCGGCGCTGATTTCCGCAGCGGAGAAAAAAGAAGTCACGGCGGTGGTGGAATTGAAGGCGCGCTTCGACGAGGATCACAACATTCAGTGGTCGCGCGACCTGGAAGATGCCGGCGTGCAGGTGTTTCATGGCCTCGTCGGGCTCAAGACCCACTGCAAGCTCTCACTGCTGGTGCGCCGCGACCCCGACGGAGCCACGCGGCGCTACGCTCATCTGGGGACGGGAAACTACAACGCCAGCACGGCGCGAATCTACACCGATCTGAGCCTGCTCACCGCCGATCCTGAGATTACCGGCGCCGTGCACAATGTCTTCAGCTTCCTCACGGCATACGCGGAGCACCCCAACTACGATCCCCTGCTGGTGGCGCCCCTGGATCTGGCGGAACGCTGCCTGACGCTGATTGCACGAGAAGCAGAACATGCGCGGCACGGCCGCCCGGCGCATATTGTCGTCAAGGTGAATGCCCTGCTCGATAAGAACGTCGTGATGGCGTTGTACCGCGCCTCGCAGGTGCGGGTACCGATTGACCTCATCGTGCGTGGAATTTGCGCGGTTCGCCCCGGGATCCGAGGGGTGAGCGATCACATTCGAGTACGGAGCATCGTGGGACGATTTCTGGAGCACAGCCGCATTTTCTACTTCGCCAATGGCGGCCATGAAGAGGTCTACCTGGGCAGCGCCGACTGGATGCCGCGCAATCTCTACGAGCGGGTTGAGGTGCTGTTTCCGCTGAAGGACGCGCTCCTGCGCGAGCGGGTGAAGCATGAAATTCTCGATGTGTATCTCGCCGACAATGCTAAAGCTCGCCTGATGCAGAAGGATGGCAGCTACATTCGCGTGTGGCAGGCCCACGGCAAGCGCAAGCCTCCGGCGAGTTCAGCCCTGGTAAATTCCCAGGATTTGCTCATTGCAATTGCCGAAGGAAAGCAATCGCCGGACGCGCTGCCCGCACCTCCGCCGCCGCGTGTGCCACGTAGAACCGCGGTAGGGAAGGAACGATAACCAGCCATGATCCTTTACTTCCTGCGTCACGCCAGCGCCGGTGAGCGTGTGGCCAATCCCAAGAAGGACGAGAAGCGCGCGCTTGATAAAGAAGGCATTGAACAATGCGGCTATGTGGGCCGCGCTCTGGCCGCGCTCGACGTGCAGGTCGACGTAGTGATTTCCAGCCCGTTAAAGCGAGCGGCGCAGACAGCTTCGCTGGTGGGCAACGAGTTGGGCTACGAAGGCAAACTGCAATTCGAGGATGGACTCCGCCCTGCCGCATCCTTTGCCGATTTCCAAAAGCTGCTGGAGAAATACCGCCGCCACGAGTCGATTATGGTGGTGGGGCATAACCCCAATTTGAGTGAGTTCCTGGGGCGTTCGGTGAGCGACACGGGATGCGAAGCCAGCATCGAGTTGAAGAAGGGTGCGGTGGCTAAGGTGGAAATGCTGCGCAACACGGCGGCCATGCAGTGGTGCCTGACTCCCAGGGTATTGCGCGCGCTTTACGCGGCTGCAGCAGAAAGCTCGCGCCCGAGGACTTCACGGAAGTAACCGGCTTCTTTCTCCACCGCCCACAGCTCCAGGTCCGCGCTGGCGCGCGGTTTCACCCGTAGTTTGAGTTGCACTTGTGCGTCGGTCACCCGGGCTTGCAGGCCGCGAACGGCTCCTGTCCTTCCCAGGTTCAGAGCCCGCGCCAGGCGGATCAGCACCACGGCTTTGCGGACGAGTTCCCGATCCTCGGGCGGCAGCACCTTGATGGGAGGATCGCTCGGCGAGGGCAGCGACTTGCCGAGATAACGCGCGATGGCGGCGATGATGCGGCGCTCCTGTGGCGTATAACCGAGAATCTCGGAATGCGAAATGATGTAGTAGGCGTGGCGGTGGCGGCCGTTGCGGCTCACGTAGTCCCCCACCTCGTAGAGCATTGCCGCCGCAGTAAGCCACTCCAGATATTCGGGCGGAAGGCGGTGTACGCGGCGGAGAGCAGTGAAGAGTTGCGCGACCATCTCCCGCACCTTGAGCGCGTGTTCCGGGTCGACGCGGTAGTGTTCCACGGCGGCGCGGATCGAATCCCAGCGTTCAGATTCGATCTGTTTGCCGGAGCGAGTGCTGCGGTCGTATTCCGCCGCCATCTGTGCCAGCAGTCCATCGCGCAGGCCCAGGGGAGAATAGCGAAAACCGGACAACTGGCAACGCTCCAGGAGTTCGGCGTACACGCTGGCGCCGGCAACGATGATCTCCGCCCGGCGAGGGCCGACGCCGGGCAGCCTGCGCCTGCCTTCGAGCGGCAGGCGGGCAAGCATCTTGGCCATGCCTTGCACCTGTGGGCGTGTCGCCGAGGGAGCTCCGGCGGTTTTCGGTTTGTACAGGCCACGGGAGAGCGCGGCCAGCGCATCGCCGGTTCCCGAGGTGGCAATCACGATTTTCGGGCGGGCGCGAATGATTCGGGGGGCAATTCGGTTGATTTCCCGTGCCACGAATCCGCGCATCTGCAGCATCTCGCGCTTGCGCGGAGGATCGTGGGCCAGGAAGTCGTTGGTCAGCCGAACCGCGCCAAGCGGCAGGCTCACGGTGTCGCGAATGTGGCCGCCGTTGGAGATGGTGAGCTCACAGCTTCCGCCGCCCAGGTCGAGCATAAGCACAGGCGAATGGTCCACGTGGAGATTCGAGACCAAGCCCAGATGGATGAGACGGGCCTCTTCCACGCCGGAGATGATCTCCACTTTCCACCCCGTGGTGGAGCGCACCCACTCCAGGAAAGCGCGCGAATTGCGCGCGTCGCGCATCGCGCTCGTGGCTACTGCGCGTACCCATTCCGCGCCGGCGTTCTGAATGGCGCGGTGAAACCGCCTCAGCACCTTTACCGTGTTCGCCATCGCGTCCGGGGAGAGAAATCCGCTGCGAAATACGGATTCTCCCAGCCGGGTAACCTCACGGTCCTCGTGGATGGGCATTAGCGAGCGGCCTTTGAGGCGGGCTATCTTCAGGCGCACGGAGTTCGATCCGATGTCGACTGCGGCGAAGACTGGCATGGTGGGAAGGGGAGGCCGTCCGGCTCAACTGACATCGTACCAATATCCCGACAAAAACTGGATGAAAAGGCCAAGGAGACGAAGGTCACCAGGCCTAAAGGTCAACAGATGATTTCTTCTGGTTCTGGGCGCTAATTCGCGACCGGTCTTGGCGTCTTGAGGTTTGAGTTCAGTGCGGGTTTAACAGAGATCCCAAGACCCAGGGGCGCGAACAACGGCGCCCTCGAGCGCGGAGAACTGCAACTATCAGCTACGCTGCGGGCTGAACTGCCGAGGCGGGGGGCTGCTTGCGGGTTGAAGGGAGCTCGGGGGAGGCACCCTTCGGCAGCAGCGCGGCTTGCGCCTGTCCCAGCGCATGCAGCGACTGGCGGAACTTAGCGCGGGTAATGTTGTGCAACGCGGCCACCAGAGACGAGTCCTCCAATCCGCCGAAGAGTCCTTGCGCCCGGAGGGTGAGCTTCAGCCAGTCGTGCCAGTCGCCAATCACGTCCTGCATATGCTTGAGTTCGTCCACCACCCGTTTGGCCTCGGGCGAGGGAAGCGCAAGCTCGGCCAGATAGCGGGCACGCTTGCCCGCGATCCGGTACTGGTGCAGCTTCTTCTCGTTCACCGGCACATGGTCCTTGCCTACATCAGCGAACAACCGCACCGCCTTCGCCACGGGATCAGTAGCGGCCGTGATGTGGACCTTCTTGGCAGCTCGTTTCAAGCGCTTGCGCAGTTCGCTGACCGTTTCCTCGTCGAAGGTTTTGGGAAGCTTGCGCTCGCCTTGTGCCCGCTCTTCGATCAGGGTGCGCATGAGCCGCGACTTGCGCTTTGCATCTTGCGGAATCTTCAGGCTGCGCAACGCCGCGATCTGCACGTCGAGATCGCGCACCTTGCCGGCCTTTTTGCGCAGCCGCTCCAAGCAGCGCAGGACCTTTTTCTGGTTGCCCGAAGGCTCGGATGCAAACTCACTTACGACCGCTTCAACGCGCCGCGAATAGGTGCGGAAACGGTGCACACTCTCGGGCGCAAGCTTTTTCTCCAGCCGTGCCAGATAACGGCTCAGCTTGGTGAAAGCAACACCTCCACTTTTCTGATCGAAGGCCATACTGGGGTGTATCGTTCTGCGGGAGCTTCCTGGGATTTGCGGTGAGTGGAACACCCCCTTTTTGAGGTCTTCCCCTCATTTCCCCGCGCGCAGCGGAACAACTAGCTATTTTAACACTCTTGTAACACGCTTTTGCTAGGCTCCCCGGTGATGGCCAATCACGCGTTAGGAGCGCCGCAGGTGCCTGGTCCGCAACCCGTTGCAAAACCAGAACTTGCGTCGACCAAAAGGGAATCGACTGCCCTCTTGGTGGGAACCGGCAGCAGCCGTGTGGCGGACGAGATTTTTCGCTACGCGATGCTGGCGTGCGGGGTGTGCGTTCTGGCGTTGGTGGGGCTGATTGTCTACGAACTGGCTACGAAGTCCACCCTGTCCTGGCATGCCTTCGGGTGGAAGTTCTTCTTCCGCAGCGAATGGGACCCGGTCAATGACCAGTTTGGAGCGTTTCCGTTTGTCTACGGGACGCTGGTTTCATCCTTCCTGGCACTGCTGCTGGCGGTGCCGGTGTCGATTGGAGTGGCGGTTTTCATTACCGAAATGTCGCCGGTGTGGCTGCGTGGGCCGCTTGCGTTTACCACCGAGCTGCTGGCGGCAATTCCCAGTGTGATTTATGGTCTGTGGGCGATTTTCGTCATGGTGCCGCTGCTCCGCCAATACCTGCAGCCGCTGCTGGCCCGGTACCTGGGCTGGACAGGCTTATTCGACGGGCCCCCGTTTGGTATCGGCATGTTGGCCGCGGGAATTATTCTGGCGATCATGATCGTTCCCATCATCTCCTCCATCACGCGCGAAGTCATGACGGCAGTCCCGCAGCAGCAGCGAGAAGCCGTGCTTGCGCTGGGTGCGACGCGCTGGGAGATGATTCGCACCGGAGTGCTGCGCAACGCACGGGCGGGAATCATGGGTGGCATTATCCTGGGGCTCGGGCGTGCCCTGGGGGAGACCATGGCTGTAACCATGGTGATCGGCAACCGGCCGGAAATTGCACGTTCACTGTTCGCTCCGGGATATACCATGGCAAGCGTAATCGCCAATGAGTTCAGTGAAGCGACCGGTGACGTCTATCTCAGCGCCTTGGTCGAAGTAGGACTGGCGCTGTTCCTGGTGACGATCATCGTAAACATCCTGGCACAGCTTATGGTGTGGTCGGTAACCCGGGGCGCACCTGCGAGGGGCAATGCCTGAGACTGTATCGGCGGGATTAGATTTCGGGTCTAGACCTGTCAGCCTGTGGCGACGCGGTCTGAACTGGGGCGCAACCATCTCAGCGGTAGCTGCGGTCCTTCTCGTGCTCACGCCACTGGCCGCGATCTTTGCCTACCTGGTATACAAAGGCATCGGTTCCATCAACCTGGCTTTCCTTACCCAGACCCCTAAGCCTGTCGGGGAAGCGGGCGGCGGCATGGCTAATGCCATCGCGGGCACCTGCCTGATCCTGGGGATTGCCAGCCTCTTCGGTGTGCCCATCGGAATCGGCGCGGGGATCTACCTGGCGGAGTACGGGCGCAACCGCTTCGGCGACCTCATTCGCTTCACCGCCGACGTGCTCAACGGGGTGCCATCGATCGTGATCGGAATTGTGGCCTACGGATTGGTAGTTTTGCAGCAGGGGCATTTTTCCGCCTTTGCGGGCGGGGTGGCGCTGGCGATCATGATGATCCCGACCATCACCCGTGCCACAGAAGAAATGCTGTTACTGGTGCCGAATGCGGTGCGGGAAGCCGCTTATGGACTGGGCGTCTCGCGCTGGCGCACGACGCTTTCCATCACTCTGCGCACCGCGACCTCGGGGGTCATCACCGGAGTCATGCTGGCGTTCGCGCGGGTGGCTGGGGAAACCGCGCCCTTGCTCTTCACCGCTTTCGGCAACACTTATTGGAACTGGAATGTCAATCAGCCCACCGCCGCCCTGTCACTGCAAGTTTTCAGTTATGCTATCTCGCCGTTTGACGAGTGGCACCGTCAGGCATGGGCCGGAGCTTTAATTTTGATTATTCTGATCGTACTCTCCGTGACCGCGGTGCGCATTGCCACCAGCCGGGGCATGCTGAAGGGGGCGTAAGCAATGGGTGTAGGCATCCAGGTTGACAAACTCAACGCCTGGTTCGGCAAGACTCAGGCCTTGCACGACATCAACATGACCGTCTCGGCCAACCACTGCACCGCCGTGATCGGTCCCTCCGGCTGCGGAAAGTCCACGTTTGTGCGTTGCCTCAACCGCATGCACGAGACCATTCCAGAGGCGCGCGCTACTGGCCGGGTGCGCATCGGCGATGTGGATGTGTACAACGGCGGTTCGGCGGTGCAGATCCGCCGCCGCATCGGCATGGTGTTTCAGAAGCCCAACCCCTTTCCCACGATGTCGATCTACGACAACGTGGCCGCCGGGCTTAAACTCAACGGCTTTCGCGACCGGCGCCGCCTGGATGACATCGTGGAGCATTCCTTGCGGGTTTCGGCGTTGTGGGATGAGGTCAAGGATTACGCCAAGAAGAAATCGGGCGCCAGCCTCTCCGGCGGACAGCAGCAGCGCCTCTGTATCGCCCGTGCCCTGGCCGTAGAGCCGGAGGTTCTGCTCATGGACGAGCCCTGCTCGGCGCTTGACCCTATCTCAACCGGCAAAATCGAAGAGCTTATTTTTCAGTTAAAAGAAAAGTTCACCATCGTCATTGTGACGCATAATATGCAGCAGGCGTCCCGCGTGGCGGAGTTCACGGGCTTCTTCCTCCTGGGTAAGCTGATCGAGTTCGATAAGACCGAGAAGATCTTCACTACTCCGTCCGACAAGCGGACGGAAGACTACATTACAGGCAGGTTCGGATAATGCGCACTCGCTTTCACCAAGGACTCGACGAACTACGCGCCAAGCTGCTTCGCATGGGCGGACTGGCCGAGCAGGCGGTGGACCGCGCCTGCCAGGCCTACATCGATCGCGACCTGACCCGCTGCCACCTGGTGCTCGAAGGTGAGACCCAGATCAATCTCGCCGAGCGCGAAATCGACGAACAGGCCTTCGACCTCCTGGCCATGCAACAGCCTATGGCTGGAGACCTGCGCTTCATCCTCGCAGTCACCAAGATCAACTCCGATCTCGAGCGAGTGGGCGATCAGGCGGTCAACATCGCCGAACGGGTCATGGACATGGTGGAGCTGCCGAAGGCCGATCTACCTGTCGATATTCCGCGCATGGCGGCGGCTGTCTCTGCAATGGTGCGGCGTTCCTTGGAGTCTTTCATCGAGGGCAAGGCGGAACTCGCCCAGGCGGTGCTGGAAATGGATAACGTCATTGACCGTATGAAGGATGAGGCCTTCGTGACCCTGGTCAGGACTATGAACCAGCATCCCGACGTGACGCGCCAGGCTTTGGATGCCCTGCTCGTTGCCCGGAACCTGGAGCGCGTCGCCGACCACGCCACCAACATCGCGGAAGACGTCATTTTCTGGGTGCGCGGCGACGATGTGCGGCACAACGTGGCGCATGACGAGCGCGAGACGCATCCGCTGCGCCAGGAGATCCCCACCGTTCCGACGGAGAGCCACTAGGCCGCTAGGCTCCGTCATTCAGAGCCTGCTACTGAACTGTCACCCTGACGGGTTGTGGGTTAGGGGCACGCTTGTCCATCCTTCCCACGCCGCTTCTCTTTTTCCACCCGCGGTGCTAAAAGTGCGTAAGCTCCATTTCTGAGGATCCAAGGAGGCGACTTGAACCGCCCTCGTTATGTCGCTGCTGCTCTGCTGGTTTGCCTGGTTACACTCCCGGCGCAGGAGCGGCCAAAGCAGATCAATCTGCCGAGCAGCAAGCGGCTGAGCACGCCGTCGCCGGGCCAACTTGGTTCGCTGAACAGTTTTCCGATCACCATCGCGCTGAGCCCTGACCGCCGCTATGCCGCTCTGCTGAACGACGGCTACGGGACGCAGGAAGCCCGTGGCCACCAATCCATAAGCATCCTCGATCTCACTACCAACCAAGTCTCCGACTTTCCGGAGAGCCGCCTGCCGGAGGACGCTCACCAGAGCTATTTCGTGGGGCTGGCATTCAGCTCCGATGGAGCGCACATTTACGCTTCCATGGGTTCGATCACCGATCCTGAAGGCACGAAGCCGGGTGGAACGGGCAACGGAATCGCGGTGTACAGCTTTCGTGACGGCAAGGTCGCTCCTGAGCGCTTCATCAAACTCGCTCCACAGAAGCTCGCCAAGGGCAGGAAGGTGGCCTCCGGGCTGAGGCACTCGGGAGCGGGAACCGCCATCCCGTACCCGGCTGGTATGGCTGTGGTTTCGGGAGAGGGCAATGCCTCCGACCGGCTGCTGGTGGGGAATAATCTCTCTGATAATGCGGTGCTGCTCGACGCAGCCACGGGCCGCATTCTTAACACATTCGACCTGAGCACGACCGAAACCATCCCCGGGTCGTTTCCTTACATGGTGGTTGCGTCCCGCGACGGCCATCGCGCCTGGTGCAGTTTGTGGAATGCCTCCCGCGTTGCTGAACTCAACCTGCAGGACGGAAGTGTGACCCGCTGGATCCCACTGCTGCAGCCGGAAGAGGCAACGGCTGCGGGCTCCCATCCGACCGCGATGTTGTTGAGTCGCGACGAGAGTCTGCTTTACGTGGCACTGTCTAACGCGGATCGTGTGGCGGTAGTGGCGGCCGGGACCGGACAGCTTATCCGCTTGCTGGACACGACGGTAGAAGGCCAGCGTTTTCCGGGGAGTTCTCCTGAGGCGCTAGCAGAGTCTTCTGACGGCATGCACTTATTCGTCGCCGACGCTGCGCTAAACGCCGTCGCCGTGTTTGAGAAGTCGGCGACCAGCTTCATGCCCGGCCGCGCGACCGGCGATGCCATTGCTGTGAGACCGTTAGGTTTCATTCCCACCGGTTGGTATCCCAGTGCGCTGGCGGCGGTGGGCGATGATCTGCTCATCGCTACGGCAAAGGGCCAAGGCACCGGGCCTAACAATTTCGCCGGGCACACTGACAGCGAGCGGCGCTCGAAAGAGAAAGCCTATATACCCACACTTTTATACGGAACGCTGGCCCGGCTGAAGATTTCGGACGCAGAAAGAAATCTTGCCGAGTTCACCCGGCAGGTGGAACAGGACAATCTTTTCCGCGGCGATCCCGGGCGAATCCAGTTTTCCCAGGGATCGAATCCCATCCGCCATGTGATCTACATCCTTAAAGAGAATCGTACCTATGACCAGATTCTGGGGGACCTGAAAGTCGGCAATGGCGACCCATCCCTCACCATGTACGGTCAGGAGGTGACACCCAACGAGCACAAGCTGGCGCTGCAGTTCGGAGTGCTCGACAACTTCTACGACAGCGGAGAAGTTTCGGGAGATGGCCACGAATGGTCCACGGCAGCCGCGGCCACAGACTATAACGAGAAAACCTGGCAGATCGGCTACCGCAGCAAGGAACGGACCTATGACTATCAAGGCTCGCTCGCCGATGAACATCCGCTAGATCTCAGCGAGCCGGACCTGGACGAGCCCTCGACCGGGTACATCTGGGACAACATTGCCAGCCACGAGTTGAGTTACCGAATCTACGGCGAATTCGTAAATGCCGTGTGGTGCAAGCCGCCGCGCCAAGGGCCGGCTTCGCCAGGCGGCGTAACATGCCCGCGCGCCGCGGTGAACAAAGGCGACAAGCTGCCGCAGAATGTTGGGGACCCGCACGGAGCAGCCAGCCCGTGGCCTTGGGCGGTGCCGCTGATGAAAGAGGTACGTCCGAACAAGGCCGCTTTGCGCAATCATTACGATCCGCTGTTTCCGGACTTCAATACGGAATACCCGGACCAGCTTCGGGCTGATGAGTTCCTGAACGAGTTCGAGGGATTTGTCCGCGCCAGCAAGGAAGGCAAAGGGCAGGAACTGCCGGCGTTTGTTCTGCTCTATCTGCCGGACGATCACACCCATGGCACGACGCCGGGAAAGCCGCGCCCGGCCGCGTCCGTCGCCGACAACGATCTGGCAGTGGGCCGGGTGGTGGAAGCTGTTTCGCGCAGCCCTTACTGGGATGACACGGCGATCCTGATGCTTGAAGACGACGCACAGGATGGCGCCGACCACGTGGATGCGCACCGCTCGATCGCGTTTGTGATCAGCAAATATTCGCCCGGTTCGGCCGCGCAGCCGTTCGTGGACAGCCGCTTCTACACTACGGTGAACATGATTCACACCATGGAAACGTTGCTCGGCCTGCCGCCGATGAACCAGAACGACGCCTTTGCTCCGGTGATGGCGGCACCGTTTACGGGTGCGGGCACACAGCCGCCATTTACGGCAGATTGGAGAAATCGGGATAACGGACTGATTTACCAGACGAATCCGCCGCGCGGCCAGGGCGCAAAAGCGTCCGCGAAGATGGACTTCACTCATCCGGACGCGGTGAATACGGCCGTGCTGAACCGCATCCTGTGGCGCGATCGGAAGGGAACTGCGCCGATGCCGGCGCCCAGGCACACGCTGTTTCCGGCTAAGCTGCGCGACGACGATTAGACAAGCGGGAGAAAGGTCAACCGTCGTTTACTTCTGCGCTGTCGCTCCACTTTCCACGTCGGCAAACGAAAACGCCAGCGAAACATTGGGATATTCTCTGCCCGCGACCTCTACATACGGATACACAAAGTAATTCAGCGGCGGTCCTTCCTGTGCAGGCTTCAGCACCAGGTCGCGGCCCATGCTGAACTCCACGCGGTTGGCGTCGTGGGCGCCGAAGAAGTAGTCGCGCTTTTCCTGGTGTTTCCAGGCTTCGGAGATGTCCACCGGCACCCAGCCGTGCTCAGGTTCGAAGAAATCGGCCCAGCAATGATAGCCGGCGACTTCTGCAGAATGCTTGTCCGGCGGCAACGGGAAGCCAATCTCGAAGCGCGCCGGGATGCCTTGCGATCGCGCCATGGCGATGAACAGCGAGTGGAAGTCGGTGCAGTTGCCTTTCTTGGCATCGCAGGCATAAAGCACGTCGCCGTGGCCCCAGCCGGTGCCGGTTTTGTCGTAGCGCATGTTCTCAAACACGTAGTCATAGATCGCGCGCGCCTTTTCCAGCGGAGTGGTCTTGTCGGCGGCTACCTTCACCGCCAGTTCCGCCGGAAGACCGGTGACGGGAACGAGCTTATCCGGCGCCAGATATTGCTTTCGCGTCCGGCCGTCGAGCTTCAGCTCGGCCAAATGGGGGCGCGCCGCTCCCAGTGTCACCCGCTCATGGCGTACGACGTCGTAGACTACCTCGAAGTGCAGCTCAGATTTTCCCGCCTTCGGACTCTCGGCGTAGTGGATTTCATTTTCAAATTTCGACTCATGGTTTCGCTTCAGCGGCAGGTCGCCGCCCGCCGAAATTACCTTCACTTCCTGGAAATCGTCGGTGTGCGCCGCGGGGAACCAGATACGGATCTTCTGTCCCTGCGGGACGTCTTTCACGGTGAATCCGTAGTGAAATGTGAAGTGGCGCGCGGACTGCCCAGAGGCGAAGGTTGCCCACGCTGACAATAGGAGCAGTGATAGCACAATCCCGCGAAACATAGACGGCTTCCTTTCCGGTGGTGAAACGCAGCTGAGCTACGTCTCTACAAGTGAGGTTGGAAACGACGCACGGGCGTTTTCGGAAGAGCGCCGTCAAGTAAAGCCGCGGCGGGGAGACCGCCAGGAAGGGATAGCAGGCATCTGATGGCTACGATTCTAACGACATGGCAGTCGCCGCTACAACATGCCGGCAGCCGATTGTAACCGGGCTGTAACACTTCACCTGACTCAAGATCTTCGAGCCGCACGGCAGGGCAGAGATGCCGCCACGGGAGCAATACTTCCGTTAAAATCTTTCCGTGTCCTTCGCCATCGAATGCCGCGACCTGCGCAAAACCTACGACGGCAAAGTGGAAGCGGTCCGCGGCCTGAGCCTGCAGATCGAAAGCGGCGAATGTTTTGGCCTGCTCGGCCCCAATGGAGCAGGGAAGACAACGACCATCGAGATCCTGGAGGGCCTGCTGGAGCCCACTTCCGGCGAGGTGAACATCCTCGGCCACAACTGGCGGGAGAATGCCCGCGAACTGCGCGAATGGATGGGCATTTCACTGCAGGAAACACGCCTCTCGGAGAAGCTGACGGTGCGGGAGACAGTGGAGTTGTTTTCCAGCTTCTATCGCCAACCGCGTGCTCCCCAGGACGTGCTCGACGAATTGCAGCTTACGGAAAAATCGGACTCGTGGGTAGGCAAACTTTCCGGGGGACAGCGCCAGCGGCTGGCGGTGGCCACTGCGCTCGTAGGCAATCCCAGAGTCCTGTTCCTTGACGAGCCCACCACGGGTCTGGACCCGCAGAGCCGGCGGCAGCTTTGGGACATTATCCGTGGTTTTCAGAAGAGCGGCGGCACGGTTCTCCTGACCACGCACTATATGGACGAAGCCGAGCGCCTGTGCGACCGGCTGGCCATCGTGGACCACGGGTTGGTGATCGCTGAAGGCACACCCGCGGAGTTGATCGCACGCCTCGGTGGCCATCACGTGGTAGAGTTCGCGGTAAGCGGAAGTAACGACGGCGCCGGGCTGGAGCGGTGGAAACAACTTCCCGGCGTAGAGTCAGCGCGACACGAGGAGGGCGACGGCATGGTCAGCCTGACAGTGCAAGAGCCGCACCGGACGATTCCCGCGCTGCTCGATGCGGTGGCGAAGCAAGGCAGCCAACTGGTGCACCTGACCACGCGCCAGGCAAGCCTGGAAGATGTGTTCGTGCGCCTGACCGGAAGGCACCTAAGGGAGGAATAAACACTCTTGTGGGGGCGGCCGCCTCGCCCGTCCCGCCAGGCAGACCCCGGCAAAGTAGCTGTTATTCTATGACCGTCGCCCAACAAACTCCGACACTGCCCGCTCGGGCGACTCCTCCGAAAACCGGCCGCTGGTCGGGCTTCGCTCACATCCTCGGCGCGCGCATGAAGGAACTCAGGCGCGAGCCGGAGGTCATCTTCTGGGTCTTCGTCTTCCCCTTGCTGCTCGCCCTGGGACTCGGTATCGCGTTCCGCAACAAGCCGGCCGACTCTTCGTCAGTCGTAATTATTGATGGCCCGGGTGCGCAGGAGGCCCTCGCCCTTCTACAGAACAGCCCGCGGAAGTCCTCCATCCACGCTACCCGGTTCGCGCGCGCG
>Ga0335077_10005101_pt1 | contig 16075 bp, 13 predicted proteins | sample Lox_Sample_31_FD_207151 | JGI IMG/M metagenome (GOLD analysis project Ga0335077, IMG submission 207151) | Soil microbial communities from Loxahatchee National Wildlife Refuge, Florida, United States - Lox_Sample_3.1 | ecosystem: Environmental > Terrestrial > Soil > Wetlands | place: USA...
TCGAGCGAGCCCGTTCGCGCTGGCTCAAGGCAAACCTCCGCGTGACGCGAAGCCGCTGAGCCCGTCCGCTCGGAACTCGACACCGGCGCCGACTCTCAACTCTCCCAAAGGTGCCAGGCACCTTTCCGAGGGTTGGGAGATTTGCGCAGGTTCGGTTGTCCGGCGCGGACGGGTTGATTGGCCTCGACCTCGCTCCAGCTGAAGTCGAGGCTCGCTAGGCCGTCGTGAGGGCCGGGCCCCACGACACGATCGGCGACATCTCGCCCGTGTGCCCGTTCAGCCGCCGGTACCCCAGCGCGTGCTCGGCCTGCAGCATCTTGTGGATCTGCGTCGTGCCCTCGTAGATGATCGGCGCCCGCGCGTTGCGGAAGTACCGCTCGATCCCGTACTCGGCCGAGTAGCCGTACGAGCCGAAGACCTGGATCGCCATGTGCGCCGCCTCGAACGCCGACTCGGTCGCGTGCCACTTCGCGAGGCCCGTTTCGCGCGTGTTGCGCTTGCCCTGGTCCTTCATCCACGCGGCCTGCAGCACGAGCAGCTTCGAGGTCTCGTAGCCGAGCACCATCTTCGCGATCATGTCCTGGACGAGCTGGTAGCGGCCGATCTCCTGGCCGAACGTCTCGCGCTCGCGCGCGTAGGCGGTGCAGCGCTCGAGGCAGGCGCGGATCACGCCGACCGCGCCGGCGGCGACCGTGAAGCGTCCCTGGTCGAGCGAGTGCATCGCGATCTCGAAGCCCTGCCCCTCCTCGCCGAGGAGGTTCTCCACGGGGACCTCGACGTTCTCGAAGAAGAGCTCGCCGGTCGAGCCGGCCCAGACGCCGAGCTTGTGCTCGGTGTCCGCCGTCGTCACCCCGGGCCACGTCCGCTCGACGATGAAGGCCGACATGCCCTTGTGGCCCGCCGCCGGGTCGGTCTTCGCGACCACGAGCTGGTGGTCGGCGACCGACGCGTACGAGATCCAGTTTTTCTGCCCGTTGAGGACGTAGACGTCGCCCTCGCGCCGCGCGCTCGTCCGCATCGCCGCGACGTCGGAGCCCGCGCCGGGCTCGGTGAGGCCGAAGCAGCCCAGCTTCTCCCCCCTGGCCTGCGGCACGAGGTAGCGCTGCTTCTGCTCCTCGGTGCCGTAGCGGAGCAGCGACGAGGAGTTGAGGCCGACGTGCACCGAGATCAGCGTCCTGAACGCCGCCTCGCCGCGCTCGATCTCCTCGCACGCGAGCGCCTCGGAGACGTAGTCGAGACCTGCGCCGCCGTACTCCTCGGGGATGACGATGCCGAGGATCCCGAGCTCGGCCATGCCCTCGATCAGCGACATGTCGAGCCGGTGGTGGATGTCGTTCTCGACGGCGACGGGGAGCACGCGCTCGTCGACGAAGGCGCGAACGGTGTCCTGGATCAGCCGCTGCTCGGCGGTGAGCTCGAGATCCACGGACGTGAGTCTACGGGGTCGCGCTGCTTCATCGACGCTTAACGGAAGCAAGGCCGGAGAATTAATCTGGCCGGAATATAAGAAACGCATGAGAGCCGTCGAGGGACTGGCATCCCCGTTTCGGCCCGCGATCGCCGTCGCCGCGGCCGCGTCGGCGCTGCTGTTCGTGGCCGTCGGCTCGCTCGGCGTGTACCGCTACCTCGACAACTACTGGCTCTACCGCGGCTTCCCGCCGCCGCGCGACCCCGCGTTCGTGGTCGCCTCCGGGACGGTGCAGTCGTTCCGTCTCGCGAGCCCCGCTCTCGGCGGCCGCCGCCAGGAGGTCGTCGTCTACCTGCCGCCGGGCTACGAGGCCTCCGCGACCCGACGCTACCCGGTCTTCTACCTCCTCCACGGCGTCCCGGGCCGGCCGCGCGCGTTCCTGGAGACCGTGCGCGCCGGGGTCGTCCAGGACATCTACCTCGCGAGGCACCTCGGCGGGCCGATGATCCTCGTGATGCCGTCGGGCTCCACCGGGACGTTCACCGACGAGGAGTGGGCCAACGGCGTCCGCCCGCACAACGACTGGGAGACGTTCGTCGCCCGCGACCTCGTGCGGGCGATCGACGCCCGCTACCGCACGATCCCGACCGCCGCCGGGCGTGCGATCGGCGGGCTCTCGGAGGGCGGCTACGGGGCGCTCAACATCGCCTTCCACCACCCGCGCGAGTTCCGCGTGATCGAGAGCTGGTCCGGCTACCAGAAGGCCGACAACCTGCGCTCGATCTTCGGCGGGCGCCCGGCTCTGCTCAGCCGCAACAGCCCGGTCGACACGCTCGGCCGGGTCGCGCGCACGCTCAGGCGGGAGCACGCCTTCGTCTGGTTCTACTCGGGGAACAAGGACTCGTTCCGCACGCAGAACGCCGCCTTCGCGAGGCTGCTCGCCCGCGACGGCATCCACCATCGGTACTTCCTGGTGCGGGGCGGCCACAACTGGGCGATCTGGCGCGGCGAGGCGATGCCCGCGCTGCTCGCCGCGACGAGCCACCTGGCTCATGCGTAGGGCCGCCGTCACCGTCACGGCGCTCGTCGCGGGGCTCGCGGTCACGATCGCGGCCACCGGCTGGCTCTACGTCGTGCAGCCACGGCACGCGTTGCCCGGGCCCGCGATCGGCGACTCGCTGCCGCTCGACGAGCTCTCCCGCCGCTCGGCAGTGCCGCTGCTCGTCTTCGTCGCGGTGTGGGCGGTCGCCGCGCTCCTGCTCGGCCTGATCGCCCGCGCCGCCCGCATCGAGCGGCTCACCGCGGCCCTCCTGCTCGCGGCGGGCGTCGGCGCCTGGAGCTATCTCACCGCCGGGGTCTCGATCCTCGTCGTACGGCAGATCCCCGCCCACGACGCCTTTCACGTGGCCGCACAGATCCGCGCGGACTACGTGCCTGCGCTGCTCGCCGGGCTCGCCGGCGCGTTGCTCGGCGTCAGCCGCGGCAACGGCCGCTCACGAGCGCCGCTGCTCCTCTCGGTCGCGGTCGCGGCGGCCGGAGCGCTCGGGGTGCTGGACGGGATCCTGCCCAGCCACGGCCAGTCGCTGCTGCAGACGCTCGCGCCCGGGGCGGTCCATCCGCTCACGAACGCGCTCGTCGCGCCGCTCGGCCTCGCGCTGATCCTCGCGGCACGCGGCCTCGCGCGCGGGAGGCGGCGCGCGTGGCAGCTCGCCGTCGCGCTCGTCGCCACCGCCGCCGCGCTCCACGTGTTCGAGGGCTACCCGGCCAGCGCGGTCGTCACGGCGCTGATCACGCTCTGCCTCGTCGCACGGCGCCGCGACTTCGAGCATCCGGGCGACCCGGCCGTCCGGCCTCGCCTCGTCCTCCGCGCCGCGCTCCTGGCCGCCGTGATCTACGTCTACGGAGCCGCGGCGCTCTGGGTGAACCGCCTGATGGCCGACCAGCCGTTCTCGCCCCGCTTCTCGCTGAACGAGACGAGCCGCGCCCTCGTCGGCCTCAACCTGCGCGGCTCGGCCCATCTCACGGGCGACTTCGGCGCCTGGTTCCCCGTCTCGGTGCTCCTGCTCGGGATCGCGGCCGCCGGCTGGCTCCTCGTCTCGTGGGTGGCTCCGTGGCGGTACCTCCATCGCCAGGAGGTGGAGGAGCGCGCGCTCGCCCGCGCGCTCGTCCAGGTGTGGGGAGCGGACACGCTCGCCCCCTTCGTGCTGCGCGCCGACAAGTCGTACTTCTTCAGCGAGGACGAGCGGGCGTTCGTCGCGTACAGGGTCGTCGGCGGCGTCGCGATCGTCTCGGGCGATCCCGTCGGCCCGCCGGCCGAGCTCGACGCGCTCGTCGGACGCTTCATCGCCTTCGCCCGCGAGCGCGACTGGCGCGTCGCGATCCTCGGCGCTTCGGAGGGCTTCCTGGATCTCTACCGCGGCTACGGCCTCTTCGCCCTCTACCACGGCGACGAGGCGGTGGTCGAGGTCGCCTCGTTCTCGCTCGAGGGCCGGCCGATCCGCAAGGTGCGCCAGTCGGTGCACCGGCTCCAGTCGGCCGGCTACACGGCCGAGGTGCTGCACCCCAAGGCGATCGGGCCGGCGCTCCGGGCCGAGCTGGAGGCGATCGCGACCGAGTGGAGGGGAACCGAGCCGGAGCGGGGCTTCGTGATGGCCCTCGACGCGTTCTTCCGGCTCGAGGACGAGGACGCCGTGTTCGCGATCGGCCGCGACGCGGACGGGCGGCCGCGCGGCTTCCTCCACTTCGCCGTCTCGCCCGCCGGCTCGGCGCTCTCGCTCTCGGCGATGCCTCGCCACCGCACGACGCCGAACGGGTTCAACGAGTGGCTCGTGTGCGAGACGGTCGCCTGGGCCCGTACGCGAGGCTTCGAGAAGGTCTCGCTCAACTTCGCCCCGTTCGCGGCGCTGCTCGCCCCCGGGGCGGAGCTCTCCGGCCTGCAGAAGGTCGAGCGGCAGGCGCTGCTCGCGCTCAAGGGTCGGTTCCAGCTCGACAACCTGCTCGCGTTCAACCGCAAGTTCTTCCCGCGCTGGCAGCGCCGCTTCGTGGTCGTCGAGCGGCGGCGCGACCTGCCGCGCGTGGGGATCGCGGCCCTGGCGGCGGAGTCGTACCTGCCCTTCACCGGGAAGCGATGACCCTCTCGCTCGCGCTGCTCCTCGCCCTCGGCTCGGCCGTGGCGCTGAACTGGAGCTACCTCACCCAGCACACTGCCGCCTCGGGGATGCCTCCCCTCGCGCTGCGGCACCCCCTCGCGTCGCTGCGGCTGCTCTTCGGCAACCTGCGCTGGGTCGTCGGCTTCTTCGTCGGGATCGGCGGCTGGGTGCTGTACGTGGTCGCGCTCGCGCTGGCCCCGCTCTCGCTCGTTCAGGCGGTCTCCGCCGGCGGGATCGGCGTGCTCGCGCTGCTCGTCTGGCGGAAGACGGGCGTGCCGTTGACGCGCCGCGAGCAGGTCGGGGTCGGCGCCGCTGTCGGCGGGCTCGTCCTGCTCGCGCTGTCCCTCGGCGGCGGGAGCGTGGCGGGAACGCACGGCACGGTCGCGGGCGTCTCGGTCTGGCTGCTCGTGTCCGGGGCCGCCGCGCTCCTCGCTGCCGGCCCGGTCGCGCGCCTGCTCGCGCCCGGGGCGGGGCTGGGCGTCGCGGCCGGCGTGATGTACGCGGCCGGCGACGTGGCGACGAAGGCGGCGACCGGGGGCGGCGTGCGCTTCCTCTTCGTCCCTGCCCTGCTCGCCTGCCACGGCTGCGCCTTCGTCGCGATCCAGCTCGCCTTCCAGCGCGGCGGCGCGCTCGCGACGGCCGGCGTCGCGACGCTGTTCACGAACGCGCTGCCGATCGTCGCCGGGCTGACGCTCCTGCACGAGCAGCTGCCCGGAGGGGCGCTCGGCGTGCTCCGGATCGTCGCGTTCGCCGCGGTCGTGCTCGGCGCCGCCGCGCTCGCGAGGCCCGAGGCCACCCCCGAGTACGAGCCGCTGCCCCTAGCCTGAGCCCGTGTGCAGCGGCGCGGGCGGGTGCCCGAGCGAGACGTCCACGGCGTACCGGTTCCTGATCGCGCGGGCGAGCTTCTCGGTGCCGCCGAGCAGGAGCAGGTCGTAGGGATAGGCGCGCTCGGCGCGGAAGCCGTGCTCGGTCTCGATCACGCGTCCCCACAACGAGACGCGACCGAGGGCGAGCACGTCGCCGTCGACCTTCTCGCGCGCGAGCAGCTCCGCGTCCTCGCGCCGCTTGAACGCGTAGACGCCGCACTCGCACGCGCGGTCGGGCGACGCATGGGGCGAGGCGACGGCGTCGGGCTCGACGAACGGCGAGGGCCGGTCGTGGCACTGCGCCTCGAACCGGGTCAGCGCGGGCCACTCGGTCGCCCAGACCGCCGCGCGGAGGGTGTCGCCGACGACGCGCCACACGCGCCACCCGAGGAGCGGCTCGGACCGACGCTCGGGAATCACGCGGTTTCCGGCTCGAGCGCGGGCTCGACGGCCGGAGCAGGCGTCGGCACTGGCTCCTCGCTCGGCTCGATCTCGATCTCACGGATGGGTGCGCCGATGTCTGCCATAGCTCCAGATTGAGACGTCGAAACGGTCCGGTTGACAGTCTTGAATCGGCAGCGAGTGGTGTATAGCTTTAGTCCCAGGCAGGAATCCATCGGCGGCGAGGCCGCCGATCGTTCCCCGGGGTGATGCGGCCTCCTTGGGTGAAAGGGGGGCTTAGATGCCCAAGGCACGTGCTCTTCGGGCAGGAGATCTCCGAAAGAACCTGGCAAAAGAGAAGCTCGAGTGGACCGTCGCCGAGCATCTCGTGGACACGGCGGCGGTGCCGATCCACGGCATCGGAGCGGAGACACAGGGCCTGGTCCCGGCCTCGAAGGCCAAGGCGATCAACTTCAAGACCGTCCTCAAGCAGCCGCCGATGAACCCGTTCCTGATCGAGCGCGCCGTCGTGCACAAGTTCATCCCCCAGCCGAAGACGCCTGTCTCTCCCGACCTGCCGCATCCGATCGGCAAGCCGGACATCGGGCCGCTGCCCGTGCCGAAGCCGGTCGGCGCACCGCTCGCGGGCGGCCCGGCCGCGGCGGTCGACTGGCGCAACCGCTGGGGCTGGCCGTGGATCACGAGCGTCAGGGACCAGAACGGCTGCGAGGCCTGCTGGGCGTTCGCGGCGACCGCGCTGACCGAGGCGATGGTGCGGATCGAGCACTGCTTCTGGCCCCACTACTCCGAGGGGGACGTCCACAAGGGGATGGGCGCCAAGTGCGCGAACGGCGGGAGCTGCGACGCCGCCGTGGACTGGATCCACCAGCACGGCCTCTGCGATCCGCAGTGCTTCCCGTGGACGACGGCGGACATCGCGTACAACCCGACCTCGGACCGCGACGGGCGCACGGTCCGCGGCACGCTCACGAAGACCGACATCGGCAGCATCGCCGACCAGAAGACGTGGATCGACACGATCGGCCCGATCGCGACGTGGTTCGACGTCTGGCACGACTTCGACGGCTACGGCTCGGGCGTCTACAAGCGGTCGACGGCCTCATGGAACTACGACCGGGGCGGGCACTTCATGCTCGTCGTCGGCTACAGCGACGCGCTGGGGGCGTGGCTCTGCAAGAACTCGTGGGGCAACACCTGGGGCATGGGCGGCTACGTGTGGGTCGGCTACGGCCAGTCGGGCATCGACGAGTACGCCAAGATCGGCCTCCGCGGCATGAACCCGGACCCGTGGACGAAGCGCCGCATCCACAGCGGGAACATGATCGAGAGCGGGAACGGCGCCCACTACCGCAACTTCGAGATGCTGGCCACCGTCGGCGGCGGCCCGCAGATCCAGCACTGGTGGCGGGACAACGACTCGGCCGGCTTCCCGTGGCACACGGCCTACGCGCCGTTCGGCGGGGACGCCGCCGTCTGCCCGACGCTGACCGCGACGACGTACAACCGGAACTTCGAGTGCGTCTTCCTCACGACCGGCAGCCGGCTGCACCACTGGTGGTTCGACGAGGTGTCGAAGACGTGGAACGACGGCGGCGTCTTCGGGCCGCCCGACGCCTGGGGCGTGCCCGGCTTCATCCAGGGCAACTACGGCGCGCCGGGCAACTTCGAGGTCGTCGTCCGGACGAAGGACGGCCGCCTCAACCACTGGTGGCGGATGAACGGTGCGCCGTGGACGTGGTCCGACGGCGGCAGGTTCGGCTCGAACGTCCAGTTCAGCGGGCCGTCGCTGGTCCAGAGCCACTACGGCACGCAGGGCAACCTCGAGCTCGTCTGCGTGCTGAACGACGGCCGCATGCAGCACTACTGGCGCGACGACGACCACGGCGGGGTCTGGAACGCGGGTGTGATCTTCGGCGCCGGCTGCACCAGCGGGCCCTGCATGATCGAGGGGCAGTTCGGGGCGATGTGGGAGGAGGACATCGGCAACTTCGAGCTGTGCGTCGCGGTCGGCGGCAAGGTGCAGCACTGGTGGCGCGACAACCACGGCGACGGCAACTGGCACGAGAGCGCCACCTTCGGCCACGACGTCCAGGCGGTCGCCGCGCTCGTCGAGGGGAGCTTCGGCTTCAACCTCGAGGTGATCGTGCTCCGCACCGACCGCAGGCTGCAGCACTACTGGCGCGACGGCGCCGGCTGGCACGAGGGGGTCGTCATCGGGAGTGCCTGACCTCGAGCTGAAGGTGGGGGAGCTGTACGAGCTCGAGCTCCGCGGGCTCGGGAGCGCCGGCTACTCGTGGGAACCGAGCGTGGAGGGCCCGGAGGGGGTCGTCGAGATCCGACGAGTCGCCTCCGGGCCGCCTCCCGACCGGCCGCCGCCGGGCGGGCCGGCGCCCGAGAGCGGCTCGCTGCCCGAGGCCTTCCAGATCGAGGCCCTGGGACCGGGCAGCGCCCGCGCCCGCTTTGTGTTGCAACGCACATGGGAGCCGGACGAGCCGCCGCTCGAGGAGACGGCCCTCGACGTTCGCGTCACCGCGTAGTACGATTGACTGACCGGTCAATCGAAGCGGAGCGGAGACACCATGGCCACAGTCGAGCAGGGCGTCGGAGGCGGGATCTCGTTCGGCCTCACCGACGAGCAGAAGGCGCTGCGCGACCTCGCGCGCGAGTTCGCCGAGAAGGAGATCCGGCCCAGGGAGGCCGAGTACGACGAGAACCAGACGCATCCGGCGGACGTGATCGCCAAGGCCCACGAGGTGGGCCTGATGAACCTCCACGTCCCGGAGGCATACGGCGGCCCCGGCCTCGGCTGCTTCGACGGACTGCTGGTCGGCGAGGAGCTCTACTGGGGCTGTTCCGGGATCGGCACGTCGATCACGTGCAACGGCCTCGGTGCGGGGCCCGTGATCGCCTTCGGCAGCGACGAGCAGAAGCGCCGGTGGCTGCCGCCTCTGCTCGAGGAGCCGATCCTGTGCTCGTTCGGGCTGTCCGAGCCGAACGCGGGCTCGGACGTCTCGGGAATCCAGACCACCGCTGTCCGCAAGGGCGACGAGTACGTGATCAACGGCTCCAAAATGTTCATCACGAACGCGGGCCACGCGGCGTGGGTGGTCGTCTTCGCCTCGACCGAGAAGGGCAAGGGCCACAAGGGCCTGAGCGCGTTCGTCGTCCCGACCGACCTCGACGGCGTCGTGGTCGAGAAGCACCTGATCAAGATGGGGCAGCGCTCGACCGACACCTCGGCGATCGCGTTCAACGACGTGGTCGTGCCGGCCTCGAACAGGCTCGGCGAGGAGGGCGAGGGCTTCAAGATCGCGATGACCGTGCTCGACTTCACCCGCCCGGGCACCGCGATCGGCGCCGTCGGCGTCGCCCGCGCCGCGTTCGAGCACGCCGCCCAGTACTCGAAGGAGCGCATCGCGTTCGGGCAGCCGATCGCGATGAACCAGGGCGTCAACTTCCTGATCGCCGACATGGCGACGAAGATCGAGGCCGCGCGGCTCCTCTGCTGGCAGGCGGGCTGGCTGATCGACCAGGGCCAGCGCGCGACGCTGCAGTCCTCGCACGCCAAGCGCTTCTCCGCGGACTCGGCGATGGAGGTGACGACCGACGCCGTCCAGATCTTCGGCGGCTACGGCTACATGAAGGAGTACCCGGTCGAGAAGCTGATGCGCGACGCGAAGCTGTTCCAGATCTACGAGGGCACCTCGCAGATCCAGCGCCTCGTGATCGCACGCGAGCTGCTCATGCCGAAATGAGCCTCCGATCCCTTGTGTTGCATGCCACATGACCGGAGATCGTGACGTGCAACACAAGGTGATCGAGGGGATCGGGTTCGAGCCCACGCGGGAGCAGCGGGAGCTGCAGGCGCTCGCGCACGCGTTCGCCGAGCGGGAGCTGCGGCCGATCGCGGCGGAATGGGACGAGCGGGACGAGTTCCCGCCGGATCTCCTCGCGAAGGCCGCAAAGGTCGGGCTCACGTCGTACGCGGTGCCCGCCGGGCACGGAGGCGGCGGCGTCGGCTCGGTCACCGCGGCGCTGATCGCCGAGGAGCTGTCCTGGGGCTGCGCGGGCCTGGCCTCGACGATCCAGGCGACGATGTTCCTCGTCCGCCCGCTCGTCCGCTTCGGCACGCAGGAGCAGCGCGACCGCTACCTGCCACGGCTGGCCTCGGAGGAAGGCTGCCTCTCGGCGATCGCCTTCACCGAGGCCCACGCGGGCTCGGACGTCGCGGCGATCGGCGCCACCGCGCGCCGCGACGGCGACGGCTACGTGCTCTCGGGCGAGAAGGTCTACATCACGAACGGCGGCATCGCCGAGCTGACCGTCGTCTTCGCCAAGCTCGACGGCGCGATCACGGCGTTCGTCGTGGAGCGGGACGACCCGGGCGTCGGCGCCGGCCGCAAGGAGCGCAAGCTCGGCCTCCGCGCCTCGTACACCGGCTCGCTCGTGCTCGACGAGGCGCGGCTCCCGGGGGGCAGGCTGCTCGGCGAGGAGGGACAGGGCTTCCTGGTCGCAATGGACTTCTTCGAGCACTCGCGGCCGCAGGTCGCCGCCGCCGCGGTCGGCGTCGCCCGGGCGGCGTTCGAGGCGGCGACGGCGTACGCGCGCGAGCGCGAGGCGTTCGGGAAGCCGCTGATCGCGAAGCAGGGCGTCTCGTTCAAGCTCGCGGAGATGGCGATGGAGATCGAGGCGGCGCGCCTGCTCGTCTGGCGGGCGGCGGCGGCGATCGACGCGGGGCGGGACGCCGGCCTGCTCGGCTCGTTCGCGAAGGCGTTCGCGGCCGACACGGCGATGAGGGTCGCGACCGACGCCGTGCAGGTGCTCGGCGGCGCGGGGATCATGCGCGACCACCCCGTCGAGAAGTGGCTCCGCGACGCGAAGGTGTTCCAGATTGTCGAGGGAACGTCCGAGATCCAGCGGCAGGTCGTCGCCACGTATCTGAGGCACGGCTGGACGGAGCGCCCTCGCGAGTGAGCCCCGGCGGGGACCGGCTAGTATCGGTCGTTCGGTGCAGGTCGACGCGAGAACGTCTCCGCTTCAGATCGGGCGCTCCCGGCCGCGGCGCAGGCATCGCCTGCTCGTGCGGGGGCTGCTCGCCGCCGCCGTGCTCGCGGCCGCCGTGCTCGCCGTCGGCTTCGCCTTCGCCGGCTCCACGGGCCGGATCGCGGCGGGTGTCACGATCGCGGGCGTCGACGTCGGCGGGATGAGCCCCGCGCAGGCGCGCGCCGCGCTGCAACGGCGGTTCGCGACGGTCGAGCCGCAGCCGGTGACGTTCACCGCCGCGGGCCACGCGTTCGAGATCAGCCCGGCCGAGCTCGGCGTGCAGCCCGACTGGAACGCCGCGATCGCGCAGGCCGAGCGCGCCGGCAGAGGCTCTGGGCCGCTGCGCGGCTTCGAGCGCCTCCGGCTCCGCTTCTTCGGCAGCGACGTCAAGCTCCAGCCGCGCGTGTTCCAGGCGGCGCTGCTCTACGAGCTAGGCCGTCTCGCACGCGCCGTCGACGTCTCCCACAGCGACGCGTCGGTCCGGCTGCGCGGCGGCCGGCCCGTCGTCGTCCCCGGCCGGGCCGGCGCGGAGCTCGACACGAGGGCGGCCGGGCCCGTGATCCTCGCGGCGCTCGTCGGCTTCCAGCAGGCTCCGGTCGCGCTCCCGGTCCGGATCGACCCCGTGCGGGTGACCGCGGCGCAGCTCGCTCCAGTTGCCGCACAGGCGCGCACGGCGCTGTCGGCCCCCGTCACGGTCACGATCGGCCTGGCGCGCTGGCGGCTCACGCCGGCGCAGCTCGCGCGGCTGCTCGACCTCCCGCACGGCGGCAGGACGGCGCTGCGGATCGCCGGCCCGGCGGCCGACTCGTACTTCGGGGCTATGAGCCGGATGGTCGAGCACGCGCCGGTCGATGCCACATTCGAGGCGACCGGGTCGGGCGTGCGGGTCGTCCCGTCGAAGCCCGGCACCGCGCTCGACGTCGTCGCCTCCGCGAAGGCTCTGCTCGCCGCGGCTCTCTCGCCCGTGAACCGCGTCGCGCGGCTCGTCGTCGTCGACCAGCAGGCGAGGCGCACGACGGCCGACGCGAAGGCGATGGGGATCACCGGCGTCGTCTCGAGCTACGAGACGTACTTCGGCGGCGTGCCGAACCGGATCCACAACGTGCAGCTCGTCGCGCACCTGGTCGACGAGCAGCTGATCCGGCCGGGCGAGAACTGGTCGTTCAACGGCGCCACCGGCGAGCGCTCCGCGGCGAAGGGCTTCCTCGAGGCGCCCGTGATCATTAACGGAGAGCTCGAGACCGGCCTCGGCGGCGGCGTCTGCCAGGTCTCGACGACGGTGTTCAACGCCGCGTTCGAGGCCGGGCTGCCGATCACCGCGCGCACGAACCACGCGCTCTACATCAGCCACTACCCGCTCGGCCGCGACGCGACCGTCAACTACCCGAACGTCGACCTGCGCTTCACGAACGACACCGGCCACTGGCTCTACCTGCGCACCTCCGTCACCGACTCCTCGCTGCAGGTGACGCTCTACGGGACGCCCGACCACCGCCGCGTCGAGTCGACCGCCGCGCCGCTCGTGAACACGGGGCCGATCCCGGTGCAGAAGGTGAAGGACCCGGCGCTGCCGAAGGGGAAGACGGAGGTGCAGACGCAGGGCGTGCCGCCGCAGGCGACCAGCGTCGAGCGCAAGGTCTACGCGCCGAACGGGAAGCTGCTCGACGACGACGTGTGGCACTCGTCCTACCGCGCCGTGCCCACCGTCCTGCTCGTGGGCACGAAGCCGAAGCCCAAGCCGAAGATCGCCGGGGCCCACCGCCCGATCGCGCCCGGGGCTACGACTCAGCCGTAGCGATCGCCTCGGCGAACCAATCGGGGACGCGTTTCGGGCGGAAGGTGACCGCGTCCACCGTCGCGTGGCGGGTCGCGCCGTCCGCGAGCAGCTCGCCGTCCCGCTCGATCGCATACTCGTAGCGGAAGCGCGCGCCCTTGATCTCGGCGCAGCGCGCGTGGACCGAGACGACGTCGTCGAACCGCGCAGGCGCGTAGTAGTCGATGTGCGTCTGGGTCACGAGCGCCTCGATCCCGCGGTCGCGGATCGACTGGTAGCCGCCCGCGTACCTCGCGAGGTAGTCGACGCGCGCGACCTCGAACCAGACGATGTAGGCGGTGTTGTGCGCGACGCCCTGCGCGTCGGTCTCCGCGAAGCGGACGCGCACCTCGGTCGAGAAGTGGAAGCCCTCCATCGGGCCAACTCTAGAATCGATCCGTGACCGATGTCGCGCGCCTTGTCGCGCTGATCCGCGAGCGGGGGCCGTGCGTCGTCCTGACGGGCGCCGGGGTGTCGACCGAGAGCGGGATCCCCGACTTCCGCTCGGCGACGGGGCTCTGGGCGCGGTTCGATCCCTACGACTACGGCTCGATCGAGTCGTTCCGCGAGAACCCCGCGCGGATCTGGGAGTTCTACGGGCCGCGCCTCGGCATGCTCGCCGACGCGGAGCCGAACGCGGCCCACCTCGCCCTCGCCGAGCTCGAGCGGCTCGGCTTCGTCGAGGCGGTCGTGACCCAGAACATCGACCTGCTCCACGAGCGGGCCGGGAGCCTGAGCCTCGTCGAGGTGCACGGCTCGATCCGAACCTCCTCGTGCCTCCGGTGCGGCGACGTGGTCCCGCTCCGGCGGGTCCTCGAGCTGCTGCCCGTGCCGCGCTGCGAGACCTGCGAGGCGGTGCTGAAGCCCGACGTCGTGATGTTCGGCGAGCTGCTGCCCGAGGGCGCGATCGAGCGGGCGCTCGCGCTGGCGGCCGGCACGCGGCTGCTGCTCGCGGTCGGCTCCTCGCTCGAGGTCTACCCGGTGGCGGGCCTGCCGCTCGAGACCCTCGCGGCGGGTGGCGCCTTCGCGATCGTGAACAGGGGGCCGACCGGGCTCGACGACCGCGCGTCGCTGAAGCTCGACGCCTCCGCGGGCGAGACGCTCGCGGCGGTGCTCGCGGAGCTCGCGCGCCATGCCTAATGCTCATGAGCACAAGCAGTTCTGGGACGTCGTCGTGGTCGGGAGCGGGTTCGGCGGCAGCGTCGCCGCGCTGCGGGCCGCCGAGAAGGGGTACTCGGTGTGCGTGCTCGAGGCCGGGCGCCGGTTTCGGCCCGACGACTTCCCGCGGACGAGCTGGGACCTTCGCCGCTACCTCTACGCGCCGCGGCTCGGCCTGTACGGGATCCAGCGCCTGACCCTGCTCCACGACGTGCTCGTCCTCTCCGGGGCCGGGGTCGGCGGCGGCTCCCTCGTCTACGCGAACACCCTCTACGAGCCGCTCGAGGACGCGTGGAGCGACCCGGAGTGGCGTGCCGAGCTCGCGCCCTACTACGCGCTGGCGCGGCGGATGCTCGGTGCTGCGAGCGTTCCGTTCGAGACACCCGCGGACCTCGTGATGCGGCGCGTCGCGGAGCGGATGGGCGTCGCCGACACGTACCACCGGCCCGAGGTCGCGGTCTTCTTCGGCGAGCCGGGGAAGGAGGTGGACGACCCGTACTTCGGCGGCGAGGGACCGCGTCGAACCGGCTGCATCCGCTGCGGCGGGTGCATGGTGGGCTGCCGCCACGGCGCCAAGAACACGCTCGACCGCAACTACCTCTACCTCGCCGAGCGCCTCGGCGCGGTCGTGCTACCGGAGCGCGAGGCGACGCTAGTGACGAGGTCGCACAAGGGGTGGGAGGTGCGGGCGAAGCGGCCGGGGCGCCGCGGCGGCGAGCCCGAGCGCTTCCGTGCCGGCCAGGTCGTGCTCGCGGCGGGGGTGCTCGGCACGGTCTCGTTGCTCCTCCGCTCCGGGCTCGGAGGCCCGCTCGTGGGCGAGCGCGTTCGCACGAACTCCGAGGCGATCGTCGGCGCCACCGCGGCCGGCGGGAAGGTCGACTACTCGACCGGCGTCGCGATCACGTCGTCGATCCATCCCGACGCGCAGACGCACATCGAGCCGGTGCGCTACCCGCGCGGCTCCAACGCGATGGGCCTCCTCGGGACGGTGCTCGTGGACGGCGGGCCGGGCCCGCCGCGCCAGCTTCGCTTCCTCGGCCAGGTCGCGCGCCACCCGCTCGCGTTCCTGCGGAGCCTCTCGGTGCGGCGCTGGTCGGAGCGCACGATCATCCTGCTCGTGATGCAGTCGCACGACAACGCGCTGCGGCTGAGGCTGCGTCGCGGCCGGCTGGTCAGCTCGCAGGGCGACGGCGCGCCGAATCCGAGCTACATCCCGGCCGCCAACGAGGCCGCGCGCCTCACCGCCGAGGAGATCGGCGGCCGGCCGGGCAGCTCGCTCAACGAGGTCCTGCTCGACGTGCCGACGACCGCGCACATCCTCGGCGGCGCGTGCATCGGCGCCACGCCCGAGACGGGTGTCGTCGACCCCTACCACCGTGTCTTCTCGCATCCCGGGCTCCACGTGGTCGACGGCGCGGCCGTGAGCGCGAACCTGGGGGTCAACCCGTCGCTGACGATCACCGCGCAGGCCGAGCGGGCGCTCGCCCACTGGCCGAGCAAGGGAGAGCCCGACCCGAGGCCGCCTCTGTGAAGGCGGCGCTCCTGCTCGCGCTCGTGCTCGCCGCAGCCGCCGCCGCGGCAGCAGCGACGAGCCCGAACCCGATCTCCCAGCCTCCGCTCGACGGGTGTGCGCGCGATCCGGCGGCGCTCGGCGAGGGCATCGCACCGGCCCTCGTCTACGTCGACCGGTCGGCGGTGCCGCAGTCGCTGACCGGAGTCGTGGCCGCCAGCGCGCCCGCGGCGACCGGCGGCGACTTCGACCTCACCGTCAGGCCCGACCCGGCCTCGTCGTTCCTGCCCGCGGCAGGCGCCGCGACGCTGCTGGCCGCCCGCGACTCCGCCTCGTTCCCGGACTTCGCCCGGCCCGACCCCGGCGACCGGGTGCAGCTGACCGGCTCGTGGGTCTGGAACTGCACCCGCTGGAAGCCGGTCGGCGAGCGGACCGAGCTCCACCCCTTCCGGGCCTTCTGGGCGCAGCGCTCGGTCTCGCCACGGAGCCCCTGGGGCGAGACGGAAGGCGACCTCTTCGTCTCGACGGACTCGACCGAGGCGGGCGCGACCGCCGACTGCGCGCTCGCGGCGAACGGCGATCCGGCGGCCTTCGGGGCGTGCCTGACCACCCAGCCGCGCTGGCAGGACGTGAGCGGCGGCTACCGGTTCGTGCTCCCGGCGCCGCCGAGACCGCCCGGGGCGGGAGCGCTGCGTGCCAGGATCGTCGACGAGGGCAGCGTCGGCG
>Ga0335077_10005103_pt1 | contig 16071 bp, 14 predicted proteins | sample Lox_Sample_31_FD_207151 | JGI IMG/M metagenome (GOLD analysis project Ga0335077, IMG submission 207151) | Soil microbial communities from Loxahatchee National Wildlife Refuge, Florida, United States - Lox_Sample_3.1 | ecosystem: Environmental > Terrestrial > Soil > Wetlands | place: USA...
CCTGCGGCAACATCAGGCGGAGCTTCCCCCGGCGATCGACTCGAGCGTCGTCCGCGAGTTTCGGAGGGCCGGTGCCGGAGATTCGGTCGTCGGATTCCTGTCCGCGCACGTGGCGCTCGACATCGGCGTGACGGCCGAGTCGGCGCCACGAGGCGCCGCGCCGGCTCTCGGAGAATCGCCTTCGCCGGGCGACGCCTATGCCGACCTCGCCGGCTCGGGCTATCCCTTCTACGGCGGCGGCTACGGCTATGGCTACGGTGGATCGGGCTACGCGCCGCGCGTCGGTCGCGGTGGCTTCGCGGGTTCTCGGTTCGGTTCTCCGGGGCACGGTCCGATCCTGCCGTCGCATGCCTTCGAGTTCTTCCGGCAGCAGCCGAGGGCGCGTCCTCTGCCGTCAAATCCCGGGCGTCCCCACATGGGGGGGCGCCCGCGGATGCCCTGAACGCGGGAGTCCGCCCGCAATTTTTCGGGCGCGGACGGCGCCTTCACGGATTCTGGAAGGCGCTCACCACCGGGAGCGGTGAGGGCAGCCTTCACGGAGCTCGTCGAAGAGTCGCGATTGTAGGATCCATTCAGCGGAGGTCCTGATGTTCTACGCCATGGCCTTCCTCATCGGTCTCGTCGCCGGATTGCGCGCGATGACGGCGCCTGCGCTGGTGAGCTGGGCGGCGCGTCTCGGGTGGTTGAATCTCACGGGGACGCCACTCGCGTTTCTGGGCGCCGCCGTGACGCCGTGGGTCTTCACGGCCGCGGCGATCGGCGAGCTCGTCAACGACAAGCTGCCGAAGACCGGCAGCCGCAAGGCGCCGGGACCGTTCATCGCCCGGATCGTCATGGGCGCGCTCTGCGGCGCGGCGATCGGAGCGGCCAGCCAAGCGCTCGCGGCGGGGCTCGTCCTCGGCGCGCTCGGCGCCGTCGCGGGGACGCTCGGCGGCTACGAGTTCCGCGCGCGGCTCGCGCGGGCCGCCGGCAAAGACCTTCCGATCGCGCTCCTCGAGGACGCCATCGCGATCGCCCTGGCGTTCTGGCTCGTCCGTCGCCCGCATTAGATCCGGCGAGCGAGAGACTCGCCGGCGCCTCAAGCAGGTTTCAGCTCTCCCATGACCGTCGGCAGATATTCCGACACGGTCGGGTGGATGTGCATGGCCCGCTGGATGAGCGTGTAGGGCGCGCGCGCGTACATCACGTCGAGGACCGTGTGGATGACCTCGTCGCCGCCGACGCCGAGAATCGCCGCGCCGAGAATCTGCTTCGAGTCAGCCTCCACGACGATCTTGATGAATCCCTGCGTCTCACCCTTCTCGACGGCGCGCTTGACACGCGTCATCGCATGCTTGCCGACGAGGATGTTCTTGCCCGCTTTCTTCGCCGCGGCTTCCGTCATTCCGCACCGGCCGAGCGGCGGATCGACGTAGAGCGCGTAGGCTTCGATGCGGTCGCTGACCCCCCGCGGGTCGCCGTCGAGGAGGTTCGCCGCGACGATCTCGAAGTCGTTGTAGGCCGTGTGCGTGAAGGCGCCTTTCCCGTTGCAGTCGCCGAGGGCCCAGATGCCGGGCACGTTCGTGCGGAGCTGATCGTCCACGACGATGTAGCCGCGCGCGTCCACCGCGACGCCGGCGCGGTCGAGCCCGAGGTCGTCCGTGTTGGGCCGCCGACCCACGGCCAGGAGCAGATGCGTCCCCTCGACGGCGGGCGAGCCCTCCTCGCAGGACACGCGCACGCGCACGCCGCCGGGCGACTTTTCGAGCGCGATGCACTCGGCTCCGGTGCGCACGGAAACACCTTCCCGCTCGACGATCTCGCGGATTGCGGCCGAGACGTCCACGTCTTCGCGTGCGATGAGCCGCGGTGACTTCTCGATCACGGTGACCTCGGACCCGAACCGCCGGTACATCTGCGCGAACTCGAGCCCGACGTAGCTGCCGCCGACGATCACGAGGTGGGGCGGCACGAAGTCGATCGCCATCATCGAGGAGTTGGTCAGGAAGGGCACTTCGGAGACGCCTCCCATCGGCGGGATCAATGCGCGCCCGCCGACGTTGATGAAGATGCGCTCGGCCGTGAGAATTTCGCCGCCGACGCGCACCTGGTTCGCCGACTCGAAGCGGGCGTGGCCGACGTAGACCCTCCCGTTCGGGAGATTCCGCATCGACGCCTCGGTGCTCTCGCGCGATTCGACGGAGATCCGGTCCTTGCGGGCCTTGACGGCCTTCATGTCCACCTTCGGCGGACCGCCGGCGGCGACGCCGAAATCGCGAGCGCGCCGGATCGCTTCCGCCGCGGCGGCGCTCGCGATGAGCGTCTTCGTCGGAATACAGCCCGTGTTGACGCAGGTCCCGCCGAAAGCGCCGCGCTCGACGACCGCGACCTTCATGCCGGCCGCCGCGAACCGGGAAGCGAGAAACGGTCCCGCCTGCCCCGTGCCGATGACGATCGCGTCGAAAGACGCCATGGTTCGGAGTCTAGATCAAGGACTTCATCCTCGGTGGTTGGATGCCCGCGAAAGGTTTTCCGGGCACGCGTGACCGAAGTGCGGATCGATTCGACGACCGCTCCGGCGGGTCGCCAGGGCGTATCGAGTCGCTACGGCGCGTAGAGTTTGAGGCCGAACGCGTTGGAGATGAACTTCGCCATTGCGTCGCGGTTGACGGCCTGACCCGGACAGTAGGTCGTCGGCGTGCAGCCGTCCACGATGCCGCGGGCCCACAGATAGTGGATGTGCCGGCAGAACGCGTTCGAGACGGGCACGTCGGTGAAGTGGAGGTTGGCGCTCGCCGCGGCGCACGAATACGACCGTCCCGTGCCGGGATCCGGACCGTAGGTCAGCGGCACGGCGCTCCCGCCGCCCGGCGCGACGAGCGCCTTCGCGATGAACGACGCCATCGCATCGCGCGTGATGGCCTGCGTCGGGCAGTACGCCGTCGCCGAGCAGCCGAGCGTGACGTTCTGCGACGCGATGTAATGAACATGCCGGCAGGCGCCGTCGGTCGGCGCGACGTCGGTGAAGAGCGAGACGCCCCCGGATTTGCAGGAGTAGGGCGCCGCACCGACGAGCCCGGCGACCGGGATCAGGTCCGCCGATTCGGCGAGCGCCTTTCCCACGAAGATCGCCATCTGATCGCGGGGCACCGGTGTTCCGGGGCAGTACGTCGTGGCCGTGCACCCGGTCGTGATCCCGTGATGGAGCATCGTCTCGATCTTCTTGTAGAACGGCTGCGACCGCGGCACATCGGTGAAGCTGTCGCCGACGTGAAGCCTCCAGAAGTGTCCGCCTCCCGAGACGCTTTCGACGAAGCCTCCGTCCCAGTGCGTGGCCGGCCGCGGCCCGGTCGCGAAGACCGTGAAGCACGCGTCGGGCCCGCCGTCGTCGCAATCGCCCAGGGCGGTCGGCGGCAGCGAGCCGTAGTCCGCGTCGAGGTCCGCGGGCGCCACGCAGGGATTTCCGATGACGCAGAAAGTCAGAGGTGCGCTTCCCGACAACGCGATCGTGCCCGGGCTGAAGTTCGCCCACAGGGGCTCGACCATCACGGTTTCGCCGGGCTCGAGGACGCCGTTCGTGTCGGACGTCGTCCCGTTTCGCGCGCGCCCGTCCACGTTCAATCCGACGGGCGTCAGGTCCTGCCGGCGACCGGTGATGCCGTCGGCCGATCCGTCGTCGTGCATCCAGACGGCAACCGGGCCGGCACCCGGCCCGGCGACGGCGTTGATGTCCGCCCGATTCGTGAGCGAGAAATTGATCAGCGGCCCATCGGCCTGCGCCTTTCGGTCGAGGTGCAGCCCGACCACGGAGTAGCTCGAACGATCGTCCGGGAAGGAGTCCCAGGCGACGACGAATCCGCCCGAGGAATCGACCGCGGCGGACGGGCCGATCTGGTATCCCGTCGTCGCGGTGCTCACGAGGAACTCGCTGCCGACCTTCTCGCCCGAGAGATTGAAGCGTTGGCCGTAGATGTCGAAGTGGGAGCCGTTCTGCAGATCGCTCGTCCAGACCACCATGAAGTCGCCGGCCGGCTGCATGGCGAGGGAGGATTCCGTCTGGTCGTTGGGGAGCGTCGTGTTGACGCGGAATTCCGGACCGACCTTTGCGCTCGAGCTCGTGAACCGCTGACCGAAGATTCCCTTGCCGTACAGGTCCGGGCTCGTCCAGGAGACGGCGAAACGTCCCGCGCGATCGATTCCGACGGAGGCCTGGTACTGATTTCCCAGTGTGTTGCTGTTCACCTGGAACTCGGGGCCAACCTTCGTTCCGGCGGCGTCGAACTTCTGGCCGAACAGGCCGAAGCCATCGAGGTCCTGGCCCGGGCTGTTCCAGACGACGACGAACTCGCCCTTCTCGTTCATCGCAACCGCAGGCTGGAACTGATAACCGGTCGTGTAGGTGTTGGCCTGGAACTCCGGCCCGACTTTGGCTCCGGAGGAGTTGAAGCGCTGGCCGAAGACGCCGGACTGGTCGCCGTCCTGGCCCGTCTTCAAGTCTTCCCAGACAACGACGAAGTTTCCTTGACCGTCGGAGGCCACGGCCGGGTCGCGCTGGCCGCCGGTCGTATAGGTGTTGGCGGTGAACTCCGAGCCGGACTTTTCGCCGCGGGCGCCGAAGACCTGGCCGGCGACCCGCACGCCGGAACCGTCGCCGTTGTAATCGGTCCAGACGACGACGAAGCCGACCCCGAGAGGAGCGATCTTCGGATCGCGCTGCTCGCCGGAAGTGGTCGTGTTGGCCTGGAACTCGCCGCCCAGAGGGATCGACTGTCCGGCGAGCGCCGCCGGCGGGAGCGCGAGCGCGATGGCGAGGATCGAATGTCTCGCACGGCCGAGCATGAGTCCTCCGGTCGGCGGAGGAGTCTACCCAAAGCCCGGGCCGGCGCTCGGAAATGGAATCAGGGAATGCGCTTGCTCCGCAGGCGCTGGAGGAATGCGGGCCCGGCGCCGTGTCGGCGAATGGAGAAGGGGAGCGTCGGATGGAGCCTCGGACTCGGAGGGTGATGTTCGCGGGGCTGTTCCTCCCGGGGAGTCTCGGGCGGAGTCCGGTTGTCGGTGTTGAAAGGGATCCGGCCGAGAATGTTCGTGCGCATCACGGCTGCCCTCCGAAGGGGAATGAGGCTGCAAGGGCGCTGCCAGGTCGTCGCTTCGGCTTGCTCGGGATGACGCCGTAACCCTCGGTCGCGCTCGGCGTCTCCCGAACAGCCATGGATGCGCTCCTTCGCGACCTCCGCCTCGCTGCACGCTCGCTTCGCCGCAGCCGCGGCTTTTCGACGTCGGTCGTCGCAATTCTTGCGCTCGGGATCGGGGCGAACACGGCGATCGAGAGCGTCGTGCGCGGAGTCCTTCTCCGACGCCTTCCGTATCCCGCGCCCGAGCGGCTCGTGATGGTTCCGGCGATCCACCGCCCCGACGACATGGGTGAGGAAATCTCGCCGGCGAACTTCCTCGACCTGCGGCGCGAGACCGCGTCCTTCGAGCAGCTCGGCGCCTTCGGTCCGATGACCGTCAACCTGCTCTCGGACGGCCGCCCGGAACGCCTGCAGGCCGCGCAGATCTCGCCGGGAGCGCTCGCCGCGTTCGGCGTGCGGCCGCTCCACGGCCGCCTGTTCCTTCCCGACGAGGAGCGGCCGGAGTCGCGCGTCGCGGTGCTCACGTGCGGCCTCTGGAAGAGCCGGTTCGGCGGCGATCCGGCGGTTGTCGGACGGACGATCCGTCTCTCGGGAGTTGCGTATCCCGTCGTCGGTATCCTGCCGCCGGACTTCCGGTTCCCGAGGCGTCTCGGCAGCGACGTGCAGGTCTTCGTTCCCCTGCGTATCACCGCGGAGCGGGCGGCGGACCGGCAGAGCCGCTGGCTCTACGCCGTCGGGCGGCTGAAGCCGGGCGTCGCCCCCGAGGCGGCGGGCCGCGAGCTCGACGCGCGAACGGCGGCGCTCGCGCGCGCCTTTCCCAAGGAGAACGCCGGCTGGGGAGTGCGCGTCGTGCCGACGCGGGAATACGTGGTCGGGAGAGTCCGGCCGGCGCTCCTCATCCTCCTCGCGACCTCGCTGCTCGCCCTCGCCGCGGCCTGCGCCAACGTCGGGAATCTCGCCCTCGCGCGCGCTTCGGCGCGCCGCGGCGAGATGGCGATCCGCTCGGCGATCGGAGCATCCGCGAAGGACCTGCTCCGCCCGCACCTGCTCGAAGGCCTGCTCCTCGCGCTGTCCGGCGGCGCGGTCGGCGCGCTTCTCGCCCTTGCGGGACGGCCGCTCCTCGTCGCGGCGCTGCCCCCCGAGATCCCGAGGCTCGACGAGATCCGGGTCGACCCGGCCGTCCTCGCCGCGACGCTCGGCCTTTCGCTTCTCGTCGGCCTCGCGTGCGGGCTGCTGCCGGCGCTCCTGGCCCGGCGCGCGAATCCCGCCGAGGGGCTCCGCTCGGAAGGGCGGTCCGGAGGCGGCTCCGGCTCGGCCCGGGCGCGCCGCCTCGTCACGATTGCGGAGGTCGCGACCGCGCTCGTTCTCCTCGTCGGCGCCGGGCTGCTCCTCTCGAGCCTCGCGCGCCTTCTCGCGGTCGCGCCGGGCTTCGACGCGCGCGACGTTCTGACGATGGAGGTCGTGCTGCCGCCCGCGCGGTATCCCGACGATGCGGCGAGAGCGGCGTTCTATCGCGCGCTCGCCGCGCGGGTGGCATCTCTGCCCCGCGTCGATTCGGCGGGAGGGATCAGCCATCTTCCGCTCTCGGGCAGCAACAGCACGGACAGCTATCTCGTCGAGGGATTCGTTCCCGTGGATCCGAACGAGATTCCGGAAGCGGCCGTTCGAACGGCGACGCCGGGTTACTTCCGAACACTCTCGATTCCGATCCTGACGGGACGCGACTTTCTTCCGAGCGATCGGGCGGGCTCCGCGCCGGTCCTGATCGTGAACCGCGCGTTCGCAAACCGGTACTGGGGCGTCGGCGAGGCCGTCGGCAAACGGATCCTCTTCGCCGGGTCGCAGGGAAAGCGAGCGCCGTTCGAAGTCGTGGGCGTCGTCGGCGACGTCCATCACACGGGCCTCGACGTGCCGCCGGTCCCCGAGATCTACGTCGCCTACGAGCAGCAGCCCTGGGACGCGATGGTGCTTCTCGTCCGGTCGCGCGCCGCGTCGCGCCTCGCACCGGCGCTCCGGGACGAGGTGGCGCGCCTCGATCCGGAGCTGCCGGTCTTCAACGTCCGGATGATGGACTCCGTCCTCGCGGGCTCGACGTCGGAACCGCGCTTCTACGCCGGACTGATCTCGGTCTTCGCGGCGCTCGCGCTGCTCCTCGCCGGCGCGGGGATCTACAGCGTGCTCGCCTACTCGGCCGCGCTGCGCCGCCGCGAGATGGGAATCCGGCTGGCGCTCGGGGCGCCGCGGGCCCACGTCGCGGGCCTCCTCTTTCGCGAGGCGATCTCGCTCGCCGGCGCGGGCATCGCGGCGGGGCTGCTCGCGGCAATCTTCGCGGCGCGCGCGATCGCGAGTCTTCTCTTCGGCCTCCGCCCCTTCGACCTTCCGGTCTACCTCGCCACGGCCGGATTGCTCGCCGCGGTCGCGGCCGCCGCGAGCCTCGTCCCCGCCGCGCGGTGCGCGCGCGTGCCTCCCGTCAGCGCCCTGCGATCGAGCTGAAGCCGGCGACCCCGCGCGCCGAGTTGAGGAGATCCGGCCGGACTTCGTCATGCTCATGGACCTGAACATGCTCGTGATGACGGGCGGACGGGAGCGCACGGCGAGCGAGTTCGGGAAACTCCTGTCCCAGGCGGGCTTCGAGATGACCCGCGTCATTCCGACACACAGTCCCTTCGTCCTCATGGAAGGAACGCGCCGGGGTTAATGGAGGGGAGGGGACCGTCTTAGAATCCCCCCAAAAAGGAGAGGTTGAAAATGAGATTGCGTTCATTCCTCGCGTGCGTGGGAGCTTCGGCGCTCATCGCGGTCGCCGCGATCGGGCAGGACAAGGCGGCGGAGAAGGCCAATCCGGCCGCGATGGATCCGAAGGCGGCGATGGAGGCCATGCAGAAGGCGGCGACGCCCGGCGACGCGCACAAGAAGCTCGAGCCGCTCGTCGGCACGTTCGACGCGAAAGTCTCCATGTGGATGGCCCCGGGTCAGCCTCCGCAGGAGTCGACCGGCACGTCCGAGTCGTCGTGGGTCCTCGGCGGCCGGTTCCTCGAGACGAAGTATCAGGGCACGTTCATGGGCCAGCCGTTCTCGGGCATCGGCTACACGGGCTACGACAACGTCACGAAGAAGTACATCGGCACGTGGATGGATACCGCGAGCACCGGAATGATGTCGTCCTCCGGCAACATGTCCGGCAAGAGCATGAAGATGGCGGCCACGATGTCCGACCCGATGTCTGGCAAGGTGACGCACTCGACCGAGACCTTCACGATCGTGGACAACGACCACAACCGGATGGAGATGTGGGACAAGGGTCCCGACGGCAAGCCCGTGAAGGTGATGCAGATCGACTACACCCGGAAGAAGTAGCTCGCGGATCGACGCAATTTGGGAGAGCCGGCTGCGGAATCGCGGCCGGCTCTTCGGCTTTTCGCTACACTGCCGGCATGAGCCGTGCCCTTCGGTTCCTCGGGCTTCTGCTCGTTCTGACCGGGTTCGCGTACGCCGCGATGATGTCGTCGCGACTTCCCGACCGCGTGGCGTCGCACTGGGACGCCGCCGGCCGCGTCAACGGCACGATGCCGAAGCCGTGGGGCGTCTTCATCGTCCCCATCGTCATGCTCGTCCTCTGGGGCCTCTTTCAGGTCCTGCCGCGGATGTCGCCGCGCGGATACGAGATGGAGTCCTTCGCCACGCCGTGGGCCGTTCTGACGGACGCGGTGCTCGCCTTCATGCTCTTCGTCGAGGTGCTGACGCTGCGCGCGGCGGAAACGCACGCGAGCCTCTCGCCGAGGCCGGTCATCGCCGCCGTGGGAATCCTCTTCGCCATCATCGGCGCGACGCTGACGCGGTTCTCGCGAAACTTCTTCGCCGGAATCCGGACGCCCTGGACGCTCGCGAGCGAGGAGGTCTGGAACCGGACGCATCGCGTGGGATCGAAGGTCTTCGTGGTCACCGGCCTCTGGGTGGCGGCGGCGGCGCTGCTCGATCTCGGCTGGTGGGCGATGCTCGCGCCGCTTCTCCTCGGAGGCCTCATCCCGGTCGTCTACTCCTACGTCATCTACCGGCACCTTAATCCCCGAACGCAGACCTGAGATTTCGCGAGCCGAAGCACGGTCGCCCTCGGGGAATGGCCCTCCGCGGCCCGGCGTTGGCCTCTCCGAAATCGAGGAGGGCCGATGCGTGTCATGAGATTGCTGGTCCTGTCGGCGCTCGCCGCGCTTCCCGCCCAGGCGCAGACGCCGGCCTCGGCGCCGCCGACGACTCCTGCCCCCGCTCCGCCCGACGACGTCCGGATGATCCGCTACAAGATCTCGGCCGGCGACCTGCCGAGCGCGGAATCGATCCTCGAGTACCACGAAGCGGAGAAGGGACAGGACGACGACTATCTTCTGGGGCTCGCTTGGGTGGCGCGCGGCGCCGCACTGACGGGCGACTGGAAGGCGGCCTCGGAGCACGCCGCGGCGGGACGGGCGCTTGCGTTCTCGAAGCTGAAGTCGTCCCGCGACTACGACGCCAATCGCGAGGCCGTCTATCTGCTCGGCTCGGCGATCGAGGTCCAGGCACAGGCGCTGGCGGCGTCCGGACGGAAGACGGACGCGATCCGGTTCCTCGACGACAGCTCGCGCGAGCTCGAGAAAGCGCATGCGCCTTACAACATCCGCGCGCGCGTCTGGAAGCGCCGCAACCTGATGGAGCTCGAAGGACAGCCGGCGCCGGCGGTGCGCGCCGAGGATCACGTCGGCGCCGACGCGCCGTCGCTCGCGTCGCTCCGCGGAAAGCCCGTCGTCCTCTTTTTCTGGTGGGAGGCGTGCGGCGACTGCAAGATGCAGTCGGCGCCGCTGCGCCGGACGGTCGAGAGGTACCTTCCGAAGGGCGTCGTCTTCGTCGCGCCGACGCGGTACTACGGGACCGACCGCGCCCAAGAGAAGGCGAAGATCGAGAAGGCGTGGAAGGAGATCTATCAGCTGCCCGCCGCGGTGTCCGCGCCGATCAGCGACGAGGCGATGGTGCGCTACGGCGTCTCGGCCACGCCGACGTTCGTCTTCGTGGACCGCAAGGGCGTCGTGCGCAAGTACTCGCCGACGCGGATGACCGAGGAGCGCCTCGCGGCGGCGATCGAGGAGATCGCGCGTTGATTCCCTCGCCCCGTCCGCTGGCGAGAGGGTCGAAGTGAGGGGGGCGTTCCCGCCATCGCGAGGCGTTGTCGGATCGCGCCCAGGTGATACGCCGCGTGCGCGATGGCGGCCATCGTCGTCGCGAGCGATTCGTCGTCGGCCGGCGCCTGCTCCTCGATCGCGCGGGCGAGCTCCTCGAAGCGGTCGCGCAGCGATTCCCGCAGCGCGGCCCAGGCGGGCTCGTCGACGGTCGTGACGCTCCAGCTCCGGTTCCAGTCGCGCGGCGCGCGGTCCGGCGAGTTGCCGGACGCTTCGGTTCTCGAGTTCGCCATCGCTCACTCGGCTCGGTGCGGGCCGAGCGCGTTGGCGAGCAGCTTCGCGAGCGCAGCGGGCGTGCCGGGCTGTTCGGGGAGGCCGTTCTCGCCGCCGCGGCCGCTCGTGATGTCCGACGCGGCCAGCGCCTCGATCGCACGGAAGCCGTTGTTCGGAAATCCGGTCACGGACTCGCCCGGAACGAGAGCGCTCCGACAAGCGCCCGGATTGTAGTCAATCCGCGCGGGGTGACGACGCGCGGGACGGTTCCGGGCGATCCGCCGCGGCGGGAGGCAGCACGCCGTCGTTCCACCAGCCGCCGCCGAGCGCCACGAAGAGCTGCGCCGAGTCCTGCATGCGCTGGGCCTGTGCGCGGGCATTGCTGAGGAGCGCCTGCGAATGGATGTTCTCGGCGATGATCAACTGGAGCGCGCTCGTCTTTCCCGCCGTGTAGCTCGAGCGCTGGAGGCGCAGGGAGTCGGAAGAGATCGTGAGGGACTGCTCGGCCGCCGCGACGAGAGCCGCGTCCTCCTCGAGAGCGGAGAGGACGTCGGCGACCTGCTGGAAGGCTCCGAGCACCGTGTCCTGGTAGAGCTCGAGCTGCGCGCGGTACGCGTCGGTGGCCGCCCGTTTCTGCGCCGCAAGGGCGCCGCCGTGATACAGCGGCGCGTCGGCGTCCCCGCCCACGCTCCACAGCGAGCCCGCCTGCTTGAAGAGATCCGCGAGCGCGACGGCCTCCTGGAGGAGCGATGCGGACAGCGTGATCTGCGGATACATCTGCGCGGTCGCGACCCCGATCGCCGCACTGTCGGCGTGCAGTTCCGCCTCCGCGGACAGGATGTCGGGACGCTGGCGCACGAGATCGGACGGCAGGCTGACCGGCAGCGTCGGCGGAAGCGTGAACTCCTGCATTTCGAAGTCGGGCGGCGTCCACTGCGCCGGCGTCTCACCGACGAGGACCGTGAGCGCGTGGCGCGCGACGTTCAGCTGCTGGTGCAGCGTCGGCAGGAGGGTGCGGTCGGCCTCGAGCTGCGATTCCGCGGTCAGCACGTCGGCCTTCGCGACGCGACCGGCGTCGAAGGCGCGGCGCGTCAGATCCAGGTTCTTCTGGTCGTTCTTGATGATGTCCTCGACGGTCGCGATCTCGAGGCGCGCCGCGGCGATCGTGATGGCCTCGGTCACGGACCCGCCGGTCAACGCGAGATACGCGGCGGCGAGCTCGTAGTTCTGACGCTCCGCGATCGCGCTCGCCTGCTCGACCTGCCGGCGCGTCTCGCCGAACGCGTCGATCGAGTAGCTGACGGTGGGCCCGAGCGCGAAGAGGTTCGTCGGCGCGCCGAAGCCGCTCGCGCCGCGGCGGAGGCTCGCGCCGAAGTCGACGTGCGGGTAGTAGCCAGAGCGCGCCGCCACGATCGCCTCGCGCGCCTGCGCGAGGGTGAAGCTGGCCGCTGCGAGCGTGTGGTTGGCCGCGATCGCGCGGCGCAGGACCTCGTCCAGCCGGTCGGACCGGAAGAGCGCCCACCACTCCGCGGGAATCCCCCGGCCGTAGTCGAAGGCCGGCGGCCCGGTCTGTCCGGCGCGCATCGCCGGGGCGTACCCGGCGTCGTTCGACGCCGCCGGCCGGCTGTAGTTCGGGCCCACGAGGCATCCGGCCGAGAGAAAAAGCGCGGCGGCCGCCGGCGCGACGCGGGCGGCGCGGCTTCCGGAACGCATCGCCTCACTCATAGCGCAGCGCGTCGATCGGGTTGAGCCGCGAGGCCTGGCGCGCCGGGTAGAACCCGAAGAAGACGCCGATCGCGGCGGAGAAGAGGAACGCAGCGGCGAGGACCGCGGGGTGGAGCAGCGTGGGCCAGCCGGCGACGCTCGAGATGACCTTCGACGAAACGACGCCGGTCAGGACGCCCGCGCCGCCGCCGACGAAGCTTAGGAGCGCCGCCTCGACCAGGAACTGCAGCAGGACGTGGAGCCGCCGCGCGCCGATTGCCATGCGCACGCCGATCTCGCGCGTGCGTTCCGTGACGGAGACGAGGAGGATGTTCATGATCCCGATCCCGCCGACGAGCAGCGAAATCGAGGCGATTGCCGCGAGGAGCAGCTCCATGACGCGGCTGCTCTGCTCCGCGACCTCCGCGATCTCGGTGAGGTCGCGCACGGTGAAGTCGTCGGGCTGCCCGGCGCGGATGCGATGGGTCCGCTCGAGGGTGTGTGTGACCTGATCGAGCGCCGTCTTGACGAGCGCGGCGCTGCGCGCCTGCACGTACATCGTGTGAACGAATCCCGCGAGCTTCGGCTGGATTCCGAAAGGGTTCGGCGGCAGCGTGAAAACGGTCGATTGCGCCTGCGTGGAGCTCGGTGCGGCGACGCCGAGGACGCGCTCCTGCGACGTGCGGAACGGGATGATGACGACGTCGTCCTGGTCCTGGCCGGAGGCCGAATGGCCCTTGACGCCGAGGATGCCGACGACCTCCATCGCCACGTTCTTGACGCGGATCCGCGCGCCGACCGGGTTCTGGAATTCGCCGAAGAGGTTCGCGGCGGCGGTCTGGCCGAGGAGGCAGACCGTGCGTCCCCCGGTCTCGTCCTCCGCCGTCAGCGTGCGCCCGGCGATCACCGGCCAGTCCCGGATCTTGAGATAGCTCGGCGTGACGCCGAGGATGCTCGTGGACCAGTTCTGATCGCCGTTGACCGTCTGCGCGCCCTGCCGGTTGACGTAGGAGAGATCCGACACGGCGGAATCCTCTTCGAGGATCGCTGCGCCGTCGGAAACCCGCAGCGTCGAGGCGCTCCCGATCCCCGCGCGGACGCCGTTGGCGTGTGTCGTCCCGGGGAGAACGACGAGGAGGTTCGTGCCGAGGCTCTCGAGCTGCGCCCTGAGCGCCGCGCGGGCGCCTTCGCCGACCGCGAGCATCGAGATCAGGGCCGCGACCCCGATGAAGATGCCGAGCATCGTCAGCGCCGCGCGCAGCTTGTTGCGGCCGATTCCTCTGAGCGCCGCGAGCAGCGCCATCGAGAGAAACGAGCGCGCCTCCGTCAGCGTCGAGGCGGTGGGCGGCAGCGGCCCGGGGTCGAGCCCGAGACCGGGCCCCTGTCCCGTCGCCTCCGCTCGGCGCTCGTCGGAGATGACGAGTCCGTCCCGGATCGTGACGATCCGGTCGGCCTCGGCCGCGAGCCCCGGCTCGTGCGTGACGAGCACGACCGTCAAGCCGCGCTCACGGTTCAGTGTCCGGATCGCCGCGAGAATGTCGCGGGCCGTCTCCGAGTCGAGGTTTCCGGTCGGCTCGTCGGCGAGCAGAATGGCCGGATCGTTGATGAGCGCGCGCGCAATTGCGACGCGCTGCTGCTGCCCTCCGGAGAGCTGGTTCGGATGGTTGCTCTCGCGGTCGGCGAGACCGAGCAGGGCGAGCGCGTCCCGGACCCGCTGCGAGCTGCCGGAGAGTTGTCCCGAGTAGAGGAGCGGCAGAGCGACGTTCTCGGCCGCGGTCGTGCGCGCCAGAAGGTTGAAGCTTTGAAACACGAACCCGATGCGCCGCGACCGGATCCGCGCGAGCGAGGGCTCGTCGAGGCTCGCGACGTCGATGCCTTCGAGGAGGTAGGTCCCGGCCGTCGGCTGGTCCAGGCAGCCGATGACGTTCATGAGCGTCGACTTGCCGGATCCGGAGGCGCCCATGATCGCGAGGAACTCGCCGCGCGCGACGCTCAGGCGGACGCCCCGCAGCGCCCGGACTTCCTGGTCACCGAGTCGATAGACCTTGGTGATGTCGCGGAGGTCGATGACCGGGTCGGGCATGGGCAGGCTGCCTCTAGAATCGCGGCCCGGCCGCGCGGAAGGCGTTGGCGTTCGCGTTTCCGGGCCCCGGCGCGCGCTTCTCATCGTTCTCGTTGATCTGGTTGACGACGATGGTCTCGCCCTCGGAGATCCCCGGCCCGGAGATCTCGATCAGCGTCCCGTCGTCGAGTCCGAGCGTGACGGGGACCGCCTTCAGTTTCCCGTCGGCCTCGAGAACCCAGACTCGGCCCGCATGCGTGGCGCCGCGCTGGCCGCGGTGGCCGCCGCCCGGATGATCGCCTGCCGTACGGTCGCCGCCGTCGCGCCGGAAGCCCTGGCCGCGTCCCGGGCCGCGCCCTTCACGCGGCGCGGCCGCGTCGCTGCCGCGCGCCCGCCGTCCTTCACCGCCGCCTTCCAGCGCCGGGGCCGCCGTGGCGCTGTCGGCCGCGAGCTCGCCGCGGGTCTGCTCGCGCCCGACTCCGGGAGTCGGACGCGCCGCGTGCCCGAGCCCCCCGGGCGAGAACCGCGTCGCGGGCAGAGGCACGCGCAGGACGTTGCGATGCTCGTCCGTGACGATGTGCGTGTCGGCCGTCATGCCGGGATAGAGCAGGCGGTCGGGGTTGTCGAAGCCGATGACGACGTCGTACGTGACGACGTTCTGCACCGTGATCGGCCCGTGACGGATCTGCGAGATTCTGCCGTGGAAGACCTGGCCTGGAAAAGCCTGGACGCTGAAGTAGGCGTCCTGTCCGACATGGAGGCCTCCGACGTCGGCTTCGCTGACGTTCGTGTCGACCTGCATCTTCGTCAGGTCCTTGCCGATGATGAAGAGCGTCGGCGTCTGCAGGCTCGCGGCGACGGTTTGTCCCACGTCGATCGAGCGCGTGATGACGGTACCGACGACGGGCGAGACGATCGTGGTGTAGTCGAGGTTGACCTGCGCGGCCTTCAGCGCCGCGTCTCTCTGGACGATCGAGGCCTGATCGAGCCCGACCTGCGCCACGGCCTGATCGTACGAGCTCTTCTCGCTGTCCACCGTGTCGGCCGAGACCGTGCCCTCGTCGAGGAGCTTCGCGTCGCGCTCGTACGCCGTCTTGGCATACGCGAGCGCGGCCAGGTCCTTCTTGAGCTGCGCCCGCGCGGTGCCGAGTTCGGCGCGGTCCTGATCGACGATGAGCTGAAAGGGAAGAGGATCCACGATCGCGCACGGCTGCCCGACCGTGACCTCCGTGTTGTAGTCGCAGAAGAGTTTCTTGATGGTGCCCGAGACGTAGGAGCCGACATTGACGGTCACGACGGGATTGAGCGCGCCCGTCGTGCTGATGCTCCTCTGGATCGCGCCGCGGCTCACGGTCGCGGTGACGTACGTCGGGTGGCGGCCGGTCGCCCGCCAGGCGACGAAGGCCGCGGCGAGGACCAGCACGGCGACGGCGATCGACCATCGGACGGCTTTGCGCCGGAGAAATTTCGGGATCAGACGCATTCCTCTCGAAGGCGGATGCTCCGCGCCTTCAGAGACTCGAGGCGGGAGTCGTCGCGGTGCCCGTCTCCGAAGCTGAAACGGGGGTAAAGGCTCCGAGATTACCGGCGCCTACGGCCCGTACAACTCGAGCCCGAAGGCATTGACGAGGAACTTGGCCATGGCGTCGCGGGCGACCGGCTGGCCCGGGCAATAGGTCGTCGCGGTGCAGCCGTCCACGATGCCCTTCGCCCAGAGGAAGTGGATGTGCTTGCAGAACGCGTTCGAAGCGGCGATGTCCGTGAAGTGGAGGTTCGG
>Ga0335077_10005104_pt1 | contig 16070 bp, 15 predicted proteins | sample Lox_Sample_31_FD_207151 | JGI IMG/M metagenome (GOLD analysis project Ga0335077, IMG submission 207151) | Soil microbial communities from Loxahatchee National Wildlife Refuge, Florida, United States - Lox_Sample_3.1 | ecosystem: Environmental > Terrestrial > Soil > Wetlands | place: USA...
CGCGGAGGACTGGAATGGCCAGTGTAGAAGAACGGGTGAAGCAGATTATCGTCGAGCAGCTGGGGGTGGATGAGGCGGAAGTGACACCGACCGCGTCATTCGTCGACGATCTTGGCGCCGATTCGCTGGACCAGGTGGAATTGGTCATGGCGTTCGAAGAAGCGTTTGGCATCGAAGTGCCGGACGAGGACGCCGAAAAAATGACCACGGTCAAGGATGCCATCGAGTACATCGACAAGCACTCCAAGGGCAAGTAAGGCCGTAGAACAAAATCTGCGCAAGAAGGAGCAAGAGATTTGACTCGCCGAGTCGTTGTTACGGGCGTTGGTCTGGTCTGCGCACTGGGGATTGGGACCGAAGAAAGCTGGAAGAACCTGATCGCCGGGCAGAGTGGCGTCCGGAGAATCACGCATTTCGACACCAGCGATTTTGACTGCAAGATCGCGGGGGAAGTCAAAGACTTCGACCCGTTCCAGTGGATCGAGAAAAAAGAACTGAAAAAGATGGGGCGGTTCATCCAGATCGCGCTGGCCGGCGCGGACTTTGCCGTGAAGATGGCGGAGTGGAAGCCGGAACAGTCGGACCTGGATGAAGTGGGCGTGTACGTGGCGTCGGGGATCGGTGGATTCGACATCATCGAGCGCGAACACATCAAGCTGATGCAAGGCGGCCCGGGGAAGATTTCGCCGTTCTTCATTCCGTCGGCTATCGTGAACCTGGCTTCGGGTCATATTTCGATCCGCTATGGCGCGCGCGGACCGAATTCGGCAACCGCGACAGCTTGTTCGGCTTCAGCGCACTCGATTGGGGATTCCTTCAAGATTATCGAGCGCGGCGCTGCGGAGATGATGATTTGCGGCGGCACCGAAGCTACGATTACGCCGATGGGCATTGGCGGGTTCGCGTCGATGCGCGCGCTTTCCACGCGCAATGACGAGCCGGAGAAAGCCAGCCGGCCCTTTGACGCCGAGCGCGACGGGTTTGTGGTGGGCGAAGGCACGGGCATCCTGGTGCTGGAGTCGCTCGAACACGCGCAGAAGCGCAACGCGCCGATTCTGGCGGAAATTGTGGGCTACGGCATGAGTGGCGACGCGTACCATATTACGCAGCCGGCCGAAAATGGCGACGGAGCATACCGCGTGATGAAGGCGGCGCTGAAAGATGCGAAGCTTTCGCCGGACGATATCGGTTATGTAAACGCGCACGGAACTTCGACGCCGTTGGGCGACGCCATTGAGACGACGGCGATGAAGCGGCTGTTTGGCGAGCGCGCGGCCAACAAGAAACTGCCGGTGAGTTCGACGAAATCCATGACCGGACATTTGCTGGGCGGCGCGGGCGGGCTGGAAGCAGGCATCAGCGTGCTGGCGCTGCGCGACCAGATTCTGCCGCCGACGATCAACCAGACGACGCCCGATCCGCAATGCGATCTGGACTATGTGCCGAACGTGGCGCGCAAGGCCAGCGTGGATTATGCGCTCTCGAATTCGTTTGGCTTCGGCGGAACGAACGCGGCGCTGATTTTCAAGCGCTGGACCGGCAAGTAGCATAGGCTTTAGCCTGTGCAGGTCAAGTGGCGCCCTCCGCGGAAACACAGGCTGAAGCCTATGTTACGGTTGGACCGGCAAGTAGAGTTTTTTCGCTCCAGTATCACTCCTCGGAAGTGTCGAGATCGCAATCCTTCGGACGTCCTCGCCGGATGTCCTCAGGATAAAGGAAACTCCCGTGAACATCATCGTGTGCATTAAACAGGTGCCGGCGAAGGATGCGCCTCTGTCGATTGCCGGAAACTGGATCAAGGAATCGGACATCGGTTTTGAGATGAACGAACCGGACAGCTATGGGCTGGAAGAAGCGCTGCGGTTGAAGGAGAAGCACGGCGGGGAAGTGATCGTATTGTCGCTTGGGCCGGAGCGCGTGAAGCAGACGATCAAGGAAGCACTGGCGAAGGGCGCGGACCGCGGGATTCATATTGCCGACGACAATTTTGCGCAACTCGACCCGCTAGGAACCGCGAAAGTGCTGGCGGCGGCGATCGGGAAAGAGAAATGCGATCTGGTGCTGACGGGATTGCAGAGCGACGACCACGGATTCGGGCAAACGGGAGTGCTGCTGGCTGCACTGCTGAACCTGCCGCATGCCACGATCATCATGCAGATCGAGGTGCAAGAAGGAAAGATGAAGCTGAAGCGGGAACTGGAAGCGGGTTGGTTTCAGTGGGTGGAATGCCCGCTGCCGGCGGTGCTATCGATCCAGTCGGGGATCAACAAGGTGCGGTATGCGACGCTGAAGGGCATCATGGCGGCGAAGAAGAAAGAAATTGCGGCGATGACGCGCGAGATGCTGGGTGCGAGTCTGGAGCCGACGCAGAAGATTGAGAAGATTTATGTGCCGACCAAGGCAAAGAAGACGGAATTCGTGAGCGGGACGCCGAAGGAAGTGGCGGCGAAACTGGTGGAGAAGTTGAAGTTCGAAGCGCGGGTGATCTAGTCATGAAAATTCTGGCGGTGGCGGAACAGCGGCAGGGGAAGTGGAACAACACGAGCTTTGAGACGCTAGTGGCGGCGCAGCAGATTGCCAGCGCAAAAAACGGCACGGTGATTGCGGCGGTGGTCGGGAAGGGCGTTGCGGCGCTGGCAGAAGAATTGGCCACTAAGAATGTGGCAGAAGCGCTGACAGTCGATCACGAGCAGCTGGAAAACTACACGCCAGACGGGTATTGCGTCGCGCTGAGGCAGGTGATTGAAAGCGTGAAGCCGGATCTGGTGCTGTTTCCGCACACGTACCAGGTGCGCGACTTTGCGCCGAAACTGGCGGCGATGCTCGGCAAAGGAATGATTGGGGATTGCGTGGGCTTCCGCGAGGAAGGCGGGAAGCTGGTGTTTGTGCGGCAGATGTTTCAGGGGAAGACGGCGGCGGACGTGACGTTTGTGGGCAATGGGCCGTGGTTCGCGTCGTTTCAGTCGGGGGCGTTTCGCGCGGATCTGCTGGCGGCGAATGCAAGCGGGAAAGCGCCGGTGAATGCGGCGAAAGTGGAATTGAAGGCGGACGATATACGCACGAAGCCGCTGGAATTGTTCAAAGAGGCGAAGTCATCAGTGGATTTGACGCAGGCGCTGCTGATTGTGGCGATCGGGCGCGGGATCAAAGCGCCGGAAAATATAGCGCAGGCGGAAGCGCTGGCAAAAGCCATGGGAGCGGAGATCGCGGCGTCGCGCCCGATTTGTGATGAAGGCTGGCTGCCGATGGAGCGGCAGATCGGCAGCTCGGGGCAGACGGTGGCGCCGAAACTGTACCTGGCGCTGGGCATCAGCGGTGCGATCCAGCACGTAGTGGGGATGAAGGGCGCACGGACGATTGTGGCGGTGAACAAAGATCAAAACGCGCCGATTTTCGAGATCGCGGATTACGGCGTGGTGGGCGACATTTTTGAGATCATGCCGGCGCTGACAGAAGAGTTACAGAAGGGGAAGTAGGCCGAGCGACGATGGGAGGGCACGACTTCAGTCGTGCCGCGACTGGCCCCCGAATAAGTGGCTTTAGCCTCTGAGGTTGAACTTGGCCAAGCCTCCACCTGATCGAACCACAATTGGTTCAAAGACCTACTTCATCATGACAGGCACAGATGGCGGACGTCCGTTGTTCCAGTCGGAAAGGGTCGCTGAGTTGCTTCTCGACACGCTCTTTTCGTATCGTGACCAACAGAAGTTCCAGATTCACGAATTCGTGATCATGCCCAACCACCTACATCTGCTGATGACTCCTGGCAACGGAATCACGATCGAGAGGGCATTGCAATACTTCAAGGGTGGATTCTCCCATCGGGTTAAGAAAGAACTCGGGATTGCGTCCGAGATATGGCAGAGAGGTTATGTCGATCACCGGATTCGCGAGTCGAGTGATTACCGGCAACATCGGGAATACATTCACGGGAATCCTGTGCGGGCGCATATGGTTGATGCGGCTGAGGAGTATCGGTATTCGTCGGCACATCCGGGATATGTGTTGGCTGATGTCCCTCAGGGGCTAAAGCCCCGAGAGTAGTTCGTCGCTCAATGGCACGACTAAAGTCGTGCCCTCCCCTCGTCATTATCAAACGGTTGTTTGATATCATCTGGGAATGAACATGCAACGCGAACAGCTTGAGGCGGATGTATTGATTGTGGGGGCGGGGCCGGCGGGGCTGGCTTGCGCGCTGCACCTGGGCAACCTCATCAAAGAACACAACGCGGACGGAGCGAAGCCGCAACTCTCCACCGAAAACATCTATGTGCTTGAGAAGGGGCGCGAACTGGGCGCACACCAGCTTTCCGGGGCGATCATGAATCCGAAAGCGCTGGCGGAACTGGTGCCGGATTTCGAGAAGAGCGCTCCGCTCGATACGCCGGTGACGGAATCGGCGGCATTGGTGTTCACAAAGAAATCATCGTATCGCGCGCCGATCACGCCACCGCCCTTCAACAACGCGGGCAATTACGTCATTTCGCTGAGCAAGCTGGTGAAGTGGCTGGGCGGGTTGGTGGAAGCCGCGGGTGTGAATATTTTCAAGGAATTTGCGGGCGCGGAACTGATTTACGAAGGCAATGGAATCGCCGGCGTCATCACGGAAGACAAGGGCGTCGATAAGAATGGCAAGCCCAAGGACAACTACACGCCGGGATACGAACTGCGCGCGAAAGTGACGGTGTTGGCGGAAGGGCCGAGAGGGTCGCTGACGAAGAAGCTGGTGGCGAAGAAGTCGCTCGACAATATCAATCCGCAGACGTACGGAATCGGGATCAAGGAACTGTGGGAAGTGCAGCCGGGAAAAATCAAGCCCGGGTATGTGGCGCACACGCTGGGCTGGCCGCTGGATACCAAGACCTATGGCGGCGGCTGGATTTATGGGATGAGCAACAATCGCGTGTCGTTGGGGCTGGTAGTGGCGCTGGAGTACAAGGACCCGCGATTCGATCCGCATGCAGCGTTTCAGACGTGGAAGACGCATCCGTTTGTGAGGAACCTGCTGGAAGGCGGCAAGCTGGTGCGGTATGGCGCGAAATCGCTGCCGTATGGCGGGTGGTACGCGATGCCGCGGAATTATCTGGACGGCGCGCTGATTATCGGCGATTCGGGCAGCTTTCTGGATGCGCAGCGACTGAAGGGCGTACACCTGGCGATGAAGAGCGGGATGCTGGCGGCGGAAACAATCTTCGAGGCACTGGTTGACGGCGATACCAGCGCGAAAACGCTGAAGCAGTACAGGGACAATATCGATCACAGCTATATCAAGGAAGAGTTGTGGAGAGTGCGCAACTTCCACCAGGCATTTCACAACGGGCTGCTGGACGGATTCTTCTATTCCGGATTGCAGGAATTGAGCGGCGGGCGGGGACTGATCGATCCGATGCGCACGTATCCGGGATATGAGAACTACGACAAGATCCATGGACGGCCGGCGCCAGCGCGATTTGCGGGCGACGGGAAGCTGACGTTTGACCGGTTGACGGATGTGTATCATTCGGGGACGCGGCACGACGAGGATCAGCCGTGCCATTTGAAGGTATTGGAGCCGAATGTCTGCGTCGATCGCTGCGCGGAGGAGTATGGGAATCCGTGCCAGTATTTTTGTCCGGCGGCGGTGTATGAAATGGTGAAAGAGGGAGCCGGGCAGAAGCTGAAGATCAATTTCGCGAATTGCGTGCACTGCAAGACGTGCGACATTGCCGATCCGTACCAGATTATTGACTGGACGGTGCCGGAAGGTGGGGGCGGGCCGAACTACGAGGGAATGTAGGTTCTACGAACTGGGCGACCAGAGTTTGTGGAAGAAAGTGCGGACGCGGTTCCAGGTGGTGGCTTCGTCGGGCTTTTTCGCTTCATCGACTCTTGGCGGCGCGGGGGGCGGGACCGATTCCGCAACCACAGATTCGCCTTCCACTTTACCCTGGAAAATCAGAGTGGGACGAACGCGAGCGCGACGAACGAGCATGATCAGCTTGGGGTCGTATTCCTGCTGCACTCTGGCTTTGGCGTCGTATTGCAGCGGCGGCATGAAGACCTGGTAGACGGGCTCGGAAGATTCGGTTGGTGAGGCCGTAGCGGATTTGACCGGCTTGGGTGCGGCGGCTTTCTTTTTCAGCTCGTCGGTAGAGGCGAGCGTACTGACTTCGGTGATCACCGGGTCCGCAGGCTTGGCGGTGAGCTGAAGCTCGCAAGCGCAGTGGCCGGCGGTGGTCTGCAAGGATTCCAGCTGGCCATTGGCGATGGAAACGTCGCCATTCTGCGGGATCAGCAAGCTCTGGCCGGTGAGCTGCTGCTCGATGCGGACGGCGCCTTTGTTGGCGCGGATGCACATGGTACCGGCAGCGTCAAGGCCGACGAGCGTGTCTTGCGCGCCCCCGCCGATGGGAACCGGGTGGGCCTGAATCTGCGCGGTGTAAATGGTGAGGGCGGGCTGCGCGTCGACGTGAGCGTGAATGGTGCCGCTATCGAGGGCGATGGTGAGCGCGCCGCCGGATTTGAGGACGGAGAAGTGGGCGGGACCGCAGATGGTGATGTTGCCGCCTTCGACGAGGTCGATGTGGGCCTGGCCGGATTTCACCTGCACGTCGCTGCCGCTGCGCAGAATGGTGCGGAACTGGCCGTTGGTGGAATCGACGCTCATGGGGCCCTGCACGGAAATCGAATCGCCGACGATGGTGCCAACAGTGTCGGGGGAGGGGGGATTATCGGCGCGCGCGGAACAGGCGGCGAACGAGCAGAGTGCCGCCCCGGCTAAAACGGAGGCAGTTCTCCGCCAGCAGGGCGGGCGCGTGTGGGAATGGACCAAGCCGGACAGCTCCTTCAAACGCCGGGGGGACAGCAACCCTTCTATACTATATGAAGATGGAAGTCGTGCAAAAGGTTGATGAAAATCAGCAGGAGGCGGTTGGCGCGCACTACGATACGCGGCTGCCGAAGCTGCCGTGGCACCGGCGGATACAGATTCCGATTATCGCGGCGGTGGTGTTTAGCGTGATCCGCGTGCTGGGGCCGACGCTGCGGTATGAAACAGTTGGCCAGGCCGGAGTGCTGAAATTCTGGGCGGAGAGGCGGCCCATGATCTGGTCGTTCTGGCACCGGTGCATCATTCCGATTGCGTGGTACGGGCGGAATCGCGGAATCGTGGTGATGAACACGACGGCGTTTGACGGGCAGTGGACGCGCAAGGTGATTGAATGGCTGGGATTTGGAACGGCACAGGGGAGTTCTTCGCGGGGAGGATTGCGCGGGCTGGCGGTGATGGCGCAGCGGATCAAGGAGCGCCTAGATTGCGCGTTCACGATCGACGGACCACGCGGGCCGAGATATGTGGCGAAAGTCGGGCCGGTGCTGCTGGCGCGGATGACAGGAGCGCCGATCATGGTTTTTCACGTGGGAGTGGACCGCGGGAAAACGATCGAAAAGACTTGGGATCATTTTATGGTGCCGTATCCGTTTGCGCGCGCGGTCATGATTGGGGCGCCGTTCATTTATGTGCCGCAAGATGCGGATTCCGAAATGATCAAGGCGAAGCACGAAGAGATGCAGAAGGAGCTGGAGCGCGTGCGGGACCTGGCGGAGAACTGGTTCACGATGAGCGAAGAGGAGAGGAACCGGCACCGGGCGGAGATTGGGCCGTAGGTTTTCGATGCGTGGCAGAGGCGAAGAGAGGTTCCTCGCTACGCTCCCTTCGCCGGCGCTCAGGGCGAGCGGGATGACATGTTTGTTTTGTTCTGGCCCGAGCACAATGTTCGCGGTCTAACACCGACGCCAGTCGGGAGACTGGCGTTCCCGGGAAAGACGCGCAGGCTAAGGCAGATGGTTAGTTGCCGTCGCGTTCGCCTAGTTTGACGGGGACGTCGAGTTTTTTGGCGCCGCGATACAGGGTGATGGTGACGGTATCGCCGGGGCGCTTGCGGTTGAGAATGACGTTGACGTCGAACTGGTTGGAGACTTTTTGGCCGTCGATGCCGACGATGAGATCGCCGCCGATCATGATGCGGCGCATGCCCGCCTGGGCGGCGCGATCGCCGCCACGAATGCCCGCAGTGGCGGCGGGGCTACCCTTTGGCAAAGCTTCGACGAGCAAACCTTCCTGCACTGGTAGATCGAGGGCTTCGGAAAGCCAGCCTTGGACGGGGATGGTCTGCACGCCGAGATAGGCGCGGCGGACCTTGCCTTCGGTCATCAGGTCGTTGGCGATGAGCTTCGCGGTGTTGATGGGGATGGCGAAGCCGATGCCGGCGGTGGTGCCGGAAGGGGTGTAGATGGCGGAGTTAATGCCGATGACTTCGCCGTGGGTGTCGATGAGCGGGCCGCCGGAATTGCCGCGATTGATGGAGGCGTCGGTCTGAATGGCTTCATCGATGAAGGTGGTTTCGCTGGTCTGGACGGTGCGGCCCAGAGCGCTGACGACGCCGGTGGTCAGCGTGGACTGGAAGCCGAAGGGATCGCCGATGGCGAGAACCTTCTGGCCGACTTGCAGAGTGGAAGAATCACCGAGCGGCAAGACCGCCAATTGTTTTCCCTTGGGCTCGATCTTGATGAGAGCAACATCATTGCGCTGATCGGCGCCGATAAATTTCGCGGGGAAGCGGGTCTTGTCGCCGAGGATGACTTCGATGGACTGCGCGCCGGCGACCACGTGAAAGTTGGTGAGGATGTAGCCGCGGTTGTCGATGACAAAGCCGGAGCCGGCGCCCTCGACGGGAACGGGATCCATGAAGAAGTTGTATTCGGTGGCTTTTGTGAGAATGTTGGCGACGGCGGGCGAGGCCTGTTTGTAGATGCGGACGTTGATGGACTCTTCGTCAGTGAGGGAGCCGTGCTGCGGTGAAGAGGGCGCGGCAGTGGCAACGAGGGCGGGGGGAGCCGGTTCGCCAGCGTGACGAGCTTCGACGTTATGCACCTGGCGCGGGCCGTAGCGAGCCCCCACCCAAAATGCGCCGAGAATCAAAATCAGGGCAATCAGGAGCAGCCGGACGCTGCTCAGTTCATTTCCACGAGTCATCGGAAGATCCTCTTGGCCAGAGAGGGTGCGCTCCCTCCGTCAGTCAGAATAAGCGGGAAGCGGGCCCTAGAGATAGTATAAGGAAAATCCTGTAAGACATCATGGTAGTTGGACGGACAGGACGGCAAAAAGTCTGCGGAGCGAGGCAGAGGAGCGAGCGAGACCAATCCGGGCAAATTCCGAACTAAGCGGCGATAGAGACGACCTTGGTCTTGCGGCCAGCTTTCTTGGGCTTGGCGGCAGCCAGGTCGCGTTCCGCCTGAAGCCAATCCTGCATGGGATCACCGGGGGTATAGCCGCGCTCCTGATAGATCTCGTAAGCGCGAGCGGCGACCTGGTCGTGAGTCGGCGCCGGCTTCGTGGCCTTCCGTGTTTTTTTTGTGGTTTCCGAGGTGGTCTTCGCCTTCGGCATATGTTTCTCCTTCAAGACTGCTCCTTCTATTGTAAGAACGTCGGCAGACAATCCGCCTATTTCAATTCTGTAACAGTTGCTGTTTGAGATACGGCCTAAAGATTCGATGGATGGCAACGATGATTTCGATGCATCCGAGCCGGGAAAAAGAAACGGCCCGCCAAAAATCAGCGGGCCGTTGAAGATGAAGTTGCGGGAGATTACGCGACGGTGATTTCCTTGGCTAGATAAACGTCCTGAATGGTGTTGAGGAGCTTGGCGCCCTCCGCCATCGGGCGCTGAAAGGCTTTGCGTCCGCTGATGAGGCCGGTGCCGCCCGCGCGTTTGTTGATGACGGCGGTGGCCACGGCTTCTTCGAAGTCGTTGGCGCCGGAAGCGCCGCCGGAATTGATCAAGCCCGCGCGGCCCATGTAGCAGTTGGCAACCTGGTAGCGGGTGAGATCGATGGGATGATCGCTGCAAAGGTCGGTGTAGATGCGCTTGTCGAACTTGCCGTAGCTGGAGTCGCCCATGTTCAAGGCCTGGTAGCCGCCGTTATTTTCGGGGAGCTTCTGCTTGATGATGTCGGCCTGAATGGTGACGCCGAGGTGGTTGGCCTGACCGGTCAGGTCGGCGGAAACGTGATAGTCCTTGTCCTTTTTGAAGGCGGAGTTGCGGAGATAGCACCAGAGAACGGTGGCCATGCCGAGCTCGTGAGCTTCGGCGAAGCAGCGGCTGATCTCGATGATCTGCTTGTCGCTGTTGGCGGAGCCGAAATAGATGGTGGCGCCAACGGCGGCCGCGCCCATGTCGTAGGCTTCTTTGACGGTGCCGAAGAGAATCTGGTTGAACTGGTTGGGGTAGGTGAGCAGTTCGTTGTGATTGATTTTTACGATGAAGGGAATCCTGTGGGCGTACTTGCGGGCGACGGAGCCGAGGACGCCGAAAGTGGAAGCGACAGCGTTACAGCCACCTTCGATGGCGAGCTTGACGATGTTTTCACCGTCGAAATAGTCGGGGTTCTTGGCGAAGCTGGCGCCGCCGGAATGCTCGATGCCCTGATCGACGGGGAGAATCGAGAGATAGCCGGTGCCGGAGAGACGCCCGGTGAAGAACAGCCGGTGAAGATTATTGAGTACGCGGAGATTGCGGTCGGAGGCCGCGTAGACGCGATCGATGAAATCGGGGCCGGGAATATGCAGGCGCTCCTTGGCGATTTTGGGATTCTTGAAGCCGAGGAGCGATTCCGCCTTGGCGCCTAAGTATTGTTCGATTGCACTGGTTGCTACGGTTGCCATTTTCATCTCCTAAGTAGTTGACGACTATCGGGTGCGGTCCGCCTCAGAAGGCGGACCCTACAACTATTTTATTGCCAGCATGGAGCCGGCGGCCTGGTCCACCAGCCAAAGCAATTTGCAGGTGGCTGGCTGGATCAGTTGAGCCGGAAGTTGGTCCGGCTCGTAGGGACCTTCCAAAACCGCTTTCAAGGCCGGGGCCTTGTCGGAGCGGGTAACCATAAAAATCACGCGATTCGCCTGATTGGCTGCGGGGGCCGTAAGAGTAATGCGATCGGTATACAGCTTGCCGACCCAATTGCGAACCACAACGCGATTGGAGGCGTGTAACGCTTTGGTGCCGGGAAAGAGCGAGAGGGTGTGGCCTTCCTCACCCATGCCGAGAAGCACCAAGTCGAAGCGAGGGTACTCGCCTTCCTTACTGTTAAAGTATGCGCGAAGAGCCTGTTCATATTCCAGTGCAGCTTTTTCGGCGTCGGGGTATTCGGCACGGATGCGCGTGATTTGCGACGGCTGGATGGGAGCCTTGGAAAAGAGGGATTCGCTGGCCATGCGGTAGTTACTTTGATCGTTGTCGGGAGGGACGTGGCGTTCATCCCCGAAGAAAAACTGGATGCGGTCCCAGGGAAGCTTGTCGCGGAAGGCGGGATCCGTGGCAAGAAGAGTGTAGAGCGCTTTAGGAGTGGAGCCACCAGCGAGAGCGACGGTGAAGGAGCCGCGTTGCGCGACAGCGTCGTTGGCAGCCTGAAGAAATTCTTCGGCGGCACGGCGAGCAATGGCGGCACCGTCGGGAAAGATGATGAGCTCGCGTTGAGGCGCGGGGCTGGCGGGGCTCATTGCGGAGTACCTGCTTTGGTGGAAGCGGCAGGAGCGGCGATGCGGCCGCGTTCGTCGATGTCTTCCTCGCCAATGCGGCGCCAGGAACGGCCGTCGCGCTCGAGAAGTTCTTCGGCTTCGACGGGTCCCCAGGAACCAGCGGCGTAGTTGGGGAAGCCGCGCGGCGGAAGGGCGTGCCAGACGTCGAGGATGGGTTGGATGACGTTCCAGCCGGCTTCGACCATGTCGGCGCGCTGGAAGAGAGTGGCGTCGCCGGCCATGCAATCGCGGAGGAGTCGTTCGTAGCCGGTGCCGTGCTCAACGCCGAAGTACGTTTTGTAGTCGAAGTCCATGTTAACGAGGCCGAGGCGCATGACGGCGCCGGGAACTTTCGCGCCGAAGCTGAGCGAGATGCCTTCATCGGGTTGGATGTGAATGACCAGGCGATTGGTTTCGACATTGCGCACGCCAGTGTTGCGGAAGAGGACGAAGGGAGTGCGGCGGAACTGAATGACGATTTCCGTGGCGCGCATGGCGAGGCTTTTGCCGGTGCGGAGATAGAAGGGAACGCCGGCCCAGCGCCAGTTGTCGATCTGGAGTTTGAGAGCGACGAAAGTTTCGGTGTTGGAAGTGGGAGAGACATCGGACTCACTGCGGTAGCCCGGAACGCGCTGGCCGTCGACGACGCCTTCGCCGTATTGGCCGCGGACCATGTTGGTGAGGACTTCCTCGGGAGTGAGCGGCTGGATGGCGTGAAGGACTTCAGCCTGCTTATTGCGGACCTCGTCGGCGTCGAAGGAGATGGGCGGCTCCATGGCGCTCATGGTGAGGAGCTGGAAAAGATGGTTGGGAACCATATCGCGGAGCGCGCCAGCGGTTTCGTAGAATCCGCCGCGATGCTCGACGCCCACGGTTTCGGCGGCAGTGATCTGGACATGGTCGACGTAATTGCGATTCCAGAGCGGCTCAATGATGTTGTTGGTGAAGCGGAAGACCATCACGTTCTGGACCGTCTCTTTGCCGAGGTAGTGATCGATGCGGTAGATCTGTTTTTCGTTGAGGGTTTTTTTGAGGTCGGCGTTGAGCTGCTTGGCGGATTCGAGGTCGTGGCCGAAAGGTTTCTCGACGATGACGCGGGTCCAGTGGCCGTTTTCTTCGGCGGTCAGGGCGGCAGCGCCGAGTTGATCGACAATGGACGCAAAGAAGCGAGGGGCGACGGCGAGATAGAAGAATTTATTGCCGCCAGTGTTATGGGTCTTGTCGGCGTCGGCAATCTGCTTTTTCAGGCGTTGGTACATATCCTTATCGGCAAAATCGCCTTTTACGTAATAGATGCGCTGACTGAGCCAATCCCACATTTTCAGGTCGATGGGATCGGCCGCGAACTTGGGTATCTCTTCACCGAGCGATTTGCGGAAGGATTCGGTGTCGAAATCGTTGCCGGCCACGCCGACAATGGCGAACTGCTTGGAAAGGATTTGTTCCTGAGCGAGGTTCAGTAGCGCGGGGATGAGTTTGCGCTTGGTGAGGTCTCCGGTGGCTCCGAAGATCACCATGACGCAAGGAACGGCGGCGGGTGCAGTTTCGTTGTGATTGTTGCTCATGGGGATTTCCTATTGAGAGCCAGAGAAACCGGAACGGTTTCAGTGGCCGGATTTTTTCTCGACGTGGCCGCCAAACTGGAAACGCATTGCGGAAAGCAATTTGGCCGCGAAATCATCTTCGCCGCGTGAAGTGAACCGCTGATAAAGGGCAGCGCTAAGTACGGGAGCAGGAGTGGTGGACTCGATGGCGGCGAGAATGGTCCAGCGGCCCTCGCCGGAATCGGATACGCGGCCGGAGTAGCGTTCGAGCTTGGGCTGTTCGAGCAGGGAAATGGCGGTGAGGTCGAGCAGCCAGGAGGCGACCACACTGCCGCGGCGCCAGACTTCGGCGACATCGGCGAGATTGAAATCGTACTGGTAATGCTCAGGATCGCGGAGCGGCGTGGTTTCGGCGTCGGCTTCGCGTTGCGTATGGCCAACGTTGGCGTGATGGAGAACATTGAGGCCCTCGGCGTAAGCGGCCATCAAGCCGTACTCGATACCGTTGTGGACCATTTTTACGAAGTGTCCGGCGCCGGAGGGGCCGCAGTGGAGATAGCCTTCTTCAGCGGTGCCGGTGGCTTTTTCGCGGCCCGGAGTGCGAGGAATATCGCCGCGGCCGGGAGCGAGGGTTTTGAAGATCGGGTCGAGGTGCTGAACGATATTTTTTTCGCCACCGATCATCTGGCAGTAGCCCCGTTCGAGTCCCCAGACGCCGCCGCTAGTGCCGACGTCGACGTAGTGAATGCTTTTTGGGGCGAGTTCCTTGGCACGGCGAATATCGTCGATGTAGTAGGAGTTGCCGCCGTCGATGAGGATGTCGTCTTTGGAGAGTTTGGGGGCGAGGTCGGCGATGGTGGCATCGACGACGGCCGCCGGAACCATGAGCCAGACGGCGCGCGGCTGCTGCAGCTTGGAGATGAAATCGTCGATGGAGGTGGCGCCAGTGGCGCCTTCGGCGGCGAGTTGCTTGACGGCATCGGCGCTGCGGTCAAAGACCACGCACTTGTGCCCCGCTTTTTGTAGGCGGCGAACCATGTTCGCGCCCATACGGCCCAGACCGATCATGCCGAGTTGCATGAGAGAGAATCCTCCGCGAAGTTTTGACTCTTACAGCGCTTCGAAATTCTGGGGCGCCACCAACGAGAACGGATATTTCGCCTTTGTTCCGCGGGAGGAATATCTCCTGGATGGAGCGGTCAAGAGAGATTCCTGACTCCACAGACTGCGTTCGGAATGACGGATGATCGCTCATCCGCCGCCCGAAATGACGAATCGTGGCTTTTCCCGAACGACGATAGCAGCACAGGCTAAAGCCTATGCTACGGACCTACTGCCGAACGCCGGCGGACTTGCCCGTGGCGTCGAGCAAGGTCTTGAAGGCATCGGCGAACAACTTTACGCCGTCAACTAAAAGCTTGTCTGTAACTTCCTTCATGGAGATGCCGGCTTTGGCCAGATTTTCCATGACCTTGGCGGCGCCCGGAACGTCTTCGGTGAGGCTCTTACGCAACTTGCCATGCTCGCGGAAAGCGTCGAAGGTGGCGGGAGGAATGGTGTCGACGGTTTCGGCTCCGATGAGTTCCTCGACGTAGAGAACGTCGCGATACTTGGGATTTTTGGTGCTGGTGCTGGCCCAGAGCAGGCGCTGGGGCTGCGCGCCCTTGGCGGCGAGAGCCTTCCAGCGCGGTGCGGCATAGAGTTCCTGATACTTCTTGTAGGTGAGCTTGGCGTTGGCGATAGCGACTTTACCTTCGATGCTGTCGAGGAGAGTGCCCGGTGCGCCCTTGCCGGACTTGCGAAGATCTTCCACCTTGGAATCGACGAGCGTGTCGATGCGACTGACGAAGAAGCTGGCGACGCTGGCGGAGTGGTTGAGTTCCAGGCCCTTGAGGGCGCGGGCTTCAAGAGCAGCGAAAAAGGCTTCCGCGACGGCTTCATAGGCGGACTGCGCGAAGAGCAGGGTAACGTTGATATTCAGGCCGTCTTCGAGCAGCTGACGAATGGCGGGAACGCCTTCAGGCGTGCCGGGAACTTTGATCATGAGGTTCTCGCGGCCGACGGTTTTCCAGAGGCGGCGGGCTTCTTCGAGAGTGCCCTTGGTGTCGTTAGCGAGGTAGGGAGAGACTTCGAGACTGACGTAACCGTCGCGGCGATGCGTGGACTGGTAGGTGGGCTGAAAGATGTCGCAGGCGTCCTGAACATCGCGGATAGCGATTTTTTCGTACACGCCTTTGGCATCGAGTGATTTGGCTTCGGCGGAGTTGAGAATATCGGAGTACAGCTGGCTGCCGGTGATGGACTTTTCGAAGATGGAGGGATTGGAGGTCATGCCGCGCAATCCATCGTTATCGATCATTCTCTTGAGACCGCCGCCGGTGAGCAGGTCGCGGCGAATGTAGTCCATCCAGGGGGACTGGCCGTATTCGAGGAGTCCCTTGAGCGGGTTGGTGCCTGCCGCGATGGGGATGGTAACCGAAGTGGTCATAATGCTTCTCCTTTATCTAGCGAGGGCTCGAGTATCCCATTTTACGCCCCTTGTGGGCGAGGGGCGAGTTTTGAAATCCTCATAGCTTGCCGAATTTCTCTTCGAGAGCGTGAACCTTGGCCAGACGGCGGACGTGGCGTTCCTCATTGGTGAATTTGGCGGCCAGGTAGGCGCGGACGATGTCTTCCGCGAGTTTTTCGCCGATGACACGGGAGCCCATGACGAGAACATTCATGTTGTCGTGCTCGACGCCCTGATGGCCGGAGTAAGTATCGTGGCAAACACCGGCGCGGATGCCTTTAATCTTGTTGGCGGCGACGCTGACGCCGACGCCGCTGCCGCAGATGAGCACGCCGCGTTCGGCACGACCATCGAGAACGGCGCGGCCGACAGCTTCGGCGTAGTCCGGGTAGTCTGAGGGATTTTCATTGAAGGCGCCAACATCAAGAACGGTGTGGCCGAGGGAACGGATGACGTCGCCCAT
>Ga0335077_10005105_pt1 | contig 16070 bp, 16 predicted proteins | sample Lox_Sample_31_FD_207151 | JGI IMG/M metagenome (GOLD analysis project Ga0335077, IMG submission 207151) | Soil microbial communities from Loxahatchee National Wildlife Refuge, Florida, United States - Lox_Sample_3.1 | ecosystem: Environmental > Terrestrial > Soil > Wetlands | place: USA...
TCCCGTGCCGGAATGATTGGCGGCACGCTGGCCATTGAACGGAATACCGCCGGCGGCACGAGCGTAACCGTGGCGGCCCCGAACGGCGCCGCCCGGCAAAAATCGAACCCCTATCATGGTCGCAAAAAATAAATCGGCCCGCAGACGGGTGCTGATCGTTGATGATCACCCGATGATGCGCACCGGACTGGCGCAATTGATTGACAACGAGGCGGACTTGAAAGTTTGCGCCGAGGCCGATACCGCCGCCCAGGCGCTGGACATCGCAGTCAGCCAGACACTGGATTTGATCCTGCTCGACATTTCCCTGCCCGACAAGAACGGGCTGGAACTCATCAAGGACATCCGGGCGCTCAAACCCGGGCTGCCGATCCTCGTGGTTTCCATGCACGACGAATCACTCTACGCCGAGCGCGTTCTCCGGGCTGGCGGACGCGGTTACATCATGAAACAGGAAGGCGGCAAAATGCTGCTTCAGGCAGTCCGCCAGGTGTTGAACGGACAGATTTACGTGAGCGAAAAAATGTCGGCGGGCATCCTGGAATCGTTTTCCGGGCGGCATGCCGAAGCGGCGGGTTTTCCGGTCCAACAGCTTTCGGACCGCGAGTTTGAAGTGTTTCAATTGATTGGCCAGGGCAAAAGCACGCGCGAAATCGCCGCCCACCTCCACTTGAGTGTGAAGACCGTTGAAGTCCACCGCCTGAACATCAAGAAAAAACTAAAATTGAAAACCGCGACCGATCTCGTCCGTCATGCCGTCCGCTGGTTGGAAACCGAAAAAGCCGGCTCCTGACCGCCGGATTTTTTAATTGTAGCGGCGGTCTGTGACCGCCGCATATTTTCCGGGAAATTTAATAGAGTGCGACGCTCACAGAGCGCCGCTACAGCCGCTCACTCGCCCACGCCGGCATATTCCTCGTCCAAGTGCAAATCCGCGCCCATGAACACGTAATCATGCGGGACGGTTTTCATGTCGAGGACGTGCTGCGGCAAATGCAGCAATTGGCAGAAACCGATTTCTTCCAGCGCGCGAATGGCCACCTTGCGTTCGCCGTTCAATTCCGCCTCCAACCGGCGCAAACCCAGCGCGCGGGCAATTTCCACCAACTCGGCCACCAGAATCTTGGCCACGTCGCGCCCGCGATAGTCCGGGTGCGTCAGGACCGTAACCAGGCCGATGTGGCGTTTCCAGCCGCCGAGGCGCTGATGCAGGCAGGCCTCGCCGATGATTTTTTCCCCGTGAAGCATGAGCAACGGCAGATTGCGCTCGAAGTCGGCGTCCCGGCACCATTCCTGGAACAGCACGCGTTCAGACACCGGCTGCTTGATGAACAGCCGCTCCTCCTCCGGCACCGCGAGGAAAAATTTATGCAGCCGCGCGGCATCGCGTTTGCCCAGCGGACGCACAACGCATTCCGTGCCGTCGCGCAACTTTACCTCCAGCGGAAACTTTTCCAAAGCATAGTCCAGTATCATAGAAAACCTTTCGTTGCCTGTTTCTACGATAACATAGAATGAGTTTTACTGAAACATAAAAATTGTTAAAAAAGAACTATTTATTTTAGGTAATGTGTAAATTTAGTCCGTAGAGAACCCGACCGTCCCAAATTGTTTTTTCATTCCGCTGTCCAAACCCTGCAAAATCGGTAAAGTCTTTACCAAGGTTTGGCAAGCAACGCGCCGGAAAACGGCGAAGCTGACTTAGCGGTTTTTTTATGCTTGAGACACTTTTATACCCGAAGGCCGTGGCTGTGATCGGCGCGTCCCGCAACCCCGAAAAGGTCGGCCACGCGGTGCTGGCCAATCTTGTCAACGGCGGTTTCAAGGGAACACTTATTCCGGTCAATCCCGGCGCCGGGGAAATCCTCGGACTCAAATGCTGCAAATCGTTGGACGAATACAAAAACCCGGTTGACCTCGGCATCATTGTGGTGGGCGGCAAGTACGTAAAGGACGCGCTGCACAGTTGCCTCGAGGCGGGAGCAAAATCAGTGATTGTCATCACCGCCGGCTTCAAGGAAGTCAGCGCCGAAGGCGCCAAAGCCGAGCAGGAGTTGGTGGAAATCTGCCGAACCTACGGCGCGCGCATGGTCGGGCCGAATTGTCTGGGTGTGCTGAACACCGACCACCAGATGAACGCGACCTTCGCGCCGTCGGTGCCGCCGCCGGGAAAAATCTCCGTCCTCTCCCAGTCCGGCGCTCTGTGCGTGGCCATCCTGGACTGGGCGGCCAATCAAAAGCTCGGCTTGGGCAAGGTCATCAGCTTCGGCAACAAGGCCGATCTGAACGAGGCGGATTTCATCCAAGCGCTCGCGGAGGACAAGACCACAAACGTCATCGCGGGTTATCTGGAAAGCATCAAGGAAGGCGACAAATTTTTGCGTGTGGCGGAACAAGCGGCGGCCATCAAACCGGTGGTGATTCTGAAGGTCGGCATCACGCAAGCGGGCGCAAAAGCGGCTTCGTCGCACACCGGCAGCCTGGCCGGCGCCGACATCGCCTATGGCGCGGCCTTCAAACGCGCGGGCGTGATTCGCGCGGAGAATTTTGAGGCGCTGTTTGATTATGCCACCGCGTTCGCGTTGCAGCCGCTCCCGAAGGGCGAGCGCGTGGCCATCATTACCAACGCTGGCGGGCCGGGCATCATGGCCGCCGACGCCGCCGAAGGTTTGGGTTTGAAAATGGTTTCGCCGAGCACGGAAAGCGACGCAAAACTCCGGACCTTTTTGCCCGCCTCGGCTGCTTTTGGAAATCCCGTTGACGTAATTGGTGATGCGGAGCCTGACCGCTACGCCAAAGCGTTTGAAGTCATGCAGGAGGACGCAAAGATTGACGCGATTGTGGTGGTGGTGACGCCGCAAAACATGACGCGGCCGCTGGAACTGGCGGAGAAACTGGCCGCGGCCCACCGGGGTCAAAAGCCGGTGCTGGCCGTGTTCATGGGCGGAACGGAAGTGGCCGCCGCCAAGGAAAAATTGATGGCCCTCGGCATTCCGAATTATCCGTCGCCCGACCGCGCCATCACCGCGTTGCGGGCGATGTGTGATTACGCGGCTTGGCGACGCCGGCCACCCCGGGTCGTGACGCGGTTCCCCGTCAATCGCCGCCGCGTGGACCGCGTCATTCACATGCAAATGCGGAGCGGCGAGTCTCAGATCGGCGAAGTCGAGGCAAAGGAAATATTGCGGGCTTACGACTTTAACGTCCTTGACGGCCAAATTGCCCGGACGGGTGATGAAGCGGTGGAAATTGCCGGGCGGCTGGGCTATCCGGTGGTTTTGAAAATTTCGTCGCCGGACATTATTCATAAATCCGATTTCGGTGGCGTACGCATCAACCTGGCCAACGCCGAGCAGGTGCGCGATGCGTTCGATTTGATGATTTTGCGCATCCAGAAGCGCGCGCCCGACGCGCACCTGCGCGGCGCTTATGTCGAAAAGATGGGCCAGCGCGGGCGCGAGGTGATTTTGGGCATGACGCGCGATCCGCAGTTCGGGCCGATGCTGATGTTCGGTCTGGGCGGCATTTTCGTCGAGGTGATGAAGGACGTGACCTTCCATCTCGCGCCCATCACGGCGGAGGAAGCGATGCAAATGTTGAAAGGCACGCGCTCCTACGCCCTGCTCCAGGGCGCGCGCGGCCAGGCGCCGGTGGATTTAGATGCCATCGCCGGCGCGCTGCAACGCATCAGTCAGTTGGCCACGGATTATCCGGAAATCAAGGAACTGGACATCAATCCCTTCATCGTGGGTCCGGTGGGCATGCAGGCGTACGTCGCGGATGCGCGCATGACCCTTTCCAACGTCGTTACCACCGGGAGAAATCATGAGTAAACCAATTTCATACGATCCCAACTGGCAGGAAACCTACCAGCCGCAAATCCTGAGCGCGGCGGATGCCGTCAAAAAAATCCGGCCTGGCCAGCGCATCTTCATCGGCACCGGCGTGGGCGAACCGTTGCAACTGGTCAGCGCGTTGACTAGGCGCGCGGTGGAATTGCCCGATACCGAAATCGTGCATCTGCTCACCTTCGGCGCGGCGCCTTACGCCCATCGGGAATTGGCGCAGTATTTTCGCGTGAACAGTTTCTTCATCGCGGAAAACGTGCGCGACATCATTCAGGAAGGTCTGGGCGATTACACCCCGATTCATTTGTCTGACATCCCGCGTCTCTTCGATTCCGGGCAACTCCCGCTGGACGTGGCCTTGATTCAAGTGACGCCGCCGGACAAGGACGGGGTTTGCAGCCTGGGCGTATCGGTGGACATCGTCAAAAGCGCCACGGCGAACGCGTCGCTCGTCATTGCGCAGGTCAATCCCCGCATGCCGCGCACGCTGGGCGATTCATTCATTCATGCGTACGACATTGACGTGCTGGTGCCGGGCGAGGAGTCTATTCTCGAAGTGAAACCGCCGGAGGTCACCGACACAACCAAACAGATTGCGGAAAACCTTTCCGCGTTGATTGAGGACGGCTCCACCCTCGAAATTGGTCTTGGACGAATTCCGCAAGCACTGGTTAGTTTCCTTAGGGATAAAAAGGACCTTGGCATTCATACCGAGATGATTTCTGACGACGTGATTGAATTGATCGAAAGGGGCGTCATTACCGGGGCGCGCAAGACCGTGGATCGCGGCAAGATAGTGACCAGCTTCTGTCTCGGGACGCAGAAGCTTTATGATTTTGTGGATAACAATCCCCTGTTCGCCTTCCACCCGACGGAATACGTGAACAGCCCGTTCGTGATTCATCAGCAGCACAAGATGGTGGCCATCAACACCGCGCTGGAAATTGATCTCACCGGTCAGGTCTGCGCTGATTCACTGGGCGCGAAGTTTTTCTCCGGCGTGGGCGGCCAGGTGGATTTCAACCGTGGCGCGGCCAAGGCCCCTGGCGGCAAGGCCGTCATTGCCCTGCCTTCGACCGCGCAGGGTGGAAACGTATCGCGCATTGTCGTGCAGCTCAGCCCGGGCGCGGGCGTCGTGACAACGCGGGCGGGAGTATTTTATGTTGTTACGGAATTCGGCGTGGCTTATCTGCACGGTAAAAGCGTGCAGGAACGCGCGCTGGCGCTTATCAGCATCGCGCATCCCAAATTCCGCGCCGACCTGCTCCGCGAAGCGATTGAAGCCAAATATCTCTCCGCCACCATGTCGGACAAGGAAGGCAAAATTCTCGTCGGTCCGAAGGAACTGCGCACCACCTACCTGCTCAACGACGGCACGCTGCTTAATTTCCGCCCCATTCATCCAACCGACGAGCCGCGCATGCGCGATTTGTTTTACAAACTGTCCGAAGCCACGATTTACTATCGCTTCATGAGCCATCAGAAACGGGTGTCGCGGCATCAGATTCAGGATTTCGTCTATATTGATCACCGCAACGACGTAACCATTGTCGGCACGTTGCCGGAAGCGTATGGCGAGGAAATCATTGCTGTGGGCAGCTATTATCTCGACCAGAAGACGAATCTGGCGGAAGTGGCGTTTGTGGTGAGCGACAAGTGGCAAAACCACGGCATCGGGACATTTCTCTTGAAGCATTTAATGCGCATTGCGCGGCGCAACGGCATCCGCGGGTTCACCGCTGAAGTGCTCACGGACAACAAGTCCATGCAGGCCGTCGTCAACAAATCCAACTGCAAGGTCAGCAGCAAACTCAGCGGCAACGTGTACAGCTATGAGATGGACTTTGAATAAAGCGGACAACGGTTCGCATCGCGCTAATTTCCAACTGGACGGCGGACGATTCTCTCTCTTTGGAGGAGAGAGCCGGGGTGAGGACGGTCGTTTAGACCCACGTGATGGTTATATCAAAAACAATCCGCGGGGTTTCTGAAGGAACATCCAGTATTTGCCAAATAAAAACCACTTTTGGAACTATTCGCCATGCGACCGTTGCCCGCCAAAACCCCGCTTGCCAGCGTGTAATTGTGGCGTTAATTTTGGAACATGGGTGCGGTTGAAATCATTGCGGAGTTGCCAGTGTGAAATTGGAACGCAAACTCGGCGAACTTGCCCGTGTAGAAATGGATTTGATTCTCGACCGCCCGGCAGAGCGGCTCAGTCTATAATTTTCCCCATGTCACCCCAACAAACTGCGACGTTCATCCGCGAGGCGCTCCCGGCTAACGGGCTCTTTACCGGGCTTAACTGGCGCATTTCGCCGGAGCCGTTTCCGCTCGGTGAAAATCCGGCCAGGGAAATCGAATTGCTGGGCCGTGTGCTGCTGCAATTTTATCGCGCCGTCAATTTGCTTTATCGCCGCAGCGTAGAGGGCAAACAACCTGCATGGATTGCGGAATTGTTGGACCGCGGCAAGCCTGCCGAATTAATCGGGCTTCAACGCTCGCCCGCGTTCAAAAGCGAGGTGCCGCGCGTCATCCGGCCAGACATTTTATTGACGGAAAACGGCTTCCGTATCGCGGAATTGGATTCCGTGCCCGGCGGTATTGGCCTGACGGCGTGGCTCAATAAGATTTATTGCGGAATGCGGAGTGCGGAATGCGGAATGGCTGGCGCGCAGAATCAATCCGAAATCCGAAATCCGAAATCCGAAATTTTGGGCGGCGCGAACGGCATGATTCGTGCATTTGAAAGCATTTTTGGCGATGCAAAACGGATTCACATCATCGTTTCCGGGGAAGCCGCGACCTACCGGCCGGAAATGGAATGGCTGGCGAACCAGTTTGGGAGTCCAAAGTTCAAAGTCCAAAGCCCAAAGTTTACAGACTTCACCGACGGTGACGCGGTCTATCGCTTTTTCGAGTTGTTCGATTTGGCGAACGTCCCAAATTCGAAAAAGATTTTCGAACTGGCTGCTGAAAGGCGCATCCGGCTGACGCCGCCGCCGAAACCGGTTTTCGAGGAGAAAATGCTTTTCGCGCTGTTGTGGAACCGCAATTTGCGCGACTTCTGGCGGCAGGAACTGGGCGAAAGCTTTTTCGCCCGGATGCAGAAGCTGGTTCCCTACACGTGGCCGGTGGATCCGACGCCTCTGCCGCCGCACGCGGCAATTCCCGAACTGAATCTTACCGACTGGCAGCAACTTAAAACCCTGTCGCAAAAGGAGCGCGAATTGATTTTGAAGGTATCCGGTTTTTCCGAGCACGCGTGGGGCGCGCGGGGCGTTTATCTCGGCAGCGATTTGTCGCAGGCAGACTGGAGCGCGGCGGTGGACCGGGCCATCGCAAGTTTCCCAACTTCGCCTTTCGTCTTGCAACGTTATGAGAAACCGAAAATGGTCGAAGCGCAGTGGTTTGATTTCGAGAGGAACGTCGTCGTGTCCATGAACGGGCGGGTTCGTTTGTGCCCGTATTATTTCATTGCCGGTGAGGGTGACGTGGCGCGCCCGCAACTGGGTGGTGTGCTGGCGACCGTTGTTCCCGCCGATAAAAAAATTGTTCATGGCATGACTGATGCGGTGCTTGCGCCCTGTGCGATCTAGTTTATACGCGGATTTTATTGACTGATGCGCAGTTTTTTGGCTTAATGTTAAAGAACCCACATGCCTTCAAAAATCCAGAGTGGTGATTCGAAAGCGACGTCGCCGGAACGCCGCCACGCCGCGTTGCTTAATCTGCTGGGCGATGAAAACGCGGAGGTTTATCACGCGGTGCGCGAGCAAATCCTAACCGAAGGCCGCGCCGCGTATGAATGGCTGCGGCCCTACGCCTTGAGCGACGACCCGGTATTGCGCCGGCGCGTCCAGGAAATCATCCGGCACGTGGACAAGCAGGCGGGCGACAATCGCTTCCTCAGCTTTTGCCTGAATCACGGCGAGGAATTTGATCTGGAATCCGCCGCGTGGTTGCTGGCGCAGACGCAATTTCCCGAAATCAATGTCGAGGCGTATCAGGCGCTGCTTGACGGATACGCGAACGCGCTGCGCGAGCGCACTGACCGCCACGGGCGCGCGAGCGCGGTGCTGGGAAAAATCAACGACTATCTTTTTGACGAACTCGGTTTCAAGGGGAACGAGCAAAATTATTACGAACCGGACAACAGCTACCTGAACCGTGTGCTCGACCGGCGGACGGGCAATCCGATTTCACTTTGCCTGTTCTACATGCTGCTGGCGCGGCGGTTGCGGCTGCCGATCACGGGTATTGGTCTGCCGGGGCATTTCATCTGCCGCCACCAATCCGCCTCCGGCGAAATTTACGTGGACGTCTTCAATCGGGGGCGGCTGCTGACCAAGGCCGATTGCGTGCATTACCTCGTGCGGGGCAATTACGATTTGCGCGAGGAGTACCTTGCGCCGGTCAGCCCGCGCCGGATGCTTCTGCGGGTCTGCAGCAATTTGCACCAGATTTACCTCGAACTGGGCTTGCAGGACGACGCCACGCGCTTGCAACGCTACCTCGTGGCGCTCGCGCGTTGACTTGCCAAACCGCTGCCTGCCGCGTAAAAATAACGTTGGTGCCAGCTTAGCTCAGCGGTAGAGCAACGGTTTTGTAAACCGTGGGTCGTCAGTTCAATCCTGACAGCTGGCTCCAGTCTTCCTTGAGCTTGTCATTGCGCCGTCGGCCAAATTCGGAAACACTTCGGCACGCAATAATTCCATGCCTCGCAAAACGTCAAAGCAGCCAAGTTCGGCGTCGTCGGTAATGATTCTCGGCGTTGGGTCGTTTGCGCACAGCATTGGGCGCACTTTGGCGGACGCGGGTGCGGCCGTTTCAACGTATCTCACACGCAATTACGGCCATTTCCCGCCGTCGCTCGTCGGGCCGACTTTTGGGCGCGACGCGTTTCCCAGCCCGGTTCCGCTCATCAAGAAAAATGGCGTGACCGTCGTCGTTCCGCAATCCATTGACTGGGCGCTCGCGCCGTGGGCGAAGGACTTGTTGAAATCCGGTGTCGGCATTTTCGGCCCTACCGGCGACGCGATGCGCATCGAACGCGAACGGGATTTTGCCCGCAAACTGTGCGCGGACTTCAAAATTCCGTTTCCGCAGGCTTACGTGGCGCCGAACCGGCCGGAGGCCGAAAAAATCCTGGCAAATCATCCACAGCCGTTTGTCATCAAAAACCCGCTTTGCTCGCCGACCAGTCCGATTCACACGATTTTGTGCGAGACCGTCGAGGACACGCTGGCGTGGTTGCGGCACGTCAATTATGCCGAGGGCGTTTTTTTACAGGAATATCTTGGACGCGCCGAGGCCGGGCACATTGCGCTCGTGAGCGGCGGCGAGATTTACTCTCTCGTCACGAATCAGGAATACAAATACGCCTTCAATGGCAACCAGGGCATTGTGGCGGGCGCACCGCTCGGCGGCATTGTCGAACGCGATGAGAATGACAAATACGGTCTGGCGCGCGAGTTGATTCATCCGCTGCTGCCGTGGCTGCGGAAAGTGAATTACCACGGGCCGTTGCAGGTTACGGCGGTTAAATGTGGTAGGGACGCGCTGCCGCGCGTCCCGGCTGATCGGCAGGTCGGCCCTACCAAGCGTAACGGCCAATGGCACGTCATCGAGTACAACATCCGCATCGGCGTCACGTCCGGCCCGATGATTTTGCGAATGCTCAAAAACCCGGCGGTAATTGTTTTGCGAACTGCGCGAAACGAAAAACTCAACCCGCAGTTCGAGGACAAATCAAATTTCGGCTGCTCGTTGACCCTGGCGGGTTATGGCTATCCGTTCATCCAGGTTCGCAGCCCGCATCTGCCACTGGAAGTGGATGGCCAGTTCGACTGCGACGTGTGGTGGAACGAAGCGGCGCGTGGCGCGGATGGCAAACTTATGTCCACCGGTCATCGCATTGCCGATGTGATAGCGCTCGCGCCAACCTTGGACGCCGCCGTGGCAAAGGTTTACGCGAACATCCGCAAAATCCGTGTTGTAGGCAGCTACTTCCGCACGGACATTGGCCAAAGTCTGTGGCCGCCGGGAAAGGTTTGACCCGGATTTCAAGGATTTTCACGGATTCCTCGGTCACATTTTTAATTCGTGTGAATTCGTGGAATCCTTGTCTGATTTTTCGTGCCATTTGGCATGATTCGTGGTTAAACAGGCTTTGATGTTCTATGGATTTCGATTCGACAACCTTTCCGCTGCGGCCGGCCTGGACCGAGGTTGACCTTGGCCGGCTGCGCCGCAATGTGTGGCTCATTCGCCGCGATCTGCCGAAACACGCGCGCTTGCTAGCCGTTGTGAAGGACGAGGCTTACGGCCACGGCGCGCTCGACGTGGCGCGCATCGCGCTCGAGGAAGGCGCGTGGGGCTTCGGCCTCAGTACACTCGAAGAGGCAATGTCCCTCCGCGACGCCGGCATTACCGAACCGCTATTGCTGCTGGGCGAACGGCAGGACGCTGAATTGCCGTGGTGCGTAGAGCATGACTTGACTGTTTGTGTTAACGAGCCGCACACGGTTCGCAAGCTCGCGCAAATTGCCGCCGCGCATGATAAGCGCGTACCGGTGCATCTAAAAATTCACACCGGCATGAGCCGCTACGGTGTCCGGTGGGATGAGGCCCTGCCGCTCATCGAACAAATCGTTGCAGAAAAATCGTTGTTGCTCGAAGGGGTAATGACGCACTTCGCGCAATCGGATGAAACGGACAAAACTTTTGCCAATCTCCAATTTTCCCGTTTCAGCGAAGTTTTACGTGCGATGGAACAGCGGAATATTTCTGTAAAGCTGCGGCATACGTGCAACAGCGGCGGTTTTCTTGATTTACCACACGCGCATCTCGACATGGTCCGCGTCGGAATTTTAATTTACGGCGTTTTCCCGTCGTCGGTCTGCCGTCGCATTCCCGGCATCGAACCGGTCATGTCAGTGAAGGCAAAAATCGCGGCCATTCAAAAAGTGAAACCCGGTGAAGTCGTCGGTTATGGGATGCGTTATACGGCGCCCTCCGAACGGCGGGTCGCAGTTTTGCCCATCGGCTACGGCGACGCTTTCCCGCGCGTGCGCAACCAGGGCGGCGCGCTCATTCACGGCAAACGCGCACCGTTGGTCGGCGGCCCCGCGATGGATGCGCTGATGGTGGACATCACGGATATTCCTGAAGCGCAGATGTGGGACGAAGCCGTCATCATGGGCCGGCAGGGCAATGAGGAAATCACCGTGCACGACATTGCGAAATTGAAAAACTCGGTAAGCTACGAGGTGCTGACGAGCTGGCGACTGCGGCTGCGGAGGAAATCGGTGAACGGCGGACAAAAGGCCGCGCGCGAACTTGAAACCGTCGCGGCGAGATGAAACTTCTTTTCTCCGAGCAAAATTCCGACTACGAAAACTACCAGTTTCCGTATGCCATCTGGGGCGTGCCGGAGGAAGGTGAATCACCATCAGACATTTTTGACGCGGGCTTCTGCCGTCGTCACGCTACCTCGACCGATTCTATCTTTGCCGGCAGGTGCGGGTGAACCTGGCGAAGTTCAAGTTGTCGTCCGAGAACCGCCGCATTTTGCGCAAGGGCGCGGGTATCGAGGTGAAGCTTGTGCCGCGCGACAAGTACAATTACACGCCCGAACGCCGCCAGTTTTTCAAGACCTACGCCGACATCAAATTCGGCAAGGACGTGATGACGTTCGAGCGGCTCGACGCGCTGTTTGACTCACCCATCATCTCGCACCTGCTGGTATTTACGGACACGGAAACCGGCGGCGAAATCGGCGCGGCCACGCTCTATCTCGAAGGCAAGGCGCTGGCGTTTTACTATTACGCGTTTTACGACCTGAATTATTACGCGCGCAATCTCGGCATGTTCATGATGACCTCGGCGGCGGCGCTGTTCGCCGAACGCGGTTTCAAACATCTTTACCTCGGCACGTGCTATTCGCGAACGGCGCTCTACAAGACGCAGTTCGCCGGCGCGGAATTTTTCAACGGGTTCCGCTGGTCAGACGACTTGGACGAGCTGAAATTCATCATCCAGCGCGACAAAAAGGAACTGACCCAACATCTGCTTGAAACCGAGGAATACTGCGATGAATTCTATGGGGGCAACCTCGGAAAAATCGCGGAGGCAAGCAGCTTCCGGGTGAAGGTGAAGTAGGTCCTCCCGGCCAATGGTTCAGTAGTACCAGTCTCTACTTCTTTGGATACCCCACGCATTGGGCGAGAATTATTTTCTGTTCGGGCCGCAACTTCATTGCCTTTGCGAGGGCCGGCCGATCCACCGAACCGCGCACCACTGTTGCCAATCCTTCGGAAGCACAGAACAGATAGACATTCTGGGCAATGAAGCCCGTGTCCGCCGCGGAATAGAGATCCTTTTCGTCATCCTTTTGCCCCCACATCCGCGAATAATCCGCCACATAAACCAGGTCCAGCGGCGCATTTTTCACGTATGGCTGCGTGCCGGTTGCTGCCCGGAGGTCTTCCGTGAGTATCAGTTGCAAGGTATTTGTCCTGGCGTCGTAAAGATAAAGGCCATGGGCGGTGGCGACATAGATGTCAATTTCCTGGCGGTTCATCGCCGAGGGCGCGGTGCGCTTGCCGGCATCCGGACGGTTGACGCCGAAGGCCGCCCAAAGCAGGTTGCCCAGCGTTTGCAGCGGCAGCATGTCAGGACTGAATTCGCGCGTGGTTTTGCGCTCCTTCAGCGCTTGCATCAGAGGTTTGCCGCCTTCCATCTGCGGCTTCGGAAGGTGAATCGGTTTAAGGTCCTGGGCGGTAGCAAAAATCGAAAAGGCGAGCACCGCTGCCAATCCCAAACACATGGCACGAGACAATTTCGAGTTCATATTGGTTCTCCGGTAAATTTGTTGATGATTCGCATTGCGATTAACCAAGCTGACTTCATCAAGTCAAACCATAAGCCGTTTAGCGCCGGATTCAAAGGCAATATCGCTTCGCGGAAAAGCGGTCTGAGGTGTTTTCAAAACGTGGCCGGCAAATCCAAGGGCGTTTCCGATGCCGCGGGCGGCTCCAGTGCCAGCTCCTGGTCGTAATTTAAAAAATCTTCACAGACGCGGAAGAAATCAGCGGTCGTCGCCACGCGGCGGATGTCTTGCAGAAAGTTTCCCTCCACGCCTTCGCCGATGAAGTTCATGAATTTCTTCATCCGCTGCACCTGTGCCGATTCTTTCACCTCGGGCGTGATTTCGTTGTCCCACAACTCGCGGATGTAATCCAGCACATCGCGTCCGGTCGGCAGTTTGATTTTTTCGCCACGCAGTTCGGCACGAATCTGATCGAACAGCCACGGATTGCGAATCGCGCCGCGCCCGATCATCAAACCGCGCGCACCAGTTTCGGCGAGCAGTTGTTTCGCCTGTGCGGCGCCGTGGACGTTGCCGTTGGCCAGCACGGGACATCTCAATTCCCGCGTCGCCCGCGCAATCAAATCGTAGCGCACGCCTGGGCGATACATTTGTTTGACCGTGCGGGCATGAATCGTGAGTAAATCAATCGGATGTTTCGCGAATAACGGTAGTAATGCGTCAAATTCTGCGGGTGATTCGAAACCGATGCGGGTTTTGACCGTGAACGGAATTGTCACCGCGTCGCGCAACGCACCGAGAATGGCGTCAATGCGTTGCGGTTCGCACAACAAACCGCCGCCAGCGCATTTGCGGTAAACCACCGGCGCAGGACAGCCAAGGTTCAATTCAATCGCCGCGACTGGATATTTTTGCAGTTCCTTCGCCGTGCGGGCGAGCGCCGAGACGTCGTTGCCAATCATCTGCGCGACCACGGGTCGGCTGGTGGGATTTTCGGTGATGGACTTGAGAATCCATTTATCCAGGCATGAATTGCCGTGGACGCGGAAGTATTCCGTCCAATACGCATCCGGCCCGCCATAACGCGCAATGACGCGCATGAAGTCGAGCGTGGTCACGTCCTGCATCGGCGCGAGTGCGAGCAGAGGTGCTTGACCGCGAAGCAAGCGGGAGAATGTTTCAGATGGCGCCACGCGTGAGTTTTGTCAGGACAAAATGAATCGGGAAATCTATTTAGAACTTGTTGTACTCCTCGTGGGTGCCAATCCAAATCCAGACGAAGGTATCTGAGGAAAGGAAATAACCGGCTGCCCGATAATGTTCTCCGACGCGAACCGACCACAAATCGCCTTTTAACTTTTTGAAATGGAGTGAAGGATAAAAGGGATCCTTCAGCCAGAGTGCGAACGCGTGACCGGCGAGTTGCTGAACTCGCGGGGGCAGCGCGTTGAACCGCCGCCAGAACGCGGGGTCAACTTTTGATCTCATTTCGACCGGGGTACCGGAAAGTCCCTTAGCTTGCCGGCCTCGGCTTCTTTGATTGAGGCCTGTTTCAGCCGATCCAGCTTGCCGCCCGGTTCGGCGTCGGCAGCCATCTGGCGATCCCAATCATCGTCCACCCGGGGGTGCAACAGCGCCTCCAACTCGCACCGCTCCTCAAAAGAGAGGCGGTCAATAGCCGACTTGATTTCCGCAACCGTGCTCATGCCAGTTAATCTACCAAACCATTGGAAAATCGGCAAGCTGTGCCGAGGCTCAACTTTTGATTGCCGCCAGTGACGTTTTACCCAAATAGTCAGTGAGGACAGATTCAAATTCACGGGTTGCGTCTACTGCTCCGGTAGTCGCGTGGCCAACCTCATGCAGCAATGTTGCCGCATAACCGGCCAGAGTGGAAAGCTTGCTCCGTTTGATGACTATGGCCGGAATCGAAGAATCCCAAACTCCTTGTGTGTTATCGGTCGTAATTCTCATTGTCTCTGAAATCCTTATCGTTGGAACCCGACTGACCGCAAGTCCAACCAGAGCGAGAATTTTTGGAGTAAAACCGTAAATCTGTCGCTCCTGCTGGGACAGCGTGCTAATTTCGACAAAACTGTATTCAAAGCTGGAATTGAATTCCTGGACGTATGTCTCCAATGTGCGAACTTGCGGCCCTCCGGTTTGAACCTGCGTTTCTAATTTGGCTTTCTGCTGATCAGTTATGACGACGACGCGATAGCCGTCCGATTTCACGCTGTCCAAAATATTTGGTCTGGATTGAAGCTCATCTTCCGTAAAATAGGCGACCCTTCTTTGCTGGTGCATGAGGTTGAGAGCCATTTGACTAATTTCAATCCATGACATCTCGTCGGATTGTTCGCCGGTTGCTCGTTTCTCCACCTGTTCGATTAACAGCGCCTCAACCGTTTTACTTTTGGCGTTTTTCAGAATCGCCTTAATTCTGTCTGCGTAAGTCGCTCTGCCTACGTTCAGCCGTTCTCGGTTGAGCTTCTTTTTCATCGAGTCGGTCAGGCTGGTGATGTTATACGAGAACAAAAAATTCGGTTCTTCGCTGGCAAAAACACCGAGAATATAAACACGCGCCGCATTTCCGCTTCGCCGAAGAATTTGACCGTAGTCATTTGTTTCCAGCGGTTCTTCTTGCGAGAATTTCAGGAACAGCGATTTGGCCTTGGCCATGTCGGCATCGCTAACGCGCATGACAAATTCCGTCCCCTGGATGTCAACGGACGAATCGTCGTATTCGACGTGCAGCGTCACGATGTCTTCAAAGCCATGTTTATGTTCCTGTTTGAGACGATATGTGCCGAAGCGCGAACAGATCAGAATTTCGATCCCCCTTCGGCTGAATGTCGCGAGGGCATCTTTCAAGCCCACACCAAATTTCCCAATTATGCCTGCTGGTGCATCCAGCTTCTCTTTGTTTTCGTTTAGAGTGAAATGTTCGATTTGCAAACCGCGCCCATAATCTCGAATATGCCAGTCACCTTGATCGTCTTTGGAAATTGATATTTCAGCGGTTTGCGAGATGAGTTGTTCATCGAGTGCGTTGGAAATAATTTCTCGAATTGCGTGTTCAACTTCCCAATTCTCGAGGACCTCTTCAATGTTCAGGTCAAACGACCGAGCGGACATAAATTACCTTTCGATTAAACCAGCGTTAGCAATAACCAAACCAAGTTCGCCGATTTCCATCAAGCACTATTCCCAGCGTTTTTGTTCAGTTGAACTTGCCCCGCTTGTCGGCTATTTTGTGAGTCTATGACTTTGACGGAAAAAATCCTCGCCCGGGCGGCCGGCAAGCCGCGCGTGCAGGCCGGCGACAACATCTGGGTGAACGCCGACGTGCTCATGACGCACGACGTTTGCGGGCCGGGCACCATCGG
>Ga0335077_10005106_pt1 | contig 16070 bp, 13 predicted proteins | sample Lox_Sample_31_FD_207151 | JGI IMG/M metagenome (GOLD analysis project Ga0335077, IMG submission 207151) | Soil microbial communities from Loxahatchee National Wildlife Refuge, Florida, United States - Lox_Sample_3.1 | ecosystem: Environmental > Terrestrial > Soil > Wetlands | place: USA...
CAGAGATCTGACCGGAGGCCTGGCTACGGAGTGACGGTGTGGCGCGGGCGCCCCCGCCCGCGAGGCTTGAAGGCTGCAACGAAGTTGCGATGAGAAGGATATACACAAATGCTGACGCTTTCTAATCCCATGAGAGCCGGCAAAGTCAGATCCGGCCTCGGCGGTTTTCGCGGGCGAGGGCGCCCGCGCCACACATGATGCGGGAGCAAAACTATTGGCTCACAACGGTCGCGATGCCCAACGTGGGCCGTTCGCGGCCGCTGCCGGAGACCGTGGACGTGGCGGTGATTGGCGCGGGCTTCACCGGCATGTCGGCGGCGCGCACACTCGCCAGCCGAGGGGCGAGGGTCGCCGTCCTGGAGTCGCAAACCATCGGCTGGGGCGCCAGTTCCCGCAATGGCGGGATGGTGCTCACCGGGCTCAAGCTGGGCGTCAACAAGCTGATATCCCTTTACGGACGCGATCTGGCGCGGCGCATGTACGCCGCCTCGCTGGCCACGATTGACTGCGTGGAACGTATTGTCCTCGAGGAGGGGATCGATTGCGATTTCACGCGCAGCGGTCATCTTGAAGTCGCGTGCAAGCAGAAGCACTTCGACGACTACGCCCGCCAGGCCGACGTCATCGCGCGCGAGTTCAATCACCAATTGCACATTGTTCAGAAGAACGATCTGGCGGGCGAGATCGGTTCTTCCATCTACTTCGGCGGCATGGTGGACGAAGTCAGCGCCGGTCTGAATCCCGCGAAATATGTTGCCGGGCTGGCGCGAGCCGCCGCCGGCGCGGGCGCAGCAATCTATGAGAATGCGCAGGTACAGCGCATCGAACGGAGCGCTCATAACGGAACGAAGGGCTGGCAGGTGACGACGTCACTGGGAACGGTTTGGTCGCGCGACGTCTTCGTTGGAACCAGCGGCTACACCGGCGAAGCGACACCGGCGCTGCGCAAGAAGATTGTCCCCATCGGATCGTACATCATCACCACGGCAGTTTTGGCCGAGGCGCTGGCTCGCGAGCTCAGCCCTCGCTGCCGCATGATTTACGATTCCAAAAACTATCTGTATTACTACCGCCTTACTCCCGACAATCGCATGCTGTTCGGCGGGCGCGCCGCGTTTTTTCCGGAAACCGCCGACACTATCCGCCAGAGCGCCGAGATATTGCGCCAAGGAATGATTCAGGTGTACCCGCAGCTGCGCGATACAGAGATCGAATACGTCTGGGGCGGCACGCTTGATTTTGCCTTCGACATCATGCCGCACGCCGGTCAGTTGAACGGCATCTATTACGCGCTCGGCTACGCCGGCCACGGTGTTGCCATGGCGACGTACCAGGGCCAGAAGATGGCGGAACGAATTGCCGGAGGTGCTCCCGACAACCCCTTCGCTGAAATTCCATTTCCCGGCGCCCCGCTGGGGTTATACAACGGCAATCCATGGTTCCTGCCGCTAGCTGGCGCCTGGTACAGGTTTCTCGACTGGGTAAGTTGATCTGGGTGTGTAGGCACGGGCTTGCCGCGTGCTGCGGGGCAGAGCAAGTCCCGGGATGCCCAGACGCTAAGCTCGGCGGCGCAGGCCGAGATCCAGCCCGTACACGCCAACTCCGAGCGCCAGGGCCAGCGGGCCCCAGAGCCTTCCGTAGGGATCGCTGCCCACCAGCGCGAGCACGCTCATCACGATTGGCGCTGCCACAGCGTAGGCGAGCCCCGTTCGACCTCCGGGAATAACGAATGGCCGCGCCATCTCCGGCTGCTGGCGGCGGAGTTTCCATGCGGCCAGCACCGTCATCACGGTTGTGGCCACGCGCAGCCAGTTGTAGATACTGATGATCTGCGTGAGGGTCTGCACTGCCAGCAGCCCATACACTGCAGCCGACACGAGAATCGCCACCCAGGGCGTTCCGTAGCGCGGATGCACTCGTGTGAGCACTGTCGGGAGGTAGCCATCCTCTGCCATGGCGAAGGGCATGCGCGTGGAAGTAAGTACTGTCCCGTTCAACAGCGAGAGGTTGGTCACCATGGCGGCGATCGTCATCCATGTGCCGAGCCACGGCCCGCCAATGAGCTGCGCTGCATCGGAGAAATAGCGCGTGTGCCAGTTCTGCCAATGGCCCAATGCCGCCAGGCAAACCAGCGTCGGGAGGAAATAGGTTGCGATGGACATCGGCACCATGAGCGCGAGCGCCCGCGGATAGCTGCGTTGCGGATTTTCTACTTCCTCCGCTACGGTAGAAAGCTGCTCGTATCCCGAGTACAGCCAGAGCCCTAAGGCCAGGCCCACGCCGAAGACCTGGAACACCGGCCCATGCGGGGGCACTACCGGCACAAACGGATTGTGCCGCCACTTGGCGAATCCGATCACGCACAACACTGCGACAGGGACCAAAATAAAGATTCCCAGCGCCGTCGCGAATTTGCCGACCATGTCGATGCCGCGCACGTTGATGTAGGCGATCACCGCCACGACCGCGATTGAAACCAGGTAGTGCCGCCACCCCACCAGTTGAGGAAAGTAAAATCCGAGATAGTCGGTAAACAACACCGCATACACTCCGCCCAGCAGGAACGAGGCCGACCAGTTCCACCAGCCTGCCAGGAATCCCCAGAAGTCTCCGAACGCAACCCGCACCCAGCGGTAGAAGCCGCCTTCCACCGGCATCGCGGTCGTGAGTTCCGCCGAAACCAGCGATACGGGAACACACCAGAAAACTGGCAGCACCAGCAGGTAGAGAAGGGTCATCCCCGGCCCGGACGTGGTGACCATATCCTCCAACCCGAAGGGACCGCCGGTGCAGTAGGAGTACATCACCCACACGAAGTAGAAGAGCGCGGCCTTGCGCACTGCGGACTTTGCTGGACTGGAGGAGGAGTTCACGGAGAGCGAAAGGATACCATCGTATCCCGATAGGGAGGACCGAGGACCCGGACCCCCAAAATGAAAGAATCGAGTTGGGGATACATCCCGCGGTCAGATGTCGATTTCCCGCGGCATTGTCGTGTCACCTGCGCCGAGGGTCCGTTGCATCAGCACGCTGTCCAGCCAGCGGCCAAATTTGAAGCCCACGGATCGCAACACTCCCGCGTGCCGAAACCCAAAACGTTCGTGCAACCGGACCGAGGCCAGGTTGTCGCTGCCACCAATTACGGCGACCATCTGACGCGCCCCCCAACGCTCGCAGGCCTCAATCAGCGCGGGCAACAGCAGCCGGCCCAGTCCTCGTCGGGTATGTGCCGGACCAATGTAGATGGACTCCTCCACGGTAAAACGGTAGGCGCGCCGCGGACGATAGGGCACGGCATAGGCATAACCCAGGACAACACCCTCCACTTCGGCGACCAGATAGGGCAAGCCGTGCGCTTCCACCTCTGCCCGCCGCCGGGCGATTTCGGCATGGCCCGGCGGATCAATCTCGAAGGTCACGGTGCCGTTGCGCACGTAGTGTGCATAAATCTCAACGATGGCGGCAAGGTCATTATCACTTGCAGGACGGATCTTGGCGGCAAGCTCCATGGTTGGAAATTCTAGCAAGTGGCCGCCTTATTAATTTTTCCTGGGCAGCTTGGTGTTTCGGGGGAATTCTGTTTAAATTCACTCAGTTCCTCCGAAAGCCCACGGTCGTGATAGACATCCACTGCCACATCCTTGCCGGGGTCGATGATGGCGCCAAGTCCTGGGATATCGCCCAGGAGATGTGCCGCATCGCTGCCGCGGACGGCATCGAGCACATGGTAGCCACGCCTCATGCCAACCATCGGTATGTGTATGACCGCCACGCCCTGGCCCAGCAATTGGATTATCTGCGGGGTCTGGTAGGGGATGAACCCAAGTTAAGCCTAGGCTGCGACTTTCACCTGTCGTACGAGAACTTGCAGGACGTTCTGACTCGTCCTGACTGGTACATCATCGAAGGCAGCCGTTACTTGCTGGTGGAGCTGAGCAACTACAGCATTCCAGCGCAGATTGGCGAGTATTTCTCAAAACTCGGGGACAAGGGAATCGTTCCGGTAATTACCCACCCCGAGCGCAATCCAATCCTGCAGCAGGAGCCGGGGCGCGTGCTGCGCTGGGTGGAGCAGGGATGCGTAGTGCAGGTAACGGCTTCGGCTCTCACCGGGGGCTGGGGTGAGATTGCGTGGCGAACAGCCGCCTGGTTGATGCAACACGACGCCGTGCACGTCCTAGCCACGGACGCGCACGATATCAAGAACCGCTTGCCGGTGCTGTCCGCTGCACGTAAGGAGGCGGCAGAATTTTGCGGCGAGCAAGTCGCCCACGCTATGGTGGATCAGAATCCACGCGCCATTATCAGCGGCCTGCCGTTGCCGTACTTCCCCGACCCCGTCACGAGAGGCTGATGCCTCAGCTTCCCGCGGTTTTCCAGCAATTGTGCGGTTAAGAGTGAACCCTTAACCGCAGCGCGTGCGAAGGCGGAAGTAATTCCTCAGAACTGCTACTTGTGATCGCTGCGGGGTGGGTCGTCGCTGCCGGGAACAGCCATGATGGCACTCGCCGCCGGTACCGGGGATGCAGCAACCGGAGCGGGCGCCGGAGGTTCCGGCAGTCTGATCGAAGTCATGGCGGTTTCCGGGTTCAGCAGGTGTTCATGATCCGGCCCCAAGCCCAGTTTGATGAGGGCCCGCGAATCCGGAACCACGGTGCTCTGCCAGCCGTTATCTGCCTGGAACCGTTCCATGGCCTTTTGGCTGGCATCATCCCATTTTCCTGTGGCTTCCCCGCCAAGGTAGTGCTCGCGGATCAGAGCTTCCTGGATCTCGCGCGCCCTGGCGGGATCGATCTTCTGTTGACCGCGATTCCGTTTGCTGGCAACCCTGCGACGCTTGCCGGAAACCAGGTGTTTCTTCGAGATCGGGGAGAGCGAGTGGGTTGGACCGGGGACCAGGGAAGGAGAAGTGGGGCGAGTCGCCGCTGTGGCGGCAGTTTGCGCCTGCGTTATACCGGCAGCCAGAAGCAGTCCGCACAACGACGCCAGGCATCTCGGTTTGCGCGCAAGTGAACGCAACAGGGGCTCCTGAATTGAAACTCACTCCAACGGAGTATGGGGGCAACCTGGGGAGGCACTGAGGATGATCGCTCAAAACCCGCTCAATGCCAAGCCCGAAAAAGGCCAGATTCTGATTACGGCAGTGTTCCGGCCAAAAAGATAGTCCCACCTGTACGACCGGCGCCACGCTGGCGTACGAGAAGGACAACGTCCTCCCCACTCTTCAGGGAAGACTGAATGCGGTTGAACTCGTCTTCGGTATTTACTGTCTGTTTATTAACTTCTAAAATAACATCGCCGCGAGCCACGCCGATGTCGTCGGCGAATGATCCTGGCTTCACGTCCTGTACGATCACGCCCTTGCCGGCGGGGATTTCCAGGCGGTCGGCGATATCACCGGTGACCGGCCGGACTGAGATTCCCAGCCTGCTCTCTTTCGGGCCTTCCTCCGCCCCGCTGTCTTCCTCATCGCCGAGGCGGGAGGCGAAGAGTTTAGCACGGTCTGCAACGGTTACGGTTGCTTCCTGTTTTTTGCCGTTGCGCGTGTAACCGAGCACCGCTTTCGACCCGGGTTTGCGGGCGGCGATATCGGCAACCAGTTCATCGCCATTCTTGATGGATTTACCATCCACGGAAGTGATGGTGTCCCCTACTTTGAGGCCTGCCTGGTCCGCTGGACTGCCTGCGGTAACGTCGGAAACTGTAACTCCGGCACCCACTCCGTACACGCGGGCAATGGCCGGATTTTCCTGGGCGTTGAAGCTGATGCCGATCGATCCGCGCGCCACGCGATGATCGGGACCAACCAGGTCGTTATAAACCTTGACCACGGTATTTGAGGGCAAGGCAAAGCCAACTCCGGCGTAGGCATTGGTGTCCGTGAGAATTGCCGTGTTGATGCCGATCACTTCACCTGCCATATTCACCAGCGGGCCACCGGAGTTGCCTGGGTTGATTGCAGCGTCGGTCTGAATGAAAGTCTGGAACTGGCGACCGGGCACAATATTTCGGCCCTTGGCGGAGATAATGCCCGCCGTCACGGTCTCCTGCAGGCCAAAGGGACTGCCAACCGCCAACACCCAATCGCCCACATCCAAGCCATCCGAATTTCCGAGCTTTGCCACGGGCAACGAGCGATTGACCTCAATCTTCACCACTGCCAGGTCGGTCTCCTGGTCGGTGCCGATGACTTTTGCCTCATGCAGCACGCCCGGCGGATCGTCCTGCAGTTTCACCCGGATGCGGTCAGCCTTTTCCACGACGTGGCGATTGGTGACAATGTAGCCTTTGCCATCCACGATGACTCCAGAGCCCAGAGAACGCTCAGGAACGGCACCGCCTTGCCCACCCTGCCCGCCGAAGAAGCGGTTGAAGAAATCATCAAAGGGGCTGGCGTCTCCATCCTGGCTTGGCGCGCCGCGCCGGCGCGAGACCTTCGGTGTGGATTCCGTGTTGATATTCACCACGCTGGGTTCCAGTTGCTTGGCAATCTGTGAGAACTGGCTCGAAAGCTGCTGCGGCGAGGGCACACTAAGGGGAGAGGGATCGGCGGACTTCTTTTCCTGCCCTTTTACACCGGAAGAGATCACGGTGCCGATTAAAATCCCGGTGCTCAAAGTCACCAGGATGGTGAGCGTGGAAGCCCAACGGTGGGCTTTGATTTTTCCCCAGAGAGCTGCAACGCGGGGGTGCATGTTCAGACTTTCCTCCATGGATGACCGGATTCCTGGATTATACCTCTCGCTTTAGACGGACGTACCCTCGGCCGACACTCAATAACTTTAGACGCGGCAGGCCGGCGAAGGTGTTGCTAAATGCAGCCGCGACGGCCAGTGGTCTGCGGAACGCGGGGGGTTCGCAAAAAGCAAAAAAGGCAGGTCGCCGTGGGGTGCGCCTGCCCTTGTGGGGTTCCTCAAGATTGCTGGCCGGAGGGGCCACGCGATGAGGACATGCAAACTGGTATTAAGCTAGCTTTTAGCGTAAGTCCGCACAATCGTACAAAAATACTAGAAACCATAGACTCTGCTTAGCCCCTTCGTTTCAACGTATTCGTAGATTTTCCCCGACATGAGGCCTTTGAATTCCTCGGTCCTGCCGCTGGGCCACTCAATCACGAGGCGATCCACTTTGTCACGTTTCCCCAAGCCGAATGTAACTGGCAGCTCCGATTGCGAGAGATAGCTGGAACCACCTTTCACGGTTCGGGACTGACTCATGCCTTCGTAGTAAACCCTCACGACCGCGCCGATGGAGTCGCGGTTCGACTTGGTTCCTGTCAGGCGAACACGAAGGCTCTGATTTCCTGAGGATTGATCATTGCGATAGAGATATGCAGGACCGTTGTTCGTGGTCATCAGCAGATCGAGATCGCCGTCGCGGTCAAAATCGCCGTAGGCGAGGCCGCGTCCGACTTTGGGAGAATCAAAACCACCTCCCACCTGGGATGCCACGTCGCGGAACTTTCCGGCCCCATTGTTCAGGAATAACTGCGGGGGCTGGGCGTAACCGACATTGCCACGAATATTGCGCACAGTTTCGTCGATGTGGCCGTTGGCGACGGCGAGATCAAGCAGGCCATCGAGATTGGCGTCAAAGAAAACGCAGCCGAAACCCAATTTATCTTTGGAGGCAAGGCCAACTCCGCTCTGGGTGGCCACATCAGCAAACCCCTCCCGGGCGGAGGCGCGATACAGCCCGATCATTTCGTTATCGAAATTTGTGATCGCCACCCCGGCAACGCCACTGTTCTGGAAATCGGCGATATCCACGCCCATGCCGGCCCGGGCTCTGCCTTCTGCGCTGAAGGCGACTCCGGCCTCGACGGCAACATCCTTGAACGTTCCGTTGCGTGCATTGCGATAGAGCTTGTTGGGCTGCGTATCGTTGGCAACGAGCAGGTCAGGCCAGCCGTCGCGGTCGTAGTCGAACATAGCCACGCCCAGCGACTTGGAGCTACTGTCGAAGACACCGCTCTTGGCAGTGACATCCTCGAACGTGCCGTTGCCGCGATTGTGAAAGAGCCAGCAGGTGTCGCCACGGTAAGCCTCGGGCGTGCAGTAGGACTTGTGTTTGCCGTCGAGGCTGCAGAACACGTCGTGTTCGGGTGACCATTTCACGTAATTGCACACGAACAGATCGAGCAGGCCGTCGCGATCGTAGTCGAACCAAAGGGCTGACGTGCTGAAGGCCTGGCGTCCACCCAGGCCGCAGGTCCGGGTCACATCCACAAAAGTTCCCTTACCGGTGTTCCGAAACAGGTGGTTTTGGCCGACGCAGGTGACCAGAATGTCGGGAAAACCGTCGTTGTTGTAGTCGCCCACCGCGACGCCCATGCCGTACATTTCGACGTCCAGGCCGGCTTTGCGAGTCACGTCGGTGAAGGTGCCGTTGCGGTTATTGCGGTAGAGCTTCAGCGTGCTGCGGGAACGCCCGTGTGCAGGCCAGTCCATTCCGTTGATGAGAAGAATGTCCTGCCAGCCATCGGCGTCATAGTCGAGAAAGGCACATCCCGAGCCCAGTGTCTCCGGCAGAAACTTGCCGCCGAATGCACCGCTGTTGTGGTGAAATTGCAAGCCAGCCTGGGAGGTGACATCCACGAAGCGGAAGCCCGGGTCCTGCGCAGGAGATGCGGTTGCCAGGCTGTCGAGAAGGCCGAGTCCTGAAACTGAAACCAGCCCGCTGATCCCCAGCAGGAAAGAGCGGCGATTCACGGAATGTTCACCAGCCCGTTGCGGATGGCGTAGACCACGAGTTCGGCGGTTTTGTGGATGCCCAGCGCGTCCATCATGTTGGCGCGATGAGCTGCCACGGTGTTGGCACTAAGGTCCAGTTGAGTGGCGATTTCCTTGTTGGATTTCCCATCCACGATGAGCTGCAGGATTTCCAGCTCGCGTGGCGTGAGCCCGTAATCGCGCTCGCCGCGCAGCGTTGAGGTGCGGGAGAGTGTCTCATCGAGCACGGTTTCCCCGGCGGCGACGCGGCGGATCGCTCCGCCCAGTTCCAGATCCATCGCATTTTTCAGGATGTATCCCGAAGCTCCGGATTCCAGCGCCTGGCGAACCAGGGTCTCCTCAGGATGCATGCTGAGCATGAGAACGCGCGTTTCCGGCAAGAGGTCGAGAATTCTGCGCGTGGCCTGCAAGCCGCTGGTGCCCGGAAGAGCGCAATCCATGAGCACCACCCGGGGACGGAGCTTCTGGGCCAGGGTGATGGCTTCTTCGCCGTCGCCCGCCTCGCCGACCACATCCATGTCGGGCTCATCTTCCAGAATGCGGCGGAACCCGCGCCGTACCAGGCTGTGATCGTCTACTAACAGAACGGAGATCTTATCCTGCATGGGCTTCGACCTTCTCCTGCTTTTCGTGCTCGCGTGGGACCTGTAGCCGAACCAAGGTGCCGCCCGCCGGAGGCGTAGCGAATTCTATCCGTCCACCGAGCAGTTCGGCACGCTCTCGCATGGCCACCAGACCGATTCCCTGCCGCGATAGGCCGGGAGCAAAGCCTTTACCGCGGTCCTCCACTTCCAGTTCGAGCGCCTGGGGCTGAAAGCGGAGCCGTACCCAAGCCTGGCGTGCCCCCGAATGCCGGGTCACGTTGTTTAAGGCTTCCTGAAGAACGCGGTAGATATGTACGGCCGCGTTGCCCTCAACAGAGAAGGGCTCCCCGGATTTTTCATAGGATATGTCAATTCCCGCCTGCCGTTCCACCGTGGGCAGGTACCATTCGAGGGTACTTACCAGCCCGGCTTCATCGAGCATCACCGGATGCAGGGCCTGGGAAAGGCTGCGCACGCTGTCGAGGGTGTTCTGCGCGATCTGGCGCACCTCCTCGAGTTCGGCCCGCAAAGGCGATCCCGGCGGCGCCTGTTTGCCGGCGCGGCCCAGCATCGAGCCGATGGCAGTGAGGATTTGACCGAACTCGTCGTGCAACTCGCGCGAGATGTAGCGCAACGTGGATTCCTGCGTTGAGATCAGCGTCTGAGCCAGCTCACTGCGTTGCTCGGAGAGGGCAGCGAGTTGCGCAAACAGCCGGCGATTGGAGTGGATCAAATAAACGCTGGTGAGCACGATGGCGATGAGGATCGCGCTGAGGAATATGTAGACCTGGCGCTGCACCCGGTCGTAGATCTGGCTGATTTGCTGCGTGGCCTGCTCTTCGTTTTCGTTGTTCTGCACCAGCAGGCGAGCCACCGCCGTACTCAACGCGGCCTCGCGTGCTTGCAGCGAAAGACGAATCTGCTCGCGGGCTTCGGCGTCTTTTCCGCCGCGCGCCAGGGCGAGGGTGCGATCTACGGCGTCCCAGAACTGCGCCAATTGTTTTCCCAGAAACTCCCTCTGCTCGGGATTGCGATCGGCTACCCCCACCTGGGCCTGTAGCTTCAGAGCGTCGTCCAGATCTTCGCGAATGCGCTGAAACTGGGCTGACCACGCAGTGAGCGGATAGGGTTCCTCGTTGTCCAGCATGTCTCGCATGGCGAGACCAAGGGAATTCAGGTCGTTCTGGATGCGAAGCAGTTGCAGGGAATCCTTGCGGTTGCGGGCAACCAAATTGTTTTGCAGCTGGCGAAGTCCGGAGATTTGCCGCGTGATGTACCAGGAGTAGGCAACAACCGCGGCCAGAGTGATCACCAGGCCGAGAATCAGCGCCGGAGTGGGCGAGCGGCCGGGAGCCAGCGAGCGTTGCACGCCCACGAGGATACAACGACAGGACAAAAATGTGCCAAAGAGCGGATCAGGCTAGGGGAGCGAGTTTTGGAGCGTGCTTACGATCACGTTCTACTGTCCGCCATATCACATACTAAGCTTGGCAGAGAGTGCGACAATTTGGGGTGTTCTCCCAGCATCTTATGGCAACGGACAGGCACAATCTCCTGCAGAGCCTCAAGTCCGAGCTGGAATCTCTCGATAAGGGAGACAGTCACCGGGCGGACGGGCCGAACTCGTCCCCCGCGCCGTTTCAAAACTCGGTCATGTGTATCACCCGCGTCTCGACGGGCGGCAGGCGATGTGGCGAATGCCTCCTGATTGAGTTCGTGCCCCCCTTATTTCGCAAGGAACCCGTTCCCTGTCACCACATTCCGCTGAACGCATTTGGTGAAACTGTATACACACTGCAACGAGTGGCAACGGGACAGGAGTTGGAAGAGACCTTGAGAACCTGGCTGCAGCAGACGATCCGCCTGCTCGAAGCAGAAGCCAGGCCCGCATCTTAAGAAACAAGCCAACCGGAACGACAAGCGAAGTGCTCCAAGCGCAGCCTCGGCCTATTTCTGGTCCGGGGAATCCAGGTTTTGCGGAAACGATTTGAAGGCCACCTCGGTGGACTTGGATGAAACTTTCTTGTCAGCATCTGTCCTCGACTGGACGAGCGTGCCTTTGAGCACGTAGTACGCCTCGTCGCCGGGGTTCTTTCCTTCTCCGCGTTCCACCGCGCCAGTGAATTCATATGAGACGCCATGCACGACCTGGGTGCTGAAAGTGAGCTTCTTGCCATCCAACTTACCCTGCTTGAAAAAGTGGTCGAGGAAGCTGTCGCGGTCGCTGTCAGTGTCACCGTAGCGTGAGATAAAGCCTGTAACCTTGCCGGCGTCTTCGACGCTGATCTGCACAAACTCGCCTTCTTTGAGGAAGGAGTAGGTTCCGGAGTAGTCCTCGTGCGGCGCGCTCGGGGCCGGTGCAGGCGTTTGCGCAGCCAGCAGGCTGGTGCACAGCATTCCGTAGGACAAGAGAAGGGTCGCCAGAGCCGGGAGTTTCATCCCTGCTATTAGAGCACGCCGCGGGGAAACGAGGCGGGCCGGGGCGGCGAGGCAACCGCCCACGGGATATAATCAGAACCTGCATTTCTCCCTTTGGTGGTGGATGAGATTGGGTCAGGGACTGCTGGAAGCCGAAGTGGATTCACCGGAGAGCCAGGTCCCCGAACCCAGGCTTCTGGTCGAACTCGAACCGCGCCACCGGGTATTTCTCCACAACCTCAAGAGTCTTTTTTGGCCGGAGCATCTGCCTCCTCTGCGCCTCGTTTCGTGGCCAGCTCCTCCGTGGCCTGATGTTCTGGTTTCGCGGCGTTTGCCCTGGTGGGGATGGGCACAATCCGCGGTTCTACATCTGGCCGCCATTGCGGCGTTCGTGGGCGCGGCGCGGATATGGCCGCACCGAATCCAGGTTGCGGAACCCGAGGCCTTTCGCCACGAAGACGTCATCTATTACGAAGCGTCGGAGTACTTGCCGCCTCTCGATACCGGGGGATCGCATGTGTATTTGCCCAAAGGCGATCCCGCGTTTGCCCCGCAACCCATCATCTCAGTGCCTCCCGAGTCGGACAACCGCAGCCAGACCATCGTGACTCCACCGAACGTGGGGCTGGATCATGATGTCCCCCTGCCGAATATGGTGGCGTGGTCGCAGGTCCAGCCGTCTGTGCCTCTGGCTGCTACCACGCGTTCTGCGGCAGACATGAGGGTACCGGCGATGGCCATGCCGGCAGTCGCGCCACCTCCAGACGTACAGAGGCATGGCGCGAACAACACGCCAAGCCTGCAGCAGGCGGTGGTCGCGCCTCCGCCGGAGATGAATTCCCCGGCGTCCCAGCGCGCACTGCAAAGTCCGCAAGCTGCGGTGATTGCGCCTCCGCCGCAAGTCGAGAATGCGGCTTCTATACGAAAGCTGGGTGATATCAATATCGGCCATGCTGAGGCTGTCGCTCCAGCACCGCAGTTGCCGGTCGGCGAGCAACGCTCGGCTGCCCGGGCGGGATCCCTTCGAGGCGGAGGCCCCGCGGCCGTACCTCCACCGCCCTCGATCCAAGGCGCCGGTACTGGCACTTCCTCCGGCGGGCAGATCATCGCTCTCAGTGTTCATCCGCTGGCGCCGAATGCCTCGGCGGCAATTCCCGCAGGTAATCGCCGTGGCACTTTCGCCGCGACTCCGCAGGGCAAACCGGGTGCGGCGGGAACGCCCGATTCTCATAGCGACCAAACCGATCTGAACGGGGCGTCAGGGACCAACGCTGGAAAAAACGGAAGCGGCACTGGCTCCAGTAAGGCCGCCGCTGGTGTGCCGCCCGGCCTTTACGTGGGCGCCGCGACCAAACCGGGCGCAGGCGCGATCTCCGGCGGTGAAGGTGCCGGAACGGGGGCTGGCACCGGAGCCTCGCATAGCCAATCGCCGGACGATGCCCGGCTGGTGGCGAAAGCAAATCCGCCGCGGGTCTCCACCGCCTCACGCCATCCGGTGCAGGAGGTCGCAGACCTCGGCAAGGGAGAGGTCGAGCGCCAGGTTTTCGGCGATCGCAAATATTACTCGATGATGGTGAGCATGCCGAACCTGAGCTCGGCGGGCGGAAGCTGGATCATCCGCTTTGCCGAGCTGAAAAAGGCCGACTCTGATCCACCAAGTTCCGAAAAAGACGATGTGTCCGCCCCCGTCGCCACTCAGCAAGTCGATCCCAGATACCCCCTGGAACTCATGCGCCGCAATGTGCAGGGGACGGTGACGCTCTATGCCGTCATCCATGCGGACGGCACGGTGAGTGACGTGAAGGTGCTGCGCGGGGTGGACGACCGGATTGATGAGTATGCTCGCGAGGCGCTGGCCGGCTGGCAATTCAGGCCCGGGACCAAGAATGGCTCTCCCGTGGATATTGAGGCCGTAGTCGTAGTTCCGTTCAAGCCGATGCGGATGAAACCTGCGTTCTAGAGGCGAGTTACGGGCCAGGCTCCGGCGCTACTGTTCGATAGGCTGCAACGATCACGTTACGCGACCCCAGCAAGCGTCAAAATAGTCAGCAAGACTCGCCTCAGTCCCAGTTCGCGCCCATTGCAATCAAACCACTCCTGCAGTGTGTGAGCCCCGCCGCCCGCGCCGCCCCCACCAATGGCAATGGCTTCGCGACCGAGCGATAGAGGGACATTGGCGTCGGTTGAAGCGCGGTGTATCTGGGTGGCGTTGCCCAGGTGCGCATCCACAGCACGAATCACCCGCAGGATGCGCGCGTTCTGTGCCAACTCCCCAGCCGGGCGATTGCCAATCGCAACCACTTCGCAACCCAGGCCGGGGGAACGGCGTTGTGGCGGGATGCGCTTCTCTAGTGCCCGGGACTCCTCAGTCACAGCGCGATCCAGGGCCAGGCGTAGCGCAGCCTCCACGCGCTCCATCTCAGCCATCGAGGTGGAACGAATGTCCACTCTCATGCTGGCAGACTCGGGAATGGAGTTGACGGACGTTCCGCCACGAATCACTCCCACGTTGAAAGTAGTCTTGGGAGCAGAGGACACCGGAGTCTGAGCGAAGAGGTAGATAGCCCGTGATAGCACCAGAATTGGATTGGGTGCGCCGAAGTCGCTCCAGGAGTGGCCCCCCGGGCCGCGCACGATCACTTCGAAGCGCCGGCTGCCCAGCGCTTCCGCCACGATCGTGTCTGACCCCGCGCCATCGAGCACCACGTTGCAGAGAATCGAGTCCTGGCCGCGTGCGCTGGAAAAGATGTGCCGCATCCCGCGCAGGTCGCCCTCGCCCTCTTCTCCGACGTTGCCGATGAACAGGATGGGCAGCGAGTGCGGGATGCGGCATGCATGGATTGCGGCCGCGACCGCCAGCAAAGCGGTAACTCCGGCTCCGTTGTCGGAAACACCCGGGCCGTACAAGCGGCTGCCTTGTTGGCGAATATTCAGCGGGGTACCGGCGGGAAACACAGTGTCGATGTGCGCGCTCAGCGCGACGTGACGATCGCCCACACCGGGGAAACGGCCGAGTACGTTGCCCACCTCGTCGATGCGAACGTCTTGCAGGCCCAGCTCGGAAAATCGTCTTTGCAGCCACTCGCCACGCGGACCTTCGGCGAAAGGCGGGGAGGGGATCCGTGCCATCTCCAACTGCCAGGCGGCAAACTGTGGCTCCTGCGCCCGCAGCCAGGCGAATGCCGAACGTACTTCCGGCGCCGCGGCGATGCGCCCCACCTCTTCCTGCGCACTGACTGGCGCCTCCGGCACGGGCGCGCTGGGGTTGACGGGCATGACGTACTTGCATCTTATAACGCTGGCCAAGCCGTGCAGAATCAAAGCTTGCGCAACCCACCCGCGCACCGGCAATCAATTCACACGCCTCGGCAACTCATAGGCAAGAGACGCAATCTAACGAATTGAGGTAGGGAAAACGCTGCTCTACGCGCTTGGCCCCCTGAGCGGAGAGGGACAAGCGCGGGAGCAGCCGTGTTCCCCCCTCTCCCTCGCAAATTCCGCTAAACTAATCGTCTATGAAAGCGCCGTTGCAGGTCGTGCTTTGCCTGGCCGCAATCGCGGTCAGCAGTTTGTTGCCTCTTGATCTCGCTGCTCAGGAGGGGCCCCTCGACAAATCCCAGCCTCAGGGCATCACGCCGGATGAGATCATCAAGCGTTTCTCCGCCAAAGAGAAAGAGTTCAAGGAAGCCCGCGACCAGTACACCTACCGGCAGTCAGTGAAAGTGCAGACCGTGGATGGGAACACGGTGGATGGCGAATATCAGGAAGTTTTCGACGTTCTATTTGACGATCAGGGCAAGCGCGTGGAGAACGTGGTATTTGCCCCGCAGTCCACGCTGTCGAGGATTGGCATGTCATCTGAAGACCTTGAGGACATTCGTCATCGCCTTCCGTTCGTGCTCACCAGTGACGAAATCCCCGAATACCAGATCCTATACGTCGGCCAGCAGCAGGAAGACGAGCTGCATTGCTACGTTTTCGACATCGCGCCGAAAGAGATCGTGGGCAAGAAGCGCTATTTTCAGGGGCGCATCTGGGTAGATGACCGTGACTTCCAGATCGTGAAGACCTTTGGCAAGACCGTCCCCGATATCCGCAAGAAGAACAACGAAAACCTCTTTCCCAAGTTCACCACCTGGCGCCAGCAAGTAGATGGCAGGTACTGGTTCCCCGCCTACACCAAAGCGGATGACACGCTGCACTTCTCCATGCAGGACGTGCACATCCGCGAGATCGTGAAATACGAGGACTACAAGCGGTTCGGCTCCAACGTTAAGATCACTTACGAAGGCAAAGAAGTGGAGAAGGGCCCGCAGAAACCGGAGCAGACGCCGCC
>Ga0335077_10005107_pt1 | contig 16067 bp, 13 predicted proteins | sample Lox_Sample_31_FD_207151 | JGI IMG/M metagenome (GOLD analysis project Ga0335077, IMG submission 207151) | Soil microbial communities from Loxahatchee National Wildlife Refuge, Florida, United States - Lox_Sample_3.1 | ecosystem: Environmental > Terrestrial > Soil > Wetlands | place: USA...
TGCTGCCTACTCGGGCTGCAGAAGTCCCTGTCAAGCTAGGCTTCGACACGTACTCGCTCCGAGCGTTCAAGTGGAAGGGCACCCAACTTCTCGACTATGCGGCATCGCAGAAACTGGACACGATTCAGTTCTCCGCGCTGGAGGACTACGGCCCGCTCGACGCCGAGAACCTGGGCAAGGTCAAGGACAACGCGGCGCGCCTGCACATGACCATCGACAGCGGCATGGGCTGCATTTGCGAAACCAGCAGGAGTTTTGCGAAGAACGGGCGCCCGGCACGCGAGCAACTGCTGGCCGGATTGCGCGCGTCGAAGACCGTGGCTTCGAAGGTCATGCGGTGTTACATGGGGTCGTGGGAGGACCGGCTGGGAGATGGCGGGATCGAGCGTCACATGGAAACCACCATCAGGCTCTTCCGCAGTGTGCGTTCGGAAGCGCTGGATATCGGGGTCAAGATCGCGATTGAGAATCACGCCGGGGACATGCAGGCGCGCGAAACCCGGACAGTGATCGAGGAATCGGGCAAGGAATTCGTCGCCTCTTGCCTCGATACAGGCAACCCGGTGTGGGCGATCGAGGATCCATTTGTCACCCTGGAAGTTTTGGCGCCGTACGTGGTGACGACGCACGTACGTGACTCCTGCGTATTCGAGCACCCGCGCGGCGCGGCCTTCCAGTGGGTCGCGCTGGGCGACGGTAACGTGGACCTTGTCAAGTTCGTCGCCGAGTTCCGCCGGCTGTGCCCGCAATCCAGCATGCAGCTTGAGATCATCACCGGACGGCCGCCCCGCGTGATGCCCTACTACGAGGCGGATTTCTGGAAGGCGTTTCCGAAGATGCCCGCATCCGAGTTCGCGCGTTTTGTGGCACTGGCCAAGAGCGGTCACCCGTTTATGGGCGCGATGGTGATCGAGGACGTACCGGGCAAGCGGGCCGCGGCGATGGACGAAGCGTTGAAAGAGCAGCAGCGGGTGGACCTGGACCGGAGCTTCGAGTACGCACGGAAGACGCTGGGGGTGGGAGTGAATTGGCGGGGGTAATCCCTGAGGCTGGTTTAGCGTTAAAAGCGGCTTCAGACATGTACCTCCGAAAATCCCTTGCCCTCACGCGCCGTGAGCTGTTTCAGACCGCCTCGGCTGCTATCGCGGGAGTCGCCTTGACGCCCCATCCCGCTTCGGGTGCGCATGACGGCACTGCGACCGTTCGCCGGGTGTCGGAAAGATGGGAGTATTATCGCGGCGACTTGAGGAGCGTCTGGGAGGCATGGCGGGGAAAGGCTGCCAGCGACAACGTCGCGTGGGACAAGGTTGCGATGCCGCATTGTTTCAATGCGTTCGATGCGGTCGATCCCGACCACGCCTGCTACCAGGGGCCCGACTGGTATCGCACGACGTTCGCAACACAGAATCCGTTTCCCGGCTGCCGGCTTGCGCTGGATGGCGCAATTCAAGGCAGGTGAGAACCATTTGCGGGTGGTCGCGCGGCGGGGAGGGGTCGAAGTCGTGGACGAGATTCGTTTCCGCTACCAGACCGAGAAGTGGGGGAAGCCCGCAAAGCTGCTGCTTTCCGAGGCTGAACGCGACGGTGGTGTGGTCACCCTGGAGGCGCAGTCTTGTCGATGCGCAGAGTGCAGTGCCTGGATGCGCGCAACGTAGTGCGGTTCGCACTGGCGGGAGACGGCGAGCTAATCCAGAACCTGGGTACGAGTACGGGGTCGCGGCAGGTCGAGCTTTACAACGGGCGGGCGCTGATCCGCACGCACATGACAAACGGTGAGGTGATAGTCAGCGTCTCCGCCGATAAGCTGCCGACGGCTTTTCATACCTGAGCAGTGAAACGCCGGCTGCTCCCCAGTCACCTATACTTGAGGAATTGCAGCCATGATTACGCCACGAACCCGCTACATCGCCGCCGCGCTCGCGCTAGGCCTGTTCCTGACGGGCCTCACCGATGCCAAGTCACGCAAGAAGAAAACCAGCGCCTCTCCCGACTTTTCGTATTACCTGCTGGTGCTATCGTACGCGCCGGATTTCTGCGCTCAGCCGCAAGGTAAGAAAGATCCGCGGGAGTGCGGCAAAGGGCGGCATGTCAGCTTCGTGGTGCACGGGCTCTGGCCGCAGGGCGAAAACTCGCGCGGACCCGAGAAGTGCGGTTCGGCAAGCCCGGTGCCGAAAGACGTGATTCAGAAGACGCTGAAGTACATTCCCACGGAGAGCTTGATTCAGCATGAATGGGCCACACACGGCTCCTGCAGCGGAATGGGGCCGGCAGACTACTTCGGTACCCTGGCCAAAGCCCGGGACTCGGTCACGCTGCCTTCCGATTTCTCTCCCTCGCAAGAACTGCAGCTGAGTCCGGCGGAAATCGAATCGAAGGTGGCCGCCGCGAATCCCAGCTTCCCAAAAGAAGCTTTCCGCGTCTCCTGCTACAACAACGGCGAGCTTCAGGAGGTGAGAATCTGCCTGAACAAGGATCTCTCGCCGCGGGCGTGCGGATCGAGCGCCGGCCAGTGTAGCGCGTCCACGGTCACACTTCTGCCTGTCCGATAGTCAACTTGCGAAGCGGCCTCCTCGTGTGGCTGAATCATAAGAGTCTCAGAAGTCACTTCAGGAGGGGAAATGGGGATGCATTCGCGCTATTGGCGGTTGGCCTTGGGGTCGCTGCTTCTGGCGTTGCGAGCGTTGGCGCAGGCACCCACGGGGGCGATCGCCGGAACCGTGTATGACGCATCGGGCGCGGTCGTACCCAACGCATCGATCAAGGTCCGGAGCGACGCGACAGCCTTCGAGCGGTCCCTGCTGAGCAACCAGGCCGGCCAATACAGCGCGCCTTCGCTGGCCGCGGGGACGTACGACATCCGGGCGGAAGCCCCAGGGTTCCATGCCCTGGACACGAAGGCGGTGGTGAGCACCGGGAATGTGACCACGGTCGATCTGCACCTGCAGGTCGGCGAACAGAAGGACACGGTTACGGTGGCCACGGCGCCGCAGTTGATCGACGTGGAGCGCAATACGCTCGACCAGGTTGTGACGCGCCAGCAGATTCAGCAGCTGCCGCTGAACGGGCGAAGCTTCCTGCAACTTGCGTTTCTCTCGCCGGGCGTGATGATCTCCAGCGCGTACCAGGGCGATTACAACCGCGCGATGGATGTAAGCGTTCTTGGCAACGACCCCGACCGCACGCGCATCGCGGTAGACGGAGCGCGCATCAACGATGCGGTGGATGGCGGCACGCAACAGAACTTCTCGCAGGAGATCGTACAGGAATTTCAGATTTCGAGCGTGAACTTCGACCTTTCCACCGGCATCAGCGCCGGCGGAGCGATCAACATCGTCACCCGCACGGGCACCAATCAGCTTCACGGCAGCGGGTTCTTTTTCTTCCGCGATCATCACATGGCGGCATACCCCGGGCTGAACCGCGACCCGCTGGCGCCGGACCCGTTTTTTGCGCGGCGGCAGCTTGGCGGCTGGATCGGCGGGCCCATTATCAAAGATCGCCTGTTCTTCTTCGCCGCGTACGAGCACAATAACCAGGACGGCGTGTTCACGAGCGTGCCGACGGATCCTGCATTTTCGAGCATGGCGCGGGTGACCTCCAGCCCGCGGCACGACAACCTGGTGAATGCGCGGCTGGACTACCGGATTTCGGCCGGCAACACCGCGTTCATCCGCTACTCACATGACGGGAACAACGCGTTCGCCCCGCGCGACGTGAACTCGCTGCCATCGGCGTGGGAGAGCAACACGAACTGGGCCGATTCCGGGGTCTTTTCGCTGATCAGCACGCTGCGCCCGACGCTGGTGAACGAGTTCCGCTATTCGAACACCTTCTGGAGCAACCGGAACAGCCCGCCGACCGCGGCCCAGTGTCCGGATTGCGTCGGGCTGGGAGGTCCGAACGTGGTGGTGCAGGGCGCTGGTATCGAATTCGGCAACCAGACGAACTCTCCACAGACGCGGCTCACGCGGCGCAACATTTTCGCCGACAACATGACGTGGCAGCACGCCAGCCATCGGATGAAATTCGGCGCGGAGATCGAATTCCTCAAGGGCACGGGGACGTATAACCTCTACGTGCCGGCATCGATCACGCTGTTTTCGCCGGCCGAGGTGCGCCAGTTGAATCCTCCGCTGGCACCGCTGCTGCCGGCGACGTTCAGTACGGCGAGCGACGTACTCTCGCTACCGCTGCAGACGTTCGCCTTCGGCATTGGCGATGTCAATCAGCCGCCCGCGTTTCAGCGCGACCAGGCGGATCACGACCGCCTGTTCCACCTTTACAGTCAGGACACGTGGAAGCTGGCGCCGCGGTTCACCCTCAACTACGGCCTCGCGTGGAGCTTCGAAAGCAACGCCCTGAACCACGATCTCACCAAGCCGCAATTCCTGGCGCCCATTTTTGGGGCGAACGGGCTCGGCCACGAGCAGCATACGTATCTGCGGTTCACGCCGGCGGCAGGATTTGCCTGGAGCTTGCCGGACAATAAGACAGTCATCCGCGGCGGCGGCGGCATTTTCTACGACACCATCAACATCGAAGCACGGCTGGTGGAGCGCGCGTATTTGGGTCCGCTGGGCACGGGTTTCCTGCCGCTGCCGGGCTCGATCGTGCCGAACCCGATTCCCGGCATTCCCGGCCTACCGCCTGGAGCGCCGCTGGATATCCGCGTGCCCACCGTGTTCTCAGGGAACCTGTTGAACACGCTGCTGCCGCTGATCCGGGCCAGCGCCATTCAGACGCTGCACGTGAATCCCAACAACACCGATCTTTCCGTGCGCAACATCGACGTGTTCAAGACCGGCACCGATCTCTTCGTCCCCGACTTCGTGCCGTCGTCGGCGCAGCACCTGAGCGTGGGGATTCAACGACAGGTGACTTCGGATTTCGCGGTGACCGCCGATTTTGTTTATCGCCACTTCCTGCATGAGACGCTGCGCGGGGTGGACCTCAACCACTTCTACGCGGTCAACGGGCCGGTGATTCCGGCGTGTACCACGGCTACCGCGCAGGTGCCGGGCGTGGAGTGCTCGAACGGCCCGATCCAGGCCACCATCGCCGGAGGACGCGCAACGTACAAGGGCCTGTTGGTGCGCGCCGACAAGCGGTTCAGCCACCGGCACGCCGTGCAGGTATCCTATGCCCTGGCCAGCGACCAGAATGTTTACGGGATCCGGCAGCTCGATACGCCGATCGAGAACTTGAATAACTGGCTGCAGGACGTAGGGCCCAACTCGCCGCGACACATTCTCAATATCTCAGGACTGGTTGAAGTACCCGGCGGCATGCAGGTGACATTCATTTCGAGCTTCAACAGCAAGCCGCCGTTCCAGCCGATCATTACCGGCGTGGATTTCTGGGGCACCGGCATCGACCAGTTTCTATTGCCGGAATCGGGAACCAACCAGTTCAACTTCGGGCTGGGCAAGAGCGATCTCATCCGGCTCGTGAACCAATACAACCAGAACTACGCGGGCAAGAAAGGGCCAAACCCGGCGCAGACCTTCCCCGCGGTGACGCTGCCGCAGAATTTCTCGACCGGGGATGTCTTCAATTCACAGGATCTGCGGGTGACGAAGCTGTTCAAGTTCGGTGAGCGCTGGCAGTGGCAGCTCTTCGGCGAGGTGTTCAATTTGTTGAACACCGCGAACCTGAGCGGATATGAGAACAACCTGCTGGCGCCGGGATTCGGCCAGCCGACGGCGCGGTTCAGCAGCATCTTCGGAACTGGGGGCCCCCGGTCGTTCCAGTTGGGGACGCGGCTTTCTTTCTGACTAGAGTACGTGGTAGTAACCGCTGCGTTCGAGCACTTCGACGGGGATGCCGAAGAGGCCGGTGAGCGTGGACGCGTCGAGCACGTCCTGTTTGGCGGCATCGCGGTAGATACGGCCTTCCTTGATCAGGATGACGCGGCCGATTTCCGGGATGATATCCGGTAAATGGTGCGTCACCATCAGGATGCTGATGCCATTTCGCGCCAGCTTGCGCAGTGTTTCGCGGAGCTCGTGCGTGGCGTGCAGATCGAGACTCGTGGTCGGCTCGTCCAGCACCAGGGCTTGGGGAGCGTGCACCAGGGCGCGGGCAATCAGGATGCGGCGCGCTTCGCCGCTGGACATCTCGTTGGTATTGCGGCCGGCGAGGTGTGAGATTTCGAGAAGATCGAGCACCTCGCGGGTCTTCCGCTCCATGGCCGACGTGACCTCATGATTGGGCCAGATGCCGACGCTGCCGAAGAAGCCGGAGAGAGCGATCTCGTACCCGGAACAGTCGCGGGTACACATCTGCATCCAGTCGTTAGAGACCACGCCGAGAATATGCCGCAGGTCGAACAGTCGCCATTTTTCGCGGCCTTGGATGCGGAAGCTCCAAGGCTCGGGTTTGAGCACGGGATAGAGGTCGCGCGAGATCAACTTGATCAGCGTGCTTTTGCCGCTCCCGTTGGGGCCGAGAATGGCGGCATGCTCGCCCTGCGCGATGGAGAGGGTCACGCCGTCGAGCGCGATACGCTCGTCGCGGCGCACGGTGACGTTTTGAAGTTCAATAAGTGGAGTCAAGTATTCCAGGTTAACGCTTGCCAGTGAGGGAACGTCTGAGCTCCGGAGGGTCAGATGCGGGCATTGACCGGGGACATTCGGTACGCTTTTCGGCTGGTTCGCAAGGCGAAGATATGGGCGCTCGCAGTGTCGGCTACCCTTGCGCTCGGGATCGGCGCGTGCACGGCAATGTTTGCCGTGGGAAATGCCGTGCTGTTTCGCCCGCTGCCGTATGCCGAGCCTGAACGCCTGGTGGCGCTGTGGGGGAGCAATCCTGCCAGGGGTGTGGATCAGACGAGGGCGACGATGGCCGATTTCGCGGACTGGCGGGCGCGCACGCGACTGTTCGAAGACATCGGGTATTCGTTTCTCTGGCCCGGCAGCCGATCGATCGTGGTGCGGACGCCGGCGCCGCGCGCGGTGAACAGCGCGATGGTTTCATCGGCCTGGGTGCGGGCTTTCGGCGTGTCGCCGGAGCGAGGCCGTCTCTTTGCGGTGGAGGAGGACCGAAAAGGCGCGAGCCTGGCCGCCATGATCAGCGACGGCTTCTGGGCCGAACAATATGGACGCGATCCTTCGGCGATCGGGCGGGTGCTCACCGTGGACAGCTTCGCGGTCAGGAGCTATCGGATTGTCGGTGTGATGCCGCCTGGTTTGATTCTGCCGGCCGGGACAGATGTCTGGCTTTCGCTTGGCGCGGCGCAGTTCGAGCCGCCGGCACCGGGCGCAGGACAGCGCTGCTGCGAATGGCTGGAGGTGATCGGCCGCTTGCGGGGCGGCGTGACAGTCGATCAGGCACGCAGGGAATTGAACGATCTGCAAGCGACAATTTTGGCGGAGCATGGTCCTGCCGACGTCAACCCGGCGGTGGCAGTGGTTCCGATGGCGCGGCAACTCACGCGCGGCGTGCGCCAGGGGATTCTCATGCTGATGGCCGCCGTCGCGTGCGTGCTTCTGATCGCCTGCGTGAACGCGGCGAACCTGCTGCTGGCGCGTTCCGGAATCCGGGCGCGCGAAATGGCGATCCGCAGCGCCCTGGGCGCCACTCGCGGACGGCTGGTACGGCAGTTGCTTGTGGAAGCGGTAATACTGGCCGCGGGCGGCGGCGCGGCGGGGCTTTGGCTTGGGTCGGCTGCCCTGCGCGCGCTGAAGGCGATTGCGCCGGACGTTCCGCGGTTGAGCGGCGCGCAGGCGGACGGCACATTCGTGGGGATTTGCGCCGCAGTGGCCGTGGGGACCGGAATCCTCTTCGGCCTAGCGCCTGCGCTTGCGTGGGCCGGATCGGCCTTCGTACATGGCCAGGCCGCAATGGGCGGTCCAGGACGGGGGTTGCGAAGCGCTTTGGTCATCAGTGAAGTGGCTGTTTGCACAGTGCTGCTGGCGGGCGCGGCACTGCTGCTGCGGAGCCTGGGGCGGCTCGATGCCGTAGACCCGGGGTTCCGGAGCGAAGGCGTGCTGACCGCGCGGGTCGAGATGACAGCCGCAGCGTATTCAACCAGTGCGGCGCCGGGACCGAACCGGCCGCAGCTTGCGTTCCGCCGGATCATCGACCATCTTCGGACGATCCCCGGGGTAATTTCGGCAGGCGGTGCGAATCGCTTGCCGCTGGCGGGCATCGTCGAAGGGCAGGGTGAGGCGGTGGCAGTCGAAGGCCGGACCGATGGGCTGCAGCGAGGCGACACGCGCGCCGTAACCCCCGAATACTTTGACACGATGGGTATGCGGTTGCTTCGCGGCCGCGGCTTCACGGAGGCGGATACTGACCAATCCAAGGCCGTGGTGATCGTGAATGAGTCCGCTGCCCGGCGCTACTGGCCCGGGCAGGATCCGATCGGTCGCCGGATGGCTCCGGTCAATACGCGATTTCCAGTGCCCGTGCCGCGATGGACCGAAGTTGTCGGCGTGGTGGCCGACGTGCGGCATGCGCGGCTGGATGCGGCTTCGCGGCCGCAATACTACGAGCCGTATCTGCGCGGCGAGTGGCGCAGCCCGTACCTGGTGGTGCGGGTTCAGGGCGATCCGGCGCAATTCGCCGGCGCCTTGCGCCGGGCGGTGGCGGCCGCCGATGGCAGCGCGGTCACCACCGAGGTCCGGACAATGGAAACGCTGGTTGCCGCATCGTCGGCGCCGCTGCGCTTCCGCGCGCGGCTGTTGGCGGCGTTCGCATTGCTCGCGCTGTTGTTGGCCGCGGCGGGGATTTACGGCGTGATGTCGTGCCTGGTGGAACAGCGGACGGCCGAGATCGGCGTCAGGATGGCGCTTGGGGCCGACTCCCACCACATCTTTTCGATGGTGTTGGGCCGCGGCATGTTGCTGAGCGGTACCGGTCTTGCGATCGGCATGGGTGGGGCACTGCTGCTCGAGCGGGTGATTGCGGGTCTGTTGTTTGAAACCAGCGCGCTGGATCCGGTGGCGCTTTCGACGGTAGGATTGGTGCTGCTTGCATCCACCCTGGCGGCTTGCTGGGCGCCCTCCCGGAGGGCGTCTCAGGTCGAGCCAGCGAGTGCACTGCGGGCGGTTGCGTGAGGGCTATTCGGGCAGGACGGCGTGGGTGGCCCGCTTTTCGGGCGTAACGGTAGAGAGCCTGATCGAAGGTGACCAAACGCGAGTTCCAGGCAGGCTCTCGATGGCAGTGGCCGCTCACCGAGAGGGCAAGCCAGACATTTACGTCAGGGAAAAAATGAGGGCTCTTGGTGGTGGAGAACCGCGGTCCTAGCGCAAGCGCTCGTGCAAAGCCTCAGGAATATCGACGGTAGTGCTTACTGCCATACTTCATGATGGCACGTCCGACATAATTATCTCGTTCAATCGGGCAGCTTACCAGAGGGCTTGGGCAGCGGGAACGGCAGCGTGTCGGGCGTGACTCGAACCGGGGTCGTGAACTTGAACGGATATTTACCGCCGCTCGGGAACATGAGCTCGATGAAAGCAGCGGTCCATCCCTTCGCGGGTTTCTCGATCTTGGCCTCGAACACTCCGTTGGCCTTGGCGGTTAACGGCGTGTCCTTGTATGCGGGACCGAGCGCGGCGAGGCGAAAATCGCGCTTGTCGGGATTCGTGGCCTGCCAGAGTTTCACTTCGGCGGGCTGATCCGCGCACGTGACTGCGATCCGCCCGCCTTTTTCGAATTTCCAGGAAAAGCGCGGGCGCGGACGGTTGTGCAGCACCGCGTCGTAGAAGGCGATCAGGCTTTCACGCGCGTCGGAGTTGCGCAGGGAGTGGTCGGTATTCGGCACGTAGCGCAGATATTTCTCGCCGGGCAAGCCACCGAAATAGAACTGCGAGGAATCGGGAAGAAAGTACTGATCGCCGGCGGAATTGATCATCAGCTTCGGCATCGTGTAGCGCTCGCGGTAACTGTAAGGATCTTCGAGCCGCATCAGATCGCGGTATTTCGGAGTGCCGCCCATATCCATCACCCCCATCTCGACGTAATCCTTCACGGCGGGCGAGTAGAAGCCGTAGGCCTGGTAGTGGTGGTTGAAGGAAACCTCGGTGTTGAGGGTATCGATCACCAGGGGCACGATTGCCAGCACGCGGGGGTCGGCCGCGGCGGTAAGCCAGGTGGTCCAACCGCGCTTGGAGGCGCCGCCGACCACGAATTTTTCGACTTTGAGGCGGCCTGCCTGATCGGTGGCGCAGAACTGTGTGACCGCGTCCATGGCGCGAACGGCGGCCTTCGCCATGGGAAAGTGCAGAGGCCAGTTGGTATCGCCGGTCTTGAGGAACTTCACCCAGGTGTAAGCAATGATGGCATCTTCGTTGCGGCTCTTGCCCTCTTCGTTGAACACGAGCGGCTCGTTGGGCACTCCGCGGAGCTCGGCGACCACGGAGTGGGTGGCCAAGGCGGTCTCGACATTGCCCGCGTCGGCGCGCGCCGGGGCAGCGTCTTTTACGGAGCCGCCGGTGATGAAGAGAAAGGCGGCAGTGCCTTCGACGTGCTCGGGCTTGATGACGGTAAGCCAGTGGCGCCAGACCGGGTGATCCGTGAGCCCGGCGCCGGGCGGCCAGGATTGTGAGGTCAGGTCGAGCACGAATGCCGTGTAGCCCTCGCCCGGAATGATCCTGGCCAGATCGTAGCGGAACGCAGGGTCCGGGGCGTGGACGAACGTGTCGAGCGGAGCAGGCTTCGGATCGGCGGCGTAGGCAGCAGAAACAAACGCGAGGAGAACGAGGCAGCGCCGGATGATCATACACGATCATGGTAATAGAATGCAGCTGATGAGATCGCTGATCGCCATTCTTGCTGCGCTCGCATGGTGCGCGCCGGCGCAGCAGCCGGTACGGGTGCTCGTGTCCTACTACTCGCAGACGGGAAACACCGAGAAGCTGGCGGGTGCAATCGGCAAGGGAGCGGCGCAGGTCAAGGGTGTCGATGCAGCGGTGAAGAAGGTTGCCGAGGTGAAGGACGCGGAGATCCTGCAGGCGGATGGGATCCTGCTGGGGACGCCGGTACAGTGGTCGAACATGGCCGCGCCGGCGAAGCACTTCCTGGACCGGGTCGGCGACGTGCTCTGGAAGGCCAAGGCTAACGGCGACGGCAAGACCGCGGGCGCGTTTTGCACCGGCGGTGGAGCGGCGATGGGAAAGGACGTGGCGCGGCTCTCGATCATCTCCGCGTTTTTGACCATGCGCTTCACGATTGTTGGCGGTGTGGACGATGCGGGCTTCGGGACGATGGGTACGGAGGCGACCACCGGGCCGGCCGATCCGGGCGTCAGCGAGAAGGAGCTGGAAGAGGCGCGGCGATTCGGGCAACGCTTTGCGGAAATAACGCTGAAACTTCGGGGGCGGTGACTAATCGCAGGCGACGGCGATCACGATCTTGCGCAGGAGGTCAACACCGGAGCGGAAGTTGTCGAGCGAGATGCGCTCGTCGTTCGCGTGCCAGCGCGGCTCGCCTTCGCGGGCGAAGAGAGGGACACCATAGACGGCCACGCCCCTGGCGCGCAAGAAAGCGCCGTCGGTGGCGCCGCGCATGAGGAGCGGGACGGTGCGCGCTTTCGGGTGCTCGCGTTCGAAGACCTTCTGCATGGCCAGATAAAGAGGCGTGGTGAGGGAGCTGGGCTCGGTAGCGGGCAACTGCTGGCCTCCTGCGTTCTCGACGGTGACGGCGGGGTCGTCAACAATTTTTCGCAGGCGCGCGTAGACCTCCGCGGCCGTTTCGGTGGGCAGGCGGCGAACGTCGAGCTGGGCCTGGGCAACGTTGGGAATCACATTGATCTTGATTCCGGCTTCCAGCGTGGTGGGAGATACCGTGGTGTGCAGCATGGCATCGAGCTCGCGATCCTGCCGGCGGACTTCGGCGGCGGCCTCGGGCGTTTCCAGCCGCGGCAGGAGAGGCGCGAGCCATGCGTAGGCGGGCAGCCGGGCGAATTCCGCGAAGTACGCGCGGGTGGTGGCGTTGAGCGCCACCGGCTGCTCGGCATCCACCAGTCGCGTGACGGCGCGGGCCAGGTGGACGACAGGATTATCGTCGCGCGGAAGCGACCCGTGGCCGGCCGTGCCGTGGGCGATGAGCTTGACCCGCGTGGGCACTTTTTCGCTCGTCTGAACCTGGTAGATCCTCTCGCCGGACGGCTGATCCTGCCACCAGCCGAACTCGTTGAGCCCGAACTCGGCGTCGATGCTGCTCCAGGCGTTGGCCACCAGCCAGCTCATGGCGGTCGAACCGGCCTCCTCGTCGGCTTCCGAGAGCAGGATGACGTCGCGCGCGAGCCGCGTCCTTGAACGCTTCAGCTCGACCGTGACCGCGAGCTCGGCGGCGAGCAGCGACTTGATATCCTCGGCGCCGCGTCCGTACAGTACGCCGTCCTTGACGGTGGCGGCGAACGGGTCGACGGACCACTGCGAACGGTCCGCGGGCACGACGTCGCTGTGCGCCATGAGCAGCAACGGGCGTGCGGTGCCGGTGCCTTTGATCCGCGCGACGAAGTTCAGGCGGTCAGGGTCGGGGCCGAGCAGCTCCGCCGGTATCCCGTTTTCGTCGGCGACGCGCTTCAGGTAGCGGGCCACGCGCGATTCGTTGCCGGGGGGATTGGTGGTGTCGATACGCACCAGATCGGCGAGATAGGCCGCGGCGCGATCCTGCAGGGCTCCGGCGGGCCTCGCGGGTTCGGGCAGGAGGCTGATCTCTTTGAAAGTGACCGTGGCATCGCCGCCGTGATGCTGGATGGCGATGTAACCCGACTCGGGCCGGGGACCGCGATCCGGCTCATATTGCCTGGTCTTCGGAGGGACCGGCGACACGCCATCGTAATCGGTGACCAGTACGCCGTTCAGCTTTACGATAGTCCGCAGCCCGCGCAGGGTGATTTCGAGGGTGTTCCACTCGCCGACTGGTTTGTAGGGTCGCGCCATGGCTTTCGTCATCGAGTACAAGACGCCGGTGCAATGGTAATCGTCGCCGCTGTTGTCGATTTGCACCTCGATGCCTTTATTGATGGCGTCGTCTTCCGACTTCGGCTCGACCGGGATGCGGATGAAGACTCCGGAATTGGCGTTCTCGGCGGAGATCTTGTAGACCACGCGCAGGGTGGCGTTGCCGATCTTCTCCCGCGTGTACCAGAGGTCGTCCTCGGGTGCGTCGGGGATACTGATCAGCAGGCCGTCGCGGACGACGAATCCGGGCTTCTCGCCGGGAGATGGGTTTTCGTGCCGGGGCATGCGAGCCCAGCCGGAGAGATCTTTTCCGTTGAAGAGCGGCCGCGCGCCGGCAACGAATGCGGGCGAAGCCAGAACCAGCGAAAGGAACAGACGAATCACCTCTCGATTGTACGTCCGGCGGCGACGCGTGAAATAATACCCGCGTGAAGTTCAGTGCGCGGTTTCCCTGGGACCTGCGGCCCAACCGATTGACGCAGGCATTGGCCGCGCACCGGGCGTCGGGAGCGCCTGTGCTGGATTTAACCGAATCCAATCCCACGCGTGTAGATTTGGCATACCCGGAAGAAATCCTGCATGCGTTCGAGGATCCCCGGATCTTGTCGTACGAGCCGTCCCCGGCGGGGGCGGCCGGCGCGCGGGAGGCCGTCTCGGCCTATTATGCAACTCGCGGCCAGTGTGTGCCGCCGGAGCGAGTCCTGCTCACGGCCAGCACCAGCGAGGCTTATAGCTACCTCTTCAAGCTGCTATGCGACCCTGGCGATGAGGTCCTCGTGCCCCGCCCTTCGTATCCCCTGTTCGAGTTTCTGGCCGAGATGGAATCCGTTAGAGTGCGGCAATACGCGCTCGCGTATCAGGGGGGCTGGTCGCTCGAGGCGCCGGAGTTCTCGGATCGTACGCGCGCGGTTGTGCTCGTGAACCCCAACAATCCCACGGGGTCGTACATCAAGCGTGCGGAGTTGGCGGCGCTGGCGGAGCGGTGTGCCGCGCGCGGGACGGCGGTGATCTCCGACGAGGTGTTCGCGGACTACGCTTTCGGCGACGATCCGGCGCGCATCGTACACCTGGCGGGCGTAGAAGCGTGCGCGACATTCTGCATGAGCGGGCTCTCGAAAGTCGCCGGTCTGCCGCAGATGAAACTCGGCTGGATTGTCGCGAACCGTCCGGAGGCGATGGAGAGGTTGGAGTGGATAGCGGACACCTATCTCTCCGTGGGCACGCCGGTACAGTGCGCGGCCGCGCGATTGCTACACGCGGGCGAGGCCGTGCAGAAGCAGATCCGGGAGCGAACGGCGGCAAATCTCACGCTGGCTCGCGACATGCTTCAAGGTTCGAGGGGGACCATCCTCGCTGCCGAAGGGGGCTGGTGCCTCACGCTACAGGTACCGCGCGTACACACGGAAGAGGAATGGGCGCTGCAGCTGTTGAAACGGGACGGTGTGCTGGTACAGCCCGGGTTCTTCTACGATTTCGAATCGGAGGCCTACCTGGTTGTGAGCCTGCTAACGCCGCCTGCCGTGTTCCGTCAAGGGATGACGGTGCTTCGCGGGTGGCTGTAATTGGCGCGCGGGCGTACAATTGGGGTATGGCCAGAGGTTGGGAAAGTAAGTCGGTCGAGGCGCAGATCGACATGGCCGACGCCCCACGCGCCGTTGCCGCAGAGAAATTGACGCCCGAGGCGCTCGCGCAGATTCGCAAAAAGGAGAGCCTCATGTTGTCCCGTACCCGAGTGGTACGGGAAATGGAGTCGGCGCAGAATCCGCGCTACAAAGCTGTTTTGGGCAAGGCCCTGGCGGATCTCGAAGCGCAGTTGAAAAACTTAAGATAGCGAGCGCTGGCCAGGCGATCGTCTATTCTGGTTGCCATGAAGAGGACGACCGCGCGGGCTGTCGCTTTGCTGTTTGCGTGCGCCACGCTACAAGCGTATTCGGTGCTCAGCCACGAGGCGATCATCGATACGGCCTGGGACACGCACCTCCGGCCGCTTCTGTTGAAGCGGTTCCCGCAAGCAACCCCGGACGAGCTCAGAAACGCGCATGCCAACGCGTACGCCGGATGCATCATCCAGGACATGGGCTACTACCCGTTCGGCAGCCACACCTTCAGCGACCTTGTGCATTACGTGCGCAGCGGCGACTTCATCCTGAATCTGCTGAAGGAAGCGCGAACCCTGGAGGAGTACGCTTTCGCCCTGGGCGCGCTGGCGCATTACGCCGCGGACACGCGCGGGCACAGTATCGCCGTCAACCGGGCGGTTCCCATCCAATACCCCAAGCTGGCAAAGGAGTATGGACCGGTCGTGACCTATGCGCAGAATCCCACGGACCACCTGCGTGTGGAGTTCAGCTTCGATGTGCTTCAGGTGGCGCGTGGCTCTTACGCGCCCCAGCAGTACCACGATTTCATCGGGTTCGATGTGCCCGCGGATGTTCTGGATCGCGCATTTTACGACACGTACTCGATCAAACTGGGGGACGTGTTCACCGACCTCGACCTGGCCCTCGGCACGTACCGGCACACCGTCAGCTCGCTGGTTCCGAAGATGACGCGGGCCGCATGGGATCTCAAGAAGGACGATCTGCAGCGCGTAAAGCCGTCTCTGACGCGGCGCGCGTTCGTCTACAATCTTTCGCGAGCCAGCTACCGCAAGCAGTGGGACAACAAGTACAAAGCTCCGGGTGTGGGCAGCAAGATCCTCGCGTTCCTCATCTGGATCCTGCCCAAGGTTGGACCGCTACGCGCACTGGCGTTCCAGGCCCCGAGCGCGCAGACCGAATCGCTCTTCGAACTCAGCTTCGACCGGACGCTTACCGACTACCGCCGGTTTCTCACCGAACAGGGAGAGGGGCGGCTGAGGCTGGAGAATCGCGATTTCGACACAGGCGCGCTGACCCGCCCCGGCGAGTACAGCCTGGCCGATCGCACTTATGCATGGCTGGCGCGCACCCTCGCCGCGCAGGAACATCCCGCCAATAACCCGGAGCTGATTCGGAACGTGCTGGATTTCTTCGCCGGCCCGGATCCGCCGCCGGAAGCTGAGAAGAATCGCAAGGAGTGGCGGAAAACCGTGCACGCGCTGGAAAAGCTCCGCAATGCGGCTGCGGCAAATTCGGAGTGACGGGAACACGATCCTCCGCACATGGCATACTG
>Ga0335077_10005110_pt1 | contig 16064 bp, 14 predicted proteins | sample Lox_Sample_31_FD_207151 | JGI IMG/M metagenome (GOLD analysis project Ga0335077, IMG submission 207151) | Soil microbial communities from Loxahatchee National Wildlife Refuge, Florida, United States - Lox_Sample_3.1 | ecosystem: Environmental > Terrestrial > Soil > Wetlands | place: USA...
GGCGTGGCTCAGCTTTGGATCTTTAGGCGAGAATGACATGTCATATACCATCAATCATAATGCCGCGCTGGGTGTCATCGAATTGACCTATAGTGGGCGAATAACTGGCACCGACCTAAAGGAAGCAACGTCCAAATGCATTTCTTTGGGGAAGCAGACAGGCACAACGAAATTTCTCGTTGATGAAGTCGGAATGGATCTGGCCGCATCGATTGTTGATTTATTTAACCTTCCCAACAAGCAATACGCGGATGAAGAGGCCAACAGGCAGGGTCAGGTGGCAGTAATTCTCCCTACGTCTAAAGAAGCAAGAAATGCTGTGCAATTCTACGAAATTGCATGCCAGAACCGCGGTTGGCTTGTGCGTGTGTTTTCAGAACGTCTAAGCGCAATTAATTGGTTGACGGGCAACATCACGCCCAACAAGCCAGATCTAGGCGACGGCTGATTGCCACGCCTAACACCGCGCTGGAGCCAACTCCGAAAGCTTTCGCGGCAGGCGCCGATCAACCCCGAGGGCTTTCGGGGCTGCCCCTTGAGTTTATGGATGGTTTGGGTTATACAACGATTATCGAGTTTGCGGAGCCGCTTGCCGGTCGGCGTGGCTCAGCTTTGGATCGTTAGGTTTTAACCCATTCTGCCTGTTTCATTTCCCTTTCACGTCCCACGCGTCGCGCAGACCGTCACCGAGGAAGTTCAACGCCAGCAACGTTGCCACCAGCACGCTGCCGGGAAAGGCAATGAGCCACCAGTAAATGCGAACCGGATTGATTTGCGAAACACCTTCCGCGATGAGCGTACCCCAACTGGCCATTGGCGGCTGCACACCCAAGCCGAGGTAACTCAAAAACGATTCGTAAAGCACAATCGCCGGCACAGTAAGCGCAATGTAAGTAATAACGACGCCAAAAATATTCGGAATGATGTGCCGCGCCAGAATCCGTGTGGCTCCAGCGCCGAGCGAGCGGCTGGCCTCCACGAATGCGCGGGTTCGCAACGACAGCACCTGGCCGCGCACGATGCGCGCCATCGTCAGCCACGAAACAGCGCCCAGACCGACGAACAAGAGCAGGATTTGCATTTCCTTACCCCAAAAGGCCGACTGCTGGACGAAGTGCGATTGTTTGAGCAACGTGCCAAGCGTGGTCAGCAGCACGATGACAAAAATGATCGTGGGCAACGAATAGAGGATGTCCACAATGCGCATCAGCGCGCTGTCCACCCGCCCGCCAATATAACCGGCAATCGCCCCCCACAAAACGCCGATAACGAGGCTGACCACGGCGCCGACAAAACCGACGAGCAACGAAATTTGCGCGCCGAACATAACGCGTGAAAAAACGTCGCGGCCATGCATGTCCGTGCCAAACCAGTGTTGCGCGTCCGGCGGCACGAATTGCGCGTCGGACAAATTGTCAGGACCATGTGCCTGGGCAAAAACGATGCCTGACGGACCGCCGTGTTCCGCGATTCTGAGCGCAATCGGCCAGGCAATCACCACCACCAGCAGTAAAACGAGATAGCAGGTGCTGATGACGGCAATACGATTTCGTTTAAATCGCTGCCAGGCCTGCCGACCCGGCGAGATGTGTCGAGGGCCGGCAAGGTTCGGCGTTCCGCCGATCAAACCCTCGACTCTCGACTCCCGGTTCCTGTCTGCCTTATTCATATTTCACCCGTGGATCGAGCAAGGTGTAGGCAAAGTCCACAATAAGGTTCAGCCCGATGAGCAACATGGCGTACAGCAGCGCCAGGCCGACGACGACAGTGTAGTCGCGGTTCAATGCGCCATTGATCAAAAACACGCCGATGCCGGGAATTTGGAAAATATTTTCGATGACGAAAGAGCCGGTCAACAAATCAGCGAGCATCGGCCCCGAATAAGAAACGACCGGCAAGACGGCGATGCGAAAGGCGTGTTTGAACAACAGCAGGTTTTCACCCATTCCCTTGGCCCGAGCGGCGGTGACAAATTCGGATTGCATGGCGCTTAACATGCCTTCACGAAAGAGACGCGCGACTTTCCCGGCCGAGAACGCGCCAAGCGCAATCATGGGCAGGATGGCTTGCGCCGGTGTGCCCCAGAGCGCAACCGGCAGCCATTTCAGTTTGATGGCAAAGACCACAATCAAAAACGGCGCGAGCACAAAGCCCGGTACGCACACGGCGAGTGTGGCCAGAAAACTGCCCGTGTAATCCTCCCAACGTCCACGGCGTGCGGCGGCGAAAAACCCCAGCGGCAGACCAATGCCCAGGGCAAAACAAAACGCGAGTGAACCAAGAGTCATTGAAACCGGAAAACCTTGCGCGATGATGTCATTGACGCTGTGGTCGCGATATTTGAGGGACGGGCCAAAATCACCATGGATAAGACCGTCAAGATAGCGCAGATACTGTTTCCAGACCGGTTCGTTGAGGTGATATTTGGCTTCCAGATTGCGCTCGATTTCCGGCGAGGCCGGCGCGCGTTCGCGGTCGAACGGGCCGCCGGGCGCGATATGCACCAGCCAAAACGCCAGCGCACTGATGACCAGCAACAGCGGAATCGAAAAGATCAGGCGTTTGAGAAAATACATTTTACTTTGGACTTATCTTGCGAATGTACTGCAAGGGATGGTCGTCGAGGATGTTTTCATAAACGCCCTGGATTTTGTTAGTGTCAAAATAATTGATGCCGACGTAAAAAAAGAGCGGAATAATGGGAACCTGGTCGCGCACCAGGACGGTTTCTGCCTGCTGAAAAAGCTCCTCGCGTTTTTTCAAATCCGTCTGTTCATTGGCTTCGCTGATGAGCGCGTCGTAATGAGCGTTTTTCCAGCCGGTGCGGTTGTTGCCGTCGCCGCTGGTGAACATGCCGAGAAAGGTCTGCGGGTCGTCATAATCACCAATCCAGCTTGAACGTGACAAGTCATAGTCCAGATGCGACTGGGCGCTCAGATAAACCTTCCATTCAAGCTGGCGCAGTTCCATGTGGATGCCAAGCTGGTCGCGCCACATTTGCTGCAATTCAATGGCGATGTTTTGATGGATTTCCGCCGCACCGCCCGCTGCCGCGTTGAACATGTATTCGAAACGCGGAAACCCCGTGCCGCCGGGGTAACCGGCCTCGGCCAGTAATTTCCGCGCCAGCGCCGGGTCATAGCCAAGACCCTTGACGGGAAGGTAATTGGCCGTTCCGTCCGGCACGAGGTGCGAAGCGGGCTGCTCCCCTGCCCTCGTAATCTTTTTGACAATGCGCTCCTTGTCAATCGCCAGCGCAAGCGCCTGGCGGACGCGCGGATCGTCAAATGGTTTCCGGGTCACATTGAACCGGATGAAATAGGTGCCCAGATAATCGAATTTGTGAAAATCAGGGCGTTTGAGCAGCAAATCCACCAATTCCGTCGGCACGAGTTCCTTGTCCCAGACAATGTCAGCTTGGCCGTTCATGTAGAGATTGAGCGCTGCGCTGGGCGAACCAACCGGCAGCAGGTCAATGATGTCGGATTGGGTGCGGGCGGCGTCCCAATAACGCGGATTTTTTTTCAAACGAACCTTGTCGTTGAGCCGCCAGTAAACGAGTTCGTAAGGCCCGCTGCTCGGCAATGGCCGCGCCGTCAGCCAGCGGTCGCCGTATTTCTCAATCGTCTGGCGTGGCACAACGTAAGCAATCGGCATGGCGCAAATATCGAGAAAAAACGGCGTGGGATGATTCAATTCGACGCGCACCGTAAATTTATCCGGCGCGTGAACGCCCACAAGCGACGGGTCTTTGATTTTGCCCGTATTGAAGGCCTCGCCGTTTTTCAAATAATAAAGCTGTCCTGCATAATCCGAGGCGGTGGCTGGATTCAACGCTCGAATCCATGAGTACACCACGTCGTCCGCCGTGATGGGTCCGCCAGTGGACCAGACCAGATTGGTGCGCAGGTGGAACGTGTAGCCGCACCCGTCCGGTGAAATTTCAACACTCCTGGCCAAACCGGGAATCGGGCGCGCGGTTTTAGGATCGAGCCGCATCAATCCCTCGAACAAGCCGATGACGATGCGGAATTCCGGCTGCCCGGTGATGAGAGCCGGGTCGAGTGTTTCCGGTTCCGCGCCGTTCAAAATGGTGATGTCAGCGGGAGGCTCGCTGTGAATGCAGCCGGAACTCAGAAAGCAGAAGGCCGAAATCAGAACACAGAAAATCGCATTCCACCGCACAACGTGCGCCTCCCGATTTCCGACTTCCGACTCCCGGCTTCTGGCAGAGGCGCTTTTCAAAATGGCTATCGCGTTATTTTGATTGCAGCGGCGCGGCAGGTGGATTGGTTGCCGTGGAGGGGGGCGTATTGCCCGGCATCGTCAGCGGCGTGGACAGCAAATTGGTGGTTGGCACCGCGGCCGGCAGTGAAGGTGGCGGAGCCATGGGAGTTTCCGTTTGTTGCTGCTGCATCTGCTTTTCAAACTCCGCAGAGCCATTTCTGTTGTACAATTGGTCCTGCAAATAACCGAGCAACAGGGCCAGGGCGAAGAATACCACCGTGGCGTATTTCGTGATCTTGGTCAACACGTTGCCCGAACCCGCGCCAAACAGCGCATCCGCCGCTCCCCCGCCAAACGCCATGCCCACGCCGGCGTCCTTTTTGGGCAATTGAACCAACACCAGCAAAATCAACAGCAGGCAGTTGAGCACCAGCAACACCGTCAAAATTCCAACAATGAAACCCATAACGAAATCTATCTTAGATCGAATTTTTTACAATGTCAGCAAAACTTCGCGCTTCCAGCGACGCGCCGCCCACCAGCGCGCCGTCCACGTCCGGCTGGCCCATTAACTCGCGCGCGTTTCCCGGTTTTACGCTGCCGCCGTACTGGATGCGAACCTTTTTGGCCGCCGCTTCGCCAAACTGTTTCGCAATTAAACTGCGAATGAACGCGTGCGCCTGCTGGGCCTGCTGGGTTGTGGCCGTTTTGCCGGTGCCAATGGCCCAGACTGGTTCGTAAGCGATGATGGTCTCGACCATCTGCTCCTTGGTCAGACTGGCCAGACTGCCGCGCACCTGCGTTTCCAGAACTTTTTCCGTCTGTGCCCCTTCCCGCTCAGTCAGGGTTTCACCGACGCAGATAATCGGTTTAAGCGTCGCCGTGTGCGCCGCCGCCGCCTTTTTGGCAATGAGCGCGTCGGATTCCTTCTGGTACTGACGCCGTTCGGAATGGCCGAGAATGACGTAGCGCACGGAAAATTCCTTCAACATCCCGGCGCAAATTTCGCCGGTGAACGCGCCGAAATTGTTTTCGCTCATGTTTTGCGCGCCCAACCGGATGTTGGAATCGTCAATGATGGCTTTGGACACCGATTCCAAGGCGGTGAACGGCGGACACACCACAATGTCCACTTCCCGGATGTTGGCCAATTCCAGTTTGAGGTCGCTCACCAAAGCCAGCGCCTCGGCCACCGTCTTGTTCATCTTCCAGTTGCCCGCAATAATCAATTTTCGTTCTTTATTCATCTCTAACTTTCTGTTTATCCGCGAAATTAGCGGATTATTTGTCCGATAACGCTGCCACGCCGGGCAGGACCGCGCCTTCCAAAAATTCCAAACTCGCGCCGCCGCCAGTACTCATGAATGTGACCTTGTCACCCAGTTTGGCTTTTTTCAGCGCCTTCACACTGTCACCGCCGCCGATAATGCTTTTGGCGCCTTTCTGTGTCGCATCAGCCACCGCTTGGGCTACGATATTCGTGCTGGCGGCAAAACGCGCATCTTCGAACATGCCCAGCGGTCCGTTCCACAAAATTGTTTTCGCGCCCTTGATGATTTCGGCATAGCGCGCGGCGGTTTTCTCGCCAACGCCAAACCCCTCCGCATCGTCGGGAATGTCGCCGCTAACCGTGCGGATATTCGTGAAATCAAAAACCGGCTTGCCCTTTTTATTGAGCTTGCCCGTGTCCACCGGCGTCGCAACCACCACGTCAACGGGCAACTGAAAATTGACATTGAGCTTCTTCGCCTTGGCTTCGGCGTCGAGCGCGGTCCGTTTGTGATCCGGTTCGACGAGGGATTTGCCGGTCTTTTCGCCGTGCGCCAGTTTGAAGGTGTACGCCATCGCGCCGCCGATCAAAATCGTATTCGCCTTCTCCAGCAGCCGGGCAATGACCTTGATTTTATCCGAAACTTTCGCGCCGCCGAGGATGACGACAAAAGGACGTGCCGGGTTTTCCAGTTCATCGCCAAGAAACTTCAGTTCGCGTTCCATCAGCAGACCCGCCGCGCATTTGCCGCCGCGTTTGGCGACCACGCGGGCGACGCCTTCCGTGGAAGCATGGGCACGATGCGCCGCGCCGAAGGCGTCGTTGACGTAAACATCGGCAACCTTGGCCAGCTTTTCAGCGAACGTCGGGTCGTTCTTTTCCTCTTCGTTGTAATAGCGGACGTTCTCCAGCAGCACCACGTCGCCGTCCTTCATGGCGGCAACGGCCTTCTGCACCTTTTCACCGATGCAATCATCCACGAAGCTGACTGGTTTGCCCAGCAGTTCGGAAAGTTTTGCCGCGACCGGCTGCAGCGACATCGTGGCTTCGCGCTTGCCCTTGGGGCGGCCGAGGTGCGCGGTCAGAATCAACTTGCCGCCTTTTTCAATCAAAAGTTTCAGCGTCGGCAGCGTCTCGACGATGCGCGTAGCATCGGTGATGACCATCTTGCCGTCTTTTTCTTCCAAGGGCACATTGTAATCCACGCGCAGAAAAACCCGTTTACCACGAACATCCACATCTCGAACCGTCAATTTTGCCATAAATTTGTCCTGAATTTCAAAATTTTAGAAATGAGAGGATAACCGGAAAGCACTCCAAGTAAAGTGAATTCAACTGGAACAAGGTTTCCTAACTGTCCGAATCAGCCGGTTGCCGCAAAATTTTCTAAACGTAGAGGGCGCTTTGCAAATCGCGCACGAGGATGCTCATGTAGGGATAACGCCGGTCGGGTTCGCGCGCAATGCACTTGAGAATGACCTTTTCCAGCGCGGCGGGAATGTCGGCGTTGTGCTCGCGAGGCGGCAAGGGACCGGACAGATCCAATTGCCGGGCCAGAATTTCAGCCGGGCTCTCACCGGGGAACGGTTTTTGGTTCGTCAACAATTCATAGGCGGCGACGCCGTAGGCAAAGATGTCCGCACGCGGATCAATTGGCTGCCGCTGCAATTGTTCCGGCGCCATGTAAGCCGGCGTACCTGGATTCTTCGACATTTTCTTGGGCTTTTCGGGAATCGGCTGGGCAAGGTCAAAATCAATGATTTGCACGCTGCCATTGCGCGTCACGAGAACGTTTTCCGGCTTGAAATCAAGGTGCATGAACCCGCTTTCATGCACGTGGCTCAACCCCAAGGCCATATCAATGAGAATCTGCGCCACGTTTTCCACCAGCACGGGGTCTTGCCGGCCAAACAATTCCTTCAAATTTGCCGCTTCCACGTAGTCCATGACGAGGTAGGGGACACCTTCGGCTTTGCCATGTTCGACATAGCCAACGATGTAATCGCTTTGATTAAGCTGCGAGAGCACCCGGCAGCCATGCTGAAAGCGGCGGCGGGCCAGAAGATTAAAGCGCAACTCGGCGCGCAGTTTCCTTAGCGCAAACGGCCGATTGCGCCCGTCCGTCACCAGCCAAATCTCGGCCATTCCGCCATTGTTCAGCAATTCCTGAAGATAATATCGTCCAAACTGCTGTTGCCCCGGTTCGATTGCTTCCCCAGTTGCCAATTTGCTTGCCATGCCGTCCATTTAATAACACGCCCCGCCCACCTGTGCGAATAAAATCTGCACCCGGCAATTTGCTTAGACGCCGCCCGATGAAAAAGTTAGCAATAAATCGTTGAGGTTTCTTCTGATCTTGGCGAAAGCTGTGAATCGCCGTGTTTTAATAAAAGCGAATGGGCGGTTTTCCGGCAAGGAGCCTATCGGCGAAGCTGGCACATTTATCCCTTTCCAAACAAGCATGAATTAACACTTGGCTTGAAACGCCCGGAGTTTTAATGTCGGGTCATGCGGCCTCTGCGGGCGCTGGTCATCTACATGGCGGTGGTGTTTGTCGGCGGCGCGTTGTTGGCGCCGTGGCTTTACTGGCTCGCCCAGGCGTTTGCCCATTCGTTTCCCAAAATCGCCGCCGAGCCGTTCAATCGATTTGTGGACCGTTCCCTGCTCATCCTTGCGTTGGCGGGATTGTGGCCGCTGATGCGCGCGTTGCGGATGAATTCCTGGCGGGAAGCCGGTCTGGTGGGACCTTACGGCCAATGGAATAAATTGCTGGGCGGCCTGTTGCTCGGTTTTCTTTCACTGGCCATGGTTGCAGGGCTGGCCATTGTCTGCGGCCATCGCGCTTTCATCCGAACCGAAACCGCTCACGAAGCCGTGGCCGTCGTCTTCAAGGCCATCGGCACGGCGGCGGCGGTGGCGGTGATGGAGGAAATCCTGTTTCGCGGTGGCGTGTTCGGCGGGTTGCGGAAATTCTTTTACTGGCCGCTCGCGCTCGTCGTCAGCAGCATGATTTACGCGCTGGCTCATTTTCTGCGGCGGGCGGATTTCAGCGGCGCGGTCACCTGGAGTTCCGGTTTGGTTCTGCTCCCGCGCATGTTGGGCGGGTTTATGGATGTTCACGCGCTCATGCCTGATTTTTTTAATCTCACGCTTATCGGCGTGTTGCTGGGCCTTGCCTACCAGCGCACCGGCAACCTCTATTTCTCAATTGGCCTTCACGCGGGCTGGATTTTTTGGTTGAAGACCTACGGCGCGTTCACCATCGCGCCGCCGCGCGCCGCCACGTGGTTTTGGGGCACGAGCAGAATGATTGATGGCTGGCTGGCGTTGATGGTCCTGGTCGCCGTGCTCGTCCTGTTCAGATTCCTGCCGTCCGGGCGTAAAAACGAGCCCTTCGCCATCCCCACATGACTGTCCTGGCCGAATCGTTTCAAAGCCGCCTCGATGTCAGCCTCGCGTTCTTTTATCCCGAGACCTGCCAGATTTGCCGGACGGAACGCGCCACGGCCAGGGATGGCTTTGTCTGCGAGTGTTGCCGCTCCCAGGTTCATTTCATCAAAGCGCCGTTCTGCGAACGATGCGGCCTGCCCTACCCCGGTGATTTCACCACGCCATTTAAGTGCACGAACTGCCGGGAGATGGAACTGCACTTCAGCTCCGCGCGGTCGGCGGTCGTCGCGCACAATGTTGTGCGGGAAGCGATTCACCGTTACAAATACCAACGCGCACTCTGGTTTGAGCCATTCCTCGCCGATTTGTTTTTGCGCGAAGCCTTGACCGCGTTGCGCGGGCAAAATTGGGATTTCATTGTGCCGGTCCCGTTGCATTCGGTAAAACACCGCGAGCGCGAGTTCAATCAGGCCGAACGCCTGGCGGCACACCTCGGCGCCGCCGCCGGCATCCCTTTGAACTCCCGATTGCTCCGGCGGGTGAGACCCACGGCAACCCAAACCCGGCTCACGCGGCAGCAGCGCGCGGCGAATATGCGCGGGGCCTTTGCGGTTCGCCCCGGCGCGCACCTGGACGGCGAGCGCGTGATTCTGGTGGACGATGTTTTCACGACCGGCGCGACAACGAGCGCCTGCGCACAGGTTTTAAAAGCCGCCGGGGCGGGCGAGGTTTGTGTCTGGACAATTGCGCGCGGGCTCTAGTATTATAGGCAGGTTAATGGCCACAACCACTTTCACGAAAAAATCGCTTGGCTTGGAAACGACCGAGCCGGCATTGACGCCGCCAGCCAAAAGCACGCAGACGAACTTTGCCAAAAAACCCAAGCTTGGCACGGGCAAATCCAAGAAGCGCGACATTCCCGAAGGGCTTTGGACGAAATGCCCGGAATGCGAAGCGATGGTTTTTGACAAGGAATTGGACGAAAATCTGAAGGTTTGTCCGAAGTGTGAATTTCATTTTCCTATTGGCGCGCGCGAACGCATCCATTCGCTCGTCGAGACCTGCACCTTTGAAGAAATGGACGCCGAGATGACGAGCTTGGACCCGCTCGAATTCGTTGACAAAACCCCCTATCCCAAGCGTGTTCAGGAACATCAAACCGCCACCGGCTTGAAAGACGCCGTTCTGACCGGCATTTGCAAGATTGGCGGACATCGCGTCGGACTTGGCGTCATGGATTTCAATTTCATAGCCGCGTCCCTCGGGTCCGTCGTCGGTGAAAAATTGACGCGCCTGGTTGAACGCGCAACGGAAAAGGAACTGCCAGTCATCATCATCTCCACCAGCGGTGGCGCACGCATGCAGGAGGGAATGCTCAGCCTCATGCAAATGGCCAAGACTTCCGCCGCGCTGGCGTATCACGCAAAACGCCGCCTGCCGTATCTCAGCGTGCTTACCCATCCCACCACGGCAGGCGTCATGGCCAGTTACGCCAGCCTGGGCGATCTGATTTTGGCCGAGCCGGGGGCAATGATTGGCTTCGCCGGGCCGCGCGTCATCAAGGACACGACCCAGGCCGAACTGCCGCCAGGTTTCCAAACCGCCGAATTTCTGCTCGACCACGGCCTGATAGACGCCATCGTGCCGCGCAAGGAAATGAAACAGCGCTTCGTCGAATATCTGGATTTTCTGAACGGCGGGCAAAAGGCTGCCGTTGCATCCTGACACGCCGGTTCATCTTCGTCCATCATACCATAAGTGACATGCCTCGCGGCTGGTTAAGATACGGCGGTTGAATGCCGCGCGCGCCATGAGCCAGAAATGTTCCCGGAACGAATAGAGATAGATTTTTCTGGCCGAGGTGGCGAGAGGATGCCGGTGAAGAATAACGATCCGTTTTCCATCCTCTCCAGCCAGTCTTTTGAGCCGCTGACTCAATTCCAATTCTTCGCCGGCAAACAATTCCTCGCTGAAACCGCCGAGTTTTCGGAAAGTTGCCGTTTCGCAGAAAATGAAGGAGCCGGCCAACAAGTGGAAACTGCGGCTGAGAAGGTTCCAGAACCCGTTCACACCTTGCGCCAGCCAATGACAATCGTCCAAACGCACCGTCGCGCCGCCCGCCAGACACCTGCCCAAAGCAACCTGATTAGCGACCTCGGCGAACAACTCTGGGCTGGGACGGGAATCAGCGTCCACAAATATCAGCCAGTCGCCGGTCGCCGCAGCGGTGCCGCGGTTGCGGGCGCGGGCGATTTGATTGACCGGTTCAAACACAACCAATGCGCCGGCGCTTCGGGCAATTTCAGCCGTGCGGTCGGTGGAGTTGTTGTCACACACAATCAATTCAACCTCCCAATCACGCCAGACGAATGCGCCAGCCGCCGATTTTATCCGGTCGAGCGACTGCCCCAGTAATCGCTCCTCATTAAAAGCCGGCACCACGACTGAAATTTTCACCGGGTTCAGTTTGCCGCATCCTGCCCCTGGTTTCAACGCGGGAATCCCGTCGGCGGGGGGCCTCATTTTGCGCGTGCTTTTTGGGACGCCGCCCCTGTATTTTAGGGCATGACCATTTGGATTCTTGCTCTGGTATTGCTGGCAGCGGGAGCCGGCCTCGGCCTTCGCCAAGGGGTCATTCGCGTGGCGATTTCATTTGTCGGGATCGCGGTTGCGGTGTTGTTTGCGGGAATATTGGGAAGACTGCTTAAGCCATTGTTTCCGCACGTGGGGATTCACAACCCCACCTTGATCTGGTTGCTCGCGCCATTTGTCGCCTTCATCATTATTCTGATCCTGTTCAAGGTGATCGGTTTTTTCGTCCACCGGAAAGTGTATCTTTTTTACAAATACAAAGCCGGAGACTTGCGGCTGGCGTTGTGGAAGCGATTGAATTCAAGACTGGGGTTGTGCATCGGTTTGTTGAATGGCACGGCCTACCTCATATTGGTTTCCTTTGTTATCTACAACCTCAGCTATTGGACGATTCAAATTGCTCCGTCCGGCAACGAATCCTTCCCCATCCGGCTGGTTAATCGAATGGGAAGCGACTTGGAAGACACCGGTCTGACCGGCGCTGCACGCTCCATAGTTCCATTCCCGGAGATGTACTACAAGCTGGCCGATTTGGCCGGATTGTTGCGCCAAAACCCACAGTTGAAGGACCGGCTTGAAAGTTATCCAGCGTTTCTTTCGTTGGCCGAACGCGATGATTTTAAACAACTCGGCCAGAGCAGTGATTTTCAAAACGCGTGGGAAAATCTCTCGCCCATCAGTCAACTGTTGGGCAATCGGCAAGTCAGGGCGATGTTGAAAAACACCGCTTTAACCGCGGCAATTCTCGACATTGTCCAGGCAAATTGGGACGACTTGAACAATTACCTCAAGACCGGCAAATCGGCAAAGTATGATTCCGAAAAACTTCTTGGGCGGTGGGATTTCAACGTCAACGTAAGCGTTGGCATGTTGCTCATTGTGCATCCCAAAATTTCGTCTGCGGAAATAAAGGGCTTGCGAAGTTTGTGGTCCAATGCGTATGCCCAGACCGTTTTTGTCGCCGCGGCGGACCATCAGGCATTTCTGGAAAACGTGCCGCGTTTCAAAGTGGAAAAGGGCGTGGCGACGGCGGCCGAAAAACTAAGTTTCCAAGGACAATGGAAAAACGACGGTACCAATTATGAATTGTCACTCAAAGGCCATGGCCAGCACAAATCCATGACGGCCCGTACTGACGGACTGCGATTGACGCTTAAATCCGCTACTGATGCCTGGGTGTTTGACCGCGAGCAATAAAGACACCCAAATTCCTCAAAAAGCATTCCCATCGAAATTGTAGACCCTAAAACGGCCCGATACTTGCTGCCGAATGGCTTATGCGCGTGCATAACCCTGTCGCAATAATGTTGATTATCTCACTTGGTACGCTTTTGACGGCCTGTCAAAAGAAACCGGCAGAACAGACGCTTCACGCGGCGGAAATGACTCATCCTCCGGTTTCCACAAAAAATCCTTTGGATAAAAAGGACTTGGGTGTGCTGCCACTTTCGAATCACGTCTCGACCACCATTAACCTCGGCAAAAACCGGGAGTGCACCATTACACCGACTTTGCTAAAAAGTGGAAATCTCCAAATCATCCTGGCTATGGAAATCACGGGAGCTGACGGCAGACCTCAAGGCATGAACGTGGCACGCGTCCTCGCCCACCCGGGAGAGCCTTTCAGTGTTTCCATCGGCGACATGGACCTGGCCTTTACCCCTCTGCTCTCCGCGCAGTAATCCGACACGAAATGGTCGGGGCGGTGAGATTTGAACTCACGACCTCTTGCACCCCAAGCAAGCGCGCATACCAAGCTACGCTACGCCCCGGACCATCAAAGCCGCCAGCCAGGATTCTACGCCGCCGGGGCCGATGTTCAATCCCGAAGATTCGGCGGCGGAAAGAAACGGAGTATTGGAGTGATGGATTAATGCGGCATTGAAATCCAACACTCCAATATTCCATCACTCCGCTCGCTTCTTCGACACGGTGTGAGTCGCGTAACCATAAAACGCCTCGGCGCATTCCATCAGCGTTTCCGACAAGGTCGGATGCGGATGCACGCTCAGCGCAATGTCCTCCGCCGTCGCGCCCATTTCAATCGCCAGCACCGCTTCGGAAATCAATTCACCCGCGCCCGCGCCGCAGATGCCGACGCCCAGTACACGCTCGGTTTCGGGATCAATGATCATCTTCGTCACGCCGTCCGTGCGATCAAAGGACAAGGCGCGCCCCGAAGCCGTCCACGGAAACTTCGCAATTTCGTATTTAACGCCGCGCTCTTTCGCTTCGGCCTCGGTCAAGCCGCACCACGCCAGTTCCGGGTCCGTGAACACCACGGCGGGAATGACAATTTCGCTTAGCGGCACGCTGTTTTCGCCAGTAATGCTCTCGACGGCAATGTGCGCTTCTTTGTTTGCCTTGTGCGCCAGCAAAATGCCACCCGCAATGTCACCGATGGCGTAAATGTTGGGGTCGTCTGTTTGCTGGCGTTCGTTGACTTTGACAAAACCTTTTTCGTCCAGCTCGACCTTGGTATTTTCCAAACCCAAGTCGGCGCTGTTCGGCACGCGACCGACCGACACCAGCACGCGGTCGTATAACTCGGAAAGTCTTTGCCCGTTGTATTCCATCTCGACTTTGATTTGCTTTCCGGCGGTGGCCATTTTCGTGACCTTCGTTTTAAGGCGGATTTCCTTGAACGCGCGCTTCGCATTTGTCACTACAGGCCGCGCCAAATCGGGATCGGCGCCCGTGAGCACGTTCTCCAGCGCCTCCACGAGCACAATTTTGCTGCCCAACCCGGCATAGACCGTGCCCATTTCCATGCCGATGTAGCCGCCGCCGACGACGAGCAGATTTTCCGGGATATCCTCGATTTCCAGCGCTTCGGTCGAGGTCATTACGCGCGGATTGCCGAGGTCAAATGCCTTCGGCATCGCGGCCAGAGAGCCGACTGCCAGAATCGCCTGTTCAAATTGGATGAACTGCTGCCCCCGCCCGGTCTCGACCCGCAATGTTTGTGAACCTTCAAAATAACCGCGGCCGTGTATGACTTGCACGCCGCGCATTTTGGCCAGTGTGGCCACGCCACCGGCCAGTTTTTCGATGATGGATTCCTTCCAGGCGCGAAGTTTGTTCAAATCCAGCTTGGGTTCCGCAAAAGTAATGCCGCGATGAGCCGATTCGCGCGCATTGACAATTTGGTGCGTCGCGTACAACAGCGCCTTTGACGGAATACAACCGCGATTCAAACAAACGCCGCCCAGCCGTTTTTCGCGTTCAATGAGAATGACCTTTTTGCCGAGGTCCGCCGCGTAGAACGCCGCCGCGTAACCGCCCGGCCCTCCGCCGACAACCACGATTTCAGTTTTGATTTTGTCCATGAATTAAATTTTGACTGCCGCTTCCTTGAAATCCTGCAATGCCGACACCAGGTCCACGATAAACCTCGCTGCCTCGCCGCCATCAATCACCCGATGGTCGTACGACAATGCCAGCGGCGTCATCATGCGCATTTCGACCTTGCCGTCGCGGGCGACGGGCTTCATCGCGCCACGGCCGAGACCAAGAATCGCGACTTCGGGCTTGTTCACAATCGGTGTGAAATGCGCGCCGCCAATGGCACCCTGATTGGAAATGGTGAACGTGCCGCCTTTGAGTTCGTCGCCGGACACTTTCCGATCACGTGCCTTTTGCGCGAGCTGTTCCAATTCCTTGGACAAATCCAGAACGGACTTTTTATCCACATCGCGAATGACCGGCACAATCAAGCCCTGCCCCGTGTCCACCGCGATACCAAGGTGATAATATTCCTTGAAGATAATCTCATTGGCTGCCTCGTCGAAACTGGAATTGAAAACCGGATGTTTCTGCAATGTCCCGACCAGCGCCTTGAGCACCAGCGGCGTCAGCGTCAACCGTACCCCCTTTTTCTCATATTTGGGCGCAAATTTTTTGCGGAGTTTGTTCAACTGCGTGAAATCCGCCTCGTCGAACTGCGTGACGCGCGGAATGGCGTTCCAGCTTTCTCCCATGCGCCGGGCAATGACCTGGCGCAACGGCGTCAGCGGCTTCTTGCTCACTGGTCCCCATTGGGAAAAATCAATCTGCTCGGCTGGCGGTTTGGCCGGAGCACCCGTTGCGGCAGATGCCGGTCTGGCGGCGGCCTTAATCAGCCGTTGAATGTAAGCGCGCACGTCGCCCATGACGATTCGCCCGCCCGGCTCAGTGCCGCGCACGCTGGACAAATCAATGCCCAATTCGCGGGCGATTCTGCGAACTGACGGTGAGGCGACGGGAGCGGCAGTCGGTTTTGAAGCAACCTCCTCGGTTTCGGCGGCTTCTTCCTCAACTGCTACTTCCTCGGATTGTGGAGTTGTTGGCGCTGGAGCGCGTTTGGCCGTGGGCGCAGGCCCGGCGGGCAATTTACCACTTTCATTCAAACTCAGCAGACGTTGCCCCACGTTGATTTTATCGCCCGGCTTGACGTGGATTTTGGCAACCACGCCGGCGGCGGTGGTTGGGATCGAGGCCACCGCCTTTTCGTTTTCGAGTTCGATAATGGCCTGGCCTTTGGCGATTTGGTCGCCTTCCTTTACAAAAACATTGACCACGACGCCGGAATCGGCGCCTTCGCCAA
>Ga0335077_10005111_pt1 | contig 16063 bp, 14 predicted proteins | sample Lox_Sample_31_FD_207151 | JGI IMG/M metagenome (GOLD analysis project Ga0335077, IMG submission 207151) | Soil microbial communities from Loxahatchee National Wildlife Refuge, Florida, United States - Lox_Sample_3.1 | ecosystem: Environmental > Terrestrial > Soil > Wetlands | place: USA...
TCGTGCAGGAAGTGAAGGGCATCGCGCGCGCGGGCGGCACACGGGTGCTCACCGATACGACCGACGTGACGTATCTCGGATGGGCCCAGAAGGGGTCGTGACCGCCGCGCGCTGGCAGGATGCACTGATCACCGCGGGGGCGATCCCGGCGTCCCACGTGCCGGACCAGAGTCTCGGCCGCGAAGATCTGATCGACGTGGCCGGGGCCGAGCTGGTGGAAGATGCCCGGGTGCGTGCCCATCCCGTCGAGCCGGCGGACCTGGGGCCGGCACCCATTTCGTTTCTCGACGCGATTCAACGCTGGAAGGTCGCCTATTACGATGGCGTCGTGCCGATCGCGCGCGGCTACGTCGCCGCGGCGGTGCGCCGCCGCACGCCCGCCGACCGGCGACTCCACACGGCGCGCGAGCGGTCTCGTGAGATGCTCGTGACGGCCGTGGAGCGCCTGCACGCCGGGGTGCGCGCCGCCCTCGAAACGAGCGGCATCGAGCTGCTCGACGTGCCCGAGATGGCGGGGCAACCGGCGCGGGCGCAGGAAGCCGCGCGGCGCGTGATCGAAAATGCTCGCGTGGCGATCGAGAAGCAGCTCGGCGAAGCGCACGCGGCCACGCTCGCAGCGGACGAATGGCTCGTGCTCGATGGCGTGCTCTCGGAATCGGCTCTACTCGCGCGGCATCCGCGGGCCCTGGGCGTCATCAAGAGCCACGGCGCGCAATACTTCGAAGGCGACGACCTCACCCTCGCGCTCACGATTCCCGCGCTGCATCGCACCAGCGTGTTCAAACCGCGCGGCCGCGCGCGCAATGAGGTGCACTCCTGGTACTTGAGGCTGTGGCCCTGGGAGGGCAACGACATCCTGTTCGGCCTCCTCAGGATCGAGGCGCGCGCATTCGAGCGCAGCCCCGCGGTGGCCCAGGAGGTCAGTGGCTGGCTGGTGCGCGAGCGCGCGCCGGTCTCGACCCCTGACGCGCGGTGGGATCGCTTACTTTACCCCATCCACGACGTGGAGACCTATCTGAAGGCCCGCGCTCCGCGCGAGTTGCTTCCCGCTCCCGCTTCCCGGCTTCCGAGGGCATCGTGATCGAGAGCTCGTCCCCCGCTCCCCGTGCCATCGGTCGCGTCGTCGCCACGGAGCAGAAGCCGGCTACGCCTCACCAATTCCAGTTCTGGACCGCGGTCGACACGACGATCGGCATCGGGGCGATCGTGAAAGTCGGGCAGGGGGGGGACGCCCGAACGGTCTTCGGCGTCGTGATCGACGGGTTCGCGTACTCCGATCTCGTGACGCCGCTCCATGACGTGATCGGCGCGGAGGGCGATCCGGCTCGCGCCGCTCACAGTCCCAGCGCGCGCCAGGAGATCCGCCTCTGGTCCGCGGCGGTGCTGCGTCAGGACCCCGAGGAGCCGCTCCAGCCAGTGCCGCTGGGCGACGTGTTCGTCGCCAGCGACGCCGATGTCGCGCATGCGCTGCGGATGGAGCGCTATCTCGCCTCCGCCACGCCCACCGCGATCCCCCTCGGCCTCTACACCTCCGGGGGACTCGAGTCACCGGTCTATCTCGATGCCGATTTTCTGCTCGGCCCCGAAGCGGCACACCTGAACATCTCGGGCGTGTCGGGGCTCGCGACCAAGACGAGCGCGGTCGAGTTTCTGCTGTCTTCGATATTCCAGCGCTACCCGGCCCACAAGGGCCGCATCGCGGCGGTCTGTTTCAACGTCAAGGGCCCGGACCTCTGCTTCCTGGATCAGGCCGCCGGGCTCGATGAAGACGATCGCCGCCGCTACGAGCGGCTGGGGCTCGTTCCCGAGCCGTTCGAGCGGGTGCGCTACTTCGCTCCATTCAAGCCGGATGGCGTCAATCTCAATACGCTGCGAACCCATCCCGACCTCGTCGCCGATGTCTCGCCCCTCGTGTGGGGACTGCAGGAGGTGCTCGACTACGCCGAAGTCCTGCTCAATCGCGACGACATCGACGCCAAGGCCGATGCGTTCATCGATTTTCTGTCGGACCGCGTCGTCGGGAAGGAGTTCGACGACGGCTTCGGCGGGACGCACCGGGTGCAGAGCTTTGCCGACCTGGACGGATTGTTCCGCGCGATCTTCAACGGGCTCGAGCTCGCGAGCGGCGGCCGCAGCGACACATGGCGCACGCATCACATCGCCACCATGCGCAAGGTCCGGAACCGGCTCGCGAATATTTCCACGCGGTGCAAGGGCCTCGTGACCGATGATGGGATGCCGAACGACCTCCCCTGGGGGGGATTCGAAGACCGCACCGTGTACGTCATTGACGTCGCCAGCGTCGACCCGCTGGGTCAGGATCTGGTGTTCGCCCGCGTCGTGTCGAAGCTGCGGGAGCATCTCGAACGGCGCGCGCTCGGCGTGGACGCCGTGGTGGTGTTCGTCGATGAGTTGAACAAGTACGCGAGCGCCGACGGTCCCGAGACGTACGTCCGCAAGATGCTGCTCGATATCTCCGAGCGCGGCCGCTACCTGGGGCTCGTGCTGTTCGGAGCCGAGCAGTTTCGCTCGCAGATTCACCGCCGCGTGGTCGGGAATGCGGGCACGATCGTCTACGGGCGCATGGACTTTGACGAGTTGGCGACGCCCGGATATCAGGTGCTCTCTCCGGCGACCAAGATCAAGCTGGCAACGCTCCCCGCCGGCGAGCTGATGGTGCGCCATCCGCACTTCACGCAGCCGATTTTCGTCCGATTTCCGCGGCCGGCGGTCCTGCGCGGCCGGGATGGGGTGGAGCGATACCCGCCGGTCGCGGATTTGTCGTTCGGCGACGCCATCGCGCGCCAGCTCGTGCAGCTCGACCGCCGCGTGCGGCCAACCGTGGTGCACGATCTGATCGCCGATCGCTCACCCGAGGACGTGCGGCGGGCGCTCGCGGCCACGCGTCAGGCCCGGCCGGAAGATCCGCTCGCCTATTTCCGAAAGGTGTTGGGGACGTCGGTGACCGGGACCGCTACCGTGCGCACCCGCGAACCCGTACCTCCGCTGACATCCATTGCGGATGAACCGTATTGAAAGGCGAAAGACGTCGAGAGAAAACCGTCCACAATCATTTATATTCGTGTCGTCGGCGAACCTCTCTCCTGGAGTGGGTTAATGCTCTTGCGGCGCACCCTGGCGTCTGTTGCAATCGCGATGCTCGTCCTGTCATCGAGCTGCAAGAAGCAATCCTCCGGTCCCAAGCTCACCCTGCGCTACCATCCGCCGGCGGGCGCCGATTACCGCTACACGCTCGAGCAGCACAGCAGCATGAAATTCGAGTCTGGCCCGATGGCCCAGATGCCGCAGCAGACGCTGACCATGAAGATGTATCTGCGGCAGGCCGTGGTGGGACCCACGGATAGTGGAATCGGGGTGACCGTCACGATCGACTCTACGACGATCGATTCGCCCAACTATCCGAGCGGTTCGTTCTCTCCGGCATTGAACCAAATGCGCGGATTGAAGAGCAACATCGTGTACGATCCTCGAATGAACGTGGTTCACGCCGAGCTGGCCGGCGCCGAGGGTCCGTCCCCGATCACCAACCAGATCGAACGCAGCATCAAGAACCTGGTGTTCCCGCTGCCGGCGGATCCGGTTGGTATTGGGGACTCCTGGACCACCGAATCGGAGCTGCCGATGGGTCAGATGGGCGGATCGCAGACGCCCGCCAAGGCCAAGACCAAGCTCACGGTCAAGGAGATCCACAGCGAAGGGGCGGACACAACGGTGCTGCTCGGTGTCGAAACCACCTATCCCACTGATCCGATCGCCGTATCGGCGGAGGGGCAGACGCAGACGTTGAAGTTGTCGGGCAGCCTGACGGGCGAGCAGCTGTTCTCGGTTTCCAAAGGCGCAGCCGTGCGATCGAATGTCGAAGGCACGGTACACGTTCATATCACGGGGGGCTTTGCGGGACAGCAGGGCTCCGACATGGCCATGCAACAGGCGACGATATTGCAGCTGGACAACGCGAAGTGAGCGGGTGAAGCTCGCCCATCTCGCGGACCTGCATCTCGGCTTCCGCCAGTTCGAGCGGCAAACGCCCCGCGGGGGCAACCAGCGCGAAGCGGACATCGCCGAGGCGTTCCGCAGGGCCGTGGACGACCTCCTCGTCCAGAAGCCCGACCTGATCGTCGTCGCCGGCGACGTTTTCCATTCCGTTCGTCCCAGCAATCCCGCCATCCTGTTTCTGTTTCAGCAGCTCCAGCGGCTGCGGGGCGCGCTCAGCGCGACGCCGATCGTCATGATCGCCGGGAACCACGACACGCCGCGATCGGTCGAGACCGGCGCCATTCTCAGGCTGTACGAGGCGCTCGGCATCGAGGTCGTGCTGGATGAGGCGCGGCGCCTCGTGTTTCCGAACCTCGACTGCTCCGTCCTCGCCGTGCCGCACCAGGCGCTGATGCAGGCCGAGCGTCCGGCGCTCCGGCCGGAGCGCGGCGGTGGAGCGACGCGCAACGTCCTCGTATTACACGGTGTGCTCGACGACGTGATCGATCCCGAATGGAGCGTATCGGACTACGGCAGCGCCCGGCTCACGCGCGCCGAGCTCTCGGCCGCGCAGTGGGACTACGTGGCATTGGGTGGATACCATGTCCGGCGGGAGATGGCCGCGAATGCCTGGTACTCCGGGAGCCTCGAGTACGTGAACCCGCGGGCATGGGTTCAGCTGCGCGAAGAAGAGGAGCGCCGCGTTCCCGGAAAGGGCTATCTCTTGGTCGAGCTCCCCGGCGCACGTACGACGTTCCGGGCGATCGAACCGGTCCGCGCACTCATCGACCTCCCGGCAATTCACGGCGCGGGGCTTACCGCGAAGCAGCTGGACCACGAAATCGCGCGCCGCGTGAGCGAGTGCCGGCCGGCGATCCCGGATCAGGTGGTGCGCCTCGTCGTGTACGATGTCTCGCGCGCCACCGCGCGCGACCTGAACCACACGGCGATCCGGCAGTACAAGGCGTCGGCGCTCAATTTCAATCTCGACATTCGCCGGCCCGAAGTCCGATCCGGCAGCGCTCCGACCGAAGCGATCGGTGGGAAGCGGCAGGCGCTGCGCGACACCGTGCGCGAGTTCCTGAGCAGGCGCCCGCTCGATGCCGATCTCGATCGCGCGGAGTTCGTCGGGCAGGGCGTCGAATATTTCGATCGCGCGGGACTCGAGACGACGCCCCCACTCCCCGAGCAGCGCTGATGCAGCTCTACCGGCTCAAGCTCGTCAACTTCCGCCAGCACGTCGACACGGAAATCGTGTTCGGTCCCGGGATCACCGGGATCATCGGGCCGAACGGCTCGGGCAAGACGACGTTGCTCGAAGCGATCGCGTGGGCCATTTACGGCAACGCCGCCGCGAGGGGAGACAAGGACTCGATCCGTTCGCTCGGCGCCAAGCCCAGATCGTCGGTGCGCGTCGAGATGGATTTCGGCCTGGGGGCGCACACCTATCGCGTGATGCGCGGGCTGCACGCGGCGGAGCTCTCGGTGGACGGCGCGGTCGTCGCGAATTCGTTGACCGAAGTGACGGCCCGCCTCGAGCGCTCGCTCGGGATGACGCACGACGAATTCTTCAATACGTACTTCACCGGCCAGCGCGAGCTGGCCGTCATGGGCGCGTTGTCGCGGCCGGAACGCGCCGCGTTCCTCTCGCGCGTGCTGCGGTACGAGCAGCTCAGTATCGCGCAGGAGCGAATCCGGGAAGAGCGGAACGCGGTCGCCGCGGAGCTGCGGGCGCTCGAGTCCGCGCTTCCCGATCCCGCCGTGCTCCAGGCGGAGCGGCGCGAGATCGAGCAGCGGCTCAAAGGGGCCCGGCGCGCCGCGAGTGCCGCGGAAACGGCCCGGACCAGGGCTCAGGCCGGCTGCGCGCGCGAGGAGCCACGCTGGAACGAGTGGGTTGCCCGGCGCGAGCGCACGCTGTCGCTCGACGGGGAGCGGCGCATGGCGGAGCAGGCGGTCGTGACGCGCCGCCAGGAATTCCAGCGGCTCGACAAGGAACTGGCGGAGGCGCTCGCCGCCAGGGAGCAGCTGCGCGAGCGCGCGCTCGAGCTTGCCCCCGTCGCCGCTCTGCGGAGCGAGCTGGGCGAGCTCGAGCGTCTGCAGCGCGAGGAGGCCGCCCGGCGCGCCGGGCAGGCGCAGCTCGATGAGCTGTCGCGCGCGATCACGCGGCTGGAAATCCGGACACGCGAGCTCGAGCCCGCCGCGGATGCGCTGGGGCAGGCGGAAAGCGAAGTGCGCGCGCTGGGAGACCGGCTGCAGGCGGCGGAGCAGGCTGCCGAGACCGAGCGTGCGGCGTGGGTGCGCGAGAAGGAGTACGCGGCAACGCGCCGTGCCGAGCTCTTGAAGCAGTACGACGATGTGCGTGAGCAGCGGGAGAAAATCGCGGCGCTCGGGCCCGAGGGGGAATGTCCCACGTGTCGGCGCCAGCTTGGGGTCGAGCACGCCGCCGTGCTCGGCGTCCTCGACCGGCAGCTCCAGGCCGTCATCGACGACGGCAAGTATTTTCGCGGCCGCCTGGAACAGCTCGCCCAGCCGCCGCACGGCGTGTTGAGCGCGGAGGGCGAGCGCGACAAGCTGCGCGACGAGCTGCGCCGCGCGAGTGAGCGCGCGGGTCTCGTCCGGGCGCAGGTGGAGGAGCGGGCCCGGGCGCGTCAGGAGCTTGACGCCGCGCGCCGCCGCGCGGATGTCTTGAAGCAGGGCCTCGACGCGCGCCCCACGGGATACGACGCCGCCCGGCACGACAGCGTCCGGGCCGAGCTGCTCAAACTCGACCCGATCGCCCTCGAGGCGGCGGCGCTCGAGGCCCGCGCGCAGCGAGCCGAAGGCCTCGTGCCGGAAGCGGAGCAGGCCGAGCGGGATCTGTCCACGGCGGAGCAGCGTGTGCGGACGCTCACTGAAGCCGTCGCGGCGGAAGGATATTCCGAGGAGCGCTACCGCCTGGCCAAGGATCGCTACGATCGCGCGCTCGGCGCATTACGCGAGGCGGAGCTCGCGTTGGTCGAGGCACGCGGTGCGCTGACGCGGGCGGAACACGACGTCATCGAAGTCGAGAAGCGAGCCCGCGAGCGGGCGGCACGGGAACTCGAGATCGCCGCCCGGAAGAGTCGCCTCCGCCTGCACAACGAGCTGGACCGCTCGTTTTCAGACTTGCGCGCGGACTTGAATGCCGCCATGCGTCCGGAAATCGCCGAGCTGGCGTCGGGGTTCCTCGCCGATCTCACCGACGGCCGCTACGACCAGGTGGATTTGAACGAGAACTATGAGGTCACGATTCTGGACGACGGCGTTCCGAAACCCGTGATCTCCGGTGGAGAAGAGGACATTGCCAATCTCGTGTTGCGGCTCGCAATTTCCCAAATGATCGCCGAGCGCGCCGGCCAGCCGTTCTCGCTGCTCGTGCTCGACGAGATTTTCGGAGCCCTGGACGAAGCACGCCGCCAGCACGTGCTCGGCCTGCTCCGGCACCTGGGCGATCGGTTCCCGCAGGTCATTCTCATCACGCACATCGAGCAGGTGCGCGATGGACTCGATCGTGTGATCCGGGTGGCGTACGACGCGGCGCGCGGTGTCAGCGCGGTGCGGGATGACGCCCCGGTTCCCCTCGCGCCTCCTCCCATTGGAGCACCGGATGAGAGCGTGGCTGCCTGAACGCCAGCTTGTAGGCCCGGAACGCGCCGACGAAACGGGGATCGACGGGCTGAACCGGGTTTTCGCGGACGCCTTCACCGACCGCTACCGCCGCGACGGGCTCGTCGGGGTCCGCGTCCCGTACCTGAACCCGCAGGTGTGGCGCTACGCGCTGCTCGACGCCGGTGACGGCGCGATGCTGTGGCGTGACGAGTCGGGTGACGTCGCCGCGTTCAACATTGCCCATCGATCCGGCGCCGAGGCGTGGATGGGCCCGCTGGCCGTCCGACCGGATCGGCAGGGTGGCGGGGTGGGGAAATCGATCGTCCGCACCGCCGCCGACTGGCTCACGAGCCAGGGCGCCGTCACGATCGGCCTCGAGACCATGCCCCGAACCGTCGAGAACATCGGATTCTACGCGCGGCTGGGATATGCGCCCGCATATCTCACGATCACCATGACCAAGGACATCCCGGGCCGGGGACATCCCGCGCCCGCGTTGCTCTCGGCGCGCCGCGACGCGGAGCGCGAAGAGTGCCTGCGCGCGATCCGACAGCTGATCACGAGCATCATTCCCGGGCCGGACTTCACGCGGGAAATCCTGTTGAGCGAGCAGCTGGCCCTCGGCGACACGACCCTGGTCGAAGCGGCCAACGGGCTCGACGCCGCCATCCTCTGGCATTCGGCTCCGCTCGCGGAAGGCCGGGCGCGGGAGGAGCTGCGCATCCTCAAGCTCGCGGCGCGCGACGATCGCGCGTTTTCGGCCGCGCTCGCCGCCACCGAGGCCACGGCCGCGCGCGCCGGCATTCGCCGTGTGGCCGTCCGCTGTCAAACGCGCTACGAGAGCGCATTCCGCCATCTCGTGGAGCGCGGCTACCGGGTCCGCTGGACCGATCTGCGGATGACGCTGGACGGGTATCCCGAGCCGCATGCGGAGAAAGGAGTCCTGTTTTCGAACTGGGAGATTTGAAGCCCGCTCTGCTGATCTTCGCCGCCACCTATCTCCTCATCGCCGTCCAGCGTCTCCCGTTCATTCAGCTCAACCGTCCCGCCGCGAGTCTGCTCGGCGCGGTTGCGATGGTCGCGTTCGGCGTGCTCTCGCTCTCCGAGGCGTACGCCGCCATCGATCTCGACGTGATCGTGTTTCTCCTCGGCTTGATGCTGATCGTGGGATATCTCGAGGTCGGCGGGTTCTTTCAGTGGGCGGCGGACTGGATTCTCGCGCGCGCCCAGACGCCCGAACGGCTGCTCCTCGGCGTCGTCGTGGGCGGGGGGCTGCTCTCGGCGTTCTTCGTGAACGACACGATCTGCCTCGTGGTGACGCCGGTGCTGCTCGCGGCGCTCGGGCCGCTGCGGGTGCGTCCCACGCCGTACCTCATCGGGCTCGCGATGGGCTCGAACGTCGGGTCGGTCCTCTCGATTACGGGGAATCCGCAAAACATGCTGGTGGGCATTTGGAGCGGCTCGAGCTTTGGCTCGTTTCTCGTCCACATGCTCCCGGTAGCCGCGGGGGGCCTGGCCATCACCTACGGCTATCTGCGCTGGGCCTTTGGCCGGGAGCTGTCGGAGCCGTTTCGGGAGCGGCTCGAATCCATTCCCGTTTCGCTCGATCGGCCGCTCGTGTTTCGCGGGCTCGCAATGTTCGGTGTGGCGGTCGTGTTCTGGCTCGCGGGTGGCTCGTTGCCGCTCGTGGCCATCGCCGCGGGCGCCGCGATGGTCGCGATTGCGCAGCGGGACCCGGCGTACGCGATCGATCGCGTGGAATGGTCGCTGCTGCTCTTCTTCGCGTCGCTGTTCGTCGTGATGCGGGGCTTCGAGCGGTCGGGAGCCGTCGCCTGGCTCGACGGGCACGCGCTCGCACTGGTGGGTCACGGGTCGCCCGCCCGTGCCGCCGTCGTGGTGAGCGGGGCGCTCGCGGTGCTCTCGAACCTCATCTCGAATGTGCCGGCGGTCATCCTGTGGCGCAGCACCGTACAGAGCCTGCCCCACCCGGAGCTGCAATGGCGCATTGTCGCGATGAGCTCGACGTTCGCCGGCAACCTCCTGCTCATCGGCTCGATGGCCAACCTCATCGTGGCGGAAAAAGCCGAAAGCCGCGGCGTGCGGATCGGTTTTGGAGAGTATGCCAGAATTGGCATCCCTGTGACCTGTATCACACTCGTCTGGGGGATCCTCGTGCTCCTCGTTACTCCCTAGGGGGAGTTCTGGTGACTGGAGTCACGTCCCGACGTTGCCTTCCGAGATATCATCGGCCCGCGCCCAGAGACCCTTTTCGACGGAGGCAGTCGGATGAAACGCGTACTGATGAGCCTAGCGGTCCTGGGCGTCGTGGCGCTGAGCGCCTCTCCGCTCGCCGCGCAGAAGGCGGCGCTCTATCTGGGTGGTGGTGGTGTGATGCCGACGGGCAACTATGCCCAGGCGGATAACACCGGTTGGCAGCTGCAGGGCGGCCTTGAAATCGGCATTCCGCACTCGCCGTTTGCGGTGCGTGCCGACGCGATGTACGGTGAGACCAGCCACCAGGGCAGCATTCCTTTCACCAACGACACCAAGCTGAGCGGCTTGTCGGCTGACGGGGTCTATCACATTGGTGGCGGGATGGTGCCGGTGAAGCTGTACGTCCTGGCCGGCGTCGGCTACCACAATGTGAATCTCGGCAGCGGTGCCTCCGAGTCCGATTTCTCGTGGAACGCCGGCGGCGGTCTGCGCATCGGCCTCGGCCCCATGAACCTGTTCGCCGAAGCGCGCTACACGAGCATCATGATGACCGGTGGCTCGCTGAACTTCTTCCCGATCACGGGCGGCCTCGAGTTCGGTCTGTAATCGAACCGAGCCGACTGCTTGCCACGGTCAGGGCGCCTGCCTAAGGTCTGAGCAGGCGCCCTGATCATTTCCGGCATGAGAATCGTCCCGCAGCTTCGGATCGCGCAACTCGCTTTCGCGGCACTCGCCGGCGTGTTCACGACCGGCGCGGCGCAGGACCGCTGGCAAATCACCTTACATGACGGCTCGATCTTGTGGGACCTGGAGCTCGAGCGGCTGAGCGGCGATACCCTCGTGTTCCGCCCGGCGCAGGGCGGGCACGCGCTTCACCTACCCGTCATGGGCGTGGATGCGCTCCGGCTGGTGCAAAAATCCGAGAAGCGTCAGTTCGCGCCGGACGGCCAGGGCACGGGCAACGCGCTCATGGGAGGCGCGGACATGATCTGGCAGCTGACGCTGCTCGACAAAGACGAGCGCTTGAAAGTCTTGCAGGAGGTGCTGCGGGCGTATCCGCCGGATTCGACGTGAATAAGCGGGAAGCGGGAAGCGGGAAGCGGGAAGCGGGAAGCGGCAAGCGGCAAGCGGGAAGCGGCAAGCGGGAAGCGGGAAGGGAGCGCATTCGAGTCCGTTTTACGCTTCCCGCTTCCCGCTCCCCCAATTCACCAGACTTCGGCTCGTACGCTATCCGCTCGCACCATCGGATCGCCCGCTCTACATCCGAACGCGCGCGCAAACTCCGGCATGTTCGATACCGGCCCGTTGACCCGCCACATCGGAGGCGAATGGGGATCGGTGAGCGTGCGGAGCCGCACCATCTCCGGTCGGGTGAGGTTGCGCCATAGCTGCCCGAATCCGAGAAAGAACCGCTGCTCGGCCGTGAACCCGTCGATGTCCGGCGGGCGGGGTTTGCCTTCCAGCGAGTGCTCGAACGCGGCATGCGCGATCACGAGCCCGCCGATATCGGCGATGTTCTCGCCCACAGTGAGCGCCCCGTTCACGTGGAAGGTGTCGACCGCGATGTAGGCCGAGTATTCGTTGATCACGCGTTGCGCGCGCTCGGTAAAACGGCGCGCGTCTTCCGCCGTCCACCAGTCGCGCAGGTTGCCGTGGGCATCGAATTGCCGGCCACGATCGTCGAATCCATGGGTCATCTCGTGCCCGATCACCGCCCCGATGGCGCCGTAGTTCGACGCATCGTCGGCGGTGGGATCGAAGAACGGCGGCTGGAGGATACCGGCCGGGAACACGATCTCGTTGAACGACGGGTTGTAGTACGCGTTGACCGTGGGCGGGCTCATGTCCCATTCGCCGCGATCCACCGGGCGGCCGATCTTTGCGAGCTGGCGCTGCTGCTCGAACGTCCGCGCCGCGAGCGCATTCTCCACGTAAGGCCACGACGCTCGGGCATCCAGGGTCGAGTAATCACGCCACGTGTCGGGGTAGCCAATCTTCTTGAAGATCGCGCTCAGCTTTTGCTGTGCCTCAGCCTTGGTGGAGTCGCTCATCCACGTCAGCTGCTGAATCCGATCGGACAGCGCCACCTGGAGATTGTTCACCATTTCGAGGACGCGGGCTTTCGCCTGTGGCGAGAACTCGCTCTCGACATATGCCTTGCCGAGCGCCTCCCCCATCGCTTCGTCCGCCGCGGCGGCACAGCGCTGCCAGCGCGGCAGCGGCTGCTTCACGCCACGCAACGCGGCCTGCAGCTTGAAATCCTCGTTGAAAAACACCGAGCCGAGCAGCGGCGCGGTCTCATGCAGGAGCTGCCACCGCAGATACACGCGCCAGTCGGCGAGCGCCGCCTTGTCCATAGCCTCCGCGCTCACGAGGCGAAGGAAGGCGGGCTGCGAGACGTCGAGCGTCGAGTCGGGTGAGGCGAGCGCGGCGACGCCGGCGGCCGCGAAGAACACCGTCCAGTCGATGCCGGGAGCGAGCGTGCCGAGCTCGCGCACGGTCATCTTGTGGTAGACCGCATTCGGATCGCGTCGCGCCACGAGGGTCATCGACGATTCGGCGAGGGCTGTCTCGAAGCGCATGGTCCGCTCCGCATCCTGCCGGGCGAGCGCGGGCGTGGCGCCGAGCAGCGCGAACATGCGGGCGATGTGCGCCACGTAGACCTGGCGCAGCGAATCGGACGCGGGATCGGTTTTGAGGTAGTAGTCGCGATCGGGCAAGCCGAGGCCGGCCTGGTACAACTGTCCGATCACGCGAGAGCTCTGCTTGCGATCGACCTCCGCCGAGAAAAAGAACGGAGCATAGATCTGCCGCGCGTTCAAGCGGGCCAGCTCGCGCGTCAGGTCACCCGCGGTTTTCAGCGCGGCAATGCGGGCCAGCTCGTCGCCGATCGGCTTCGCGCCGGCCCGATCGGTTCCCGCGGAGTCCATGCACGTCCCGTAAAAGGCGCCGAGCTTCTTGAGCGTCGGATCCCGGGTGGTATCGGTCGCCCCGCCGACCCGTTCGAGCACGCGTCGCAACGCTTCGGTATTGCGGTCGTACAGCTCCCGGGCCGCTCCGGTGCTGGTGTACGCCGCCGGGATCTGCGCCGTCTTGAGCCAGCCGCCGTTCGCGTACTGATAGAAATCGCGGCACGGCGCGCAGGTGGTATCGAGGTAGGCACGGTTCGCGCCGTGTTGTGCGGCTGCCGGCGCGGCCGCGAGGAGCGCCGTCACGAACAGCCCGGCAACGCGCATCGGCGTCACGACAGAAATCGTGGCGCGCCTACGAGCACGCGACGGGCGAACAGGATCACCGCAATGGCCCAGAGCACTTGCACGGGACCACTGCCGATGTGCATTCCGAACAGGAGCGTCACCCACGCCGCCAGTGATATGATCGCACCGATCAATGTGAGGTTCATCCTATCCCCCAAAATGTGCGCTTGACGACCGCGTCCGCCCGTGTATTGTAGTCCCTGTCGGGGGCGGAGAGCTCAATTATTGAGCCAACAGCTCGATTGAGGACCCATATACTGTAACCGATGTCATGCCCCCTCGGTGGGGAAGGCAGACGCTATGGTGAGGGCCCAGCCATTACTTTCGGGCTTCAATAATCCTCTTCGTTCCCTTTGCCGATCGGCCGGCTCCCTCAGTGGAGTCCGGCCGATCGCGTTTTCCCCCGTAGCGTGTCCCAGAAGTCCCGCGGCGCCTTGAGGTGCTGCGGTCGGACCGCGTAGGCGACGGCCAGCAGCACCATCCATGCCGCGTACACCATGGCGACGATTCCCCGGGCGCTCGGCAGCCCCATTTCGACGATCCAGAGGCAGAACAACGTGGTCGCGGCGAGCGCCCCGAAGCGCATCGACAAGAGGATCATGACGCCGAGCGCGGTTTGCAGCAGCGTCAGCCGGATCTCGACGCTCTGCTCCACGTCGATCGGGAACGGCGCCCAGGTACCGTGGTGATGCCAGTGTGAATAGCCGTAGATCACGGGGATCATCGCCGCGAGGACAGTCCACTGGTTGATGTTGCTCGACACGAGATTCATGAGCGCCACCGGCGCGTGGGTCACGCGCCGGGCCCAGTTGACGGTCGAGACGATCTCGGGAAATTCCGAGAGGACGGGTGCCATCCACTGGATGAAGAAGAATTGGCTCACGCCGAGGATCAACGCCACGCTGAGCAGCGATTCCACCAGCGGATGCGCCGAAACGGACAGCACCGCGCCTCCGACCGCAAACAACCCACCGATGGCCGCCGGCCGGCGCCAGCCGCGCTGGCGCACGGCCCAGCGCGCGACGGCGGGCGCGTCGGCGACCTGCTCTTCCGCATGGGGCGGATGCCCGGACAGCACCCAGAGATAGACGGCGTAGAGCGCCACGAGCATGGCGGAATCCCACGCCGTCGCATTTCCTTTCCAGAGAATCACTACCCAGTACAGCAATCCGGGAATGAGTCCCAGTACCTCCACGGCGTGGTCGCGGGCCAGCCGTATCGGCACGAGTGGCGAACCACCGGATCGCCAGTGGGCGGCCGCGTAGACGGCGTAGATGAGCGGCCATCCCAGGCCGAGGAGCAGGCGAATCGCGCCCGTCAGGTTGGCAATCGCGAAGTGGAGCCGTTCCGGATCGCGACCCGCGTCCCACGCGATCGCGGCTTCGACGGCAAATTCGGGCAGTGTCTGCAGCCAGGCGAGGAGCGCGAGCGCCAGACCCTGCGAGATGACGAATTGCGCGGCCTCCGCGCCCCAGGCGACGAGAAACGCGGACGCGAGGACGGTCGGCACCGCCCACAGGGAGCTCGTGATGGAGCCTCCCGCTGCCGCCACCGAGGCGATTAGTCTTAGGCGCACGAACCGCCGAAGATAGTCCGCCCCTGAGACCCTGACGAGGGACCGAGGACCAGCGAGCCATGCCCCGTTGCGTGATCACGCGCCGTCTGCATTTCAGCGCCGCCCACCGGCTCTGGAATCCGAAGTTCTCGCCCGCCGAGAACGAGGCGACGTTCGGAATGTGCAATAATCCGAACTACCACGGACACAACTACGACCTCGACATCTCCGTCGAAGGCGAGATCGATGCCGATACCGGCTATGTGCTCGACATCCAGCGAATCAAGGACGTGGCCTGGGAGTGCCTCGTTTCGCGGCTCGATCACAAGAACCTGAACCTCGACGTTCCCTGGTTCGCCAAGCTCAACCCCACCGCCGAAAACATCGCGGTGGTTTGCTGGGAGGTGCTCGAGCCCGCGCTCGAGCCGGCTCGGCTCAAGCAGATTCGACTCTGGGAGACCGAGCGGAACTACGTCGACTATTACGGAGCGTAACGTTAGCTTGCCCCTGTGAGCGCGTCGCGAAAGCACGAACCCATCGACCATTTCGAGCCCTTGTCCCAAGTCCCCGGCGCGGGGGGGCGAACGCCGTTCGAAACGCTGATTCGCGACATGCTGCTCTCCCTGGGCGAGGATCCAACGCGCGAGGGACTGAAACAGACTCCCGCCCGGGTCGAGGCATCCCTCAAATGGCTCACCCGCGGCTATGGCATGTCCGTCGCGGACGTGATCGGCGACGCGATCTACCACGAACGCCACGACAATCTGGTGTGCGTGCGGGATATCGAGATCTACTCGATCTGCGAGCACCACATGCTGCCGTTCTTTGGCCGGGCGCACGTGGCGTATCTCCCCAATGGCCGTCTCGTCGGGCTCTCGAAAATCCCTCGTCTGATCGAGGTGTACGCGCGGCGGCTGCAGGTTCAGGAACGGCTCACCGACCAGGTGGCAGATGCGCTGATGGACGTGCTCGAGCCGCGCGGCGTGGGCGTGGTGATCGAGGCCTATCATCTCTGCATGATGATGCGCGGCGTCGAGAAGCAGAACTCGAAGACCGTCACCAGCGCCTTACGCGGCGCCCTGCTCGACGACGGAAAGACGCGCGAGGAATTTCTCCGCCTCGTGCACGGACGCTCCAGCACGGGGTGAGCCACCCCGTCTCCCTCAAAGAGAGGCTGGCGCTGGTCACCGGTGCGTCGCGTGGCATCGGGCGCGCGATCAGCAATGTCCTGCTCCAAGCCGGAGCCCGCGTCGTGTGCCTGGCGCGATCGTTCGAGCAGCGCGTGATCACGGCGCAGGGTCGTGAGACGGACATCCGCTGCGACGTGACTGATCCCACCGCCGTGGACCGTGTCCTCACCTGGGTGCGCGCTGAGCAGGGTCTCCCGGACATCGTCGTGAACAACGCGGGCGTG
>Ga0335077_10005115_pt1 | contig 16057 bp, 14 predicted proteins | sample Lox_Sample_31_FD_207151 | JGI IMG/M metagenome (GOLD analysis project Ga0335077, IMG submission 207151) | Soil microbial communities from Loxahatchee National Wildlife Refuge, Florida, United States - Lox_Sample_3.1 | ecosystem: Environmental > Terrestrial > Soil > Wetlands | place: USA...
GGCACCAGCACATGTGAAATGAGCATGGAAAAATTCTTCAGCCCTTTTTGCGCGGCTTGATAGATTGCCATGGCCGTGGCGGGAGCGGTGGTTTCAAAACCTACCCCGAAGAAAACCACTTCTTTCGTCGGATTTTGTTCCGCGAGTTTCACGGCATCGAGCGGCGAGTAAACCATGCGCACATCGCCGCCATTGGCTTTGACGGAAAGCAAATCCGTTGTGCTGCCCGGCACGCGCAGCATGTCGCCGAACGAGGTGAAGATAACGCCGGGCTGCGCGGCGATTTCCAACGCCTTGTCAATCATTTCGAGCGGCGTCACGCAAACCGGACAACCGGGGCCGTGGATAAGCGTGATTTGCTTGGGCAGGAGTTCGTCAATGCCGAATTTGACGATCGCGTGCGTTTGCCCGCCGCAGACCTCCATGATGTTCCAGGGCCGCGTCGTGACCTGGCACACTTCTCGCGCAATTTTTTGCGCCAGATCGCCGTCGCGATATTCGTCGAGGTATTTCACGGCCCGCCTCCCTTCAACTCACTCAATTCCTCCATTTCCTTCAAAAACTCAAAAACTTTTTGCGCCTCGTCTTCATCCAACCGGCTGAGGGCAAATCCGACGTGGACAATGACATAATCGCCGACCTTTGCCTCCGGCACATAAGCCAGGCTGGCTTCCTTGAGAATGCCGCCGAAGTTGATTTTGCCCATGCGCGTCAATGGATCATTGCCGCTGATGCTTTCAATTTTTCCTGGAATGGCGAGGCACATGTAGGAGTAATTTAATCCGTCTGCCGCAACGCGGCAACGACTTGTCCCAGGGCGATACCGCCGTCATTGGGCGGCACGCGCTGATGCCAATACGGACGAAATCCTTCCGCCTGCAACCGCTGGACCGTCCGTTCGGTGAGAAAACGATTCTGGAAGCAGCCGCCGGAAAGCACTACGCGATCTTGGCCGGCGTGTTTGGCAACGGCGATGATTGCCTCGGCCAAGGCGTTGTGGAATTTGGCGGAAATTTTGCCGACAGAAACGCCGCCCTTCACGTCTGAGAGAATCGCTTCAATCATTGGCAACCAGTTCAGAATCATTTCCGATTTCCGATTTCCGATTTCCGATTTCCCGGCAATCGGCAATGGATAAGTTTCATCCGTTTTGGTCCCATCCAACGCGAATTCCACTTCCATCGCCGCTTGGCCTTCAAAACGCATTATTTGCCGCAAACCAATCAGGGAAGCAACCGCGTCGAATAACCGGCCCATGCTGGTGGTCATCGGCGAATTCAGTTTCTTTGCAAGCATTGTTTTCAACGTGGTGAGTTCCGCCTTGGAAAAGGCGGCAACCGGCGTCAACTCTTTTAACTCGAAAACTGGGTCGCCAAAAATTTCATAAAGCAACCCGAGCGCGGCGCGGCGCGGTTCCTTGACCGCCTGATCGCCGCCGGGCAACCGGAACGGCCGCAAGTGGGCGATGCGTTTGATCTTCCTGTCGGTAACCAGGAAAAATTCGCCACCCCAGATTGTGCCATCCAGACCGTAGCCGGTGCCATCCCATGAAACACAGAGTGCTGGCGGCGTAATTTCGTTTTCTGCCGTGCACGACAAGATGTGAGCGATGTGATGCTGGACTTGCACAATTTTGGTAGGGCTGGGCTGCTGCCCGGCCGGGCCGCAAGGCAGCGCGTCCCTGCTGATCTCATTTGCATATTTCGTCGAAAGATAATCCGGATGCAAATCGGCGGCGACAATTTGTGGCGTGACCTCGTAAAGCTTTTCAAAATCCGCAATGACGCGGCGGAAGGCGTGGTTGGCCTGTTCCGTTTCCAAATCGCCGATGTGTTGGCTGAGGAAAACCTGGCGGGCAACGGATAGAGCCACCGCATTCTTCAAATGCGCACCAACGGCCAGGATGTCTTTGGACTTTGGACTTTGAACTTTAGACTTCAGACTTATTGGCAATGGCGCATAGCCGCGGGCGCGACGCAAAACCATTTCCCGGTCAAGCATGACGCGCACAATCGAATCATCCACATGGCGGACGATGGGTCGGTTATGGACTAGAAATAAATCCGCGATGCCACCGAGCCGTTCCAAGGCTTCGTGTTCGTCCGTGCAAATCGGTTCATCCCTCAGATTGCCGCTGGTGGCGACGACCGGAAAACCGAGTTCGGCCAGCAACAAATGATGCAACGGTGTGTAGGGCAATAGGACGCCGAGATTGGGGTTGCCGGGAGCCACGGCATTTGCGATTTGCGATTTACGATTTGCGATTTTTTCGAGCAGAACGATTGGCGATTCGGGTGAGCGCAACAATCGTTCTTCCGATGGCGAAACTTCGCAGACGGTCTTGATAGCTTCCAACGATGGAAACATGAGCGCAAACGGTTTTTCCTCGCGATGCTTCCGTTCGCGCAACAAGCGGACGGCTTTATCATTGCGCGCGTCGGCCATTAAATGAAAGCCGCCGAGTCCCTTGACGGCGACGATTTTTCCTTCACGAACCGCTTGGGCGGCAGCGAGCAAAGCGTCGGTAGTTTGGAGTGCGCGGACTTGTCCGCGCTTTAAAAGCGGCGACGTGTCGCCGCACTCCCACAATTCCAGATGCGGGCCGCAGACTGGACAGGCATTCGGCTGGGCATGAAAGCGCCGATTGGTGGGGTCGTCGTATTCAGCCTGGCATTGCGGGCACATCGTGAACGTCTTCATTGAGGTGTTCGCGCGGTCGTAGGGCAACGATTCGATGATACTGAAGCGGGGGCCGCAGTTGGTGCAGTTAGTGAACGGATAGCGGTATCGACGATTCTTCGGATCGAAGATTTCGTAGCGACAATCCGGACACGTAGCGATGTCCGGCAACACCAGCGCGGTTTTGTCGCCACCGGCTTCACTCTCGCGGATTTCAAAGCGGGTGTAATCAACGAGATCAAGCCACGAAGTTTCGAGGCTTTGAATGGAACTGCGTGGTGGTTTTTCGGATTCGAGCCGCAGCAAAAAATTTTCCAGGGCCGCGCGCGGGCCTTCAATTTCAATGAAAACGCCTTGCGGAGAATTGTTGACCCAGCCAGCCAGGCCGAGTTCAGCAGCCAGCCGGAAGACAAACGGACGGAAACCAACCCCCTGCACCGCGCCGCGAACGACCAGTTTCAGCCGCAATCGGCCGGGCGCGGCGGGCTTCATATCACTTCTCGATTTCAAAGCCTTCGAGGACCATGTCGGTGGAATTCACGGCCTTGAGATCCAGCGAATCGCACTTGGGGCAGACGTCCGGCAGATGGTCCGTCTCAAACTGGTGTCCGCATTTCGCGCAGCGCACGAGCGGCGCCACCTGCGTCAGGATGAGTGTGGCGTTCTTGATGAGGTTGCTCTCTTTTTTAACAACCTCGAAACTGAACTGCACGTGCTCGCCGCTGTGGCTGGTAAGCGGGTTGAAGCGGATTTTGATGAGCTTGACACGTTTGGCCCCCTGTGCGGCGGCCTGTTTCTCAACGGTGTCAACAATGGCGCGGACGAGATGGACTTCGTGCATAGATGAGTGTGTTGGTGTTTGGTGGTAATTGTCAATTCATGAGGAGCAAAGCGCTTTAATTTCCTGCATCGCCTTTTCAAAGCCGCGTTGGGCGACCGGCGAAAGGTCGTCGCCGAAGCCGAGGTTTTCAACCGGGATGGTCAGCCACCAGGCCGGCGGGCAACGGCCAAAAAGCTGTTGGGCGAACGCCAGCAACGAGCGCGGATCCGCAGCGTGCGCCATGAGTTGAGCCCCATCGGCGGGCGCGAGTTGGCGCAACTCGACTTCGGTGGAAGCGTCCGCCGCGGCATCCACGAAAACCACCGCGCGCGCGGCGGAAACCAGCTCCGCGAGTTCGGGCGTAAGTTGATGGCACGCGAGGACAACCACACCAGACAAATGCAGAGCCTCGACGGCTTCGGCCACCTTCACCCCAACGCCGTCATCGCTGCGCAACGTGTTGCCATAGCCGATGACCAAAAAGTCGGCGGCGGCAGCCTGATGGGAATCGTTTTTCACAATGCAAAATAGACCGTTCGCGCTGAAAAACCAGCGGGGAAACGGCCCAACAAACCGTTTCCCCGCTTGGCCACAACCCGGAGGAAAATTATCCGCGCGCGAGTTCGTCCAACACCTGGCCGTCCGGGGCGACGAGTTGCACGTGCAGCGGCATCTGGCCGACGGCGTGGGTGGAGCAGCTCAGGCACGGGTCGTAGCAGCGGATGGCGGCTTCGACGCGGTTGAGCATGCCTTCCTGCAACTGATTGCCCTTCACGTATTTTTTTGCCACGGATAGAACAGAGCGGTTCATGGCCAGGTTGTTGTGCCCGGTGGCGACAATCAGGTTGACCTTCTCGATGCGCCCGGTTCCGTCCACCCAATAATGATGGAACAGCGTGCCGCGCGGCGCTTCAATCACGCCGACGCCCTGTCCATTCTCTGGCCGGCCGCTGACCATGATGTCGGTGCTGCAAATATCCGGATCGTCGAGCAGTTCCTGGATGCGCTCCAGTGTGTAAAGAATTTCAATCAGCCGCGCCCAATGATAGTAAAACGAACTGCGGCGCACCGGGTTGCCCGCCTTCCACTCGCGCAAGGCGGCATTGGCCTGCGGCGTGGAAATTTTGCTCGCAAGATTCAGACGGGCCAATGGGCCGACGCGATACATTCCCGCCGGATAACCCAGCCGTTTGATGAACGGGAATTTAAGATACGACCACGGCTCGGTGGCCTCGGCGATGACGTCCAGGTAATTGTCCGGTGGAATCTGGTCCTCGACGATTTTGCCATCGGCGCCGCAAAACCGCAGGTTGCCGTCGTAATGCTCCAGCGCGCCGTCGGGCTGGACGAGGCCCATGTAATTGGAATCGAAACTGGCGAAGGTCTCGACTTCGTCACGGTGCGCGTCCTGATATTTCTTGAGCAAGTCGAGCGCGAATTTGGTTTGAGCAAACGCTTCGGGCAGGCCCTTGCGCATCTCGTCACGCTCGGCAACGGTGAGCGCCTTGTTGACGCCGCCCGGGACGGGGAAGTCCGGATGGATTTTGCGCCCGCCAACCAGCTTGATGACTTCCTGGCCGTATTTGCGCAGCCGCACGCCTTTGATGGCGATTTCGGGATGCTGCTGGATGAGGCCGACGACGTTGCGGATGGCCGGGTCGGCGTCGTAGCCCAGCAACAGGTCGGGCGCGCTCAGGTGGAAGAAGCTCAACGCGTGCGATTGCGTGAGCTGGCCCATGTGCATCAATTCGCGCAACAGCTTCGCCGGACGCGGAATGGCCGCGCCCAACACGGCGTCGCACGCCTTGGCGCTGGCCAGCAGATGGCTCACCGGACAGATGCCACAGATGCGCGAGGTGATTTGCGGCATCTCGGCAAAGAAACGGCCTTCGCAGAATTTCTCAAACCCCCGGAACTCGACCACGTGGAACTGTGTGTCCGCCACGTTGCCCGCTGCATCGAGCTGGATCGTAATCTTGGCGTGTCCCTCGATGCGGGTGACGGGGCTGATCGTAATGGTTCTGGTATTGGTCTCAGTCATAACGCAAATTTTTCTCGTTCCATTGCGGCATGCGGCCGGCGAGCAACTCGGTAAGCACATACCAGATGGTGTCGGCATCGGGCGGGCAGCCGGGAATATGCACGTCCACCTTCACGAATTCCTGGATGGGACGGACTTTTTTCAACAGCGTGGGCACGACCGAATCCGACGGAATTTCACCTATCTGCGTGCTCTCAGTTTCGACAAAGCCGCGCGCAACCACGTCGTCGAGGTCGAACTGATTTCGCAGAGCGGGAATGTTGCCGGTGATGGCGCAGTCACCGAGCGCAATCAGCACCTTGCAGCGCGCCCGCAGTGTGCGCAGTACGTGCTCGTTTTCCTCGTTGCAGACAGCACCCTCGACGATGCCCACGTCCACGTTGGGAATCTCCTTCACGTCGGTAATCGGGCTGGCGGTGATGTCCACCAGCTTGACGAGTTCCACCAGCCGCTCGTCCAAATCTAAAAACGACATGTGACAGCCGGAACAGCCGCCTAGCCACACCGTTGCCACTTTGACTTTAGGTTTGTCGCTCATATTCATCTTCACTTCAAAACGGCCTCCAGAATTTCCCGGTCCTGGCGCGCCTCTCCGCGTGGTGGCAGCACCGCCTGCAACGGCAGTTCGCGCCACTCAAAATTGGTGATGGTGCCCTGTTTCTCGCACCAGATGGCCGCTGGCAGCACGACCTGGGCGAGGTCGGTCAGCCGCGACTGGTAGGCCGCCTGTACGACCACGCAATCAATTTCCTCCACCAGCGCCCGCACGTAGCGTTCATCCAGCAACCGCGCGCCGCCGTCCGGCTCGTCGCTGGCAACGATGTGCAAAAACTTCAGCGGCTTCAGATCGAGCCACGGGCCGACTTCTTCCACCGGTTCGATGCCGCCAGCCGCCAGCTTCAAGCTGTTCGTGCTGGTGGGCAGCGGAATCAACGCCGGCGCCGGGCCGGCATTTTTCGCCTCAAAAATTTTGATGAGCCGTTCGAGCACGGCCACGCCGATGGGTGTCATCGCCTCCGGCCCGTACACCAGCACGGGCCGCTTCGCGTCCTGCAGCACTTCGGCCACCCGGTCCCAGAATTTGTGTTCGAGACTGACGACGTTGGCGCAAATGTCGGCGTACTGATCGAGGTCGCTCTTGCGGGTGTGGAAGATGAGCAGTTTCGCACCTTGACGGCGCACGGTGGTGCGGATTTTGGCCGCCACCACCCCCTGCGCGTGGCTGGGCCGCGCCCCAAGCAGGATGATGGTATCGGCATCGTGTAGTTTCGCCATGCTGTCCGGGCAGCGGTCGCCTTCAGCGCACAGGGCAGCTTCATTTTGGGCAACGAAGACCCCGACGCGCTCGAATTTCTTCAACGTGGCAACGGTTTCATTGTTCAGGCGCGGCGAAACGAGCACGGCCTTTTGGACGGGCTTGGCCTTTTGGGCGGCCTGCCGCACGGCTTGGAGGGCCTCGTCCCAAGTGGCCGGCTCCAATTTTCCGTGGCGGCGGAGCAGCGGTTGCAGGATACGCCGACGCGGTTCAGCCCAGGTTTCGTAACGGCCGCGCACGCAGAGGTGTCCCTCGCTGACTGGCGAATCGAAATCACCAAAGACCTCGACGATGCGGTTTTCCTTCGTATAAACCAACAGGCCGCAGCCGACGGGGCACTCGGTGCAGGTGGTGCGGACGATCCGGCAGGTGCCGAGCTTGCCGCGGAACGCGGCGGCCTTGTCGAACAGCGCCCCCGTGGGACACGCGGCGACACACGCGCCGCAGCTCGTGCAGGAATCCGACGTGCCGAAGGTCGCCCCGAGGTCCACGACCACGTGGTTTTTCGCGCCGCGATTGGCAATATCAAGCGAGTGGGTGCCTTCCATTTCCTCGCAGGTGCGCACGCAACGGGTGCACAGGATGCAACGGTTCTGATCGAGGGCAATGTATTTGCCCGACAGGTCCACTGGCAGGGCGGGATACAAGTAGGGGAACCGGATGGCGTCAATGCCATGCCGGTAACCCTGTTGCTGGAGTTCGCAATCGCCATTGTTCATCACGCAGAACGGACAAATGTGATTGCGCTCGCTGAACAACAATTCCAGCGTACTGCGGCGCAGTTTGTGGAGCGATTCGCTGTTGGTGACGACCTGCTTGCCGTCCATGGCCGGGGTCGAGCACGCCGGCACCACCTTGGGGCTGCCGACAATCTCGACGATGCACATGCGGCAGCCGCCCCACGGCGAAAGATGTTTCAAGTAACAAAGCGTCGGGATATGGATGTCGTGAGCCTGGGCGATTTGCAGAATCGTCTGGCCTTCCTGGCCCGTGCAGCGGCGGCCATCAATCGTCAACGTGATTTTTTTGGGTGCAATCATTTTTCCATCACAGGTTTCATGGCCCGGGTTGAGGACGCAGCCAAATCGGCAGTCGCGGCCGAACGGCCATTTACGCCGTTGGAAGTTTTGAGCACCGCGTCGAATTTGCAGGCGTCAAAACACGCGCCGCAACGGATGCAGGCGTCGGCCACGATGTAATATTTTTTCAACCCGTCCCGTTTGAAAATGGTATTGACGGGACAACCGCGCGCACACATCGAGCAGCCGACGCACTTCTCCTCGTCAATGCGGAACTCCAGCAATTCACGGCAGACACGGGCGGGACAGCGTTTCTCCTCGACGTGCGCCAGGTATTCATCACGGAAATAGCGCAACGTGGTGAGCACCGGATTCGGCGCCGACTGGCCCAGACCGCACAAGCTGGTGTCTTTGACGACCGACGCGAGCGTTTCGAGTTTTTCCAGGTCTTCAGGCTCGGCCTCGCCGGCGCAAATCCGTTCCAGGATGTTGAGCATCTGGCGCGTTCCGACACGGCAGGGCGGGCATTTGCCGCAGGATTCGTCGCAGCAGAATTCCATGAAAAATCGCGCCACGTCCACCATGCACGAATCCTCGTCCATCACCACCATGCCGCCCGAACCCATGATGGAGCCGAGCTTTTGCAGCGATTCGTAGTCCACGCGTTCATCCAGGTATTGTTCGGGGATGACACCGCCGGACGGTCCGCCGGTTTGCACGGCCTTGAATTTCTTGCCCTTGGGAATGCCGCCGCCGATGCCGAAGATAATTTCGCGCAGGGTGGTGCCGTACGGCACTTCCGCCAGGCCGGTGTTGCGGATTTTGCCCGCCAGCGCGAAGACCTTGGTGCCTTTCGTCTTCTCGGTGCCGAACGAGGCATACCATTTAGCGCCCTTCAAAATAATCGGTTTGATGGTGGCCCACGTCTCGACGTTGTTGATGTTGGTCGGCTTGCCCCAGAGACCGCGTTGGGCGGGGTACGGGGGGCGCGGTTGGGGCTGGCCGCGGCGGCCTTCAATGCTGCGGGTCAAGGCGGTCTCCTCGCCGCATACAAACGCGCCCGCGCCAATGCGGATCTCAAGGTCGAAATCGAATACCGTGTCGAACAAATTCTGGCCCAGTACCCCATGCCGGTAAGCTTGCTCAATGGCGAGGTGGAGCCGTTTGATGGCCAGCGGATACTCGGCGCGGATGTAAATGAACCCGCGGTTGGCACCCATCGCGTAAGCCCCGACGGCCATGCCTTCGAGCACGCGATGCGGGTCGCCTTCCAGCACGGCGCGATTCATGAACGCGCCCGGATCGCCCTCGTCGGCGTTGCAAACCACGTATTTCGGTTTGGCAGGCGCCTTGGCCATCAGTTCCCACTTGGCGCCGGTCGGGAAGCCAGCCCCGCCGCGCCCGCGCAGACCGCTGGCTTTGATTTCGGCGATGACCTGTTCGGGTGTCATCGAGGTCAGCACTTTGCCCAATGCGGCGTAACCGTCGCGGGCGATGTATTCCTCAATGTTTTCCGCGTCAATCAGGCCGCAATTCTCCAGGACAATTTTCTCCTGTTTGGCGAAGAAGGCGAAATCGCGCTGGGTGGTGACGACATTGGCAGTGATGTCGTCCTTCGGCAGCAGCTTCGTATAGGGGCGGCCCTTGATGAAGTGCTCCTCGACGAGTTGGGGCACGTCCAACGCCGTGACCCGCTGATAAAATGTGCCCTCCGGGTGGACGAGCATCACCGGGCCGAGATCGCACGGTCCCATGCAGCCGGTTTCGACGATTCTAATCTCCCCGTCGAGGCCGCGTTTCTTCAACTCGGCGGCCAGCATGTCCTTCAGCGCGTGGCCGCCGGAACTGATGCAGCCGGCGCCGGCGCAAATTAGTATGTGAGCGCGAATCATCGTTGGTTACTCCGGTTTCTTTTCCTTGCCGACGGCGAGGTTGTCCACCTTTTTGCCCCTCTCCAGGTGTTCGGCGACAATCTTTTTGGCCTTTTCGGCGTCCAGCCGGGCGTAGGTGGTCTTCTCCCCGCCCGCCTCTTCGACGCGTACAACCGGCTCGACGTCTTCCAGACCGACTTCGCCGGTCACGCGCACTTCGACGTCGTCCAAGCCGCGTTTCTCGATCTCGTCGAGCATGGTCTTCATCACTTCACGCGCGCCGGCGGCGATGCCGCTGGTGCCCATGCTGACGACGACGCGGTACTTCCGGTTGCCTTCACGCAAGGCAACCTGCCGCTGCGCTTTCTCTTTCAACTTTTTGAGTTCTTCCAGGTTCATAATTCGTTTTCTCCTCGCCGCTCCAAAACGGATTGGGGCGGCTTGCCACTTTTTTTTCTGCCCGTTCCAGGGAACTGAAATGGAAACGTTCCGTATCGCCCAAATAATGGAGCTGCACGTCCACCGCCGGGTTGGCGGCGCACAGTGCCAGAATCGTCGCATTCAAATCGCCCAACGGCGGCCGGTCCACGTGCGACAATTGCATTGTAGCCGTGACCGTCGTGCCCGCGCCCGGCGCGGAACGGACATGAAATTCCCCGCCGCACATCTCCGCCGTCTGGCGCAGCAGGGCCAGCCCCAGGCCGATGGCCTTCTTGCGGTGGCGCTTGGTGCTGACCGGTGCCGCCAGCACGCGCTTGAGCGTGGCTTCATCCATGCCGCAGCCGTCGTCCTGGATACGAATGGTCAACCGGTCCCGCCGGGCGTGTTCAGCAACCGTGATTTGCGCGGTGCGCGCCCCCGCCGCCAGCGAGTTCATCGCGATGTCCAGAATGTGCAATGACAGTTCCTCAAACATATTTCTTCAAATCCTTCTGGCAGAGGCGCGGGATTTTGTCCGGTGACAGCTTGCCATAGACGTCGTCCCCGACAGCAATCGCCGGGGCGAGCGCGCAGGCGCCGAGGCAGCGCGCGCTGTTCAGGCTGAACAGATTGTCCTTGGTGGTCTCGCCTTGCTTGATGCCGAGTTGCTGTTCAAGCCGTTCGAGGATCATTTTCGAGCCGCGCACGTGGCAGGTGGTGCCGGTGCAGACCATGATCTGGTGTTTGCCGCGCGGCACCATGGTGAACAGGTGATAGAAGCTGACCACGCCGTACACCTGGGCGAGCGGAATCTTCAAAGAGCCGGCGACATAGCGCAGCACGTCGATACTGAGATGACCAAACAATTGCTGCGCCATGTGCAGCACTTGAATCAACGAATCGGGATGGGCGTCATATTGCTCGATGGTCTGGTCGAGCGTCGCAAAACGTTCGTCGCCGCTCGGATGGTAGTGCACGAACGGAGTGACGGCTTGGGGTGGTTGTACTTTCATCGGAGTCCTGCCTTCCACAGTTTGCCGGCCGTTTCGTAGGTGCTAAGCGGCGTGCTCAACAGCAAAATACCCTTTTCCACGGCTTCGGCGATGATAGCGGCCTCGGGCTTGCGGCCGCAGGTGAACAAGATGGCGGCGATGTCCTTCATGGAGGCGACGGACAGGATGTTGCGATGGGTATGGATGGTGACCCACAACACGCCGGGTTGCGCGTTCGCCAGCACATCACTGAGCAGATCGGAAATGTAACATCCGGTCAGCTCGATCCCGGTCAGTTCGGTCAGCGGAGTCGCCTCGACTGCCGCCAGCGCCGGCGGAAGTTTGTTGGCTGATTTAAGTTTCATAAAGTAGCACCTGCTTTCTGTAGGAAGACCGTCGCTTGCAATTGCGTGCCGATCCCCAATTCCGAGTGGATGGAAAATTTGTCGGCACAACGTTTGATGTTGGGCAGACCCATGCCCGCGCCGAAACCGAGTTCGCGCGCCAGGGGACCGGCAGTGGACCAGCCCTCCTGCATAGCCAATTCAATATTTTCAATGCCCGGACCGCTGTCCACGACCTTGATGCGGACCTTTTTGGAATCAATGGTCGCCGTGATGCGGCCGCCGAGCGAGTGAATGATAATATTGGTTTCCGCTTCATAGGCGATGATGGCGGCGCGCCGGCGGACATCCGGAACCACGCCGCGGGCGCGAAGCACTTCGCGCATCCGCTGGGAAATTTTGCCCGCACTCTCGAAATCGCCCGACTTCACGTCCGCGTTGATGACAATACGCGGTGCCTTTTCATCCGCGGCGCGCGCGGCGGCCAGCGCGGCTTCTTTGGCGATGGCCTCCTCGGCGCGGCGTTCCAGATGATGCATCAGGCAAGTGGTGACGTCGCCGCGGGTGATGATGCCCACCAGCCGGTTGTTGGCATCCAGAACCGGGAACCGGCCATAGCCGTGCCGGTCGAATTCCGCCACGGCGCGGACCAGGGAGAAATGATCACGCAAGGTTACGATTTTCCGGCTCATCCATTTTTCCACCGGCTCGTTGATGTAACCGCCATCCAGCGCGGTGATGATGTCTTCGATACTGACAATGCCCACCAGCACGTCGTTGGCCAGTATGGGCACACCGGAAATACGATGGGCCTTCATCAGGTTTTGGATCGAGCGCAACGTATCGGTCGGTTTGGCCGTGATGGGCGGGCTGGTCATCGCGTTGCGCACGCGCAGTTCAAACACCAGCACCTGGGCAAAGGAAACCTGCCGCTTCTCGCCGGGATTCAGGGTTTTTTCGGCCACAGGTGCGCGGGCCATCAACTCTTCAAAATTGCCAGACGCGATAGCAGGCTCGCGCGTCACATTGGTTGGCCGCGAGCGCATATTTTTTATGCGCCGGGCACCATGTGGCATCGCCCGTTCGGCCGCCTTTTGTCGTTCATGTAAGAGAGTTGGTGCCATAAAACCCAACCTGCCGTTTCTCAAATTCAACATCCTACTGCAAATTTACAAACTATTCACTAAATCTAATGTACCGGCGCCGGGCCGCCGATTCTTCACGCAATTTGGTTTTGTGTGCACATTTTTTGCCGGAGGAAAACCGCCAAAGATTCCTCACGACCCAATAAAGACGACGTTTTCCTTGGCGGGCCGGGTCCGGCAACCGCAGCCAACGTGCAATACGGCGGCATCAGGACGCGCCGTCAGAAAAAGTGAAGGTATTGCCAAGATATGTGGAGAGGCATTTGACAAATGTATAGAACTTGAATCAGCAAGCGAGATTTGGTTTTGTATTTCGCCGACACGAATCACACAAATGACTTATTGAAAATTTATGGCTAAAGCATCAAAGACAGTGAAGTATGTATATTTGTTTGGGAACAAGAAGGCTGACGGCAACGGCTCCATGAAGCCGCTGCTCGGCGGCAAGGGCGCCAATCTGGCGGAAATGGCGCGCATCGGCCTGCCCGTGCCGCCCGGTTTCACCATCACCACCGAGGTTTGCACCTATTATTACCAGAACAAAAAAACCTATCCCAAGGTTTTAACTCCGATGGTCGAGGCTGGCGTCACCCATATTGAGAGGATCATGGGCACCAGGTTCGGCGACAAGGCGGCCCTGCCGCTGCTGGTCAGCGTCCGCTCCGGCGCGCGTGATTCGATGCCGGGCATGATGGACACGATTTTGAACCTCGGTCTCAACGACGAGACGGTGCTGGCGCTGGTCAAGGCAACGAAGAACGAGCGGTTCGCCTGGGATTGTTACCGGCGATTCATCCAGATGTACGGCGACGTGGTGATGGGCGTGCAGAAAGCCGCCAACGAAGACCATGAACCGTTTGAAGTGGTCATCCACAAACTCAAGCATGACCGTTACCACTCCGAAATCGAGGACACCAAACTGACCGTGGCCGATTTGAAGGAGCTGGTGAAGCGGTTCAAGGCGTTGATCAAAGAGCGCACGAACAGCGAATTTCCGCAGGATGTGTGGAAGCAGCTTTGGGGTTCGATTGGCGCCGTATTCGGCTCGTGGATGAACGACCGCGCCATTGTCTATCGCCGCAAATACGGCATTCCCGCCGAATGGGGAACGGCGGTGAACGTGCAGGCGATGGTTTATGGCAATACCGGCGACAAGTCCGGTTCCGGCGTGGCGTTTACTCGCGACCCGGCAACGGGCGAGAAGGTTTTCTACGGCGAATTTTTGATCAACGCGCAGGGCGAAGACGTGGTGGCGGGTATCCGCACACCGGAGCCGGTGGCCCAACTCAAAAGCCATTTGCCCCAGGCGTTCGCCGAATTGGAGAAAGTGCGCCAGACCCTGGAATCGCATTTCAAGGACGTGCAGGATTTCGAGTTCACGATTCAGGACGGCAAATTGTTCATGCTCCAGACCCGCAACGGCAAGCGCACCGGCCTCGCCGCTGTTCGCTTCGCCATTGAAATGGAGAAGGAAAAGTTAATTGATTGGAAGACGGCCATCCGCCGTGTTCCGGCTGATCAATTGGACCAGGTGCTTGCGCCGGTCTTTGATCGCAAAGCGGTCAAGGCGGCGAAGTGCATCGCCAAGGGTTTGCCCGCCGGTCCGGGCGCGGCTTCCGGCAAAATTTATTTGAATGCCGACCGCGCGGCCGCCGCCGCGGCCAAGGGCGAAAAGGTTTTGCTGGTTCGCAACGAAACCACGCCGGAAGATTTGCGCGGCATGATTGCCGCCGAAGGCATTTTGACGGCGAAAGGCGGTGTCAGTTCGCACGCGGCGCTGGTCGCGCGGCAGATGGGCAAGGTCTGCGTTTGTGGCGCAGGCGCGTTGCAGATTGATTACAACACCAAGACCATGGCCGTGAACGGTGAAACGTTCAAGGAAGGCGATTATTTGTCCATCAGCGGCACCGCCGGCGAAGTTTATCCGGGCCAGTTGAAGACCGCCGCGTCTGAAATCGTCCAGGTGCTCGTCGAAAAGTCCCTGGAGGGCAAGGACAGCGCGACCTACCAGATGTTCAAGAAGCTGATGGATTGGTGCGCGAAAGTTTCCAAGCTCAAGGTGCGCGCCAATGCCGACCAGCCGGAACAGGCGGCCAACGCCATCGCGTTCGGCGCCACGGGCATCGGCCTGTGCCGCACCGAGCATATGTTTTTCGGAGGCAATCGCATTGACGCCATGCGCGAAATGATTCTGGCCGAAAACCTGGAAGAGCGGAAAGCGGCGCTGGCGAAATTGTTGCCCTATCAGCGCGACGATTTCGTGGGAATTTTCCGTGAACTGAAGGGCCTGCCGGCGACCATCCGCACGCTCGATCCGCCGTTGCACGAATTTCTGCCGCACGAAGACGCAGCGCAGCAGGATTTGGCCAGGAAAATGAACGTGCCGGTGGAAAAGATCAAACAACGCGTCAAGGAACTGCACGAGTTCAATCCGATGCTGGGCTTGCGCGGCTGCCGGTTGGGCATCGTTTATCCCGAAATCACCGAGATGCAGGTGCGCGCCATCATTGAGGCCGCGGTCCAGGTCCAAAACGAGGGCATCCCGGTCAAACCGGAAATCATGATTGTGCTGGTGGGTTTCCCGAAGGAACTTCAGAACCAGCTCGAAGTGGTTCATCGCGTGGCCCAACAGGTGCAGGACGAGAAGAAAACCAAGGTCAAATACTCGGTCGGCACGATGATTGAAATCCCACGCGGCGCGCTGGCCGCCGACGCCATCGCCAAGGACGCCGAGTTCTTCAGCTTCGGCACCAACGACCTGACGCAGACCTGCCTCGGCATGAGCCGCGATGATTCCGGTAGTTTCCTGCCGCCTTACACGGAACTGGAAATCATCAAGAAAAATCCTTTTGCCACGATTGACCAGGCGGGCGTTGGCGAGTTGATGAAAATTGCGGTTGAAAAAGGCCGCTCGACCCGGCCCGACATCAAGCTGGGCATCTGCGGTGAACATGGTGGCGATCCTGAGTCTGTGAAATTCTGTCATCGCCTTGGCCTGACCTACGTGAGTTGCTCGCCCTTCCGCGTGCCGGTGGCCCGCCTGGCTGCCGCACAAGCCGCTCTTGAAGAAGAAGTTGCTAAAAAAGCGAAAAAGTAACCAACCCACAACAAATCTATGCAAAAAACCAAATCATTGTTTCGAAATGGAATCGTATTGGCCACGTTGTTTGGGGCGGCCAACGCCTTCGCCGGCGAAGCAGACATCAACCTGCCATCGTTGAAAAACGTCACGTTTTTCAACGGCGGCTTGAGCGGCCCGGTCCTGTTGTATCTGGGATTGGCCGCCTGCGTGATTGGCGTGTTGTTCGGCTTTTACGAATACGTGCGTTGCCGCGCATTGCCGGTGCACAAATCCATGGGCGACGTCTCCCACATGATTTGGGAGACATGCAAAACCTACCTGGCGCAACA
>Ga0335077_10005116_pt1 | contig 16053 bp, 12 predicted proteins | sample Lox_Sample_31_FD_207151 | JGI IMG/M metagenome (GOLD analysis project Ga0335077, IMG submission 207151) | Soil microbial communities from Loxahatchee National Wildlife Refuge, Florida, United States - Lox_Sample_3.1 | ecosystem: Environmental > Terrestrial > Soil > Wetlands | place: USA...
GGCGATCTCGCTGATGTGCAGGAGGCCGTCGGTACCCGGGAAGATCTCGACGAAGGCGCCGAAATCCACCAGCCGGACCACCTTGCCCAGATACGTCTTGCCGACCTCGGCGCTGGCCGTCAGGTCGGTGATGATCTGAATGGCCTTGTTGGCGCTGGCCTCGTCGGCCGACGCTACGTGCACGGTGCCATCGTCCTCGACATCGATCTTGACGCCGGTCTGCTCGATGATGCCGCGGATCACCTTGCCGCCCGGTCCGATGACGTCGCGAATCTTATCGGTCGGAATGTGCAGGGTGTAGATGCGCGGCGCGTATTGGCTGATGGCCTTATTGGCTTGCGGCATGGCCTCGTACATCTTGTCGAGGATGAACAAGCGGCCGCGGCGCGCCTGCTCCAGCGCTTCCTTCATGATCGCGATGGTCACGTTGGGAACCTTGATGTCCATCTGCAGGCCGGTGATGCCTTCGCGGGTGCCGGCCACCTTGAAGTCCATGTCGCCGTAATGATCCTCCGCGCCGGCGATATCGGTGAGGATGGCGTACTTGCCGTCTTCCAGCACCAGACCCATGGCAATGCCGCCCACGTGCGCCGCCATCGGGCATCCGGCGTCCATCAGGGCCAGCGAAGCGCCGCAGACGGTGGCCTGCGAGCTCGATCCGTTCGACTCCAGAATGTCGCTCACCACGCGCATGGTGTAGGGGAACTCTTCCTCGCCCGGAATCAGGGCTGTCAGCGACCGCTCGGCCAGCGCACCGTGGCCGATTTCGCGCCGGCCGGGGCCGCGCATGAAACCGGTCTCACCCACGCTGAACGGGGGGAAGTTGTAGTGCAGCATGAAGCGCTTGGTGGCCTCGCCGGGCTCCAGCAGCTCAATGCGCTGCTCGTCTTCCTTGGTGCCGAGCGTGACCGTCACCAGCGCCTGGGTCTCGCCGCGCGTGAAGAGAGCGCTGCCGTGAGTTCGCGGCAGCACGCCAGTCTCGATGGTGATCTGACGGACCTCGTCGAAAGCGCGGCCGTCCGGACGGCGATGGTTTTTCAACATCTCGTCGCGGAAGATGCGTTCCTTGAGCGAGTCGTAGCACTTGCCGGACTCTTCCTGCTGCTCCTCGGGATACGCCTTGACTACGCGCTCCTTGATCTGCGCCACCAGCGAGTAGCTGGTGAGCTTATCGTACTTCTGGGTGTTCAGCGCGTCGGTGAGATCCGTGCGGGCCGCTTTCTCGATGGCGGAGTAAATCTCCTGGTTGAGCACCGGCGGGACGAATTCGCGCTTCTTCTTGCCGGCCACCTTCATCAGCTCGCGGATGCCCGCGGCGATCTTCTTGCAGCACTCGTGCCCGAACTCGATCGCGCCGAGCACCTCGGCTTCGGAGACCTGCTGCGCGCCGGCTTCCACCATGACGATGCCTTCTTCGGTGCCCGCGACCACGATGTTCAGCTTGGACTCGCGGCCTCCGGTGTAGGTCGGGTTGGCGATATACTGCCCGTCCTTCATGCCCACGCGCACGCCGCCCAGAACATACGGGAACGGGATATCGCTGATGGCCAGCGCGGCGGCGGCGCCGGCGATGGCCAGCGCGTTGGGATCGTTTTCGGGATCGGCCGAAAGGACCATGGCGATGATCTGGGTCTCGTTCAGGAACCCTTCGGGGAACAACGGCCGGACCGGACGGTCGATCAGGCGGCTGGTAAGAACTTCTTTTTCCGAGGGACGTCCCTCGCGCTTGATAAAGCCGCCCGGGATCTTCCCGGCGGCGTAGGTGTATTCACGGTAATCGACCGTGAGCGGGAAAAAGCCCGCGCTGGGTTTCGGCTGGTCGGCCATGCAGGCCGTGACCAGAACGACAGCGTCGCCGGAACGAACGACAACCGCGCCGTTCGCCTGCTTGGCCACTTTCCCGGTCTCCAGGGTGAGCTTGCAACTTCCCAGGTCTACTTCAACAGTGTGATGCATTGGTCTTTCTAAACCTCCAGCGCCCGAACGGAACGGGAATTCCCTTCGAGCTTCAAGATCGGCGCACGCTTACGAACGCCGTCGAGATCGGAGTTGACAGGGGATGACGGTCGAATCGCATTGGGCCCCATGCCTAGAGCGAATCGAGCCGATCGGGTGTGAATCGGAAGGTCCCGCCATACGTCTGGAACGGGCCATCTCCAGAATGGATTAACGGCGAATACCCAGCTTTTGCAGAACCGCCTTGTAACGCTCGGGGTCCGAATCGCGCAGGTACGTCAGAAGCCGGCGACGCTTGGCAACCAGGGTCAGCAGTCCCTTGCGGGAGCCGTGGTCCTTGTTGTGCGCCTTGAAGTGCTCCGTGAGCATCGTGATACGCGAGCTCAATAGGGCAATCTGTACTTCTGGCGACCCGGTATCGGTTTTGTGGAGCTGATTCGTGGAGAGAATCTGCCGCTTTGTCTCAATCGCCAGTGCCATTCTAGAGGTAATACTCCTTGTCTTCTCTTATTCTCGTTTTGGTACGTCAAATAGGATACCACAGGCGGGAAAAGCCGTGGGGAGAGAGAAACTTCAGTATAGCAGACTCGCTAAAACACCTGGAAGCAGAACACCAGGTTCGACCCTTCGGGGCTCAGCGAATATTCGCCCGGCTCGAGGCTGTCGACCACTTCCAGCTTGTAGAGGCCGCTGCTATCGAGCCGGGAAACTTCCATTCGGATCGGCTGCATCGGCTTCTTGGGCGACGCCGTGATTTCCCGGCGGCCGTTGCGAGTTTCCAGCCGGTACAGCAGAAGGCTTTGCGCATTCAGCTTCTGGGCTTGCAGGATAAAGATGGGCGACGCGAGCGGGGTACGCGCGGTCGATGCGGCGCCCGGGATCGCGTACGTCGTCTCGTCCTTTTTGCCTTTCTCCTCTTTGGCCTCGGAGGCCTCGGTGGGCACGAGGGAGGAAGCGTGTTTGATGTAGGGCAGGTCCGCCTTGGGAGGCCGCGGACCGTCGTACTTTTGAGCGGCAGCCAGGGCCGCCGCCCCGAGGGCCAGGATGAGGAGGCGGAGTTTCATGACGGCTGAGATCCATCCTAGCAGGTGCGCAGACCGGAGGACTCACAGGAATGTCTCGAAGAGCTTCAGGATCCTCTTGTACTCATCGGCCCAACTGCTGGGCTGTACGAAGCCGTGGTCCTCGACGGGGTAAGGAGCCACCCACCAGTTCTCTTTGTGAAGCTCGATGAGACGCTGCGCGAGTCGAACCGTGTCCTGGAACTCCACGTTGGTGTCCACCATCCCGTGGCAGATCAGCAGCGCGCCCTTGAGACCGTCGGCGAAGAAGATCGGGCTGCTCTTGCGGTACGCCTGCGCATCGCCTTGCGGCGTGTTGAGGATGTTCGAGGTGTAGCCGTGGTTGTAAGTCGCCCAGTCGGTCACGGGCCGGAGCGCCGCGCCGGCGGCGAACGTATCGGACGCCGTAAACATCGCCATCAGGGTGATGAAACCGCCGTAACTGCCGCCGTACAGTCCGATCCGTTTTGGGCTCGCGCCTTGCGCTGAGACCGCGTATTTCGCCGCGTCCACGATGTCGTCGAGGTCCTTGCCGCCCATGTGCTCGTAGATGGCCGTGCGCCAGTCGCGGCCGTAGCCCGCGCTGCCGCGGTAATCGACGTCCAGCACCAGAAATCCCCGCTCTTCCAGAATGTGGTGAAACATGTACTCGCGGTAGTAAGTAGACCACTTATGATCCACGTTCTGAAGATAGCCGGCCCCGTGAACGAAGATCACCGCCGGGCCGCCCTTCTTATAGTTCGCGGGCTTGAACATGCGCGCCGGCACCGGCACGCCGTCGCGCGCGGGGACGGTCACGATGGGCGCGTCCTGCCACGCGTATTGCGAAAACTCGGGCGACGGTGAAGTCGTGAGCCGTTTCAAGTCCTGCGCGGGGCGATTCTCCTGGACGTAGAGATCCGGCGGCCGGTTGGTGTAACTGTAGACGTCGGCGACCCAGCGCTCGTCCGGAGACAGCACCGGGATGTGCTTGCCCGGCTGCCTGGAAATGCGAGTCAGGTCGCCGCCCTCCGCGGGAAGCTCGTAGAGGTACTGATCCGCGGGGCCATCGGCGTTGGCCACCAGGTAAAACTTCGACTTGTCCCGCGACTGCTGGACATTGAGAACTTCCCATTTGCCGCGCGTCAGCGCTCGAGGCGAGCCACCCTCGAACGGCACGGCGTAGAGATGCGCGAAACCGGTCTGTTCGCCGGTGAAGAACACCTCGCGATCGTTCTTCATCCAGCCGAGCACGTTCCCGCCCTGCGCCACCCAGGCGTCGTCGTGAAGATTCACCAGCACGCGCAGCTTTTCGCTCTGGGCATCCAGGGCAAAGAGCCAACGGTCCTTATTGTCCGCGGAGCGTCCGCCGATGACAGCCCTGGTCCCGTCTTCGCTCCACACCGGCATACCGAGCTGGATCTCTTTCTTCTGCCCGTGACCGACCCACTTCACCTCGCCGGTCTCCACGCCGATCATGGCAAGCCTCGACGTGCCCTGGCTGTCGCCCACGTTGGTGCGGCCCGCGATGTCTTCGGTGTACGCGCTGTCGGAGACGTAATTGGGCACGATGGTGTTCTTGGCCGCCATGGCGGGTGTCTCGAAGATATCCGCGATGACGTACTTTTCGTCGGGAGTAAGCTGCAGGTTTCTGGCGCTCTGGCGTGCCTGGAGGGTGAACGGCTTGCGGGGATTCTCCTTCTCGCGCTTCTTCTGCTGCTCGTCGCGAAGCTCGACGCGGTCGCGCACGACCTCGATCAACTCCCGCTGCTCCTTCTTGAGATACTCCTGGCTGTCGGTGCCCTTCTGTTCCGCGGCCGTCTCCGGCACCGGACCGCCTCTACCGCCGCGGCCTCCGCGTCCGCCGGCCGGGGCAGCGCCGGGAGTCGCGGGAGCCCCGGCGGCGCGGATATCCGTCAACTGCGCGAGCGACCCGTCTTCCAGCGAGACGACATACAGGTTGCCGCCGCGCAAAAACGAGATCCGCTTGCCGTCGCTCGTGAAGCGCGGGTTCGTCTCCGGATCGCCGGTTTTCGTGAGCTGCCTTGTCTTGCCGGAGGTGTTGTCGTAGACGAACAGGTCGCCGTCGCGGGAGTACACCGTCAGGCGCCGGTCGCGAGATGTGTCGCCGGCCTGGGGAGGCGCACTCCTGCTCTCCTCGCCGGAGAGTTTGCGCAGGCCGCTGCCGTCGCGATTCACCGCGTAGGTGTCCATCGGGGCAATGATTTTGTCGGTGTACCGCTTCCACAGAAAGTAGATGGTTGCGCCGTCATGCGACCAGCGCACGGCCGCAGGCTCGTAGCCGGCCAGTCCCGGCCCGCGCATGATGTTGTCAATCGTGAGAGCGAAGTTGTTGGCGGGCCGGACCTGTGAAACGAGAAGGAACCCCAGAAGCGTGAATTTGCGCATTCAGCGCCATCATATCGCGCTATTTCACCTGCTTGAGAACTTCCTCGATGGTCGCGATGTTCTTCCGCGCATACTTGGCTTCGTTGACATCGGGCGCCAGGGCGATCATCGTCTGGAAGTGGCGTAGAGCGGGGTCCAACTCCGCAATGCTCTGCGTCTTGCCTGCCTTGGTCATGAAGGCCAGCCCCAGGGTATAGTGCGCGAAAAAATCCTTGGAATCGTAGGTGAGCGCGCGCTGGCAATCGCGGATGGCCTCGTCGAGCCTGCCGGTACGCCGCTCGCATTCGCACAGCCCGTAATAAGCCATGTTGTGATAGTCGTTCCAGATGTCGCGCTCGGCGACGCGCTTCTTCTTCCCCATCCCGACCAGCGATCCCAGCACGTAGTAGTTCAGCTTGCCGCCGAGCTTGCTGTCGAAATCGCTCAGCTTCAGATACTGCTGGTATTCGGCGGGCGCATCGTCCAGTTTGCCGCTCAGGCGCAGGCTGTCCGCGAGCCACAGGTGCGATTCCGCCGTCTTGGGATTGATCGCGATGGATCGCCGCGCGGCCGCGATCGATTGGGGATAGAGGTCTTTGAAGCGGTAGGCCTGGGCCAGGAGCGTCAGTCCCACGGCGTGATCCGGCTGCCGCTGGAGCACGAGATTCAGGTGTCGGATGGACGCATCCACGTCGCCGATATCGAGCAGCATACCCGCCAGGTTGGCGTGCGCTTCGAGATAGCCGGGATCGATCTCGATGGCGCGCTCGTAGGCGGCTTTCGCCTTGTCGTACTCGAACAGGGCGCTATAGGCGAGCCCCTGGTAGAACGCCGCCTGGCTGTAGTTCGGGTCCGCCAGCAGCGCGCGATCCAGAGTCTCAGCGGCCTGCCGGTAGCCTTGCTCGTTGCCTTTGTGGTACTCCTTAATGCCTTGATCCAGCAAATCGGCCGCGGCTTTGTTGCGGCGCCGCGGAATCAGAATCTTGATGCTGACCGTATCTTCGCGCCCGGGATACACCAACTGCTGTCGCGGACCGTCGGGCTCGTAGCCGCTGTGCACGGCCTTGATGGTGTGTTCGCCCGCAGCCAGTCCGGGCACCGAGAAGCTCTTGCCCTTCTGCAGCACGCCCCGGGATTGCCCGTCGATAAACAGCTCGACGTCATCCATGTTGGATTCGAAAATCAGCGTGCCGAATTTCTGCGCCGGCGAGGCCGAAGGCCTGGCGTGCGACGGGATGAAGGCCAGTTGCATCTCGGGGTCGTAATTCGATTTGTCCGAGGTCGGGTTCTGCTTGCCGCCGGTATAGTCGCGCACCTGCGTATGCACGTACTCGGCAAGCTCGTCGGCGGTGACCACGCCGTCGCCGCTGGTGTCCGCCTCGCCCTCCATCCCCGTGACCACGTAGTATGTGAAAACGCCGTGTCCGCCGCGCAAATCGGGGCTTTCGAAGGACTGCTCGCGCGCCCGGCTGGCGGTGAGCGAAAACAGGCTTTTGTTCAGACTGGTGAGGCGCTGGTTCAGGTTCGCCGTATCTTCGGGTGAGATGGCGCCGGAATGGCATGCGTCGGTCAGCAGGACTTTCGTCTTCGCCTGGATCTTGCCGCCCATGATGGAGCCCAGTTCGTCCATCGGAAAGCCGGTCTCGGCGGGACGGCCGAGGTCAAAGTCATATGGGGCCAGGTATCCCTTCCCGCCGACCAGGAAGCCATGCCCCGCAAAGTAGATCAGCACCCGGTCTTTGCTGCCGGCGATTCCCGGCAGCCAGCTGCCGATTTCCGCGCGGACGGCCGACAGCGTCGCCTTCTCGCCGGTCAGCAGGCGCACGTTCTCCGCCTTGAAATTGCCGCCTTCGGCGCTGATCAGGATGGTGTAGATGGCCTGTGCGTCGCGTTCCGCGTATTGAAGCTGCCGGTTGGCGGGCAGGTTTTTGTAATGGCTGATGCCGACGATGACGGCGTAGCTCCGCGGGATGACGAAACCGGTGGCCGGAGGCGCGCCCTCATCGACCTTCTCGACCGTCAGGTCGCGCTGCTGCTGTTTCGGCTGCTGCGCGAAAGCAAGTGACGAGAGAAGTAAAAGTGCCAGCCGCATAATCCTCACTTGTGGGCCAGGCGAAACTCGTAAATCACCGGCCCCGCCAGCGGCGCCGGCGACGAGATCACCGCTGCCTTGCCTTCCTGCATGAACACCAGATCGCGCGCGCCGCGTCCCGCGGCCTCGGCCATCGTCTCCGGAATCTGCTCGCCGCGCGGAATCAGCTTCGGGCCGGCGGAACTATCCACGCAATCGCCCCGCGCGCGCAGGATCGAATCGTCGCAGCGCGGGATGAGCGTCTTCGGAGCGGATGGCGCCGGCGGCGGCAGCGCCGGCGGCCGCTGCACACTGTCGCCCAATCGCGCCGGGCTCACGATCCAGAACACGACATCGTGGCCCGCCGGACCTGCGATGCGGAATGCCGTACTGGTGGCCGGCACGTGATATTCGCGGGACGCCTCCACCCGGTTGTCCTGCCCGGTCTCCTCGCGCGGAAAGAGCTGCTCGTACTTACCGCTGGTTCCCATGTTGGTGACGTAGAGGAAGGCCTCGAAGTTGGTGCGGTAGCGGAAGCGCACGCGGTCGCCCTGCGCCAGCACCAGTCCCGGATCGACGGCGCGCCAGGAATCGTTCTCCAGCCTCTCGAGCGTGATCTCCATGCGGTGCGCGCCCTGCTTCACGGTCCGGGTCTGCGGCGAAGCCACAGTCATGGCGAGCACGAACACGGCCGCTCGCATCATTGGTGCACCAGTCGGATGTCGGCCACCACGCGCGAATCCTCGCTGCCCGTGGGGTTCACGACGTACACGGCCGTCTCCTGCTTGTTGCCGGGAGTGGACGGGTTCACGGTCTCGATGATCAGGTCGCGCGAATAGGCGGTGCGCAGACGGTCGATGGTGGGGTCGCCGATATTGACCGCCATGATGAGGGTCCGGTCGGACCGCGCCGTCTCGGGTTCGGCCGCTCTCTTTCCGCCTTTCAGCGAGTAGATGAGTTCTTCGAAGTCCGGAACCGGCTGCCGCGAAAACACCACAAACAGTGCCTCCTGGCCCGGCGTGGCATCGAATGTGAAGACGTGCTTGCCCGGCGGAATCACACAGGGGTGCATAGCGTCCACGCGATTGTCGCCGCCTTCGATCTCGGCCGAGGGGAACATCGCGTTCCATTTGCCGCTGGTACCCTGGTTGACGACGTACAGGTACCCGCGCGCGTTCGGCTCCACGCCGAGACGGATCCGGTCTCCGCTGTGGAAGACAGTGTCCGCGGGGACGTCGGTGGTGGAACCGTCGGAGTTATAACGCATCACGTTGACGCGCAGCCCGAGCGGCGGCTGGCCGTTTTGCGGCATGGGAGCGCTGCTGGCGGCGGTCGGGACGATGTGAACCCCGGCTGCTTGCGCCGGAGCCTGGCCAGGAGCATTCGGGTGGGCATCAGCGCGCGCGACTTCGACCGGCTTCGGCGGCCGGGCAGGCCGCGTCGCCGGTTTGGGCGCCGACTTGGCGGTTTCGGTAATCGCGGTGGGTTTTGGCGCTTCCGCAGCCTTCGCGGGAGTCTGTGCCGCGGCGTAGAACAGTTCGCGAGCGGTCAGTTGTTTCCTGGGCGCGTCCTGTGCGAAGATAAGTGCGCCGGCGCACAGGACGGTCGCGAATCCCCGAGTGAGCGACATGAGAAAGCTCACCTCCTCTTCTTGTTCAAGATATCACCGTGAGGTTTTGGACGGCCGGGCTGGGCTTGCAGGCAGGCCTAGTACCCCCTCTCCTTCTGGACCACGTTCTGCAACGGTTCACCCCTGGCAAAGCGTTCGAATTGGGTGAGGAAAAACCTCATAGCCTGTTCGGTCCAACCCGGCGTGTGATCCGCGCAATGCGGCGAAAGCAGCACGTTATCAAGGCGATAGAAGGGATGCCCCTCCGGCAGGGGCTCCTGGTCGAAGACGTCGAGGGCGGCGCCGCGGATGCGCCTTTCCGTGAGCGCCCGCACCATCGCGCTCTCGTCGATCACCGGCCCCCGGCCGATGTTGATCACCACCGCCTCCGGCATCATGGCGGCGAATTCGGGCTCGCCGATCATGCCGCGGGTCTCCTCCGTCAGCGGCGCAGCGGCGACGAGGTAGTGTGCGCGACGGATCATTTCCAGCCGGTCCCCGGGTTTGTACAACTGGTCCACCAGCGGGTCGACGTTGTACAATGGCGGCCCGTGGCGCTTGATCGCCAGAATGCGCATTCCCATGGCGCGGGCGCGAGTCGCCACGGCGCGGCCAATATCGCCATACCCGACGATCCCGAGGGTCTGGCCGGCGATCGCGGTGATGTCGAACTGCTCCCAGCGGCCGGCCTCCTGGTTGCGAACCATGCGCCGGAGGTCTTTGGCGAAAAACAGAATCGCCGCCAGGGCGAACTCGCCCAGGGGCTGGCTGAAGACACCGCGCCCGTTGGTGAGAGGCACCGGACTTCTTACCAGCTCCGGAAACAACTGCGTGTCCAGCCCAGCCGAGCGGGAGTGAACCCATCGCGCCCGGGGGCTCATCAAAAATACCTCGCGCAGCAGCGCGCCGGAAGCCGACCAATTGAAGATGACGTCGGCGTCCCCCGCCAGGCGCTCGAAAGCCTCGGCCGAAGTGCCCACCGCCAGGTCGGTTCCTGGCGGAAGCTGTTCCAGCAGGGCGAGTTCTTTGTCGGCCAGACTTGCCGTCAGCACCAAAACCGTGTGAGTTGCCATCAGGAGAAAAACTAGCACATGTTCGACCTGTCACTGGAAATGCTGCGCGTCGTCGAGGATGCCGCGGTCGCGTCTGCCCGCACGATGGGTATGGGCGACGGCAAGGGCTCGGACCAGGCGGCCGTGGAAGCGATGCGGCGCTGCTTGGACACGCTGCCGATCGAAGGGACCATCGTCATCGGAGAAGGCGAGCGCGACCAGGCGCCGATGCTGTTCATCGGCGAAAAGGTGGGGGCGCCCAAGAACGGCGCCCGGCTGGAGGTGGACATCGCGGTGGATCCGCTGGAAGGCACCAATCTGTGCGCCAGCGGCGGTGCGGGCGCGATCACGGTGCTTGCGGCCAGCGAGCACGGCGGCCTGCTGCACGCGCCGGACTGCTACATGGAGAAGATTGTGGTGGGTCCGGCGGCGAAAGGCGCGGTCGATCTGGATGCGCCGGTGAAACACAATTTGAAGGCCATCGCGCGGCGCCTCCAGCGAGGCGTCGATGACCTGGTGGTGGTGGTTCTCGATCGCTCGCGCCATGAGAAGCTGATTGCCGACATCCGTGAGGCCGGCGCGCGCATCCGCCTGATTTCGGATGGCGATCTATCGGCGGGCATCGCCGCCAGCGTCGCCGGGACCGGCGTCCATGCGGTGATGGGCTCGGGAGGCGCGCCCGAAGGCGTGCTTACCGCGGCCGCGCTGCGCTGCCTGAACGGCGAGATCCTGGGCCGGCTGGTGGTGAAGGACGAAGCCCAGCGCGAGCGGATGCAGTCCATGGGCATCCGCGACGTGGATCACGTGTACACGACGCCCGAACTGGCGCCGGGGAAGAACCTCGTATTCGCGGCCTGCGGGGTGACTGACGGTAATCTGCTGCAAGGCGTCAGGTTCACCGGGGATGGTGTGCACACACAATCGGTAGTGATGAACTCGAACCCGGCGCGCGTGCGCTTCGTGGACACGACGCATCTGGAGAACAAGCCGGACGTGAAGGTGAGATTCCGGTGACGGAAGATCCGGGGCGCCGTCTCAATGCCGACATCCAAGGCGGTTTTGAGGGAGCCGCGGAAGTGCGGGAGTTTCTCGCTGGCTTGCCGGCCCCGGAGGAGATCCTGGCTCTTGGCGATTGCAAGCCCCGATACCGCCGTTAGCTATAACGTCAGCGTCACCTTGCTGATGGTGCGCGGCTGGTCCGGATCCAGCCCCTTCTGCACGGCCAGGCACGCGGCGAAAATCTGCGCGGGAACGATGTAGGGGATCGGAGTCAGGAGCTCACCCATGCGGCGCGGCAACCGCACGATCCGGGTGGCGCAATCGGCCAGGTCGCGATTACCGGCGTCGCTGATGGCAACGATCTCCGCGCGAAGGCCCTTCAGCTTTGCCAGCGTCTCACCCATCGATGGCCATGTCTTGCCCGGCGGCGCGAAGGCGAACACAGGGAAGCTTGGCTCCACGAGCGCAATGGGGCCGTGCAGGAAGTCGGCAGATGAGAACCGCTCGGCAACCACGTAACACGTCTCCATCAGCTTGAGGGCGAATTCGAACGCGTTCGAATAGTTCAGGCCGCGGCCCACCACCACCGCATGCCGCATGAAGCGGCAGCGGTTGCTGAGGTCGTCGATCTCGGCTTCGAGGGCAAGTGCCTGGTCCACGGCCTCGGGAATACGGTCCAGATTCGTAATCCGCGCCCGGCCGCCAAGGGCATATGCCAGCAGGTACATCATGAGCACCTGTCCGGTATAGGTCTTGGTGGCGGCTACCGCCCTCTCCCGCCCGGCACGCACCAGCCAGACGTGCTCCGCGAGCCGGGCGAGGTGGCTCGCCGATTCGTTGGTGATGCCAAGCGTGAGCGCGCCCGCGGCGCCGGCGCGCTCCAGGACGAGGTTGGTGTCCGTGGATTCGCCGGATTGCGAGATCGCGACGACCAACGCATCGCGGTAGTCCACGCGCGCGTCGTACAGCGTCGTAATGGAAGGCGCGGCGAGCGACACCGGAATCCCCGTGGTCATCTCCAGAAGATACCGGCCGAACAGCGCGGCGTTGTCGCTGGTGCCGCGTGCCACCAGAACTACCAGGCGGGGGCGCCGCTTCTCCAACAGGCGTTTGAAGCGTTCGACCGGGCGCACCGCGGAGGCGAGCGTCTTCGCCAGGGCTTCGGGCTGCTGCCGGATCTCTTCGAGCATGCGGGACATGGAAGAAACAGGTTAGCAGGCGGACGAATCCGCGAGGGTCCGGCACGGATGATGGTGCTATAATTCGGTCCGCGCGAGGAGGCGCGCCGGCAAATGGCATTCGCGCTGCGAATGAAGGACTTCGAAAATGGCGGGACCATTCCCAGGCGCTTTACCTGCGATGGCGAAGATGTTTCGCCGGCCATCGAGTGGTCGGACGAACCCCGCGGAACGCAGAGCTTTGCGTTGATTGTGGATGATCCCGATGCGCCCGCCGGCACGTGGAATCACTGGCTTCTCTGGGACATCCCGGCGCACCTGCATTCGTTGGCGGAGGGCTTCCGGCCAGGACCGGCCGGCTCCAGCGGAAAAAACGATTTTGGACGTCCCGGCTACGGCGGCCCTTGCCCCCCCAAAGGGCATGGGCCGCACCGCTACTATTTCACCCTCTTTGCGGTCGACCGGCCCGCGCTGGGTCTGCCTCCTGGTTCGAAGCGTCCGGAACTGGATCGGGCGTTGAAAGACCGCGTGCTGGCGCGCGTGCAGTACATGGGGCGGTACAGTCGCGGATCGTAGCCCGTCAATGAGGCCGGCAACGTTCGGCCAGGCTTTCCAAAGCGTTCGAGGCATCGGAGCGGCTACAGCGGCGTGAGGGGCCGGTTGTCGCTGCCGATGTAAAACGTGTGCGCGACCCTCTGTCCGGGAGGCAGCGTGAGCAGGTGCGGCCGCATCATCACCAGCACCTGCCGGCTGTCCTTGCTCTTCGTCTGGGTGCTCGTGAGCGGCGCCAGAAAGGGAATTCGGGAGAGCCCGGCGACGCCGGCAATCGAGTGCGCCTGGTCTCGGTTCATCAGCCCCGCGATCAGCGCCCATTCGTCCAGATGGAGGTCGGTCTTCGATTTGATCGTTCGGTTCGAGATAACCGGAATGCCATTTACCGAGGCTCCGGACAGCACTTTGAATTCGGCCTCGATATCCAAGCCGACCGATTTCGTACTGTGCACTGTCGGCGTCACTTTGAGGTTGAATCCCAGGTCCTCGAAAGTCACGGCCGGCGGCGGCGCATAGGCGGCGAGGCCGGAATTGACGCCTGTCCCGGTGGTGAAGTTCGACGGGCCGAAATATCCGGTGGTCGTGATCGGATAGCGGTCGCCCACGTGGAAGGTAGCGGCCTGGCCGTCTACCGATCGCAGTTGAGCATTCAACAGGATCGTGCCGGACGAATGGTTCATTTGGGAGACCAGCGACGTGTTCATCACGCCGATGCCCATCAAGGTGTAGCCGCCGCCGAACGTCACCAGTCCGGCGATGTTCTGCGGCAGCGTGATCATATTCTGAAATCGCGTGGTGAGCGCCACCAGGGAAAAGGTGTTCTGGAGATCGATTCCGTACGTGATGGCGTCGTTGCGGCTCACCTCGAGGAACTGCATGTCGATCATCACCTGCGCGCGGGGCGCCATGAGATCTTCGAACATCATGCGGGCGGGAATCACCTTGGAGACCCGGTCGCGCATGATCACGCTGTTGTTCTGCGTGTCGAAGGCGACCTTCTCGATGGCGAAAGCCTGCTGGACGGCGGTGATGACGGCGTTGAAATCCTGCTGGCTGGCCGCTTCGGGCAGGCGAAGCTCGATAGCGGCGGTGGGCTCGCGTTCGGTTCGCTTCTGCGGAGTATCCTTCACGACCAGGAAAATCCGCGGCCCAAGGGGCACGATGAAGCTTGCCGTGGCGGCTTCCAGCCCGTGGAGCGCGTCCCGGTAATCGACGCCCTGCATCTGGAAACGAATCTGGGCGGGGGCCTGGTAGTCGTCATCGAATACGCACTGCAAGGCGAACGCCTGGGCCACTTTCTCGAAGAGCTGTTTGGCATCGCCGCGCAGGTCGAAGTCCTGAGTGCCCGCCTTGGGTTTCAGCTCGGGCGGCGGAAGCAGGGAGCGGACGTCGGCGCGGTCCGCGGCGGTGGCGGCCGGGATATCAGGCGCCGGAATCTCGTCATCCGGGAGCACGACGTTGCCGGCTTCCGAAGAGGAACCCGGAAAGGCGCCGGCCTTCGCTTCCATCAGGGCGCGGGTGCGAACCGCCTGGCTGCGCAGCCAGTAGGTCCTGGTCTCCGGGGACATCGCGGCGGCCTGCGAATAGAGAAGGTAGGCTTCCATGAGGTGGCCCGCGCGCTCGGCCTTGCGCCCTTGCAGAAAGAGGTCGGCCGCATTGGGCGCCTGCGCGGCAAGAGTGGCTGCCAGGGCCAGCGCTGTCAGCCAGACACGTATCCTCACACTGACATTGACGTAAGTCCAAGCTCTTCTGTGGAGAGGAAAAATCGCAGTTGTGCGAACCTGTTCTGTATGAGAAGCGGTTTCGACACCATCCGGCGCCGTCTGATCGAAGACCCGATGGAAGTGCTGCTGCCCGTGATCGTGTTCGCGGTGACTTTTCTGCTGGGCTGGATTGTTCGCCGCCTGTTCCTGCGCGCGCTGAAGGCGTGGAACACGCGCACCAACAGCCGCGCGGGCCATATCTTCTACAACGCGCTGCACGCGCCGACCCGGATCTGGGTGCTGATTCTGGCCATCCATGTCGGTCTGCAGATGTCGGACCTGCCCCCGCGCTTCACGCACGAGGGCGCGAATATTCTTCTCAGCCTCTGGATCCTCTCGATTACGGTGATGTGCACGCGCTTCGCCGGCGACCTGGTGCGATTTTACGGCGCGCAGGTTCCCGGCGCCCTGCCCGTGACCACGTTGAGCCAGAACCTGGTTCAAATCGCGGTGGTGATCCTCGGCGTCCTGATCCTGCTCAACCATTTCAACGTGTCGATCACGCCGATCCTGACCGCGTTGGGAGTCGGCGGCCTGGCGGTCGCGCTCGCGCTTCAAGATACGCTCTCCAACCTGTTCGGCGGGTTCTACGTGGCAATCGCCCGGCAGATCCAGGTGGGGGACTACATCAAGCTGAACACCGGAGAAGAGGGATACGTGGCTGATATCGGCTGGCGGAGCACCCTGATGAGGGCGCTCTCCAACAACATGATTATCGTGCCCAATGCCAAGCTGGCGCAGGCCATCGTGACGAACTACAGCCTGCCGGAAAAACGAACCGGAACCAGTGTTCAGGTCACGGTGGGATACGATTGCGACCCGGACGCCGTCGAGGCCCTGCTGACGGAGGTGCTTCAACAATCGGCGGCCGAAATCCCGGAAATGCTCAAGGAGCCGGCGCCGGGGGTGGGGTTCGACCCGGGATTCAGTGATTACGGATACAGTTTCAACCTCGGGTTCCAGGTGGCTGAATTCTCCGACCAGGGGCGGATCAGGAACGAGGTCCGGCGCCGGGTTGCGCGACGCTTACGCGCTGAAAACATTGGATTTTCTTATCCGGCGCGAACGGTCTTTCTGCGCGGTTCCGGGCGCAAAAACCCGGCGAAACCGGCGCCGGAGGAGCCGCATCAGTAGAGAAGACAGGAATCTCAATCAGCGCCGATAGATCTTTTTTATGGCGCGCTTGCCAAGGCGAGCGTGGGTTTGTTAACCTGATTGAAGTCAGCCGATAGCCAGACCGAAGTTCTGGTCGAACTCAACGAAATTTTCCGGCTCGCCGCGATTTCCGAAATGGGATTTTGCGCGCTGGGCCGAAACGAGTTTCGAGGCCTGCCGGAATCCGGGGCATTGCGATGTTCTGGAAGAAGGCGCAGATCATTGACAATCTGGTTGGATGCAGTAAGAAACACTTCGTCAGAACTCTGAGTATAAAGCGGGGGCGAAAC
>Ga0335077_10005118_pt1 | contig 16049 bp, 19 predicted proteins | sample Lox_Sample_31_FD_207151 | JGI IMG/M metagenome (GOLD analysis project Ga0335077, IMG submission 207151) | Soil microbial communities from Loxahatchee National Wildlife Refuge, Florida, United States - Lox_Sample_3.1 | ecosystem: Environmental > Terrestrial > Soil > Wetlands | place: USA...
ATGAATTGCATAGGCCACTGCCCGAATCTGGGCGGGCAGAGACCGGGCAGTGTGGGGGCTCAGCAAGAGTGGTTTCCATACGGTTCTAACTTTGCGGTTTGGCCGTAAGCGTTACGAGGGTATAGTGCTCAATCCGGCCGAGGGTAAATTCGCAGACAGGGCCGCGCAGGAAAAGCCCGGTCAACTGAGTCTGGGAGGTATCCGGCGACAGGACCTTGATCTGCCAGCCGCTCAGATCATCGGCAAAGCCGTTCAACGCCAGCCGGACCTGGACATTGGTCGCCGCATGCTGGTTATCGTAATTGAGCAGGTGAAGGATCAAAGTCCGGCCGTCGGGTTTTCGAGTCAATTGGCCGAGCACGTAACCGGCTGGCTTCAGGGTGAGTCGAGGCCCTCCGGCGGCGGCTTGGGCACGGTCGGCAATGTCCGTCCTCGCTTTTGCGTCCCGGATGACGACGCCGCCGCGCGCGGTGAACGCATCCAACCGCGCCTTCTGCTCGGCGTTGAGCTTGGGCAGACCGGCCGGCAACACCAGCACCTTGAACCGTTCCAGAGGAATTCCCTTGTCGAGGTGCGCCAGCACTTTAGTCTCGAACAAGACGCTTTGCTTGAGGAATTCCTCGGCCAGGGGGCTGTGCGGCTCGACAGAAATCAGCGCGATCCGCGCTGCCGGCTCAGCCTGGTGATACAGTTCGTGATGGTCGGCCAGGAATCGATTATATTGAGCGATCGCCGTCCAGGCCTGCTGGGCGTCCGGTTCGCCCTTAATCAAAGCGGCGAGGAATCGGCCCTCGATATTGCGCGACGTGGCGGCGCCGAAGGTGTAGGCCTCGGCAATCGCTAGTTTCTGCTCGTCTGGGCCCGGGATGCAGCGCTCGCGCGGACCGCAGTGGTAGAGATCGTTCTCATATTGCAGCGGCTGCCAAGGCTGCTTCTCGCCGCTCAGGAATTTGATCTTGCGCGCGTTGCCCACCTGCCAACGACCGTTCCACACCCCCGGAGTATCCTTGCCGTCCTCCTCCCAGATCGCCTCGTTGATGTCGTTCATTGCAAAACGATCGGGGGCGATATGGATATTGGCTTCCACCATGACCTTGGGACGCCCGGTCTCCCGCGCCTTACGCTCGGCCATGTGCTGAGTGTCATCGAGCAACTGGGCCAGGCCGCTGTCATACCCGATCATGTTGTCCCAGACGATCGCATCCGCTCCTGCATCGACCGCCAGTTCGGCCTTCTTCAACAGATACGCACGCCATCCGGGCTTGCGAGCATCGGCCAACCGGCGGTCCCAGGAGATTTGTAGATCGGTTGCGGTCGGACCTGCGTAGAACATGGGCACGCCATGCATCCACAACCCGTATTCCCTGGTCTCCGGGTCCTGGCGGTAGACGCTGGTGCGGAACATGTTCGAAGCCGACAGGTAGGCAGAGACGTGGATCCCGTTCTCATGGCAGCGGGCGATGACCTTTTTGAGATTCTCCCGGTTCTCGTTCTCGTCCTTCATCGACCAGCCACTGCTCCAGGTGACCCAGATCCAGTTAAACTCCGCCTGCTTGAGCAACCCGAGCATTTGCTCGAAATCGCGATCATAGATATGGGTCAGCACATCCTTCTGTTGGGCGTTGAATTTTTTCCCCCACCAGGTCCGCTCGGCCTTCCAGCTTTCAATCCTGCCGCCATCCAACCGGATGAAACGAAAATTCCCCTGCTCCGCCCAAGCTGGCACGTCCTCCGGCTGGGCGCGATAAAGTTTCGGCGCCGGCTCAAAACACTGGGCCGCGCAGATCAGCAGGGACGCGGCCAGCAAAGTGATCGGGAAAGCAGTTTTCCACGTTCGCATATTTATCTAGAACGACCAGCACGATTACCTGGCCATACTGGTTAGAGTCGACATGCGGCATCTATATCCACAAATTCCTAGGATCGGCGCAGCTCACAAAGGAGAGCCCTGCCGACGGAATACCCGTGAGTGGATCACCACAGAGGCATTCACGGGAGAGTCCAGCGAGTGCGCACGGCGCAGACTCATCTCCGGAGCGCGCTTTTCTGTACGCCGAGCACGGGCCGGACAAGAATTGCTGAAAACAGTGCCCGCATTTGGTCATCTCTCAACGGGCCGTTCGACATTGCGAAGCAGAACCCTCAGCGAAGCGCGAATGAGCTGAGACTGTTTAAGCCCGGTAAGCTCGGTAAGTCGTTCTAATATCTTGCGGTCGGCCTCGGTCAATCGGATCGTGGTCTTCTCCAAGTTGTGTGGATGCCGCATGACAAGTTGGCGAAGCAATACAGATGCCAAATTGTGTGGCGGGTGTATGGCGTGTCGCGAAAATTGGTACGAATTTAGGCTATGGTAAGTCAAAACCCAGAGGCAATCCGTAGGCGGGTCATCAGCGTCGGTAGAGTCGCCATGGAAACCACGAAGGCCGGGCCATCGAGGAGAGAACACGCGTCATATCTCGCAAGTCCGCGGCATCGTGCAAGTGACACAACTTCAACGCCGAATTGCCATTCACTTTCGCGGAGTCGGCTCTGAACAGACGACGACGGGTACGGAAAGCGCGTACGGCGGAGCCGTGCGGATGCGATCACTAGCTTCTGTTCCCGCTTTTCGAATCACCGAGAGGTACTTGCGGAGGCATGTCGTTTGATGTCAGGGGCTGTCCGAAGCCGTTCCTATTGGCCGGTTGTATTGTTGTGCGCATTCTCCGGTTTGACATCCATGACTGCAGTGGCGCAGCAGAAGTTCAGTTCTACTGGGGAGACCGTGCTGCCAGATGCCCCCGAACCTGCACAGATTCCAGGTTGCGCAGCGAGTGGTTCACCGCAAGCAGCCGCCGCGAATATTTCCGGCACGGTCTTCGACAGCAATCACGAGGTGCTCCCGGGCGCGCGAGTGACCGCGGCCGGGCAATCGACTTCCGCCACTGGATCTGTGGAAGCTGGCAGCAACGGCGAGTTCGAGTTTACAGGATTGCGACCCGATATTTACCAGCTCAAGGTCACTGCACCAGGGATGAACACGTTCACCTCTTCTGAGATTTCCCTTCACGAAGGCGAGACCCGCCTGGTAACGGTGACGCTATCCGTTTTCGGCGGGGCAACTAGCGTAACGGTGAGTGGGGACAAGAACACAGTCGCTGGGCAGCAGGTACAGATCGCACTCGGGCAGCGTGTTGGCGGCATCATTCCGAATTTCTACAGCTCTTACGATTGGAACGCTCCGCCGATGGGAGCGAAGCAGAAACTTAAGCTGAGCTTTCGATCCATCATCGATCCGGTTTCGTTCGTGACGATTGCGGGAACGGCAGCCGTACAGCAATATCGGAACACTTTTCCAGGATACGGCGGGGGAATCGAGGGATATGGAAAGCGCTACGCGGCGAATTGGGCAGATAATGTAACGGGCGCCTTGCTAAGCCGAGGCGTTTATCCTTCCGTCTTTCATCAAGATCCCCGGTACTTCTACAAGGGGACGGGAAACATCCACTCGCGCCTTTTTTATGCGATCTCTGCCGCGGTGATTGCACGGGGTGATGACGGACGCTGGAAGCCAAATTACTCGCACCTGCTCGGCAATTTCTCAGCTGCCGGCATTTCCAACCTTTATTATCCGGCGTCCGACCGCGGCGCTTCGCTGGTCTTGTTCAATGGTTTGGCGGCCACGGCTTCAACCGCTTTCTCGAATGTACTCCGGGAATTCGTCTTCAAACGAGCCACTTCCCACGTTCCCAAAGAGGAAAACGGAAAGCCATAAGAACTTGCCGGCGTGCGACGTGACGAAAAAGGTTTGGGGGATTTTGCGATTAACGATAATCAAGGCCTGGCTGATCCGGCACTCACCCAATTCGTGTTGGAAGTCAGGGATGCAACTATTCCGCCTATTGAGCGCAGATACCTGCCGAGCAAGGGCTGGAGGCACGTAACGGCTCTGGAATGCCTCTCACTGCTCGAATCAACTCTCACTCTGCGTCGAAAGAAGTCAAACTCAAGACATTCACATTTCCTCAACTTCGCAGCCAGTGTTGGAAGATGGCACGGAATGGTCTGAACGTAGCGGTCAGCACTACGATTAGTCTTTTGATCGAGGAGCCACCAAAGGTTCATCGAGTCAGCGGTTCTCCTCGGAGACGATGTCAAACGTCCCAAACGGTGCAAGCTTAGCCTTCGGGAGGAACTTTTTCATTGCTGCCGCGCCTTCTTCGTGCCGGGAGTGGATGACCACTATCCCTTGGAACCCATGCTCTGCCATATACCGGGCGTTTTGCTTCCCAGTCCCTTTGAAGATGCTGTTGTCGGCGTGCATCCAATGCAGGTCATGGTCGAGAAAAGCGACCTTGAACTCCTGCTGGCTTAGGGGTTGGAATGCGGCTTCTGCATTCTTGGTGAAGACCGCGTTGGGTAGGCGCTGCCGGAACCACGAGATGCGATCCTCGGTGTCCTCGACGACGAGAACAGGCCAGTCAGCACGTATGTGAAATTGCTCGGCCATCTGCTATTTCTGCTTAAACCACGTCCGACCATCGTGGAAGGCACCTATCAGGCAAAGTACGTTACCTCAGTAACCGACTGATGCAGGAGACGATCACCTATCTCAAAAAGTCTTACAGGGGGCTGGCTCAAGAGATGTCGATCCCAGAGATGGTGCTTCTGGATGCGGTTCAGGGGAAACTCGGTCTGACGCGAGGACAGTGGCTCAAGCTCGGTCAATTGTTGGGACTGGCAACAACGTTTGATCTCCGGCCGAGCGAGCGAATCGGTACGCCTTGCTGGGAGGTTTGCTACGCCCCCATCCCCTCCAAAAGCGATGACAAATGATCAACTTCTCGATGGTCTGACCCGACCACGGAATTCAGCGAAGCAGGGCTCAACGGTTTACGAATCGCTACCTCATTTGTTTGTCGATGGAACCGATAACCTTAGACCGCCATACTGCACGTATTGCGGCACTTCTGACCCCGAACAATGGGGCAAGAAGTGCGACAACCACTTCGCCGTCGAGCAGATCGGCTACGCTTCACCAGATTGGCTGAGCTATCTCGCTCCTCTTCAATCCGGTGAATTTCCACATCATGGCGAACCCGGATATGAAAATCATCACGATCATGTATACGGCAAGCGGTATCGCTGGGATCAGCGCCAGAAAGAGTGGGTTGCTCGTTAGTCGATACGCTGGCTTGGGGTGTTTGCCGTCATGCCGCTTCTCGTCGCCAGATAATGTTGAGGACCGGGCAGCACGATAAGTGGGAGTCGCCGGATTCTGAGTCTGCCCAGTGGTTAATTCACAGCAGGGGTTTCTCCGGCGCTCAGCGAGAAGTGCTGCACAATCTTCCACTCCCCGCCAATCTTCTCCATCACGATCACGTATTGTCCCCGATGGATGACGGAGCCAACGCGCCTTCGCGTTCGCCCCGTCTCATAGGCGAGCGTCCCAGAACTCTTTTCTGCGATTGGCTCGATTGCTTCCAGCGTGCTCCCTTGGTCTAGTCCCGCCTTGACCCACTTCCGAATCTCATCCCGTCCTTTGAATGTGCCGCCATCACTCACCAGCGTAGCGTCCTCGGCGTACAGTGCGACAACTGCATCTATGTCCTTCGCGTTGTACGCTCTGAGGAATTCCTGCCTCAGATGCACCCCCGGTTCGGGGCTAGACAACGCCGTCGCCCCCGGCTGCTGTGCCCACGGGTTCAAGCTCAATACCAGCAATAGCGTTCCTACGAGGTTCTTCATCTGTTCCTCTCCAATGCGGCTCGAATCCGAGCGGGGATCACAATCGCCCGCTTATCAACCATTGCTAAAGCGAATATTCGGGTAAGCCCACGAGAGAAGGTGCCGCCTCGTTTTGCTCACGAGCGTCAGATTTCTTCGGAAGAACGTCGATGATGAGCAAGGTGATGTCATCCTGCTGAGTTGCGGATGCAGGCTGCCATTGCCGCAGTTCGGAAAGCAATCGGTCACATAACTCAGAAGAAGGACTCAACTGATTCTCGCGCACGACTTCTTCCAACCTGCGGTCGCCGAACGACTCGCCTTTGATGTTCTCCGGCTCAATCAATCCGTCTGTGTAGAGAAGGAAGCGATCACCTGTGGCGATTGGAATCTCACAAACCGGATAGTCGCACTCCGGCACCACCCCAAAGATAAGCCCGTTGCTCTCTATTCTCTCCAGCTTGCCTTGGCTCCAGCGCAGCAGCGGCGGATGTCCGGCAGCCGAATACAGCGCCTTGCGGCTCTCAGTGTCGAGCCACAAGTATGCTGCGGAGACGAACTGGCCGTGCAGTTGTCCAGAAAGGACTCGCTCCAGCCCGCGCAGCACCGAGGCTGGGTCGTCTGCACGGGATACCACCGATTGCATCGCAACCTTAATCATAGAGGCAATGAGGGCTGCTGGAACACCATGTCCAGAAACATCAGCGACCAAGAAACCAGCCCGGTGAGGATCGATGCCGATGAACCAGTAGAAATCTCCTGCTACGGCGGTCATCGGACAATAAGCCGCGCTGATCCGCATACGGCTGAATTCGGGAACGCCACTGGGCAGAATCGAAGCCTGTATCTGCCTCGCCATCTCCAACTCCGTCTCGATGGAAAGCAGACGACGCTCGTTCGTAAACAGTATTTCCAAAGCCACGTAGCCTAACGAAAACAGAAGGGCAGCAAAGCCGAACGAGTCCACCAATGGCAGAACGTGGTAGTGCAACACGCTCGATAAATTGGTGTACAAGACCTCTATCGCAAAGATTAGAGTGGCGGCGGTGAGAATGCGGTGATTGCTTATAACGAGGAACTTGGAAAAACGTGGAACTCCCACGACGATGAATAAGACGAGCATCGAAAAGACTGCAAGCAGGTTGTTGTAGAACATCCATTGGTCGTTTGGGCCACCAAGAACGAACGTGCCAATACCGACGAGAGCAATCGCCAGCCCAGCGAAGATTTCCAGCAGGACGAGGAACCTGAGTTTTCCGACGCTTAGCTCTCGCCACGCGAACAAGGCAGAAACGAGGAGCAGGTACATGACCGCCACACTCACGTAGGGTGCGGCAGATTTGATGGCGTGCGGCAGAACGGCAAGTGCTACGAGCGGCTGGAGCAGTTTCTGGACGCCGTACATCCCGCTAAAGATTCCCAACCATACGAGAATGCGAACGCCCCTGTGCCAACCGATCGCTGCAATCGTGCAGGCGCTCGCTCCAATGAACAAGAAAATCGTTCCAAGGACAATATCCACTATCTCGCCACGGAGCGTTTGCAGGGCGACCTCTGCCGTGTTCACCGCATTCATCAAAAGGCTCCGCTTTGTTTCTCTGGTCTTGTTTGTCCGTATACACCGAATTGTCGGACTGCACGTCGTAGTGCGGCAGCCTTTGGCGTCACCACCTTTGGTGATCGGTATCACAGAACCATGCTCTGGGGGAGAACAGCTAAATCAACTTGCGCTTGTAGCGCATCGTGATCGCGTGCGCCTGTTTGTTAGCACATCAACCTTCGGGAAGTCGCGCGTTGGGCGTGGTCAACGTGTTCGGTTACGAAATGCAAGGAGCGCTTTGTACAGTCGAGACGTGAACCGTGTGGCCACGGTGATTCAATGTCGCAGTAAGCTGGACGCGATGAATTCTTCGCCGGCCTGCATCATGTGCTTCCACATTTCGTACGCGCGACCATCTTCATTGAGAAATACGCGAGCTTGTTCCGGGCTCACACAGGCGCCATATTCGTTGGCCAGTCGTAATACATACGAAATTGTGATTTCGGCCATTACTCGTTCTCGCTTCTTTTTTTCAGCCATGGCTTCCTCCCCCGCCGTCCAAGCGTCTTTCCGACGCCAGTGCGGCTTTTCGGGTCCTACCTCGGGTGCGCATCCAGCTGGATGATCCCGCGCTGTAGGGCAATCGTGACGGCATGCGCCCGATCGTTGGCGCTCAACTTCGAAAGTATGTTGGAGACATGGTTCTTGACGGTGGTTTCCCCGATCGCCAGCTTGTCAGCGATTTGCTTATTGGCGTTGCCTGCGCCAATCAGATGAAGCACGTCGATTTCGCGTGAACTCAGCTGATCGTCTGCCGCATGGTCGGCCAACTCGACCGCAAGTTCTGGCGGTATTCGCTTGTGCCCGGCGTGCACGGAGCGGATGGCCTCCAGCATCTCTTTGCGCACATTTCCTTTCAGCAGGTAACCTCGCGCACCCGCCTTGATTGCCCGCAGCACTTGCACATCGCCGGCATACGTCGACAACACTAGAATCTTGGCGTCGGGAAATTCGCTTCTGATCCGGCTGATGGCTTCGGTGCCGTTCACATTCGGCATTTGGAGATCCATGAGGGTCACGTCCGGGCGATGCGCGCGAAACCGTGCGACAGCTTCCTCTCCATCACACGCCTCTGCAATCAGTTCCATATCCGGCTGAGTCCGGATGAGCGTCGCGATGCCTTCGCGCAACAGAGGATGATCATCCACGGTCATGATCCGAATTGAACCAGGGCCTATGCTCATAAAACCTTCCTTGCCGCCTTTGCGGAATACCGGGTACGCCATGCGGTGACTCTGCTGGTGCATGGCTCATCCTTTGAGCTTTTCTAGTTCTGGTAACGCGCTTTGGCGATGCCGAGCCGTCGAATTTTGTTCTGCAGTGTCGTACGCTTCAACCCCAACCGTTCGGCGGCGCCCCCTTTACCAGCGATGCGTCCCGATGCAGCTCTCAAGGCCTCAATGATCACGCTGCATTCGGCATGCCGAAAGCTAGAGGTCGACTCCACCGCAACGATTGTGTCGGAGTCTATGTGGAGGGCCGCAATCGGCACCTCGAGCTCTTCACCGCGCGTGACGATCACCGCGCGCTCGATGAAGTTGGCTAGTTCCCGTACGTTGCCGTCCCAGGGGCAGCGAGTCAGGATCTCCATGGTGCATGTCGCTATCGACTTGATCTGCTTTCGCATTCGTTGGCACAGCTTCGTTACGAAATAGTTCACCAGCAGCGGAATGTCTTCGCGGCGCTCCCGCAGCGGCGGGATCTCGATGGGGAAAACGTTGAACCGATAGAAAAGATCCTCGCGGAACTTGTCCTCCTGAATCATGGCTCGCAGATCGCGATGCGTCGCAGCAACCATGCGCACGTTGACCTGGATCGTCCGGGTGCTTCCCAGGCGTTCGAACTCCTGTTCCTGGACGGCGCGCAACAGTTTCGGCTGCAACTCGAGGCTGATGTCGCCGATCTCATCCAGAAAGAGCGAGCCTCCATTGGCCAGTTCGAATCGGCCTTTTCTCTGGATCAGAGCTCCAGTGAATGCCCCCTTCTCATGGCCGAACATTTCGCTTTCCAGCAGTCCCGAAGGAATTGCGGCGCAGTTCATGCGCACATAAGGTCGTTCGCGTCGCGGGCTGAGGTTGTGAATCGCGCGGGCGATCAGCTCTTTTCCGGTCCCTGTTTCCCCGTGAAGCAGGACCGTGGAATCGGTGGGTGCAACGATCGCTACTTGTTCGAGCACCCTCTGAATGGCTGAGCTTTTGCCGATGATGCCTTCGAAGTCATGCTCGGAGCGAAAGTCTGGTTCGAAATAGAATTGACCGCCTTCGAGCCGGCTGATGTCGAAAAAGCGTGCTCCGGCGAACTCTGCGGGATCTGTGATAGCAGCGGTCGCGGCCATGATGTCCCCCCCTCGTACTTTATTCGGATGACATTGTGTATCTCAGAACCGTCTTCCCGGACAACCCCACATCGGGTCACAAAATACGCTCTCTCGGGGGGTCAGAAAACAGCTGAACGGAGCAGTAAACAACCGCCCAAAAGAGGAGTCTTTTATTAGCTATTTCCGGTGGGCGGATCGATTCGCTTCCATCCGTAGATTCGATGGTCGACGGACCAGAAGCCCGGCCCTAACAAGGCCAGTGCCGCAGCGATTGCTCCCATGAAGACATGCGTCGAAAGAGCCCCTCGGTCCCATGGGATTCTCGATAGTTCAAGGACAACCACGAGCGGTCCAGCAACAGGTGTCCAGAGACCAGCGAGTAGCAGCAGAGCGAGGGCAATCGCGAGCACGCATAGCGCGGACAGCTCGAACGAAGGACTGCCGTTCAGCTTCGCAACCGCGCGCTCAATCAAGGCAATTCCAACTACTGACCGCAACAGCAGAAGGCCGGCGCCGGGCCACCCCCGGGCGAACGTGGAGAATAGGCGTCTCAAGACGATCTTTCCCGAGTTTAGGCGAGTGGAAACGCTTGTCGAAACCCCAACGCGGGTAGAGTGTTTTTACTCTTTTGGGTATTGTGCGGAATTGGGTCGCCGGACGGCGTCTACGTCTCGATAATGCCGCGCTTCACGCCAATCATGGCGGCCTGGGTCCGGTCGCGGGCCCCGAGCTTGGAAAGGATGTTCTTGACCCGCCACTTCACGGTGTCCTCGGCAATGGAGAGCTGGTCAGCGATCTCGTTATTGGCATCGCCGGCTCCTAGACGCTTCGGTCGCTACCTGCCCCGACGTTCTGCGGGACTCTGACATGCTCGCTCACTACGGTGTGTCGCTCTATATGTCAGGCGATCGCCTGGATTCTCGTGACTAAGCATTTCGCCGCATTCATCATTGAGGGAATCGGCGACGAGCAGTATGGGTGGGGATTAAGTTAGAGGGTTCATCGTGGTCAGGAAGGTTGCGTTCTCCGAGGCTACGCCGCCGGTGGAACTTGCTAGGGCTACCGCAATCGCTCTATCCCGGACCCGGAGCAGTCGACTAGAGGCGGAGCCACCAAGACGCTGGGCGTAGAGATGGAAATCATTCCCGAAGAAGCTGACATGAGCACTAACCGGAAGTGCCCATATCTGGTCATGCTGCCAACGCAGGTGACACAAATTGGGCACAGCCGATAAGGATTCCTACGGGCCGTTCTCAACGTAAACAGCAGCTACGAATCGATAGCTCGCTAGGTCTATGCGGCTAGCGCTGCTTAGTCTTCTCCAGCCGTACGTGTATCCCGCTTTTTGGAACTGCGCTTGCTCGGCCAAAGTTCGGGAGCAGAAGTCTTTTTATTGGGGTTCAGCGAACTCCCTGCGAATGTGGTCACGAGATTGGGTGAAGCAAGAGCCAAGAACAGACATCGAGAGGTGAGACTCTCTCGATGACCACTGCTCGCTGAGACTAGCGCCCTTTTTGGAGGAGACGGGCCATTCATAAATCTCATTCATTCTGTCTCGTTCTTGTGCGCTGTCTGTCTTCACAGGGGTCGGAAGATGCCGGGGAGCAAAACTCCCCGGCTGAATCCCCTTGAGCGCAGTTGAGGGGCATAGTCAGGCAATTCAATGCTCGACATACAAGAGGAAGAAGGCCATGAAATCAACAACGATTCTGGGGTTGGTTATCACAATTGCGTTAGGGCTTTACATCTTGGTCCCAGGGCTGGCTTGGCAAGCCAACACCCAAGGCACGCGTGCGCAGCAGAAAGCGTCGCCGCCCGCGACGGGAATAGCTAGTCAACGGTGATGGCGCGTGGCGGGTCTCAATAGATTTTGTCTGTGGCTGTTGAAAAACTCTTTTGACCGAAAATCGCAAAAACAAAATTGCAATAGGAAACGTTTTAAGCGATCTTCTCGAATTTCAAGGCATTTTGTATCCCTGAAATTTTGACCCTTTCCGCCGAAACAGGACTTTTTCAACACCCACGTCTGTTCTCAATAAGGGAGCACCATGGCAAAACCTCTGGCTGCAGGTCCGAGCTTGGAAACCATCGATGAACGGTTGAAACAGTGCGGCGTAAGCCGGCGTGCATTCCTCAAATTCTGTTCTTCTCTGATGATCGCTGCACCGTTCGGTCTCGCTCTGACAGACAAACTGACGCCAGAAGCAGTTGCCGAAAATCTGGGCAAGGTCATTCGCCCGCCCGTCATCTGGCTACATTTTCAAGACTGCACCGGTTGCACCGAGACACTTCTTCGGCCTTCTCACCCGGATTTGGGTGATCTGATTCTGAATGTCATTTCACTCGAATATCACGAAACCTTGATGGCCGGTTCCGGTAAGCAGGCCGAGGCCGCCATCAACGAGGCGGTCCAGCGCTATGCGAACAAATATGTTTGTGTTGTCGAAGGCTCAATTCCTACTCGCGACAAAGGTGTGTACATGAAGCTGGCCGGGCGTCCAGCCATGGACGTTCTGGCCGATGTCGGGGGGAAGGCTGCGGCCATCATTGCGATTGGCTCTTGCGCTTCCTGGGGAGGGATTCCGTCCGCCGACCCTGCGCCGACGGGAGCGGTCGGAGTTGCCGATTTGATGCCCAATAAAGCCATCGTCAATCTCCCCGGTTGCCCTCCGAACCCGTACACGCTGCTGGGCGTCGTGCTGCAGTACGCCGACTCCGGGACATTGCCGGAACTCGATGACGAGAAGAGGCCTAAATTCGCCTACGACCGCGACATTCACGAGCATTGTCCGCGGCGAGCGCACTTCGACGCGGGCCGTTTCGTGAAGCAGTTCGGCGATGAAGGCCATCGGGAAGGCTGGTGCCTCTACGAAATGGGATGTAAAGGGCCCGACACTCATGCGGGATGCTCAACCCGACATTTCAATGAAATTCCAGATGTGTGGCCAATTGGCATTGGCGCCCCATGCATCGGCTGCACGGAAAAGAGCATTGCCTTCCGTATGCCCATGTTCCAGGTTGTGCAGATTCACACTAGAGCCACGCCCCCCGAATCTTATGCTCCGGTCGTTGCCCCACAGGGCAAGGTCAGCCCAATAGCCGCAGGGCTTGCCGGAGTTGGAGCTGGAGCGCTCATTGGGGCAGGGTGGGTCGCCTCGCGCAAGTTCTCGAATAAGGCCGATGATGACAGCATTCCAGGAGCCTCTCTGACGAAGGAAGAACAAGGGTCCCACCAAAGTGCCGGCCCCAGGAGCAAAACGTAGAGCAGAAGCGTGCAGAACGTTCAGGAGGATCAAACTGTGAATTTCTGGTCAGGCTTGGTGGGAGAGTGCAGAGTACGCAAAGGTCTCAGCTTTCTGTTATCACTTTCGCTCTTTCTCACTGCTTTGCCCGACGTTATGCCGGCTATGCAAAGCGAATCGGCCTCCCCCACTAGTTCTCGTGAACCGGAACGTGCCACCAAAACTCCCGAACAGTTACAGCAATTGGTCGCTCCCATTGCTCTCTATCCAGATTCGCTCGTCGCACAGATTCTCTCCGCTTCGACATTTCCCGAGCAGGTAGTGGAAGCTGATCGTTGGATTCAAGCACATCCAGATCTCAAGGGTGATGCTCTTGCGAAGGCTGCTGACGATCAGCCGTGGGACCCCAGCGTCAAAGCGCTCACCGCCTTTCCTTCCGTGTTGGGCAACATGGACAAAAATCTGTCTTGGACCTCCTCGTTGGGCGACGCCTATTACAACCAGCAAGAGGATGTGATGGCCGCCGTACAGGTCATGCGCCAAAAGGCCCAACAGGCCGGCAATCTCAAGAGCACAGAGCATCAGGTCGTGAAGACCGAGGCCGAAACCATCATTATCGAACCAGCCGAGCCGGAGGTAGTGTACGTGCCTGCCTATGATCCGTGGATCGTGTATGGAGATGGTGTGATCGTGGCTTGGCCCGGATGGTACGCCTATCCCGGCATTTGGTATTCGGGGCCGTACGTTTACTGGGGAGTTGGATTCGAGGTCGGCTTCTTCTGGGGCTACGGATGGGGCTGGCACCACTGGCGATGCGATTGGCACCACCATTGGGTACAGCACGACCACGACCGCTACTACTCTCGAAGCCGAACCTTTTACAACCGGGATCGTTACTACCACGGCGGACGTGACTACCACAGCAGCCGCGATGGCGATTGGCACTCTTTCAACCGCGAGGGCGACCGAGGCTCGACTCGAAGTTACAGCGGGAACGCAGACAATCGCGCTGGAACTCCCGCTAATCGGTCGGGAGGCGACGAGCGGACAGCTCGCGGCTACGGGGATGGTCGAGGCCAAAGCAACACTCACACCGGCGGTTTTAGTAATTACAACCACGGCGCAGAGGAGAGAGGTTACTCGGAAAGAGGAAGGTCTAGCTTCAGTGGCGGAGGCTTTCACGGCAGCAGTGGTTTCCACGGAGGTGGTGGTTTCCACGGTGGCGGAGGCGGCCCTCATCGCTAGCTTAATTACAGCAACTGCTTTTAATGAGGACAGGTAAAGGGAGCGGAAGAATGCGGCGATCGGAAACGAAATTTGGGAAGCGTCTGGTCCAATTTCCAACGTTGATGAGGGTTGGGCTTCTTCTCGTGACAGCGATTCTCTCTACGATCGGGAAGGCGCAAGAAGAAGACAAGAAGACTTTCTCCACGGCAGAAGAAGCAAGCCAGGCTATCTACGCCGCCGCAAAGACTAATGACCAGAAAGCGCTCCTCGAGATCTTCGGCACAGGTGGGAAGCAGATTCTCTCCTCCGGCGACAAAGTCGAGGATGAGGAAAGTCGCACCACATTCGTGCAGGCGTACGAAGAGATGCATCGATTGGTGAACGAGCCCGATGGCACTGTGACCCTATATGTAGGGGCGAAGAACTGGCCAGCACCTGTACCGCTCGTTCACAAAGGTGATGTTTGGTATTTCGATACTGAAGCGGGATCACGCGAGATTCTGTTTCGTCGAATTGGCCGGAATGAAGTGGCCGCGATTCACGTGTGCCGGGCGCTGGCAGCGGCAGAAAAAGAATTCTTCCAACACCGGCACGAATACGCACAAAAGATCTTCAGCGACGAAGGACGTCAGGACGGTCTCTATTGGCAAGTCGCGACCGGCGAGCCGGAGAGTCCCATTGGACCTCTCGTAGCCAAGGCGGTGAAAGAAGGCTATACGAAGAATCCTCAAGGCACCCCTACTCCGTATCGGGGATATCTATTCCACATCCTCACTGCGCAAGGAAAGAATGCCTCGGGCGGAGCGAAGAGCTACATCACAGGCGGAAAAATGACTGGTGGATTCGCCTTCGTGGCATATCCAGCCGAGTACCGGTCATCGGGTGTGAAGACTTTCGTCGTAAGTGGGAACGGAGTTGTTTTCGAAAAAGATCTGGGCAAAGACACCAAGGCAGCCGCCGAGTCCATGACACTGTTTAACCCCGATTCCACATGGCAGAGGATCGAGGACGAATAGGATTTCAGCATGAGAGTCAACATCAATCGCCGGCAGCTCTTCAAGGGAATCATCGGGGCCGGGAGCGCAGTCGCTAGTGGGCTCGCTAGTTCGGCTGCCGCTGAAGAGCATCCCGCGAACCCAGTGGCTCCGGCCGACGCCGTCGGGATGCTCTATGACAATACTAAGTGCACCGGTTGCCGGGCTTGCATGACGGCTTGCAGCGAGACGAACGGTCTGCCTGCAGAGACGATCTGTCCCATCGATCCGGCGATTTCCACCGGTCTATGGGATGTTCCTGCCGATCTCGACTCCAAGACGAAGAACATTATCAAGCTATATCGGGAAACGGATGGTAACAACTTCGCCTTCGTCAAGCGCCAGTGCATGCACTGCCTCGACCCTGCGTGCGTGACCGGCTGTCCGTTTGGTGCCTTGAAGAAGAACACATGGGGAGCGGTCACGTGGAACGCCTCGCTTTGCATCGGCTGCCGCTATTGTGAGGTCGGTTGTCCCTTCGACGTGCCGAAGTTCCAGTGGGATAAATGGAACCCAAAGATCGTTAAATGTGAACTCTGCTATGACCAGCGCCTCAAGAAAAATCAGGAGCCGGCTTGCACAGCGGTGTGTCCGACCCACGCAGTGATATTCGGTAAACGTAACGACCTTCTCGCGGAAGCCAAGCAGCGTATTGCTGAAGGGCCCGGAAAGTACTTCGAAAACCGTGTTTATGGCGAGCATGAAGCCGGCGGGACCCAGGTCCTTTATCTTTCCGGTGTGGCCTTCGACAAAATAGGCCTCCCCAAGCTCGGTAATACGTCCCTCGGTCACTATGCCACTAAGGTCAGTTCAGTGCTCTACAAGTGGCTCTCCGGACCAATTCTCGTGGCAGGAATTCTGGGCTCTGCGATCAGGCGCAACTGGAAGCAGCACGAGGCAGAAGCGATTGAAACTCAGAAAGA
>Ga0335077_10005119_pt1 | contig 16046 bp, 15 predicted proteins | sample Lox_Sample_31_FD_207151 | JGI IMG/M metagenome (GOLD analysis project Ga0335077, IMG submission 207151) | Soil microbial communities from Loxahatchee National Wildlife Refuge, Florida, United States - Lox_Sample_3.1 | ecosystem: Environmental > Terrestrial > Soil > Wetlands | place: USA...
GGTCCCGACCATTCCGGCTATTCCTTCCGCGCCATGGCGCAGGACCAGGTCGAGGTCATGGCCGCGCTCGGCTTCGACAGCTACTACGCCGCCGGTCATGACCGTGGGGCACGTGTTCTGCACCGCTTGTGCCTCGATCATCCCAACAGAGTAAAGCGTGCGGCGATCCTCGACATCATCCCGCAGCATCATCTGCTCAATCATATGACCAAGGAATGGGGCCGCTTCTCCTGGCATTGGCTGTTCAACATCCAGCCCGAGCCCTTACCGGAGAGGATGATGGGCGCCGATCCGGATTGGTTCATCGAACGCAAGCTCGCCAAGACCACGCAGGGCCTGAGCTTCTTCGACAAGGACGCGCTCGCCGAATACAAGCGCTGCTTCCGTAATCCGGAGACCATCCACGCCGTCTGCGAGGACTATCGCGCCACTTTCGGCGTCGATCTCGATATGGACACCAAGGATTTCAACGCCGGACACAAGATCGAGTGTCCGGTCCTGCTGCTATGGGGTGCGACCGGCGGGGTGGGGCGCAATCATAATCCAGGGCCGGCCGAGATCTGGCAAAGCTACGCCTCCAACATCGTCGCCGCCAAGGCGATGCCGAGCGGACATTATCTGTCCGAGGAGGCGCCAACGGAGACAACGGCGGCGCTGCGGGAGTTTTTCGCAGCGCCTTAGGCGTGCTTTACGCCGCCGCCGGCGGCGGCTCGGCGAGGAAATTGCGCAGCGCGTAAAACAGCAAATGCCGGTTCTTGCTGTAGCCGGCGCTATGCGCGGTCCGCGGCAGGATGACAAATTGCCGGTCGCCGTTCGGCAGCTGGCCGAAAAAGTCGAGCAGATCCGCATTGGTCGAGTTGCCGTCGAATTCGCCGCGCAGCATCAGCACCGGCGAAAAGATCTTCTTCGGGTCGACGATTGGCAGGTTTGCCGCCATGTCGAGGTAGGTGCCGCTCGGCACCTCGTTGCCGAATTTCATCTCATCGGCGATCAGCGCCTCGATCATCGCCGGGTCGTATAGCTCGGGATGGCCGTCGCGCGTGAAGATCGAGGTGATCATCTTGGCGTCGCGTTTGCGGCGCGGGCTTGCGCGTAACGCCTCGATCTTCTTGCGCCGCCGTTCGATCTCCGCCGCGCCGTTGCCCTTGTAGGTGAAGGCGGCAAGCATCAGCCGGGCCACGCGGTCGGGCTGCGCCTGTGCAAAGGCCGCGGCGCGGATGCCGCCGGACGAGGTGCCGTAGAAATGCGCCTTCTGCTGCCCGGTTTCCTGCGCCACCACCGGCATCGCCGCCTTGAGGTCCTCGACGCCGCTGGCGATGTCCGAATTGTTGCCGGACGAGCCGGAATGACCGTAGCCGTCGTGGTCCATGGTCCAGACGTCGTAGCCGTAGCGCGACAGCACGTTCATCAGCGAATACTCGCCCTTGCCGGGCACCGTCAGGTCGTACGACGAGCGGGACGAGTTCGACGAGCCATGCACCAGGAATACGACCGGCAGCGCAGGCTCGCCTTGCCTGGGCGCACCGACCCGCTTGCGCCACAGATTAAGCTTCACCCCGCCCTTGTTGGCCCAATAGTCCTTGCTCCAGATATCGCCGCCGGCCGGGCTGCTTTGAGCCTGGGCCGGACCGATCAACCCGGACAAAAGGCCGGCGCCGATGCCAACTCCCTGCAAGACCGCGCGGCGCGGCATGGAACCATCGGATTTCCTCATGCGTCTCCTCCCGTCGGTCGTGTCGAAACAGGCGGCCGTTAATCGTGCAAACTAGCAAATCGCGGGAGCCGGCGGCAGTCCACTCGCGCCGGGGAGTGAGTTCTGCTAGGGGGGGTCGCATAGCGCGCCGTCGGGCGCGCGGCGTAGTGGGGTCTCTTAGCCGGGGGACCCATGCGCCAACCGGAGGAACGATGCTCGATTTGTTGCGCGCGGGGGCGCGATTTTTCCAGAAATACATCGGCTGGAATAGGATCGGCGTGCTTCTCAGTCTGGCGATCATCGCCTTTGCGGCGGTGGTGCTGGTCCATATGCTGCGCGACATCAATCGCGATGAGGTGATGGCCGCGCTGCGCGCGGTCGACCGCGACCGCATCATCGCCGCCGCCGTCTTTGTGGCCGGCGGTTATTTCACGCTCACGTTCTACGACTGGTTCGCGCTGCGCACGATCGGCCACCCGGAAATCCCCTACCGGATTGCGGCGCTGTCGGGATTCACCAGCTATTCGATCGGCCACAATATCGGCGCCACCGTCTTCAGCGGCGGCGCGGTGCGCTACCGCATCTACTCGGCGCACGGGCTCGATGCCATCGACGTCGCGAAGATCTGCTTCATTGCCGGTCTCACCTTCTGGCTCGGCAATGCCACGGTTCTTGGCCTCGGCGTCTTTCACTCGCCGCACGCCGCCGGCTGGCTCGATCAACTGCCGGTTTCCGTCAACCGCGCCATCGCCGGCGTAATCCTCCTTGTCCTTGCGGCTTATCTCGGCTGGGTATGGAGCGCGCCGCGCCAGATCGGGCGCGGCGAATGGAAGGTCAATCTGCCGAGCGGGCCGTCGACCTTGCTGCAGATTTGCATAGGCATTCTCGATCTTGGCTGTTGCGCAATGGCGATGTACATGCTGCTGCCGAGCGAGCCGAACATCGGCTTCGTGACGCTCGCGGTCGTGTTCGTGTCGGCGACGATGCTCGGCTTCGCCAGCCACGCGCCCGGCGGCCTCGGGGTATTCGACGCCGCCATGCTGGTGGCGCTGTGGCAGTTCGACAAGGAGTCCGTGCTGGCGGGATTGCTGATCTTCCGGCTGCTTTATTACTTGGCGCCGTTCGTCGTTGCGTTGCTAATATTGGGCACTCGCGAGATCCTGATTTCCCTGCGCGGCACGCCGTCTCCACCGCCGCGGACGGTCACAGCAAGCGCGCCCTTGCGCAGCGAAATCGAGGCCGAGAAGATCAACGCCGATTGACCATGGCAAGCGAAGACAACAGCGCGAACCTGCTCCACGGCGCGGATTGGCCGAGCCGCCTGCGCGGCGCTTGGCTTGCCTTGCTCGGCCGGCTCGGCGGTGATGCCGCGGCCGGGCAGGGGCGGCCGATCTACGACCGCACCGCCGCGCATCCGCAGGCGCTGTTGATCGAGTCGCTGATCGCCGGGCTGCCCGGGCCGGCGATCGTGCTCGACCGCGACGGCCGCGTCATCGCCTTCAACGCCGCGGCCTCGGCGATCGCGCCGTCGCTGCGCCGCGGCGAGCCGGCGCTGATCACCTTGCGCATGCCCGAACTGGTCGAGGCGATCCGCCGCGCCACCGCCAGCCGCACGCCGCAGCGGGTGGAATTCTTCGAGCGCGTGCCGCTCGACCGCTGGTTCGAGGCCTTCGTGACGCCGGTGCGGCTGGCGAATGTCGGCGATGCACGGGCCGAAATTCTGCTGATGACGTTCAACGATCTTACCCCGCTGCGCCGGGTCGAGGAAATGCGCGCCGACTTCATCGCCAATGCCAGCCACGAATTGCGCACGCCGCTCGCCGCGCTGCTCGGCTTTATCGAGACTCTGCAGGGCACGGCCAAGGACGACGCCGCCGCGCGCGCCAAGTTCCTCGCCATCATGCAGGGGCAGGCCACCCGCATGGCGCGGCTGATCGACGACCTGCTCTCGCTGTCGCGCATCGAGCTCAACGCGCATCTGCAGCCGAACACGCCGCTCGATCTGGCGCCGATCGTGCGCCAGGTGGCCGATGGCCTGCAGACGCTGGCGCGCGACCGCGACGTCACCATCAAGGTGACGGCACCGCCGGATCCCGTCATCGTGCTCGGCGACCGCGACGAATTGATCCGCGCCCTGGAAAACCTCGTGGAGAACGCGCTCAAATATGGCGCTGCCGGCAAGCGTATCGACATTACGCTTGTTCGCAGCCAGACCCGCGGCGGCACGGCGGAGGCGCGCTTGGCCGTGCGCGACTATGGCCCCGGCATCGCGCCTGAGCATCTGCCGCGGCTGACCGAGCGCTTCTATCGCGTCGACGTCGCCGACAGCCGCGCGCAAGGCGGCACCGGGCTGGGTCTGGCGCTGGTCAAACATGTGCTCAACCGGCACACCGGGCGGCTCGCCATCGAGAGCACGCCGGGGGCGGGCGCGACCTTCACAATGCATCTGCCTTTACACACCGCCGAATACCGGCAACAAAATAAGTCTTAGATAAATCAGATACTTGCTCTGTCATGTGACTGTCACCAAAGCTTTATAGAACGGTGACATGCGACGCCTAAGGCTGTCCCCGACTTCGGAAAAGTGCTCGTTTCAAAACGAAAAAAGCCGTCCGACAGTCGATCTGGAGAGCGTCTTAAAGCAACAGCGGCCGCCCTTAACCAGGGCGCAAGAGCGGAATTCACGGGCCCTTAGCCCCGCGCACGCTTTTGGCCGCCAACATGGAGAGACCCCGTGAAACACTGGACGACATTCGCGGCCGCCGGCTTCCTTGCCGCCGCAGCTTTCGTTCCGGCTCAGGCGGCCGATATTTCCGGCGCCGGCGCCACCTTCCCCTATCCGATCTACGCCAAATGGGCCGACGCCTATAAGAAAGTCACCGGCAACGGACTGAACTATCAGTCGATCGGTTCCGGCGGCGGCATCAAGCAGATCACCGCGCGCACCGTGACCTTCGGTGCCTCCGACATGCCGCTGCAGCCGGCAGAGCTGGATAAGATCGGCGTCATCCAGTTCCCCACCGTCATGGGTGGCATTGTGCCGGTCGTGAACCTCGAAGGCATCAAGCCCAATGAGCTAACCATCGACGGGCCGACTCTCGCCAATATCTACCTCGGCAAGATCACCAAGTGGAACGACGCGGCGCTGAAGAAGCTCAACCCGAACGCCAAGCTGCCGGATCAGGCGATCGCGCTGGTGCATCGCTCGGACGGTTCCGGCACCACCTTCATCTTCACCAACTATCTGTCGAAAGTCAGCGCCGACTGGAAGTCCAAGGTCGGCAGCAACACCTCGGTTGAGTGGCCGGGTGGCATCGGCGCCAAGGGCAATGAAGGCGTGTCCAACAACGTCGGTAACACCAAGGGCTCGATCGGCTATGTCGAGACCGCCTATGCCAAGCAGAACCACCTGACCACGATGAAAATGGTCAATAAGGACGGCAAGACGGTCGAGGCCCTTCCTGAGGCGATCATGGCGGCTGCCGCCGGGGCCGACTGGGCGCATGCGCCGGGCTTTTACATGATCATCACCGACTCGCCGGGCGCCAAGTCCTGGCCGATCGCCGGCGCGACCTTCATCCTCGTGCCCAAGCAGCCGCCGGAAGCGGCGGCGGCCAAGGAAGCGCTCAAGTTTTTCGCTTGGGCTTATGACAAGGGCGGCGAAATGGCCTCAAGCCTTGACTACGTCCCCATGCCGGAAAGCGTCGTCAAGTTGATCCACGCGCATTGGGGCGACGTCAAAGGCACCGACGGCAAGCCGATCTTCTAAGTTGCCGAAAAAGGGAAAAGGCGCCATTTCCCGGCGCCTTTTCTCTATCCCCGCCGGTCACAAGGCGGCCTGTCTTGTGGGCGGCGGACCGCTGGAGTAGCCCTCCCGGACGCCTAGGGCCAAGGGAGAGCCGGATGCAACTTCCCGGGAGCAAACCGGTGGTCGATGTAGCGTTACAAGGCGGAGCCATCCCGGTCGCCGACCGGGTCGACCGGGGCAAGGTGCTCCAGCGTCTGCGTCTCCGTGACTTGGTTTTCCGTCATCTCACCCGCGCCGCCGCTATCGCGGTCCTCGTCATCCTCAGCGGCATCATTGTATCGCTCATCCACGGCTCGTGGCCCGCGCTGCGCACGTTCGGATTCGGCTTTCTGGTGACCGAGAGCTGGAATCCGGTCACCGAAAAATTCGGCGCCATCGCCCCGATCTATGGCACCCTGGTGACCTCGTTCCTCGCCATGCTGATCGCGGTGCCGGTCGGCCTGTTCATCGCCTTGTTTCTCACCGAACTGTGCCCGATGTGGCTGCGCCGCCCGATCGGCATCGCCATCGAGTTGCTCGCCGGCATCCCCAGCATCATCTACGGCATCTGGGGTCTGTTCTTCTTCGCGCCGTTCCTGCAGCAGACGCTGCAGCCGTTCCTGATTAGCGTATTCGGTCCCATCCCCGTGCTGTCCACGCTGTTCGCGGGGCCGCCCTACGGCATCGGCATCCTGACCGCCGGTTTGATCCTGGCCATCATGGTGCTGCCCTTCGTTACCTCGATTTCGCGCGACGTGTTCGAGGCGGTACCGCCGGTGCTCAAGGAAGCGGCCTACGGTCTAGGCTGCACCACCTGGGAAGTGGCGCGCTACGTCGTGCTCCCGTTCACCCGCGTCGGCGTGATCGGCGGCGTGATGCTGGGCCTCGGCCGCGCGCTCGGCGAGACTATGGCGGTCACCTTCGTTATCGGCAACGCGCACCGCATTTCCGGCTCGATCCTGGCGCCGGGCACGACGATTTCGGCGACCATCGCCAATGAATTCACCGAAGCGGTCGGCGATCTCTACACCTCATCGCTGATCGCCCTCGGCCTGATCTTGTTCGTGATCACCTTCATCGTGCTCGCCTTCGCACGTTTGATGTTGATGCGCATCAACGCGCGAGTCGGAGGGTAATCATGGCAGCAGCGTTTGAATCTTCGCTCTATGCCAGCCGCCGCCGCCGCAACGGGATCACTATGGGTCTTGCCTATGGCGCGACCGCGTTCGGTCTGTCCTGGCTGGTGCTGATCCTCGCCGTGCTGTTGTGGAAAGGCTTCTCCGGCCTCTCGCTCGCGGTGTTCACCCAAATGACGCCGCCGCCGGGCTCCGCCGGCGGCCTGCTCAATCCGATCATCGGCAGTCTGATTCTGACCGTGCTTGCGGTACTGTTCGGCACGCCGCTCGGCATCCTCGCCGGCACCTACATGGCTGAGTACGGCCGCTACGACAAACTGACCACGGTGGTCCGTTTCATCAACGACATCTTGCTCAGCGCCCCGTCGATCGTCGTCGGCCTCTTCATCTACGAGATCATGGTCGCGCAGATGGGCCATTTCTCCGGCTGGGCCGGCGCCGTGGCGCTGGCGGTGATCGTGGTGCCGGTGGTGGTGCGCACCACCGAAGACATGCTCACTTTGGTGCCCGACACGCTGCGCGAGGCCGGCGCCTCGATCGGGCTGCCGCGCTCGCTCATGATCACCCGCGTTGCCTACCGCGCGGCGCGCGCCGGCATGGTCACCGGCGTGCTGCTCGCGGTCGCCCGCATCAGTGGCGAGACCGCGCCGCTCTTGTTCACCGCGCTCAACAACCAGTTCTGGAGCCTCAACCTCAATGCTCCGGTCGCCAGCCTGCCGGTCGTCATCTTCCAGTTTGCGCTGAGCCCCTACTCGGACTGGCAGAAGCTCGCCTGGACCGGCGCGCTGATCATCACCTTGACGGTGCTTGCGCTGAGCATCAGCGCGCGCATCCTCTCGGCACAGAGGAAGTCATCATGAGTCTAGCAACCTTCACCACGCCAACCGCCACCCACGGCCCGTCGAACGCCGCGGATCTCGTCGAGAAGGTTTCGGTGCGCAATCTCGATTTCTTCTATGGCGACCATCGCGCGTTGAAGAACATCAACGTGTCGCTGTACCAGGGCAAGGTCACCGCCTTCATCGGCCCGTCGGGCTGCGGCAAGTCGACGCTGCTGCGCATCTTGAACCGCATGTACGACCTTTATCCGCACCAGCGCGCCACCGGCGAAGTGACGCTCGACCGGGAGAACATCCTGTCGCCGTCGCAGGATCTTAATCTGCTGCGCGCCAAGGTCGGCATGGTGTTCCAGAAGCCGACGCCTTTCCCGATGACGATCTTCGAGAATATCGCCTTCGGCATCCGGCTCTACGAGCGGCTGTCGAAGTCCGACCTGGAGAGCCGCGTGCAGCACGCGTTGCAGCGCGCCGCTCTGTGGGAGGAGGTCAAGGACAAGCTCGGCGCCAACGGGCTGTCGCTGTCCGGTGGCCAGCAGCAGCGGCTCTGCATCGCCCGCACCGTCGCGGTGCGCCCCGAGGTGATCCTGTTCGACGAGCCCTGCTCGGCGCTCGACCCGATCTCCACCGCCAAAATCGAGGAATTGATCGACGAGCTCAAGGACGACTACACGATTGCCATCGTCACCCACAACATGCAGCAGGCCGCGCGCGTGTCCGACTTCACCGCCTTCATGTATCTCGGCGAACTGATCGAATACGGCGAGACGACCCGCATGTTCACAACACCTAACGATCGGCGCACCCAGGACTATATAACCGGTCGCTTCGGCTAACAGACATCCTGTGCAGGCAAATGCCCGGCGACTGAAGGAAAACTCCGATGACTGATTTGCATACGACCAAGGCCTTCGACACCGATCTGCAGGACCTCTCGCGCATGGTGGCCGAGATGGGCGGCCTGGCAGAGAAATTGGTCGCCGATTCCGTCGACGCGCTGGCCAAACGCGACAGCGCGCTGGCGCAGCGCATCACGCAGGCCGACGCCAACATCGATACGTTGCAGCGCGAGATCGAGGAAAAGTCGATCAATACCATCGCCCGCCGCCAGCCGATGGCGGTGGACCTGCGCGAGATCGTCGGCGCCCTGCGGCTGGCCAACGATCTCGAGCGCATCGGCGACCTCGCCAAGAATATCGCCAAGCGCGTGATCGCGCTCAACGGTGAATTCCCGCCGCCCAAGCTGATCCGCGGCGTCGAACACATGGCCGACCTGGTGCTCGGGCAGATGAAGGCGGTGCTCGATGCCTACGCCCGGCGCGACGTGAGCAAGGCGATGGCGGTTTGGCGCGGCGACGAGGAAATCGACGCGGTCTGCACCTCGGTGTTCCGCGAACTGCTCACTTACATGATGGAAGACCCGCGCAACATCACCTTCTGCATCCATCTCCTGTTCTGCGCCAAGAACATCGAGCGCATGGGCGATCACGCCACCAACATCGCCGAGACCGTGCACTACGTCATCGAAGGCCGGCCGATCGCCGACCAGCGGCCGAAGGGCGATACCACCACGCTCGCTGCCCTGCGCACGGCAGGCGACAGATAGCGGGGACCGCGCATGATCCCGACAAGTGGGAACCGGTTTTCGGACAAGATCATGCGCCTAGGTAAAAACTCATGAGCGCGCGCATCCTGATCGTGGAGGACGAAGAGCCGCTCACCATGCTGCTCCGCTACAACCTCGAGGCCGAGGGCTACGAGGTGGAGACCGCCGCGCGCGGCGACGAGGCCGACACGCGGCTCAAGGAGAGCAGTCCCGATCTGGTGGTGCTCGACTGGATGCTGCCGGGCCTCTCGGGCATCGAATTGTGCCGCCGGCTGCGCGCGCGGCCGGAGACCCGGCAACTGCCGATCATCATGCTCACCGCCCGCGGCGAGGAGAGTGAGAAGGTGCGCGGGCTCGCCACCGGCGCCGACGACTACATCGTCAAGCCGTTCTCGGTGCCGGAACTCCTGGCGCGCGTACGCGCGCTGTTGCGCCGCGCCAATCCCGAACGGGTCGCCCAGGTGCTCAACATCGGCGATATCGAACTCGACCGTGAGAAGAAACGCGTCTCGCGCAACGGCCGGCCGATCGATCTCGGCCCGACCGAATACCGTCTGCTCGAGTTCCTCATGGAGCGGCCGGGCCGCGTGTTCTCGCGCGAGCAGTTGCTCGACGGTGTCTGGGGCTCAGACATCTATATCGACGAGCGCACCGTGGACGTGCACGTCGGGCGCCTACGCAAGGCGATTAACCGCGGCCACATGGCCGACCCGATCCGCACCGTGCGCGGAGCGGGCTATGCGCTCGACGATCGGTTCGGCCGCGCGATCTGACGGCTTTTCTTAAACCTCGTCCCGCAAAGCGGGGAGCAAGAAATGCAAATGGCCGGGGCAAGCCCGGCCACCGCAATCTCAATTGCTCCGTCTCGCCTTATGAGCCGCGGAACGGCGGCCGTTTGTCGCGCCGGCGCTCGTTCGCCGGCTGATAGGCGACGCGCGAATGATATGAGCAATAGGGCAGCTCGTTCGCGGTCTCGCCGCCGCAGAAAAAGAAATCCCCGCTGCCCGGATCGCCGATCGGCCAATGGCAGGTCTTTTCGGTCAACTGCAGCAGCGTCTTGCGTTGCTCGACCGGGATCTCGATCAGTTCGGGCTCCGGCTCGACTTCGTAGTCGTAGGCGAGCGCGGTATTGCCCCGCATCGCAGGCCGCGGCACCCGCAACATGCCGGACGAGCGCGCCTTGCGCGGTCGCGGGCTCGCCGAGGACGGGCTCTTGGCGCGGCCGGACAGGCCAAGCCGATGGACCTTGCCGATCACGGCATTGCGGGTGATGCCGCCGAGTTCGGCCGCGATCTGGCTGGCGGACAGACCATCCGCCCATAATTTTTTCAGGAGTTCGACCCTTTCGTCGGTCCAGCTCATCGGGTTATTTCCCTAGCCTTTCAAGGCCTTGATAGAATCCATCCCCGTCGACAGACGCGCCTCTCGCGCCTGACGCATACGCTTCAGGGATGAACCAGAAATCGCTCGCTAGCACGATATGTCGTACTAGCTGGTCAAAACGCTACAATATCGAGTGACTCTCGTGCAAGCGTTTGCAATCCCCAGATCCCAGCTACCAACAGGTTTTCCTTTAGAATCGGCGCTTGCGGCGAATTTGAGTCCGCAACGGCGGTAGATTTCGCCGCGTGTTGACAGGGCAAACCTTTGGAATAGAATGAAAAAGTGCCGCCCGGCGAGGCGGCACATTTCTTTTCGGCCCGCGCATGATGCCGAAAAGTTCAGTGCCCGTATTCGCACATGCGCCAACGAAATTGTTCGATGGACGTCAGCCGTGGCCTCGCATTTATTGCCGACTTATGCGCGCGTCGACCTCGCTTTCGAGCGGGGCGAGGGCGCTTGGCTGTTCACGGCTGAGGGCAAACGCTATCTCGATTTCACCTCCGGCGTCGCCGTTAATGCTCTTGGACATGCCCATCCTTACCTGGTGAGCGCGCTCGCGGAGCAGGCGAAGAAGGTCTGGCACGTCTCCAACCTGTATCGGATTCCGGAAGGCGAGCGGCTGGCCGACCGGCTGTGCGCGGCGACTTTCGCCGACACCGTGTTCTTCCAGAATTCCGGCGCTGAGGCGATCGAATGCGCGATCAAGATGGCGCGCAAATATCAATCGGCCAGCGGCAAGCCAGAGCGCTACCGCATCGTCACCTTCGAAGGCGCCTTCCATGGGCGCACGATGGCGGCGCTGGCGGCGACCGGCAACAAGAAATACCTCGACGGCTTCGGCCCACCGGTCGATGGCTTCGACCAGGTGCCGTACGGCGATCTCGAGGCGGTGAAGAAGGCGATCGGGCCGCAAACCGGCGCCATCCTGGTCGAGCCGATCCAGGGCGAGGGCGGCGTGCGCGTGCCGCCGTCGAATTTCCTGCGCGGCTTGCGCGCGCTGTGCGACCAGCACGGCCTATTGCTGATTTTCGACGAGGTGCAGACCGGCTTCGCGCGCACCGGCGATCTGTTCGTGTATCAACGCGTCGGTGTCGCGCCGGACATCATGCCGATCGCCAAGGCGCTCGGCGGCGGGTTTCCGGTCGGCGCCTGTCTTGCCACGGCGGAGGCGGGCAAAGGCATGACCGCGGGCACGCATGGCTCCACCTTCGGCGGCAATCCGCTCGCTATGGCGGTCGGCAATGCCGTGCTCGACGTGATGCTCGAGCCCGGCTTCATCGAGCGCGTGCGCGACATCGGGCTCAAGCTCAAGCAGCGGCTGGCCGAGATCAAGGACCGCCACGGCGCGGTCATCGCCGAAGTGCGTGGCGAGGGGCTCTTGGTCGGCCTGCGCATGGTGCCGCCGGCGTCCGAGATGGTCGACGAGTTGCGCAACGAGAAGATGATCACGGTCGCCGCCGGCGACAACGTCGTACGGCTGTTGCCGCCGCTGATTATCAGTGAAGCGGAGATCGCCGAGGCGGTCGCGCGCATCGACCGCGCCTGCGCGCGGCTCGCCAAGGCGCATCCGCGCCCGGCAAAGGAGGCGGCGTCATGACCGGCAACGGCGTGCGGCACTTCCTCGATCTGATCGATGTTCCGAAGCCTGTACTGTCCGGGATGATCGACAACAGCCGCGCCATGAAGGCCGCGCGCGCGCGCGGCGTCGTCAGCGCGCCGCTCGCCGGCAAGACGCTGGCGATGATCTTCGACAAGCCGTCGACGCGCACGCGCGTGTCGTTCGACGTCGCCATGCGCCAGCTCGGCGGCGAGGCGATGCTACTGACCGCCCAGGAAATGCAGCTCGGCCGCGGCGAGACGCTGGCCGATACCGCGCGCGTGCTCTCGCGCTATGTCGACGCCATCATGATCCGCATCCTCGATCACGAGGCGGTGGCCGAGATCGCGCGCAACGCCACCGTGCCGGTGATCAACGGGCTGACCCGCCGCTCGCATCCTTGTCAGGTGCTGGCCGACGTCATGACCTTCGAGGAAAAGCGCGGGCCGATCCGCGGCCGCACGGTGGCCTGGAGCGGCGACGCCAACAACGTGCTGGCGTCGTGGATGCATGCCGCCGATCGCTTTGACTTCAATCTGCGGGTGGCGACGCCGCCGGAGCTCAGGCCCAAGAAGTGGCTGATGGACTGGGTGAAGACGTCGGGCGCCGCGATCAAGATCGGCGACGACCCGGAAGCCGCGGTGAAGGACGCCGACTGTGTGGTCACCGACACCTGGGTGTCGATGGGCGACCGCGACGCCAAGACGCGGCACAACGTGCTCAAACGCTACCAGGTCAACGCTCGCCTGATGGGCAAGGCCAAGCCCGACGCGCTGTTCATGCACTGCTTGCCCGCGCATCGTGGCCAGGAGGTCACCGACGAGGTGATGGACGGGCCGCAGTCGGTGGTGTTCGACGAGGCGGAAAACCGGCTGCACGCCCAAAAGGGCCTGCTGGCCTGGTGCTTGCACGCGGACGCGCGCTAGCCACGGTCATTCCGGGGCGCGGACTTTCGGCCGCGAACCCGGAATCCATAACCCCAGCGCTGAGGAGTATGGATTCCGGGTCCGGCGCGTCGCGCCGTCCCGGAATGACGAGGTCTCGCAATCGCATCGATGAGCGCTACATAAGGCCAATGACCGCATCCGCTTCGCCCCATATCGAAATCCCCTCGCGCGCGCCATCGGCGACGCCGACCGACGACATTGTGACGCCGTTCGAGGTGGCGACCCTCGATCTGCGCGGCCGCGTCGTGCGGCTCGGGCCAGTGGTCGATCAGATCCTGACGCGGCACGCCTATCCGCAACCGGTGGCCAAGCTTTTGGGCGAGGCGGTGGTGCTGACTGTGATGCTCGGCTCGGCGTTGAAGATCGACGGCCGTTTCATCCTGCAGACGCAAACCGACGGCCCCGTGCGCATGCTGGTGGTGGATTTCGTCGCGCCCGACAAGGTGCGTGCCTGCGCCCGCTTCGACAAAGATCGCGTCGCCGCGGCGATCGCCGAAGGCAAGGCTGATGGCGGGGAGCTGCTCGGGCGCGGCCATCTCGCCATGACCATCGACCAGGGCCCCGATATGAACCGCTACCAGGGCCTGGTCGCGCTGGAAGGCGGCTCGCTGGAGGACGCCGCTCACGAATATTTCCATCGCTCCGAGCAGATCCCGACGCGGGTGCGGCTGGCGGTGGCCGAGGAACTGCGTGCCGGCGAAGGCGGCGCCAGCCATCGCTGGCGCGCCGGCGGCGTCTTGCTGCAGTTCCTGCCAAAATCGCTCGAGCGTGCACGCGTCGCCGACTTGCATCCGGGCGATGCGCCGGAAGGGACCTTGCCGCATGTTGTCGAGGAGGACGAAGCCTGGGTGGAAGGGCGCGCGCTGGTCTCCACCGTCGAGGACGTCGAACTGATCGATCCGGAATTGTCGAGCGAGCGGCTGGTCTACCGGCTGTTCCATGAGCCGGGCGTGCGCGTGTTCCGCGGCAGCGCCGTGCGCGCGCAGTGCTCATGCTCGCGCGAGAACGTCGAGGCGATGCTCAAGAGCTTCTCGCAGGACGATCGCGATCACATGGTCGAGGACGGCAAGATTTCGGTCACCTGCGAGTTCTGCAGCGCGCACTACGTGTTCGCGCCGGACGACGTGGGCGCCAAGGCGGACTGATCAGTTGATTGTGCGCTCCGCATAGGAGGAATCGAGCGAGAAGGCGGGGATTTCGATATCGAAGTGCTCGCCTTCCGTCGTTACCATGCCATACGTGCCGACCATGAACCCGGACGGCGTCGGCAACGGCACGCCGCTGGTGTATTCGAACGACTCGCCGGGCTTGAGCGTCGGCTCCTCGCCGACCACGCCCGGGCCCTTGACTTCTTGCAGCCGGCCGAGCGCGTCGGTAATCCGCCAGTGCCGCGTCTTGAGCTGCACCGTTTCGGTTCCCAGATTGGCGATGTCGATGGTGTAGGCCCAGAAGTAATAGCCGTTTGCCGGCGACGACCGCTCGGACAGGAAGCGCGGCGTCACCGTCACCTCGATCTTCCGGGTCACCGCGCGATACATCTATCTAATGCCGAACAATTTATGCCGTACGGGCTTGCCAAGCGATCTTGCCCCGGGATTATGACCGAAAGACCGCAGGAAAGAAAAGCCGTCCATGGCCTCCGTCCCGAGCGAACGCGATCTCCGGCTTGATTTGTTCCGCGGCATCGCGCTTTGGCTGATCTTCCTCGACCACATTCCCTCCAATGCGGTGAGCTGGATCACCATCCGCAACTACGGCTTTTCCGACGCCACCGAGATTTTCGTCTTCATCTCCGGCTACACCGCCGCCTTTGTCTACGGCCGCGCCATGCGCGAACATGGCTTCATTGTCGCCAGCGCGCGCGTGCTCAAGCGCGCTTGGCAGATCTATGTCGCGCACGTGTTCTTGTTCGCGATCTATCTGGCTGAGATCGCCTACGTCGCGCAATCCTTCGACAATCCGCTCTACACCGAAGAAATGGGCGTGCTCGATTTCCTCAAGAATCCGGACGTCACGATTTTTCAGGCGCTGATCCTGAAGTTCAAGCCGGTGAATATGGACGTGCTGCCGCTCTACATCGTGCTGCTGCTGTGGTTTCCGCCCATGCTGTGGCTGCTGCTGCGCGTGCCGTCGTTCGCGCTGGTCGGTTCGGCGGTGCTCTATGCGCTCACCTGGTGGTTTGACTGGAGCATCCCGGCCTATCCGAACGGCACCTGGGTGTTCAATCCCTTTGCCTGGCAATTGTTATTCGTGTTCGGCGCCTGGTGCGCGCTCGGCGGTGCGCAGCGGCTTGCGCGCTGGGTCAACTCGCCGGTCGTGATCGGACTCGCGGCGGTCTATCTCCTGTTCGCATTCTTCATCGCGATGACCTGGTATTTCCCGCGGCTTGCTCCGCTGGTGCCGCACTTCGTCAGCGACGCTATCTATCCGATCGACAAGCCCAATCTCGACGTGCTGCGCATCGTGCACTTCCTGTCGCTCGCGGTGATCACGATCTGGTTCGTGCCACGCAACTGGCCGGCGCTCAAATCGTCGGTCTTCTGGCCGGCGATCGTCTGCGGCCAGCACTCGCTGGAAACCTTCTGCCTCGGCGTCTTCCTGGCCTTCGCCGGACACTTCGTCTTCACTGAGGTGTCCAACCGGCTCTTGACGCAAGTCATTGTCAGCGTTGCCGGTATCGCCATTATGGTTGGCGTAGCAGCTTTGGTTTCATGGTATAAGCGCATCGAACGACAAGGACCGGGACCGCGGCCGCCCTCGACGAAGCCGGGCTACGCGGGGGGCGACGCATGACGGGGCGCGTTCTACTTTCGCTGGTATTGCTGGCGCTGGCCGGCCCGGCATGGGCCGCGGCGCCGGACACCTGTCGCGTGGCTGAGCCGCAGATCGAGCGTGATTTTGCACTGCCGCAGGTCACGCGCGCCATCGCCGCAAAGCAGCTCGATATTCTGGTCGTAGGCGCCGGCTCTTCGTCGCTGCCGGGACCGAACGGCGTGAAGGACGCCTATCCGGCGCGGCTACAAAGCGCGCTCGCCGAACTGCTCCCCGGCGTCACCGTGCG
>Ga0335077_10005120_pt1 | contig 16045 bp, 14 predicted proteins | sample Lox_Sample_31_FD_207151 | JGI IMG/M metagenome (GOLD analysis project Ga0335077, IMG submission 207151) | Soil microbial communities from Loxahatchee National Wildlife Refuge, Florida, United States - Lox_Sample_3.1 | ecosystem: Environmental > Terrestrial > Soil > Wetlands | place: USA...
CGACGGGGTGGCGCATCACGTACACGAACCGGAGATCGTCTCCCAGCTCGGCGCGCAGACGTCTGATCGTGCGGGGATGCGTGGGTAGCTTCGTGTAGTGGGTGCTCGACTCCCCCCGCAGGTCGCCCGGGCGGGCGCCGGCGAAGAGACCCCGGTACCAGGCCGCCCCGCGGGCGAACATCGCCTCGTCGCTGAAGAAGCACGGCTCCTTGGGCTCGGACATGAAGAAGCCGGGCTGGGCGCCGAGCTGCACGTGCAGCGTGGTCGTGCCGCATTTCATGGCGCCGAGGATCACGAAGTCGGGCCTCACGCGCTCGCTCTGCTCCAGTGGTCCAGCGAATTGACCAGGTGGGTCATGTCGATGCGGTTGTCGCGCCCTTCGCGTTCACGTGGGCGATGCCTGCTGGGTCGCAGTCGGGCAGGTCCACCGTCATCTACGCCCGGCCTGGATGAACACGCTGTGCTCGAGGAAGTCGCCGACGAACCGGGGGGGATCCACATGGCGCTGGCGATCGAGCACGCGGCGGAGCCGGCGACCGAGCGTCCCTACGAGCCATGCGAGATCCGCGACTGCCGCGTAAGCGGTGCCGTGGTTCTTCACGAAGTACCGCCGACGGCTCTCGAACCAGTACGACGGCACCCGCCCGATCGGCGTCTTCCAGTCGAGCCCCGTGGCGCGGCCGCGGAGGTGGACGACGCGACTGGTCGGAACGTACCAGCAGGAGAAGCCAGCGCGGGCGGCGCGAAGACAGAAATCCGTGTCCTCGTAGTAGAGAAAGTATGTCTCGTCCAAGAGCCCGATGACGTCGAACACGCGAGACCGGATGAGGAGGCTCGCCCCTGAGACCCAATCCGTCCGACAGGGGGCATCGGGTACGGGCGGGGCTGCGACGTGCCGTGCCAGGAGCCGCGACAGCAGGCCGACCCGGAGGGTCGCTTCGAGCTCGCTCCATACGGTGTGGAACCGAAAGGCAGAGCGTTGCGGGATCCCATCCATATCCTCGAGCCGGCTTCCGACGATGCTCGCGTCCGGCCGCGCGCCCATGAAATCCAGGAGCGCCTCGAGCGCCCCCGGACGGACCATGGTATCGGGATTCAGGAGCAGGACGAACTCGGGCGGATCCGAAGAGCTCCGGGCCCGCTGGATCGCGGCGTTGGCTCCGTACGCGAAGCCCCCGTTGCGCGGAAGCGCCATGACGTCAACCCACCCCGCCCACCCGGCCGCGCTCACCGTGCTGCGGATCAGCGCCACCGACCCGTCGCGCGAGTCGTTGTCCACCACCACGGCCACCCCGGGAAGCCCGCGCCCTTCCTCGGCGAGCGACCGGAGGCACTCCACCGTGAGCTCGGGTGTCCGATAGTTCACGAGGACGACGAGCAGCTTCACCCCTGCCCCCCTGCCCTTCTCGCCGTCTCGACGTCCTCGGACGGGCGGGGCTCCGCCGCCGCAATGAGCCTCCGCAGGCATTCGGTGAGAATGTGGTCGAGCGCCATGTGGACATCCTCGACCACACCGTAGTCGTCACACCTGACGACTATGGCCACGTCCACCAGGTCGATCAACTCGCCGCCATCGAACCCCAGGATCCCGACTGTATGGGCGCCCAGGCCTCTCGCCAGCTTGACCGCCTCTACGACGCTCGGCGACTTCCCGCTTCCGCTGATCGCGATCAGGACATCGCCGCGGTCCACGTGGGTTCGCACCTGCTCGACGAAGACCCGCGAGTAATCCGTGTCATTGGCCCACGCGGTGATCAACGGGACGTTGTCGGTCAGGGCCATCACCTTCAAACGCCCCTTCGGACCGGAGACCGTCGAATATCCATCGAACACGCTCTTGCTCAGATCGCAGGCCATGTGCGACGCCGTCGCCGCGCTCCCCCCATTGCCAGCGATGAGCACCTTCCGCCCATCCAGGTAAGCCGAATAGAGCCGGCGCACGACGGCCTCGACAGCCGCGACCGAGACGTTGTCGAGGGCGCTCCGCAGCCGGTCGAGATGCGATCGTACGCCTGCCCGGACGTCGTTTGCCTGGATCATTCCTCCTCCTCCATGAAGACGATCTTGCTGCCTTGCGGCTCGAAGCGAAACGCCATCGGCGTGAGCTCGGGCAATGCCCGCCGGACGTCATCGTGACGCGCGGCCGGCGCACATAGCAGCAGGAAGCCGCCCCCGCCGGCGCCCGCGATCTTGCCCCCTATCGCGCCGTGCTGGCGGGCCCGCTCGTACCACTCGTCTATCCGGGCATTGGTGATGCCGTCGGCCATCTTCTTCTTCGCGAGCCATCCCTGATGCAAGATCTCGCCGAACGCCGTCACGTCATCGGCCACCAGCGCGTCCCGGAGCTCCCGGGCCTGGGTGACCATCGCCTCGAGAGCTCGTCGCACATCCTCCCGAGTCTCCGTGTTGCGGCGCTGCTCCGCCAGCACGTCATCCGCCGAACGCGTCAGCCCCGTGTAGAAGAGCAGCAGCATTCGCTGCAGGTCCTGCTTCGTTCCCGGAGAGCAGATCACCGGATCGACGAAGACGCTCTCGTCAGAGTTGAATTGAACGTATTGCAAGCCTCCGTAGGCCGCGATGTACTGATCCTGCTTGCCGATCGGTTTACGGCAGATGTCGATCTCAATGTGACACGCCTCCCGCGCCAGCCGTTCCGCCCCGACGTGGCGTCCGACGTACCCATACAGCGCCTTGAGAAGACCGACGGTGTAGCTGCCGGAAGAGCCCAGCCCGGTCCCTTCCGACGGGATGTCGGAGATCGACGTGATCTCGATTCCGCCCTCCAGGCCCACCAGTCGCAGCGCTTCCCTGATCAGCTCATGCTTCAGCTCGTCCACGTGGTCGACGATCTCGGTGACCGAGTAGCTCGCGCGGATCTTCCGGTCGAACTTCTTGTTGACGGCGATGTAGATGTACTTGCTGATGGCGGTACTGACCAGCGCGCCGGGCTGCCGGCGGTAGAAGGCCGGCAGGTCGCTCCCCCCACCGACGAAGCTCAGACGCAGGGGAGTGCGCGAGATGACCACGGCCGATGCGGGGCGGATCAGTCGCGGGCTGGTGTGGGACCACCCCGACGGCCCGCCGCCCAGTCGCTCGAGGCCCTGGCGTAGCTCTCCGGAGTGCCGATATCGATCAGATACGCGCTACGCGGGAGTGGCCAGCCGTAGATGGGAGCTCGCGCGCGCAAGAGCTGCGGGAGGAGATCGGCTCCGAAGTCATACGGACGATCGTCGGGGACATACCTGAGCAGCTCGGGATCCACCACCAGGACGCCGGCGTTGGCCAAGTCCGAGAAGACCTCCTCCCGGGATGGTTTCTCGACGAACCGGGTGACCCGTCCCCGCTCGTCCAGCGCGACGATACCACAGGCCGAGGGGTTCGCGACGCGATACAGGCACATGCTGATGTGAGGCTCCTCCGGTCGGCTTTTGTGCAGCGTCAGCAGGCCCCGCAGATCGAGATCCGTCAAGACATCCCCATAGACCACCACGAACGCGCTGTCGAAGGAGGCGGCCATTCGCTTGACGCCGCCCGCCGTTCCGAGCGGGGTCTCCTCGAGCGAATACGCGATCTCGACCCCGAAGCGCGAGCCATCCCCGAAGTGCTCGCTCACGGCCCGCGGACAATGGTGAAGATTGATGCTGATCCGAGTTATCCCGTAGTGCCGCAGCCACCACACGGTGTGCTCGATCAAAGGGCGTCCGGAGATCGGCAGCATGGGCTTGGGTCGCGCCAGGGTCAGCGGTCTGAGACGGCGCCCTTCGCCCGCCGCCAGGATCACGCCGTTCTGTACGGAGCCGCTCACGAGCCGGCGCCCTTGTACTCGATGAGCCCCCGCTTCCGGCCGGCCCTGCGGTCGCGCAGGTAACTCATCTGTCCGATGAGGATCGGAATCTGCTGCGCGTGCGAATGAATTCCGTAGAGCAGCCGCGTCCCGAGAGAGCCGCCTTTCCAGCGGAACCTGTGCGCCGTGCGAACGATCAGCGCCGCATAGAACACCGGCACGGCCACGCAAGGCCATGCCGACCGCAGCGCCAGCGCGACACCGCCTCCCAGGAGCGGCACCGTCAGCAGGACGGCGGCTCGCCATCGATTCCGGCGCACCTCGTCTTCCCAGAAGGGCATGCCGCTGCCACGAAAGCGTTCCGAGACCTCGAGGTACGCGTGACCCGACCGCCGCGCCCGCCGCCAGTACTGGGAGCACCTGGTCATGGCCAGATCGTGCCCGGTCATCGGGACCGCGACGTGCATGATCAGACACCCCCGCGCCCGCATGCGTCGGCACATTTCCGGCTCCTCGCCTGCGATCAACCCATCGTCGTAGCCGCCTACTTCTTCCAGCGCCGTCCGGCGCATGAGAGCGTCACCGCCACAGAATTCGGTCAAGCCGGGCGGATAGATCCAGTCGAGATCCAGGACGCGATTGTAAATGGACGATTCGGGATGGAGCTCGCGCCGCTCTCCCCACACTACCGCGACGCGCGGGTTCGCGAACTGCGGCAGCGCCTGCTCGACGAATCCCGGGGCGAGGATGGTGTCGCCGTCGAGAAACAGGACGAACTCGCCCGAGGAGGCGCGCCAGCCGGCGTTCCGTCCGCGCGCCGCCGTCGGGCGGTCAGCCGCCAGGGCGATGACGCGAACGCCCCGAGCACTGGCCCGGGCCGGACTGCCATCTCGCGATCCGGAATCGACGTAGATGATCTCCGCGCCGCCGCTCCAGCGTATGGCGCGCACGGAGTCGATACAGCGCATCAGGCGCTCGCCCTCGTTTCGGCCGATGATCACGACCGCCAGCTTCGGACTCATGCCGGAAGGATGTCCGGCCTCGGCCGGACCTGGCCGTTCCCTGCCCCGACCGACGCCAGTCCAAGGAAGAGGGCCTCCAGTTTCCTGGCCTCGATCAGGGCGTTGTGCTGCTGGGCGACGCGAGCGGCTCCGGCGCGGCCCATCCGTTCCAGCCGGACGGGGTCGGCCGTCAACACCTCGGCCATGGCGTCGGCAAGCAACTCGCTCGTTCCCGCAGGGACCAGCCAGCCGTTGACACCCGGCTGGACCAGCTCGGGAACACCGGCGACACAGCTGCTGATCACCGGGCGACCCAGGGCGAACGCCTCGATGATCACTCCCGGGAGCCCCTCGGCGAAGCTCGGCAGGACCAGCGCCCGCGCGGCGAGCAGCTCCTGGCGCACCTCGTTGTTGCTCACGTAGCCGGTGACCCGCACCTGCTGCCGCAGACCCAGCCGCCCGACGCGTTGTTCGACGGTGCGGCGCAGAGGGCCGTCCCCGACGATGACCAGCTCGAAGTCGAGCCCCCGATCCCGAAGCTGCGCCGCCGCCTCCACCAGCAGCACGTGCCCCTTCTGCTCGGCGAGCCGCCCCACGCTCACCAGCCGCGCGCGCGAGGGCACGGGAACTGGCTCGTCACGGGAGAACGCCTCGTCCACTCCGCAGTGAACGATGTGGATCTTGGGCCAGTCCTCGACGGCGACCCAGCGGTATAGCTGGCTTCGCGTGAAGTGACTGATCGCGACGACGAACGCCGCGTGATGGACTTTCTCGTCCAGGGCCAGCAGCGGGGCCCGCTCGAACTCGCTCGGGCCATGAATCGTCAGGCTGTAGGGAATGCCGCGGAACATCGCGGCGAGCATCGCCACCACGGCCGAATTCTCGCCGATGTGATTGTGCAGGTGTCGCACGCTCTTCGCCTGGAGGCGCTCGGCCAGATACGCCGCTTCGAGCAGATAGATCGGGCGGCGGACCCACCGCCTCTCGGTTCCCCGCGGAACGGTGCGAATCAGGAGCTGAACGGCGCCCAGGAACTTCCGCGGCGAGGACAGCGCCGTCCGCACCGCGGCCAGAGTGAGCCGTCCCAGGCCGGCCTCGAGCAGGAACTCGGTCCGCGCGTGTTCCTCGCGGACCGATTCGCCGACGAGCTCGAGCGGGTCGGCCTTGCGAATGGAGAAGGTGTGGACGACGTGGCCCAGCCGGCGGAGTTGCTCGACCTCACGGCGCATGAACGTGTCCGCCGCCCTTGCGTAGAAGCTCGTCAGGTATCCGAGCGTGATGACCTCAGACATTGTGGACTTCTACGCGGCGATTCGGCAGGGCCGTGTGCGGCTCGAGCGCCTCGTAGGTGCGCTGAAGAGATTGCGCAAGATCAAAGGGTGGGCGCCACTCCAGCACGTCCCGCAGCTTGTGGGCGCTGACTCGCACCGGTTTGAAGCGGCTCTGGAAGCGGCGGGGAATGAGCAGGCCTGGCAATCGCGCCCTGCCCCGCCAGCACCGTTCGTTGATCCAGTCCGCGAGCCGGGCTCCCGCCAGCGCCACTCCGTAAGGGACCGGGACGCGGCGTACGGAAGATCCGGTACGGCGGAGATATTCGCCGAGGTAGCGCCACGCGGTAGCGTCGTGGCCGTCGACGACGTTGAACGTCTCACCGGCCGCCCTTCGATTGTCGACCACCTCGGCGAAGCAGTCCGCGCAGTTCTCCACGTAGGTCAACGGGAGCCGTGTGGCCGGACCGAAGACCAGATGCCACCGCCCAAGCCGTTGACCCAGGGCCGCCAGATACTCGCGGCCAGGCCCCCAGACGAATCCGCACCGGAGAACGGTCAGGTCGAAGCTGTGCTCCCGGCTCAGACGCCGGACCACTCGCTCTTGCCACGTCTTGGCGATGGCGTAGACGTCACGCCGGTAGAGGTCGCGCTCGAGGGGCGATTCTTCGGTCAGCGTGCCGTCCACGGCAGTCCAGTCATAGACCGAGAGGCTGCTGGCGAGGACGAGGGTTCGCGTGGCCGAGCCAGCCATGGCTTCGAGCAGCCGCTCCGAGCCGAGAACGGTGTCGGCCATCTGGGCGCTGTAACTTCCGGTCACACGGGCCGCGACGTGGACCAGCCCATCCACACCGTCGAACGCGGGTCCGACGGAATCCGTACGGAGGTCGGCGCGATAGATCTCCGTCCATGGAGCCTGGCCGACGACCTGGACCTCTGTGCCACTTCGAATCAGAGCCCGGACCTGGTGGCCGCGCCGGGTCAGGGCCCGCGCCACGTGCTGGCCGAGGAATCCTGCTGCGCCCGTGACGAGGACGTTCAGAATCGACACTCTTCCGCGGTCAAGGCCGCGACAAGGTCGTTGACCTCCGCGATCTGGCGCAGAGAGATGGGGGGCGCCGTCCCCGATTGTAGCGCCGCGTAGGTTCGCGTCAGCAGGGACCACAACCCGTCGTAGATTCCCCGGCCATCGGTGAGCTTCGTGTAGAAGCCGCGGAGCGCGGTCCGGCGGAGATCACGCGCCTGGCGGAGGCGATTGCACACCGTGGCGATGGGGCGGGGGCCATCGCCAAGGCGATCGACGACGAGGCTCCTATCGTACAGCTCGGCCGAGACGCGCATCCGGGTGCCGTGGACACGGAGCCAGAACGCGTCGGGCTGCGCATGCAGGCTGAGTGCAAGCATGGCTGTCCCGCGTTCCGCGGCGACCGCAGCCCGAAACTCGTCCCAGGGCCAGGACGAACTGACGCTCCGCTTCGACCAGTGCGACCGCACGGCCCGGTGCGGCCCGGCGAAGCAATGGGCCAGCGAGGCCAGGTGCGGCAGGAAATCCCCGATGGCCCCTCCGGGCATGGAACGGTCGCGAAGGACCCGGGCGTGCCCCGCCGGGGGCCGGCTCTCGTCCAGCTCCAGACACAGGAACACCTCGACGTGGACGATGTCCCCGAGATCCCCGGACTGAGCGAGGCTCACGATGCGCTGCACGGGAGCATTGAACAGGTAGTTGTAGTCCTCGATCAGCACCCGCTGCTTGTCCGCGGCGGACCGGAGCAGGACCGAAAGACTCTCACGGGCGGTGGTGGCGGGCTTCTCCACGATCACGTGGGCCCCGGCCTCGAGGGCGTCCATGGCGAGCTGAAAGTGAGAGGGCGGGGGCGTCGTGATGTGGACGACGTCGGGCCGGATCTCGTCGAGCATCGCGCGATGATCGGTGAACCACGCGCTGGCGCCGAACCGCTCGGCGGCGGACTCGGCCAGCCCCCGCGACCGGTCACAGACCCCCGCCAGGGTGACGGTCGGGAGCGCCTGCAGGCAGGCCAGGTGCTGGAGGGCGATCTCCCCGGCGCCGATCAGCGCTGCACGCAGCATAGGGTTCTCTGGGCGGGGCTGCGTCCGCGGGGAAGGCTGCCCGTCCGGCCGAGCAAGAGGATCATCGGCATGCTCCCCGATCATGGATGGCGAGTGCGATCATACGCTCGAGTCCGGCGTCACGAAAATGGCTGGGTCAGCTTCATCAGCGCGCCCTGGCAGCTACGGCACCGACCGGCGCAGCGCCGTTTCGAAGAGGTCAGCAGCGCTATCCCACGAGTACTCCATTGCGGTCCTGAGCGCAGCGTCGGACATGGCGCGCCAACCATCCTCATCGAGGCTCAGCACGCGCAGGAGCCGGTCGGCCAGCGCGTGCTCCTCGCCCGTATCCACCAGGTAGCCATTGATCCCGTCCACTACCATGTCCATCGGTCCGCCCACGCGCGTCGAGACGACCGGGCAGCGGCAGGCCATCGCCTCGTGCGGCGGTAGATGGAAACCCTCGCTGTGGCTGGCGCACAGCCACACGTCGCACCGGGCGTAGAGATCACGGAGCGTCGGCTGTGGGGGCAACTTCGTATACGACGCATAGCCCGGCAGCGGGAGGTGTCGCGGCGGATTCTCGACGCCGAAGGCGACGACCCGCAGATCCGTGATCCGCCGCCGCACCATCGCGATTGCCCCGAGGCTCTCACGGCAGCCCTTGTTCGGGTGCGTCGAGTACATCAGCCCGATCGTCGGGTGAGCCTGCTTGCCGCGGGGCGGCGCGTGGAACAGATCGGGATCGACGCCGTTGGGGACCACGACCGCATGAGGGTCGCAGAACCGTTCGCGGGCGAGGTCCGCCAACCACGGCGAACAGACGATCTTCCGCATCGGGAGATTCCACGTCGCCTCGACGCGATCCGTCGGCGCGCCGACGTTCGCATCGAACTGCTGGATGAAATGAACCTTGGCGCCTTTGGCCGGGGGCATCGCCGCGACCCATTCGGCCGTCTCCCACCAGGTCGCGATGACCACGTCCGCGTCGGGGACATCCGACGTCTCCACAGGGCGGGGCCGGTCCAGCACGCGATGCTCGACGTCCAGACCGTCGAAGTAGGACTGCCGGATCTCCGGTGGTGGCGCCGGCCATCTGCCCATCAGCCGTCTCAGGTGCGTGCGCCAGGTCGGCCTGGGCAACGGCGTGGAGACGATCACGACGCGGTGGCCGCGCCGGCGCAGGCGCTCGCCGAGGCTGGCCACGACTCGCACGCCGCCGTAGATGCCCGCGTGCCCCAGGACGAACGTGATGCGGAGCGGTTCAGTCATCGCCGGCGTCGTTCCCGGCGGTGGCGGACGGGACGGACGCCACCGCGCGCCTCGTCACCCTGATCAGTACAGGAAATTCGCCGACACGAACTCGTGATGCGCTTCGACCGTGAGTGCTGGGCGTTTCCGGGGCGTCTGGCGCGCCGGATGGTCGAGGACGTGACAGACGTACATGGTCTCGTACCAGCCATCCGCCTTCACCGGTCGACGACCGGGTAAACTCCGGTCGCGTCCCATCTTGCGCGCCTCGTGCTCGTCATTGAACTCCGCGATGGCCGCCAGCTCGCCCGCCCATTCGTTCGCGAAGAACGAGCGCACGTCGTCGAAACACATGCTGATCGCCGGATTGTACTGCTCGGGCCGGCCGGTCAGGCACCGGAGCGCCGCCTTGGTGGCGGTGTACAGATCGAGGTCGATGGAGACGAACCCCAGCGGCGCAGCGTCCTCGAGGGCGCCGGTGAAGGGGCCGATGGTATCGTTGATGTCGCCCCAGATGATCTCCGCGCGACCGGCGAGCTTGCGAACCAGCTCGTCGCGATCCCCGGGTGCGAAGTCGCCTCCCCTCCAGAGTTCGGGATGATCCTTGTACCCTTCGACCGGTGGCAGGCCTCTTCCCGTGTCGAACCCGACGATCCGCAGCCCGACCCCGGTCTCTGCCTCGACGAGCCTGGCGATCTCGATCATGTTGAGCAGCCCCGCGCCGCCGGCGACGCCGAACTCCACGACGGTGACCCGCGTCTTGCCGAAGTACTTGGCCATGTCGGCAGCGCGAAGCATACCGTAGGCATAGGGGGAGCGGACGACGAGCCCGTATCGCTCTCGCGTGCGGAAGTCGCCATTTCGCTCGACCCAGGAACGCGCGCCGAACAGCCGGGTCCACACCCGGCGCGCGACTGTGACTCCAACCCTACTCGGCATCGAGCCACTCGACGGGCCCGCAGGATCCGGAGCATCTCATCCCACCCTCTTGAGGACTCGCTTGACTCCCCGCTTGATTCGCCGCAGGCCGCTCCCCAGCCTTCGTTGAATCTGCTCCACCGGCATGAGAACATGCCCGCGCACCCATTCATCCGGCCGAGGGCGAAAGATCGTACTGTGGACGGTGTCCGTCAGGTTCTCGCGAGCTTCCCGGGTGTAATAGTAGGTCGCAAAAGAGCACCGGGCGACCGGCGCATCGCCGGCAACGGGCGTGACGCCGTGGAAGCTCACACTGCTCGTCTCGAAGATGATGCAGCGATTCAGTAGCGGGGCAAAGGCATGTTCACAGCGCCCGACCTCTCGATCCCAGAACTGGAGGTACCCGCCCCACCGCTCCTCCCACACCGGATTGAGAAACAGGAGCAGGTTGATGCGCCGATGGAGCTGGCGCGCTTCAATGTAGTTGAAGTCGACGTGCACGTCTAGCCGGCCTCCCGCTGCCGTGATGTGCATGCCGCCGCCCTCGAGGCGCTCGTCGGCCAGGAGCCCGGGGATCCCCGTGATGGCCGAAAGGTCTTCGAGGAAGGCCGGCGACGCGAGGACGCCGTCGAGCGTTCGGACCGCGCGCGGAAAGAGCTTGGCGTCCGTGATCTGGACCTTCATTCTCTCGTTGACCGTCGCGAAGACTCGTCCCTGCTCCCTCGCGCGCTCGAAGGCTGGATACGACGAGGCGAGCTCCTCAGCGAAGGTGCGATCGAGAAACGGCTCGATCCTGACGAAGGGAAACGGCTGCGCACTCGTGAACTCGCGCCGCAGCGCCGTGCGGTCGATGGGTCTCAGGATCACCGGGTCCCTCCCCGCCAGGAAGCTCGGAGCAGGATGCTAGCACCCATGGGGCGAACCTGACAAACCCGACATCACGCCCTCTCGAGAGGGCTGACGATGCCGGACCTCGGGCGCGTGCCTGATGATGACAATCGCTGAGCACCGGCACGGGGAGACATGCGCGCGAGGCTGAAGCATCTGCTCGGCACGTTACGGACCACAGCACCAGGTCTCGCTCGCGTCATCGACGGCGGGCGGCAGTGGGCCCATCTTCGGCGAGAGGCGACGCGATGTCTTCGAGCCACGGAGGGGTGGCCCATCGCCGAGAAGATCGACTTCCTCTACGCGCGCGGCCGGACGTTCAGTCCCTGGCAGAAACGAGACGAGATCCTGCGGCTGCTCGAGTTGCTCCTCCAGCGCCCGCCCGCCCGCATGTGTGAAATCGGAGGCGCGCTGGGGGGGACGCTCTTGCTATTCAGTCACTGTGCCTCCGACGAGGCGACCATCGTGTCGATCGATCGAGCCTACACATTCGCTCAGCGGCGCGTATTCGAGCGGTTCGCGCGAAAGGGTCAAACGGTACGATGCCTGGCAGCCGATTCGCAGAACGAGAAAACGGTCGGCGCCTTGAAGACCCATCTGGGCGGCGATCCGCTCGACTTTCTCTTCATCGACGGTGATCATTCCTACGCCGGCGTCACCGCGGACTTCCGGCTCTACTCGCCATTGGTGCGGCCGGGAGGTCTCATCGCGTTTCACGACATCGTTCCCGACGCCCGGACGCTCTCCGGCCTCACCAGTGAAAAGGGGGTTGGCGATGTTCCTCGGTTCTGGGTGGAGTTGAAGGCTCGCTACCGCGGGTGGGCAAGCGAGCTGATCGAGGACCCCAAGCAGGATGGCTTCGGCATCGGGGTCCTGACATGGTACCCGCGGGGACGAGTTGAAGAGGACGCGTGAAGGCGCTGTAGCGCGCAGCGAAGGTTCTCCACACATGTTCCTCCTCGGCGCATGATCATCCCGCCCCAGATCGCGCTCGTGGGCTGGATCCCTGTCGTACTTGGCTTCTTTGCGTTCCTTTCACCCCGTCGGGCCGTGATCGTCAGCGTGGTCGCCGGCTGGCTCGTATTGCCCGTCGTGACGTACCGGATCGAGCATGCCCCAGACTACGGGAAGCTGACCGCCGTGGGTCCGGTGGTCCTGGTGGCCGCGGCGCTCTTCGACTTCCGGCGTCTCGTCCGTCTACGGCCCCGAGCGGTCGACCTGCCGATGGCAGTGTGGTGCCTGTCCCCGTTCGCGTCGTCACTCAGCAACGGGCTCGGCCCCTACGACGGCGTCTCTGCCGTCTACGAGCAGTCCGTCGCGTGGGGCATCCCCTGGGTCCTCGGCCGCGCGTACCTCGGCGACCTGACCGGGCTTCGCGAATACGCGCTCGGTGTGCTCTGGGGAGGGCTGGCCTACGTTCCCCTCGGGCTCGTCGAACTTTTCTGGGGTCCCGAACTTCACCACCTGGCGTACGGGTTCTACCAACATCCCAACGTTCGCATACAGCGTCTCGGAGGATGGCGGCCGGCCATCTTCATGGAACATGGACTGACGGCAGCGTTTTGGATGACCGCCGCCTCCTTGATCGCGGTGTGGCTTTGGAGCACGGGAGCGGTCAAGCGAGCTCGCGAGCTGCGCCTCGGGTGGTGGGCCGCCATCCTGATCGCCACGACCTTGCTCTTCAAGGCGCTGAACGCCTCGCTGCTCCTCGGCCTCGGCGGTGGTCTGTTGTTTCTGATCCGGCGGCATGCCAGCGTGGCGGTCGCGGTCGTCACCCTGGCCATCCCCTTCTACATCGCGGTCCGGGCGACGGGAAGCTGGGACGGTCAGCCTCTGATTCGGCCGGTGCGGGCCGTCCTGGGGGAGCGAGCGGCGGAGTCGGTGAACTTCCGGCTGATCAACGAAGAATTGCTTGCGGAAAAGGCTCGCGAACGCCCGCTGCTGGGTTTCGGACGCTGGGCCCGATCGCGCATCTACGACGAGCAGGGAGTCGACGTCTCGAAAACCGACAGTGTCTGGATCATCGCCTTCGGCCAGTACGGAGCGATCGGACTGCTCGGGTGGCTCGGCTCCCTGCTCGGTCCGGTGCTGGCGTTCTGGCGGCGCTATCCGCTCTGGCGTTGGGTCGATCCGGACGTGGCGCCCGCCGCCGTCCTCGCCGTCATCCTGGCGCTCTACGCGATCGACAGCTGCTTCAATGCCCTGGCGAATCCTCTGTACGTGCTGGCGGGTGGCGGGCTGGCCGGGCTCGGCGTGGGCGGCCTGCGCTCGGTCTCCGAGTAGCGAGCGACCGTGCCCGCTGCGCGGAGCTGCGCCCACCTGGACACGGTCATCCCGGCGAGCCACGGAAAGACATAGCTGAGGAACAGCGACTGGTCCGGTGGCGCCGTCAGGTCGTTGACGAGCCAGCCCACTGCGGTCGCGAGTGTGAGGAAGCCGAGTCCCTGCCAGGGGCCGTCAGTGACGCGCGAGACGGCCGCGGAGGCGACGACAATTCCAAAAAACCATCCCAGAAAAATCAGCAAGCCGGGAGCTCCCAGCGCTCCCGCGACCTTCAGGTAGCCAGCATCATTGCCCATGCCGCCCCCTCCCAGGCGTCCGGAAGTATTCCCCGTACTGCCGAGACCCAGCCCCGCCGGGTGTTCGCGGAGGGTGCGCCACCCCTCGATCCACTGCCTCGCCCGAACCTTGCTCGACCCGTCTTGCAGCAACAGTGTCTTCCTGACCATATTGCGGACGGACAACTCGTTGAACGTGATGAGCGGGCCGCTCTTTGGCGCTGGCGCGGTCGGGCTCTCGGTTCTCAGAAGGATCGACCCGCCCATGAAGAGCGCGGCCGCGGTGACCGCAACCGCCAGACACACGAGCAGGAGATATCGCCGCCCGATCATCCAGAGCACCATCAGGCCTTGCAGGAAGCACACCGCGATCGTCATGCGGGTCAGGGTGAGCAGCAGCGCCACCCCGTTCAGCGCAACGAGGAGCGTCCTGATGCGGGTCCACCGGGCGCGCAGGTTCAGCAGACACAAAGGCCAGAGGAGCAAGAAGGAAAGCGCGAATGCCTGCGGTGACAGATGAACGGACACCGCGCGTCGCACCAGGTGACCGCGGACGTATTGCCAGTAGTTGGTGGGCAAACCCAAGGTGCCAGGATACTGAAGATTCAAGAACTCCCCGAAGTACCTCGGAATGCCGATCTCGAGATGCCATCGGGTCGGCACGAAGAGATATTCCAGGATGCCGGCCGCACTGGTGAGGGCGCCCATCGCCAGGAGGGTCCGGAACACCATGGTCAGATCGCGGTCTGACACCACGATGAGCCTCCCGATGACATACGGCACTACGTAGAGCAGCCAGTCCCGCGCCCCGTACAGGCTGGCCGCGAGTCCAAGGGACCGGCTGACGAACAGATCGCGCAGGCCCAGATACAGCAGCACCTGGATGAACCACGCGAGCGCAATCGCGTCGACCCACACGAGCGGAGGCGGCTCCCTGCGAACGATGATGCCGCCCGCCAGCGCCAAGACGATGGCGAGCAGCAGCACCTCCTTCCAGGCGGCCAGTGCCCTGAGCATCGGTACGGGCACTCCGGCGTGGGTCAGGAGAACGGCGATGAGAAGAGAGTGCACGGGGAGCAGCGCGATGTACAGCAGCAGGGCGCGGACGGCCCAGGGTGTGCTGCGGGGTCCCGGCTCCGGAGAGTCGTCGCGTTCACCGGGGCCGGGTTCGACGTCGGCGGCAGAATGGGCAACCATCGAAGTTCGCGCCACGTACGCGCGGGCTCGAGTCCCGATCCTCATAGCAGGTGCACAGACCCGCGTCAAGCACACGCCCTTCGGGGTAGTGTCTCGGTTCCTCGATCGACTCACCCGTGAGCCGGGCGGGGCCTGACGGCGGGGCGCCTGCGGAGCCGGCCGGCTCCGTCACCCATTCGCCCGAATCGCAGCGGCCACCATGTCAATCGCTCGAGCGATCTGCTACATTGGCCGGCGAACTCGGTTGCCGACCGGGAACGAGTCCCGGGATATCGTCGAATACCCAGAATGCGCAAGGGCTCATCCGAGAAATCCCACCACCCCGGGGCGGGCGCTTCGAATCCTGCAGGCCCTGATGCGCTCTCCGATGCCGCAAGCGCGCCAACCAGAACAATTCAGCTCTTGAATGTGCGGATCGACAATCTCACGATGGACGAGTTGCTGGCTCGGTTTGATCGAGGCACGCTTTGCACCGTGCATTCCGACATGCTCATGTGGCTCCAGAAGGATCGGGCCCTCTACGAGATCGCCACCAGGTGTGCCTACGTCACATGTGATAGTCAAATTCTTGCTTTTGCGACTCGCCTGCTCGGTACGCCCGTCAAGGAGCGCATCTCGGGATCGGATTTTCTTCCCCGGTTCTACGCGTACCACCGGAACCACCGGGACATTTCCCTGTTTCTTCTCGGCGGTTTGGGGGACGTGGCCGACCGCGCCAGCCAGATCATCAATCGGAAGGTCGGACGCAACATTGTCGTCGGCTCCCTCTCTCCGCCCATCGGGGCCGAGACGAGCGAAGCCGCGTGTCGGGATATGGTGAACCGGGTCAATGCCTCGAAGGCCTCGGTGCTCGTCCTTGGCCTGGGTACGCCCAAACAAGAGCGCTTTCTCGAGCGATACCGCGCCCTCATGCCGAGCGTCCGCATTTTCCTTCCGCTCGGCGGCGCGCTCGACTATGAGGCCGGCGCGATGAAACGCCCACCTGCCTGGGTGTCGAACATCGGTCTGGAATGGGCATATCGCTTCATCCAGGAGCCGCGGAAGCGCTGGAAACGGTATCTCGTGGACGATGTTCCTGTCATCCACCTGATTCTCAAGCAAAAGGCGGGTCTT
>Ga0335077_10005121_pt1 | contig 16044 bp, 12 predicted proteins | sample Lox_Sample_31_FD_207151 | JGI IMG/M metagenome (GOLD analysis project Ga0335077, IMG submission 207151) | Soil microbial communities from Loxahatchee National Wildlife Refuge, Florida, United States - Lox_Sample_3.1 | ecosystem: Environmental > Terrestrial > Soil > Wetlands | place: USA...
GAGCCGCGTGGCGCTGGTCCGGCCGCCAAGAAAAACCTACTTCGAGGTGCTACGCAGCAAGCTCAAGTGGGGCGAGCGCTAGTTCCCGGCCCCGGACGACGGTCACTTCACCTTGAGGACGACAAGGGTGCGATCGTCAACCGGATGCTGGCCGCCAGTGAAAGCGTCGGCCGCTTCAAGGATGCGGTCTGCGATTGCGTCCGCAGATGATTTCAGATTGTCGGTGATGATCGTCGCAACGCGGCCGTAGCCGAAGAAATCGCCCGTCCGATTCTGTGCATCGCCCACGCCGTCGGAATAGAACACCACGATGTCGCCCGGATCGAGCAGAAAACTCGCCTCGTCGTACGTAACTTCTTCAAAAATTCCGAGAGGAAAGCCGGCGAGCGGAATCTTCTCGCACCGCGCGGCGTGATAGAGCAGCGGCTGCTCTTGACCGGCATTGGCGATCCGAAGCCTGCGGCGCTTGCGATTCCATGTGGCGAAGCAGAGGGTCATGAAGCGGCCCTCGATCAGGCGTTCCCCCAGAAAGCCGTTGACTGCGCGGAGCATCGTGGCCGGGCGGGGCTTCTGCGAGCCGAGGCTGCGAAGTGTCCCGACGGCGACCGCGCCGTAGAGCGCCGCCGCGCTTCCCTTCCCGCTAACGTCGCCAAAGGCTACGCCGAGATCCTGCGCGCCGTAGCGGAGAAAATCGTAGAGGTCGCCACTCAGCTCGCGCGAAGAGACGACGCGGGCGGCGATGTCCAGTCCAAATTCCGGGCCGGGCAGCCGGGGGAGCAGCGCTCCCTGAATGCGGCGGGCGGCGGTCAGGTCGCGTTCCATGCGGCTCTCGTCGCGCGCCACCTGCTCGTAGAGCCGCGCGTTTTCGATCGAGACGGCAAGATGCGCCGCCAAAATCGAAAGCACCTGAACGTGATCCGGCGTGAAGTAGTTCAGCTGCGGGCTCTCGAGGTCCATCACACCGACGACGCGGGACTTGTAAATCATGGGCACGGCCAGTTCGGAGCGCGTCTCGGGATTCACCATGCGATAGCGCGGGTCGAGCGACACATCGGGAACGAAGACGGGCCGGCGAAGTTTCGCCGCGGCCCCGACAATGCCCTCGTGCGCGGGCACGACGGACTTTTCCTGAACGCGCTGGCCGAACTTCACCGTGACGCGATGGCGAAAGACGGCGGCCGCTTCGTCGAAAAGCAGAATGCTGAAAATCTGGTAATCGATCAGGCGCTTGGTAAGCTCCGCCGCCCGGCGGAGGACTTCTTCCACCTGTAGCGTGGCGCTCGCCTCGCGGCCGATCTCGTTGAGCAGGAGCAAGGTCTCCGCCTGCTTCTGCGCGCTCTCGAAAAGACGCGCATTCTCGACCGCCGTTCCGATGCGGCTGGCAACCAGCGTGAGGATGGTCTGCTGCGTCGGCGTGAAATAATCCGGCTGGCGGCTCTCGATATCCATCACGCCGATCACGCGGCCGCGGACAACGAGCGGCACGGCCATTTCCGAGCGGACTTCCTCGACCGCGGAGAGATAGCGAGGATCCTTCGACACGTCGCCGACGCGAATTGCCTGGCCCGAGGTGGCAGCGGCGCCGATGATGCCGTCGCCCATGGGAATGCGCCAGTGCTCGATCACTTCCGGGCGATGGCCGATGGCAAAACGCACGTAGAGACTGTTGGTGCCTTCCTCCGGCAGAAGAACGGAGAAGATCTCATAGTCGATGAGCCGCTTGACCTGCTGCGCGGCGCTGGCCAGGACCTGGTCGAGGTTCAGCGATGCGTTGATCTCATGGCTGATCTCGGCGAGGACGGCAAGCGTGTCCGCAGAGATTTCCGGCGCCGAATTGAGTTCGGTCGAATCCATTTTAGTCTGATGAGAGCGCCCGGAGTCCGCCGCGATTCGACACCCCTGAACGCGAGACCGCTCGTCCGATCACTCGCAGGCCGGGCACAAGTCGGCCCATTATAACAGGCGAAGGTTGAGGGTTCGGGCGGCGAAATCAACTATCCACAGGCTCCGCTCTTACGTTCGCGGCAGGCGGAGGACGCAAACGTCTTTCAGGCTGCGGTATCGCTCGGCGTGGTCGAGGCCGTAGCCGACGACGAACTCGTTTGGAATCGTGAATCCTGTGTAGTCGGCTTTCACAGGCTGCACGCGTCGGGAAGGCTTGTCGAGAAACGCGGCGACGCGCAAGGTTTTTGGGCGGCGCTGGCGGAAAAGATTCAGAAGATAGTTGAGAGTGAGGCCCGTATCCAGAATGTCCTCGACGACGATCACGTTGAGCCCGGCAATACTGCTATCGAGGTCCTTCAGCAGGCGCACCTGACCCGAGGATTCCCCGCCCCGGCCGTAGCTCGCGACGGCGATGAAGTCGATCGAAGTTTCAAGATCGATTTCGCGGGCGAGATCGGCAAGGAAGAAACAGGCGCCCTTGAGGACTCCCACCAGGTGAACGCGCTGTCCCTTGAAGTCGCGCGTGATCTGGCGGGCAACTACGCCGACGCGCCGTTTGATCGCAGCGCGCCGAATCAGGACTTTTCGTTGTGGCTGGCGGCCTTTCGGCATCTCGGGCGTGCTCCCGCGGCGAGCCACGAGCGCCGCTCGAAAGACCCAGGCGACCCGGGCTAGGACAGTCCGATGACGCGGCCCGTGGCGAGATCGATGTCGATCTCGTAGTATCCCGGGCGCGTGGAAAGTCCCGGCATCGTGCTCATCGTGCCCAACAACGGATAGAGGAATCCCGCGCCGACGCTCGCGCGGATGTCGCGCACGGGAACGGTGAATCCGGTCGGCGCGCCTTTCAGGTTCGGGTCGTGGCTCAGGCTCAGGTGGGTCTTGGCCATGCAGATCGGCAGCTTGTTGAAACCGAGGCGATTGTAGAGCTCGATCTTCTTCTCGGCTTCCGGCGAATATTCGACGCCGGCGCCACCGTACATCTTCTTGACGATCGTCTCGATCTTTTCCTTGATGCTCATTTCCAGCGGATAGAGGAATTGGAACTTGCTCGGCTTTTCGCACGCGGCGATCACCGCCTTGCCCAGCTCCACGGCGCCCGCCCCGCCTTCCGCCCAGTGATTGGACATGACGGCGTCGCTCGCGCCCGCTTCCACAGCGATCTTTCGAACGAGATCGATCTCCGCCTTCGTATCGGTGTGAAAGCGGTTCACGCCGACCACGACCGGAATTCCGAAGCTCTTCGCGTTCTGAATCATTTTCTTCAGGTTAGAGCAGCCCTTTTCTAGCAGCTCCAGATTCTCTTCAGTGTAGGCATGATTCAGCGGCTGGCCGGCCACGACCTTGGGGCCGCCGCCGTGCATCTTGAGCGCGCGAATGGTGGCCACAAGAACCACGCAGTCGGGAATCAGGCCGCTGTAGCGGCACTTGATGTTGAAAAACTTTTCCATGCCGATATCCGCGCCGAATCCCGCTTCGGTGAGCACGAAGCCGTCCGCTCCCACCAGCTTAAGAGCAAGTTGATCGGCCACGATCGACGAATTGCCGTGCGCGATGTTCGCAAACGGGCCGGCATGAACGAAAGCCGGCGTGCCTTCGAGCGTCTGCATCAGATTGGGAAAGATCGCGTCCTTCATCAACACGGTGAGCGCGCCGCCGGCTCCGATATCGTCCGCCGTGATCGCTTCGCCCGCCTTGCTGGTGCCGATCACCATCGCGCCCAGGCGCTCGCGCATGTCGGCGAGGCTGGTGGTGAGGGCCAGGATCGCCATGATTTCGCTGGCGACGGAGATGTCGTAGCCGGTGACGCGCGTGGCGCCTTTTTCTTCGGGGCCCTGGCCGACGGTGATCTGGCGCAGCATGCGGTCATTGGTGTCCGTGACGCGGCGCCAGGTGATGCTGTCCGGATCGATATCGAGGCGCGCGAAACGGCTGCGCTCTTCCGGTGTGAGCGCATTGGGGTCTGTCTTCGAAATACCAAGCTTGCGCAGGCGGCGCAGCATGACGGGAGAGAACCGGCGGCTGCCGTCTTTCGCAGGCGGGCAGAGGCGCTCGAAAAGAGCTTCGTCCTTCTGCGTATTCTCATGGAGCCAGCGCGTGTCGATGGCGGCGGCGAGCAGATTGTTGGCGGCCGTGATGGCGTGGATATCGCCCGTGAGGTGGAGATTGAATTCTTCCATCGGGATGATCTGGCTGTAGCCGCCGCCGGCAGCTCCGCCCTTGATGCCAAACGTAGGACCCTGGCTCGGCTGGCGCACGCACGTGAATACCTTCTTACCCAGATGCGCCCCGAGCGCCTGGCTGAGGCCGACCGTGGTGGTCGTCTTGCCCTCGCCGAGGGGAGTGGGAGTGATCGCCGTCACCACGACGTACTTTCCGTTTGGGACGCTTTTCAGGCGGTCGCGAACGGAGAGGCGCACCTTGGCCTTATTCTTGCCGTAAAGCTCGAGTTCGTCCGGCAGGATGCCCGCTTCGGCGGCAATCTTGTCGATCGGGATGGGCGTGGCGGCCTGGGCGATATCGATATCGCTCGGCACCTTCGCGAGCATGTTCGTCAGCTTGTGTGGCATTCCTAATCTCCTCCCGATAGCGACAAGGATAAAGTCTCAAATCTCAGGAATCGCGGCGGCGGACGGGCCGCACGATCACACGGTCGTCTCGAAGCACGATACGCAAACGGATACCGTATATGGCGTCTCACAGAGTTGTCAAGCCACAACGAGAACCAGGATTTGGGCGAAAACGCGAGCGCGCCGGAGTGTTTCACACTGTGAACAGAATCGGTTAGGCTAGCGCAGCGAGGTCAATACGAAATGAACGAAGAGCGACTGCCGGAACCGTGGCTGCGAGGAACGCTGGCGGACATTCCGCCGGTGCAGAGAGCGGTGCTGCACGCCCTGGAACTGGCGAAAGAGGATATCGAGCGATGGTGCGGCCATCTGAGCGAGGCGCAGTTGAACGCGCGGCCGGCTGGAATCGCGCCTCTCGCGTTTCACATCCGTCACATCTCCCGGAGCGTGGATCGTCTCCTGACGTATGCCGAGGGAGGTCAGCTGGATGCGGCGCAAATTGCGGCGCTCAAAACTGAACTCGAGCCGGGCGCAACGAGAAACGAACTGCTTTCCGAATTCAAGGCAGGACTGGCGCGCGCTGCGGAGAGAATTCGCGCATTCGATGCGGCCAGTTTGGATCAGCCGCGGAGAGTGGGCAAGAAAGGGCTGCCGACCACCGTCGGCGGATTGCTCGTGCACGTGGCGGATCATACGCAGCGGCACGTGGGACAGGCCGTGACGACGGCGAAGATCGTGGCCGCGCACGGTTGATCGCGCAGCCACGACTCGAAAAGTTCTGCTAGTCCTCAGCGGTGGTACTTGCTGCGGCGGCCTTCGCCGGGCCCTTGCGACTTGCGAATTGCGCGGCCTCGGTCGATCCCTTGAGAGCGATCGTGGACGCGGTGCCGCCGGTGATGGCCTCCTGCACCGCGTCGAAATAGCCGGTGCCGACGAACTGCTGGTGCTTCACGGCTTCATAGCCGTGGTCATGCTCGTTGCGGAACTCCTGGTCCTGCAAGTTGCAATACGCGGTCATGCCGGACTGTTTGTAGCCGCGCGCGAGCTCGAACATAGAGTTATTGAGAGCGTGGAATCCGGCCAGCGTGATGAATTGGAACTTGTATCCCATGGCACCAATTTCGCGCTGGAACTTCGCGATGCTCGCGTCGTCCAGGTGCTTCCGCCAGTTGAATGACGGCGAGCAATTGTAGGCGAGCATTTTGCCCGGAAACTTCGCGTGCACGCCTTCCGCAAATTCCCGCGCTTCGTGCATGTCGGGCTTCGAAGTTTCGCACCAGATCAGGTCCGCGTAGGGAGCGTAGGATATCGCACGCGCAATGGCCGCCTTCGTTCCGCTGCGCACGCGATAGAACCCCTCCGCAGTGCGTTCACCGGTGAGAAATTCCTGATCGCGCGGGTCGATATTGGTGGTCATAAGCGTGGCGCTCTCGGCGTCGGTGCGCGCGATGATGACGGTGGGCACTCCCATGACGTCCGCCGCGAGGCGCGCCGCAACGAGCTTTTGAATTGCCGAGGCCGTCGGAACAAGAACCTTGCCGCCCAGATGGCCGCATTTCTTCGCAGAAGACAACTGATCTTCGAAATGGACCCCTGCTGCGCCTGCTTCGATCATGGCTTTCATCAGTTCGAAGGCATTCAGATTGCCGCCGAAGCCGGCTTCCGCGTCGGCCACGAGCGGGGCAAACCAGTAGGTGTCACTCCGCCCTTCCGAATGGTGAATCTGATCCGCTCGCAGGAGCGCGGAATTGATGCGGTTCACAAGATGCGGAACGCTATCGGCGGGATACAGGCTCTGGTCGGGATACGTCTCGTGCGCGTCGTTCGCGTCCGCCGCAGCCTGCCATCCGCTGACGTAGATTGCCTTCAGCCCGGCGCCGACCTGCTGGACCGCCTGGAGGCCGGTCATCGCGCCAAGAGCCGCAATGTAGGGCTCGGAATGCAGAAGGCTCCAGAGGCGCTCGGCACCAAGGCGAGCCAGCGTGTGCTCGATGTGAATCGAGCCGCGCAGTTGCTCCACGTCGCTGTGACTATAGGGGCGAGTGATCCCCGCCCAGCGCGGATTCGTCCGCCAATCGGCGCTTAAATTTGCATGTTTGCCGTTATTGCTTGCCACTTCGGAGCCTCCTTATCGGCCGAACTTAGAGCTCTACACACGCGAGCGAAGATTTAGTGCGCCGGCATTTCCAGATCATTAGACCTACGACGCTGGGATACAGCTAGAGGAGGGGCGCTGGTACACCCCGAGGGCACATCAGGCGCCCGGACGGCCTTTGGGGCTCAACTCCTTGGTGACACCCTGCTGGACCTGACGATCTGCGGTCCAGGCAGAGGCAAGAACGTGTGTGAAGCAGCTTTTCATGGCGTGCACATATTGTGCCGGGGCAATCGCAGCAAGTCAAACGGATTGTGATTTCGTCGAGCGGCTAGAATCGGCCGGCAGATTCGGCAGGAGGAATCGCGCACGCATATCGAGCGCGGCGAATCCGCGCCAAACCTACGAGGCCTTCTCCTGGGCGTAAGCCAGATACTCCTGATACGGACCTTTAAAATCCTCGATGCGTCCGCCCTCGAAATGCCAGATGCGCGTGGCAACTTCGTCGATCACATCGTGGTCGTGGGTGACGAGCAGCACGGTACCCAAGTACTTTTGCAGTGCGATATTGAGCGCGTTGATCGATTCGAGGTCGAGGTGGTTGGTGGGCTCGTCGAGCACGAGAATGTTCGGCTTTTGGAGCATGAGACGGCAGAAAATCAGGCGGGCCGCCTCGCCGCCGGAAAGGGCCTGGGTGGGCTTCAGAGCTTCTTCCCCGCTGAACAGCATCTGGCCCAACAGCCCGCGCAATTCCTCCTGCGACGCGCGCGGGCCGAACTGATGCAGCCACTCGATGGCCGTGGTTCCCTTGACGATGGACTCGGAATGGTCCTGCGCGAAGTAGCCGACGGCCGCGTTGTGGCCCCAAATGACGGTGCCGCCATCGACCGAGAATTCCTTGTCAACGTCCTCGATGAATCCGGTGGCGTTGCGGATCAGAGATTTCAGCAACGTCGTTTTGCCCGTACCGTTGCGGCCCATGAGCGCAATCTTTTCGCCGCGGCCCACGCTGGCGGTGAAAGGCTGAAAAACCTTCACGCCGTCGTACGACTTCACGATGCTCTTGATCTCCAGCGGATGGCGGCCTGAATGCTGGTCCAGCTGAAAGCGGATAAACGGCCGGGCAATGTTGGATCTCGCAAGCTCGGTGGTCTGCAACCGCTCGACTTCCTTCTTGCGCGAGGTGGCCTGCGCCGAACGAGTACCAGCCGAGAACCGGGCGATGAATTCGTTCAGTTGCGCAATCTTGCGTTCGCGCTGCGCATTTTCGGACTCGATGCGCGCGCGAATGGACGTCTTGGCGACGACCATGTCGTCGTACCCGCCGTTGTACATGATGACCGTCTGGTAGTCGATGTCGGCGGTGTGCGTGCACACGCTGTTTAAAAAATGGCGGTCGTGCGAAATCACGATCAGCACGCCTTCGTACTCGCACAGATAGTCCTGCAACCAGTGGACGGAATCGAGATCGAGGTGGTTCGTCGGCTCGTCCAGCAGCAGCGCGGGCGGGCTGCCGAACAGCGCCTGCGCGAGCAGGACGCGCACCTTCTGCCCTCCCTGCAATTCGCGCATCTTTCGTTCATGAAGGGATTCTTCCAACCCGAGCCCGTCGAGCAGAACCGCGGCGTCGGATTCCGCGGTGTATCCGTTCTCTTCGCCGACGATTCCCTCCAGCTCCGCCAGACGCATGCCGTCCTTGTCCGTCGTCGACTCGTGGGGCTTGGCATAAAGCGCGTCACGCTCCTCGAGGGCCTTCCAGAGCCGGGCGTTGCCCATGATCACCGTATCGATCACACGAAATTCGTCGAAGGCAAACTGATCCTGGCGCAGGATGCCGAACTTCTTCGGCCGGCTGACATCGCCCTTGGTCGGTTCGATATCGCCGGTGAGGATCCTCATCAGAGTCGTCTTGCCGGCGCCGTTCGGGCCGGTGATCGCGTAACGACGGCCCTCGAAAAACGTACACGAGACGTCTTCGAAGAGGATCTTCGGGCCGAAGCGCATAGAGATGTTGTTTAGAGAGAGCACGATCTCTAATTATAGCGTGTATTCGAGGTTCGTCCGATCAAGATGCCAAGTTGTTCAACAAGTCTGCAACGGAGAGTGAGCTTGAAGCTTTCACCGAAACCGCGAAAAGACCGCGAGGATCGCCGCCAGAATAGGACAAGGAGTACCCGCCGCCCCCAAACAATTTCTTCGCAAAGCCCTGAAAATCCGCTTTCACCGCTTCGAGCGTGGCCTCGCGATTCGGGGCAAGCAGCCGATCGTTGATGAAGATTTCCACTTCCTGGCCGTTGAAGCGAAGCTTGCCCTTCAATCCGGGCTCCGCCTCCAGCCGCTGGCAAGCGTTGAGCGCGGCGCGAGCGGCCTGTTTCAGCCGATCCTGATTTGTGCCATCAAGCGCCGCCTTGCGGTTGTACCGAACACCCAAGCGATTGTCGGTGTTGTCCACGCTGTAGTTCCCCTGGTGCCCGATCAGGACGATCCCCGGGCCGGCCTGCACGTGCCGGTAGTCGGCGATATCCAGCAACAATTCGTCGAAGACCTGGCCCTGAATCCAGCTGTGAAACACTGGAATCAGTGGTTCGAGGTCCACTTCCTCGGGGTTCTTCACGAGGAGTTTCACGTTGACGTGCTGAAGCTCCATTAAGCGGCGGTCCTTTGATGAGTTAGGCGCTAACTGAGGTTCCCAGGCGATTGTAGCAAGCGTGCGCCGCGTCGATGAAAAGCTGGGCCTCGTCGATCAGATAGCGGCTGGAGTCCGAATTGTAAAACCCGTTGGATTTCTGGTGGGCGTCGAAGAGGTAGTTGGCAAACTTCCCTCCGGCAAACGGATCGAAAAACTTCTGCGTGTCGTAGTACAGCGTCCGGAATTCGGAGACGATCTGGCCGGGATCATCCGAGATATTCGGGTTGCTGATCTTCACCAGCGCCTTTGCGGCGTGCAGCATGGAAAAATATGCCGTTTTGCCCGCTTTATCGATCTGGCCGCTTTCGAACGCAACCTGCGCCTCGAACACTTCCCTCTCGGCCGCGCCGAGATCGAACTCGACGGACGAAATGACCTCTCCCGCGCATTCGCCGACGCCAAGGTCCTCCAGGCTGTATTCGCGTGGATCGCCCCAATCGCTGAAGAATGATCGATCGCCTGCCGGCGGGCGCGCAAGATCGTCGAGCATGTTCTTGATTTCCACTTTGCCCGTTCGCTTCACGAAATCCTTGAACGTTTCATTCTTCGTTCGATTTGCCACATAGCGATCCGTCAAGCGCGTCACCACCTTCGGGATGTTTTTCGACGGAATCGCCGCCACGGGAAGGCCGTACGATCCCGCGTTGTGTTCCCATTCGCCGCCCAGCACGACCTGGAAATGCGGAACGGCGTATCCGCCGACCTTGCGGCTGACGCCATAAAATCCGAGATCGGCCACGTGATGCTGCCCGCAACTATTGAAGCAGCCGCTGATCTTGATGTGCAGATTTTCAACCGCCTCGTCCGCCTGAACATTCTTCTCCGCCAACTGCTTCCGCAGCTCCGCGGCGAGTCCACGCGAGGACGAAATTCCAAGCTTGCAGGTGTCCGTTCCCGGGCAGCTGACTACATCCACGATCGTGCCCGCACCTGGCTCACCGAGTCCCACCGCGTGCAGCGCCTTGTACAACTCGGGCAGGTCGCTCTTGCTGACCCAACGGATGACGAAATTCTGCTCGACCGTCGTGCGGATCGTTTCCTTCGTGAAGCGCCGGACGATATCCGCCAGCGACCGAAGCTGATTCGACGTGATGTCGCCCAACGGCAGCGCGACCGTGACGGTGACGTAGCCCGCCTGCTTTTGAGGGCGCGTGTTGCTCTTCAGCCAGCGCTTGAAGGGCTCGGACGCAGCGGACGGCCATTCGCCGCCGGGCCGCAGCGCCGCCTCTTCGAATTGCGCGGCGTCTTTCACATAGTCCGTCCATCGAGGATCGGCCGGCAACGTCTTGCGCTCTTCCAGAACCAATTCCCTGAATTTCTCGATGCCGAGATCCTGAATGAGAAACTTGATCCGGGCGCGGTTGCGATTCTTCTTCTCGCCAAGCCGGGCGAACACGCGGGCAATCGCCTGCGTGAGAGGCAGAATTTCCTCCGCCGGGACGAACGAATCGAAGAGCTTCGCCATGTACGGGACGGCGCCGAGTCCGCCGCCCACGAACATTTCGAAGCCGCGCTTTTCTGTGCCGTTCTCGCTTCGGGTCTTGGCGATGAAGCCCACGTCGTGCAGGCTCGTGAGGCCGCAGGCGTGCTGCGAGCAACCGCTGAACGCGGGCTTGAATTTTCTGCCGAAATTCTGGCAATCGGGGTGCCCAAGCAAAAACTTCGCCAGTGCGCGTGAGTAGGGCGTGACGTCGAAAACTTCGTCCTGGCAAACGCCCGCGTAGGGGCAGGCGGTGACATTGCGCACCGAGTTCCCGCAAGCCTCGCGCGTGGTGATGTCCGCGGCCGCGAGGCGGCGCATCAGGCTGGGCGTATCGTCGATGTGAACGTAGTGGAGCTGGAAATCCTGGCGCGTAGTAACGTGCGCGATGTTGTCCGAGTACTCCTCGGCAAGCTCGGCCATCGTTTCGAGCTGGTCGGCATTGAGGCCACCGCCAGGAATCTTGATGCGCTGCATGCCCGGCGCGTCCCACATCGTGTTCGGACCCTTGGTGAGCTCGCCGGAAGGATAGGGCATCTGCTGAACGGCCTGGCCGTTGTGCCGCTGGCCGTTGTCGTAGCGCTGGCCGTAGATTCCGCGCCGCAGCCGCGTCTCGGCGAAAAGCCGTTCGTCGATCTTGCCCTGCTTGCGCAGCGCGACTTCGGTCTCGAAGATGTCGATCTCGCGGGCCAGACTCTCCGGCATCTTTCCGGCGAGCCGTTCGTTCCATAGTGCGTTCGAAGCTTTCATATGGATTCAGCTCTCAAGAATAACAAATCCCCAGCCGATCTGCATCGTCCAGGCGAGCCGCCACGTCAGAACTATGGGATGTCGGGTAACATGGCGCGGATTCCGGATTGGCGCGCGATTTTGCCAGGGTCGATGTCAGCGATCTGGATTCGCAGCGAGGGCAATTATCTGTAGGATTTCGCCTAATTCCCGCACGATCCGGTGTGGGCGTCGACCGCGGGGTTGGGCGGCCCAATCTTCGGCTGTTGTCGTGCCCGTTGTTACCCCGAAGCCCGTCGCTCCGCCGCGCCGCGCCATAATCATTTCCACGAGCGGATCATCACCGACGACGCCCACCCTGCGCATGGGAATTCCGAGTTTTTTCGCGACCAGCTTCAACGCGTGCAACGAGGGCTTGCCGGTAAGAATCATCGGAGCGCCGGTTATTTTACGCACGGCGGCGGTGATGGCATGCGAATAACCCATCGTTTTGCCGCTGGAGGTTGCGAAGAAAGGCACGTCCGAGGCGACGTAAAGCTCAGCGCCATTCCAGATCGCCTTGCAGGCCGCTTCGATATCCTTCATGCCGCAGTCCGGGTGCCAGCCGATATAGACAGCCTGGACGTCATCGGCGCGATCCTGACCGGTGAAGACAATCTCGATCCCAGCCTCCACCAGCGCGTGGCCAACTCCCGGTACACCTAGGACGAGGGCGCGCTTCACGCCACGCTTCGGCATCAGGTCCGCTGCCACGGTATTGGGAGTGAGCAGCTGCTCGTCGGTGATAGGCAAGCCCAGGGCTCGCAGTTTCGGCGCTTGTTCAGCCACCGGATACGCGGTGCCGTTAGTGAGAGCGACGAACGGAATGCCGCGAGTTTGCAGCTCGCGCAAAGTCTCGACGGCGCCCGGCAGCAAACGGTAGCCGCCGAGCGAACGGTTGCTGAGGATCAATGTGCCGTCGAGATCGAACATGAAGCCTTCGACAGGCCCGAGCGCCTCGTTCCAGCCGTTGTCGAGAGAATGCTTGCTCACGGCTCCACCGGGGCAGCCTGGCCGCGCAACTCAAGCTTGAAGCCGCCCTTCTCGATTGAGATGTAACCGATGTCTCGCCGAGCGGTCAGTTGACGAACCAAGCTCATCACGGGAGCCATTTCAGGATCGTACGCTCGTTCCGCCGGACCGGCCGCCTTCATCGCGTCGACCTGGCCGGCCGGCATTGTGGCTCGAAGGAGAAATTCCTCATCGCTGAGTTCCGGGCCGATGCGCTGGCGGAGTTCGCGCAAGGGCGGCATACCGGGCTCCTCGCGCAACTCGCGCGTACGAGGCAGGGATTCGATGCGGTCCATCACCTCCGGCGTGATCGGGATATTGGGCCGTCCGAATTTTCCCAGCGCGTACCGGATGATTTCGTCGGGAATGGTGGCGTAGCGCTCTTTCCCGGTGACATTCAGAACCGCTTGTGTGATCAACATCTGCGCGAAAGGAGTCATCACAATCGGCCAACCCAGTTCCTGGCGCACGCGGTCCAGCTCCTCGATCACCGCACCTTCCAGATGGGAGACTCTGGTTTCGGCGAGATGGCGGCGCATCGTGCCGACCGTTCCGCCCGGCAATTGGTGGTGGAGATAGCTGGCGTCGAAGGCCTGCGGGCAACCAGCGGGAAGTCCTTCGGCTTCGGCGAGGCGAGTGAAGTAGCGGCCGACTTCGGCGAGCGCCTGGTCGTCGATGTCCACCTGATGCCCAAGCGCGCGAAGGTTGGAAACCACGCGCTCGGAGGGCGGATTTGAAATGCCGTCCGCGGCGGCGCCCGAGGCGCATTGAACGGCGCTGACACCCCACCCGGGTGCATCCATGTATGTCAACTCGCCGATGCCGATCGTGCAGTGCGAATGGAGTTCGAGCGGCTTATCGCCTATTGCGGCCTTTATGGCCGGAATGAGCGTGCGAGCGCGCAGCGGCGTCAAAAGGCCGCCCATATCCTTGATGTATAGCGCGTCCACATCGGGGCTTTCCGCAAGCGTGCGTGCGCGGGCAACGTAGTGAGCGTCGTCGTGAATGGGGCTCAGCGTAAAGACCAGGGCGCCGACGACGCATTCACCCCCGGCTGCCTTGATCATGCGCGCGCAGGCGACGTTCGAATCCGCGTCGTTCATGGGATCGGCCAATGCGAACCGGCGCATCCCGTTGTTGATGAGTGTCTTGAACGCGAGCGCCATGAACTCCGGGCTGGCCGTTTCCCAGGAAATGAATCGAAAGCCGGTGGAGAGGAATTGCAGCGGGGTATTCGGCATGGTTTTGGCCATGAGGCGAATGCGTTCCCAGGGGTCTTCTTTTTTGAAACGGACGGCGACGCCCATATGGGTCGAGGTTGTGAAGTCGATGGCCTTGAAGCCCACGCGATCCATGACCGGCGCGATGGTCAGGCTCCTGGCTGTGTCGATACCGAGGGCCGACCAAAGGCACTGGTTGCCATCGCGCAGGGACGTCTCGACGATTTGAACGTTAGAACTCAAAGTCTGGCCGCTCTCTAAGAATTGTGTCGCACCTACGGCGCTTGGGATTCGACGGACTCGTTTCCCAGCCCTGACGGGTTGGGCTAACTTCTGCTGCGCCTACGGCGCTCAGGACACGAGTGCTAGCCATGCGCGCGAACCTCCTGCGCGACGCGCTGCCTTTCGAGGAAGCGCGGTAGATAGGACGTGTCGACGCCGCCGGCGTTGAATTCCGGATCGGCCAGGACGTCCAGGTGGAACGCGAGATTCGTGGCTACACCCTCGATACGAGTCGCGGCGAGCGCGCGGCGCATGCGTTCGAGCGCCGTGGGACGATCGGCAGCGTGAACGATAATCTTGGCCATCAGCGAATCGTAGTAAGGCGGAACGCGAGAGCCGGAAGCAATATGGGTATCGACGCGCACGCCTTCGCCTGAAGGCCACACGGCCGTGCGAACCGTGCCGGGGCTGGGATGGAAGTCGCGCGCCGGGTCTTCCGCGTTGATCCTGCACTCGATTGCGCAACCTTCTCTCTTGATATCGTTTTGCTTGAAACGCAGGCCGCGGCCGCCGGCGATGGCGATCTGCTCAGCCAACAGGTCGATGCCGGTCACTGCTTCCGTCACCGGGTGCTCCACTTGAATTCGGGCGTTCATTTCCAGGAAGTAGAAAGCGCCACGCTCCAGATCCACCAGGAATTCGACGGTGCCCGCGCTACGGTAAGAGAGCCGCTCGGAAAACAACACGGCTGCCGCATGGATGCGCGCGCGCAGGTCCGCGGAAAGGCGCGGAGCCGGCGTTTCCTCGATCAGCTTCTGATAACGGCGCTGGACCGAGCAGTCTCGCTCGCCCAGATGAACCACGCGACCGTTCCCATCACCGAGGATCTGCACTTCCACGTGGCGACCGCGTTCCACGAATCGTTCGAGGTAAACCCGCGCGTCGCCGAATGCAGATCCCGCTTCGGATCCGGCAAGTTCCATCGCCGAGGGAATGTCCTCGAGGCGATCGACTCGCTTCATGCCGCGGCCGCCACCACCGCCAACTGCCTTGATCAGCAGCGGCGTGCCGATTTCCCGCCCGAGCACCATAGCCTCGCGCACGGTTTCGACGGCGCCACCGGGCGCGGTCGGCACGCCGGCGGTCTCGGCTTCCGCGCGGGCGCGCAACTTGTCGCCTACCGCCTCGATCTGAGCCGCGGTTGGACCGATGAAAATCACACCTTCTTGTTCGCAGAGTCTGGCGAGAACTGGACGCTCGGAAAGAAATCCGTAGCCCGGGTGGATCGCATCTGCTTTCACGCCCAACGCCGCCTGGACGATGGTATCCACTCGCAGATAGCTGTCCGCAGGCCGGGCCGGCCCGATGCAGAGGGTGCGGTCCGCGAGCCGAGCGGGCAGCGAGTCCAGATCGGCCTCGGACGCAGCAAGTACGGTCTCGATGGCGAGCGCCTTGCAAGTGCGGATCACGCGGAGGGCAATTTCGCCGCGATTGGCGATTAGTATGCGACGGATCGCCATCGCTAGACTCCGGGGCGCAGGCGCAGCAGGATTTCGTCGTACTCGACCAGCGCCCCATTTTCCGCCAGTATCTCGACCACTTCCCCTCTCACTCCCGCGCGCACGGAGTTCATCAACTTCATCACCTCGATGATACCAATGACCGTGTCCTCTACGACCTTCGAGCCCACCTCGACGAAGGGCGGCTCCCCAGGCTTGGGCGCGCGATAGAAAATTCCAAGCAGAGGAGAAGCGACTTCCGTGAGGCCTGGTTCCGACGGCGGCTTGACTTTTGGCGGAACGAATCGCGCTGGCTGCGGTTGGGACTCGGCTGGGGGAGCAGGGGCCGCGGGCTGTGAAGTGGGCGCGGCCGAGCCGCGCTGGAGGTTCAACTTCACGCCATTGATTTCGAGTGAAAGGCTGTCGAAACTCGAATGCTCGAGCAGCCGCATGATCTCCGCCACGTCCTTGGCCGTGAGAGTCATCGCCGGCCCCCGAAGATCTTCATGACGTGTTGGAGCGGGTCCTCGGTCGGTTTGGCGACGG